>Ga0164315_10003706_pt1 | contig 11872 bp, 9 predicted proteins | sample GuaBasSedimGuay6_FD_113737 | JGI IMG/M metagenome (GOLD analysis project Ga0164315, IMG submission 113737) | Subseafloor sediment microbial communities from Guaymas Basin, Gulf of California, Mexico - Guay6, Core 4569-2, 0-3 cm | ecosystem: Environmental > Aquatic > Marine > Hydrothermal vents >... | reverse complement strand
GTAAAAAGAACATTACCCATTAAATTGGTAAGTGTTAGTTTTTGAATAGTCATTTCTTTATAATCCACAGTGACAATTCCTGTTGTGGGATTGGGATAGATAAAAATACTATTTATAGTAGTGGTAGGAGAAACAATACTATTCGGTGTCATGTTTTCATACCAAGATATCTTATTATACCTTCTAAAACTTGCCACTACATCCATATCCCCATCACCATCAAAATCAACTACGAGAACAATATTTACTTTATCTGTTTCGATAGCAATATTTTTATGAGAACTGAATGTGCCTAATCCATCTGTATTTTCATACCATCCAATATAAGAATTCCAGGTTGCCTGCTGGCCCGTTACAATATCTATGTCACCATCTCCATCAACATCTGCCGGGAAAACAGATTGAAATTGAATGGGATAACTATTATCAAAACTTTGTTCAGGGCCAAAATTACCCATTCCATCCAGATTTTCTATCCATACTAAATGGTATGATAAATCTCGTAAAAGTATATCCTTATCATTATCTCCATCAAGATCTAATACAAATAAAAGATTAGGTTTAGTGCTTGTAACTGTATGTTTGACAAAAGGGCGAAAAATAGCATGACCTAGGTTCTCTCTCCATTCTAAACCATTCCCATAAAAAACTACATCCTGATCAATATCTCCATCCATATCTGCTGCTTTTATAGCACCTGTAAGACTTTCATCACCCCAACTAATAAAATATCCTGGCGGCGTACTATAAAAAGTCCCATCCCCATCTATATTCTCGAACCACTCTAGTAAATCCATATTATCCCATGTTGTCCAACTGGCAATAACATCATTGTCCCCATCCCCATCAATATCGGAAGCATAGATTGATCGAAAAGGAAATCCCGGTTCATCGATAGTTTGTCGTATGTTAAAAGTATCATTACCATAAATATTCTCATACCATCTTAATATAGTCATATGGTTTGTTTCGTTTGCTGTCAACACATCCAGATCATCATCATTGTCAATATCAATGAAGACATTATGTTCAGCTCCACTGATACCGGTTATGTGATACTTATTAAACAAACCACTCTTGTTTTCAATCCAAATGATTCTATTATTTGATACATAAACAGTTAGTATATCTAAATCATTATCAAAGTCCATATCTGTTACTATCATTTTTTTTACACCATCAAAACTTAGATTGATGACACGTGGGGATCCAAAATTTCCATTCGAATCCTGATTTTCATACCAAACTGTTTTATTATCCCGAAAAGAAGTTGCTAAAACATCCATATCCCCATCCCCATCAATATCTTCAGCATGGATTGAAGATGCCCACCTGCAATTAGATGATATGATTTGCTGTGGGTGGAAATTTCCTTGCCCATCAGAATTCTCATACCATGCTATTTTATCATCATACCACGACGCTGAAAGTACATCAAGGTCCCCATCGTTATCAATATCGGTTGCATAGATTGATTTTGGTCTGGATACATCTGTTGAAATTATCTGACTTGGTCCAAAAGTCCCATTCCCATCAATATTCTCACACCATGCAATTTTACTATTTTCACTAGTTGGTGGATTACCGGCACAAGCCCAGATTACATCCATATCCCCATCGCCATCAATATCTGCAGGAAATGTTGATTCGGTATTTATTGCTTGATCTGTTATGATTTGAATGGAACCAAAAGTTCCATTTCCATCAAGGTTTTCAAGCCAGGCTATTGAACGAATTACATTCAGAACCACGAGTATATCCATATCACCATCACCATCAAAATCAGTTGCATTTATAGAGGATCCATATGTACCATTAGTAGAAATAATTCGCTTAGTACTAAAAGTACCATGTCCATCAAGGTTTTCAAACCAAGCTATTATACTATCCCGAGAAGAAGTTGCTAAAACATCCATATCTCCGTCACCATCAATGTCACTAGCATAGACTGATTTAATTTTGTGCATTGAATATTGTGAAATTATTCTCTGTGATCCAAATGTGCCCTTCCCATCTGTATTCTTATACCATGCTATTTTGTTGTCGTTTATCGAACCTGAAAGCACATCCATATCTCCATCATTGTCAAAGTCGGCTGCATAAATCGACGATACACCATTTGTCTTAGTTGTAACAACCTGATAATCAAAAAACTCACCCTTTCCATCAAGATTTTCATGCCAAGTTATTGCATTATCCCTCTCTGAAGCGGAAAGAACATCCATATCCCCGTCACCATCAAAATCGGCTGTATAAACACAACACATGCCATCATTCCCCCAATGATCAGCAATAATAAATTGTGCGGATCCGAATTCAACCTGACTTTGTGCTGAGATAAAAAATAACACGCTAATTACCAAAAGGAAACTTTTGTATTTCATGGTTTATTCTGTTTGAGGTGCATAAAAGTAACAAAAAAAACCATCCCAAATTTTGAGATGGCCTTTCTTTTATTTATTTGCTAATGGAGAATGGGATTGTCAAATATCACACCCCGCTTCCATCTTCCAACTTCCGTCTTCTGACTTCTGACTTCCCTCTTCAAACCTTATTTTCGCTCTTATTTCGAAGTCTCCTTCACCCTGATATCACCCAGCAAAACATCCCAGAATCCAATTAGTCTTCCACCAATTTGGGTTTCCTTACGCTTTACATAAACAGTAATGTCTTTTTTGGTTGTATCCTGGTAAACCAGTCTGCCTTCAGCATCATAGCCCTTAAACTTCTGGAATATTGTAATTACCCCAACATAAGTTCCGTCAGGTTGCCTTTGCAGATCGCTTACATATTCAATATTATACCAGCTAATTTCAACCTTATTATAGTTAAGGCGCATCAAACGCTCAAAGTATTTACGCACCACAAAATAACTTATCTCCGTTTTTGCCAGCGAAGAAACTCCTATTTCACTGCCTTGCATAAAGAGTTCTTCTGCACGGTCGATAACGCGGTTAGCCTCACTCCAGGGCGTTTCCTTGCTACCAATAATGCTAATATACTTACTTAAGTCACGAATTTTTTCCAAAGCAAGACTGTCAACTGCCTGCTTACGCTCAGGGCTCAACTGGTCTTGTGCCATGGCACTTGTGAATCCAAATGAGGTTAAAATTATTAATATATATGCTAATTTCTTCATCTCTTATCTATTTTACAATTAGTTCAAGTTCAGTTATTTTACCAACACTATTCCGCTTAACCGCCTCAATCTTATACTTATACGATTTCTTATCTTTTAAATAATTAAGAAACTTTGAAATAGTAGTAGGCCTGTCATAATCATTGAAACCCTCACTCTTACTTATAATAATAAGAACCGGAATATCAGGTGTTTCAAAATATTCTAATGTTTGTTGTATTTGACTATTTGACCCATCAATAGTTCCTGCTGTGGCGATGGCATCAAACTGATTATCGATTACAGCAAACTCAGATTGTGCTGCCCTTATTTTTGCATCTTCCTCTCGCCTCATCCTTTCTTCTTCAGCACGACGCATTTCAGCGGCCCTTACATCTTCTACTTTTTCTTCAGCTTTAACAATCAAATCCTTTATTTGATTATCATCAATATTATATGATTTAATTACAGCAATTCTCTCAGTCATTTCATCGGCAGTCCAACTAGTGGAACCCGAAATGATTGCTAATAAATCTTTTTTTGCCTGATCAACCTTTATGGCATATTCAGCAGCGGCTTTTTCACGAGCAATTTTTTTCTTGCTTTTACAACTAGTGGCACCACCAAACGCTATGGCAGCAACCAATAAAACCATCACGGTTTTAGAAAGTGATTTTACAATTTTGGTCATTAGTACGATTTTTAATACTTTATTAATATAAATGCAAAGCTAGTCAATTTATTGTTTTTGGCTTGTGAAAAATTGTTAAGTGAAGTAGATTTCTTCAGTAAATTATCTAAATTGATAGAATAAAGATATAACAAGTGAATCGTGAAACTGACCCCAGCCCCAAAACCTCCATACATCACCTGTTACATTTCTCGAGCGGATATTTAATAGTGAGTTATTAGTTCTGAAATCAGCACCAAATTTCTCCGTAAAATAGTATCTCATCCCCAGATTTATTTGAAGAGTTACAGAAGCGGGTGTATTATATCCCTCAAGTTCATCAAGTCTTTGGTGGTCTGCTTCTTCATAATGCCCCATCAAAAAGCCCAATGAAGGTCCGGCATGAACTATAAACTTTCCTGCTTTAAACATATAAAGTAGTGGCATTTCTATATAATTTGCTCTAAACAGATACTGCTCATAGTTATTAGTAGAATCAGGATTAGCTCGGCTACCCTTTTGGAAATATGTTAGTTCCATTTGAAAAGCTGATTTTTCAGAAAGATCTAAATAAACAAAGCCTCCCAAAAAAATACCTGCTTTATTAAAACCTGAATACGTATCACCTGCAACTTGTGTAGCAGCAAGACCCGCTGCTACTCCTCCATGAAATTGTTGAGAAAAAGTCTTTAATCCTGAAAAAACAAATATGACGATAAGTATGTATAGAAATTGCTTCATGCAAATATGTTTTTCCAAAAGTAAAAAATAATAGGTAAACTGAAAATTCTATTTCCCATTTTAATGAACCACTAATAAATTAACAATTTGTTAAAACTAATTTTTTCTCAGGGATTAAAATATATTAATTTCGTAGTTGCTAAATTGCAAAAAATGGATAACAGTAAATTCAAATTACTGCTGGTAGACGATGATGATGATATCATTGAGTTTCTGAGTTATAACCTGAAAAGGGAAGGCTTTCAACTGTCTACTGCCTCAAATGGTAAAGAGGCCATTGAAAAAGCAAAAAAAGAATTGCCACATTTGATAGTAATGGATGTAATGATGCCGGTAATGGATGGTATTACTGCGGTGGAAGAAATCAGGAAGTTATCCTCTTTGGATGAAACATTAATAATTTTCCTTACAGCACGTTCTGAAGATTATTCTCAAATTGCAGGACTTGAATCTGGAGCAGATGATTATATAGCAAAACCCATAAAACCAAAAGTACTTATAAGCAGAATTAGTGCATTATTGCGCCGTTCATCGAAACAAGAATCCCCTAATGAAATAAAGATTAACAAACTCATAATCAATCAGGAAAAATTTGAGGTTACCCTTAGCGGGGAAAAAATAAATTTACCAAAAAAAGAGTTTAAACTTCTCAAATTGCTTGCAGGCACACCCAATAAAGTTTTTACAAGAGAAGAAATATTCACCAAAGTTTGGGGCGATGATGTAATAGTTGGCGATAGAACAATTGATGTTCATGTTAGAAAAATACGTGAAAAAATTGGTGAAGATTTTATAAAGACCATTAAAGGCATTGGTTACAAACTGGAAAACTAATGACCCATTCCAGTCCCCGAAATATAGCACTTTACAATTCATTGATAATAAGTCTGATTTTCGCTTTGGCTTATTTCTCACTCCTTTTTTGGTATAGTCAAATATTGATTATACCTGGAATATTTTTAACAGTTCTGATTTTTGCACTTTCCTATTTAAGTATTAACTATTCTATTAACCGGTTTATTTACAGCAAGATAAAACTAATTTATCGTTCAATTGGGATGATGCGCTCACAAAAAAAAGAAAAAAAAATAGGAAAAAAAACACAATCAAACGATGTTCTCGATATAGTAAATCAGGTGGTAATAGAATGGGGTAAAGAACAAAAAAAAGAAATTGAATCACTTAGACAAGGTGCCAAATACAGACGAGAGTTTATTGGAAATCTTTCACATGAACTTAAAACCCCAATATTTAATATTCAAGGCTATATTTCTACCTTGCTCGATGGAGGACTTGAAGATGACACCATCAACAGAAAATTCCTGACAAAAACAGAAAAGAGTATAAACAGAATGATTGCTCTGGTGGAGGATCTGGAATATATTTCAAAACTCGAAGCTGGCGAATTAAAAATAAACCCTGAAAAATTTGATCTAAATCAACTATCCCGGGAAGTAATTGATTTTATGGAATTGAAAGCCGTCAAAAACAATGCTAAAATTTCAATAAATATTGCTACTTCGAAAAGTATTTATGTTAAAGCTGATAAAAAACGAATTCGTCAGGTATTGATAAATCTGATTGACAATGCCATAAAATACACCAACAAAGACAATTCGAAAGTAAGTATTTCATTTTACGACTTTCACGACAACTACCTTGTGGAAATTAAGGATAATGGGCTTGGGATTCAGGAGGAAAACCTTATCCGTATTTTTGAACGATTCTATCGAACAGATATCGGACGCTCACGTGATACCGGAGGTTCAGGGCTTGGCCTTGCAATTGTTAAACATATTATAGAGGCACACCGGCAAACAATCTCTGTAAGAAGTAATAAAGGAGATGGAACAACATTTTCTTTTACCATGGCCAAGGGCTAATAACCTCAGGTCGAATTCAGGTTATTATCTTACTTAATAGATTTTTTATATATTTACAGTCGGATTATCCGTGACAAGCCAAACTTTATTCATTTTCTAAATCAATTTCTATGGGAAAATTATGTATAATTCAAACCAAATTAATTATTCTTTTCCTTCTATCTGGTAGCATAATACAGGCTCAGATTTATGATGATTATATTGGTGGTGGCCACTCAGAAGGTATCACTGTTACCACCTCCGATAGCCACGTTTTCTGGGGATGGGAAGAAGTAGCCTCAGGAGAAAAATCATTAAATGGCGATGGTCTTGATGCCAGGTTAATGGAAACTTCCCGTTTCCTTACTCAGGCTGCTTTCGGTGCTGACATGGATTATATTCGTCAGGTCTCTGATATGGAATTTGAAGACTGGATTAACAACCAGTTTGAGAAACCTATGCCAGTTATGACAGATACTATTTGGGAAATTTATGAACTAGGCAGACAAATGTTTATCGAAGCAGGCGGGGATTCACTGGATTATGCAGAAACACCATTTAACCAGCATTTTATGTATTCCTGGTGGCAATTAAATATGCCCAACGAAGATCTGCTGAGACAAAGAATTGCTTTAGCTTTAAGCGAAATATTAGTGATCTCGTTTCGTGGTGGCCTCGATAACTTCGGCACTGCCCTTACCAGTTATTATGATGTCATGATCAGAAACTCATTTGGAAATTACAAAGATATTCTTAGTGAGGTAGCACTACATCCGGCCATGGGTGTTTACCTTAGTCATTTCAATAACCCCAAATCAATTCCTGAACAGAATATCCATCCCGATGAAAATTTTGCAAGAGAAATTATGCAGTTGTTTTCAATAGGTTTATACGAATTAAATCAGGATGGGATCAGAAAAACAGATGCTCAGGGTAATGACATTCCAACATATAACAATGCTGACATTAAAGAATTTGCAAAGATATTTACAGGACTTGGTCCCGGCGCTTTAATCGATAATGAATGGTATGATGAACCAGAGTTTGGTATCCCAAAGTGGATAACTGATATGACAGTCCCTATGGCAATGTATCAGGAATGGCATGAATCTGGCGAAAAACATTTACTAAATAATTTCACAGTTCCTGCAGGGCAAAGTGGGTTAGAAGATGTTGAAATGGCCATAAACAATTTGTTTACACATGAGAATGTTGCTCCTTTTATTGCCCGCAGACTTATTCAGTCGATGATTAAATCTAATCCTACACCAGCCTATATAGCAAGAGTCTCTGCCAGTTTCAATGATAATGGACAGGGTGAAAGAGGAGATATGAAAGCCGTTATAAAAGCCATTTTACTGGATGAAGAAGCAAGGGACTGTTCATGGATAAACGACCCGGAACAGGGAAAACTGAGAGAGCCTATGTTTAGATACTTTCATTTTTGCAGAGCCATGGACAAAGTAAGTCCATATGGTGTCTATTGGAATATTGGTTATGAATTTTATCAGGAAACCGGTCAGTTACCTCTGGGCTCACCCACGGTATTTAATTTCTTTTTACCCGACTATCAACCGGCAGGGCCAATTTCTGATATGGGCCTCTTCGCACCGGAATTTCAGATTCACAATTCCCAAACAAGTATTAGTTATGTAAATGTTGTTGACAATTGGGTTAATTGGGGGGTATTGATGGATACATGGGAGTCGCTTGGAACAGCAGTTATTTTAGATAGATCAAATTTGATTCCTTTGGCAAAAGATTCACAGGTATTAGTTAACAGGCTTGATATTCTTTTAACCCATGGAATGTTAACTGATGACACCAGACTTATAATTCTTACTGCTCTTGAAAATATGACGCACGAAAATCTGTGGTCTTATTATCTTGAATATAGGGTAAATATGGCACTCTATCTAATTATGATAAGTCCGGATTATGCAATTCAAAAATGAGGAATATGACAAAAAAAAATATAAGCAGACGTAATTTTATTTCAAAGGCAGGGATAGCAACACTTGGCACAGGATTTCTGGCCTCTTCAGTCTTTAGCCTTAAGTCGATGGCAAATGCTGCATTTTCAACTGAAAGGAAAGGAGGTGGCGGCTATAAAGCAATGGTATGTCTTTTACTTGAAGGTGGTGCCGACTCCTTTAATATGCTAATACCCAGAAGCAATACAGAATACAATGAATATGCCATTTCAAGATCCAACCTAGCTATTCCTCAAAATGAACTTTTACCCATCACTCCTTTAAACAACGATGGAAGTCAATATGGTCTGCATCCTGCCATGCCACAAATACAGTCATTGTTTAATAGTGGAGAGATGTCGTTTATGAGCAATATTGGGACTCTTGTTGAACCTGTTACCAAAGAGGAATTCTGGGATGGGTCTGTCCCCTTGCCACTGGGTTTATTTTCACATTCCGATCAAATTCAACAATGGCAAAATGGACGGCCACATGAACGAACTCCAATTGGTTGGGGAGGACGAATTAGTGATATCATGACTCCAGGCAACCCTAACCAAACTGTTCCAATGAGCGTATCGCTTAGCGGAAATAATGTTTTTCAACATGGAGTAGGAACAATTGAATTTGTGATTAACCAGAATGGAAGTGTAGGAATTTATGGCTATGGAGAAGATGACTGGCATTATAATACTGTAAAAACTGCTTCTATTAACGCAATGTTTGCACAACAGCATAGCGACCCCTATAAAAGTACTTATATCAATACATTAAAAAATGCCAATAATGCAGGAATAGAGTTTAGAGAGGCAATTGAAAATGTTGCTGAGTTCTCTACTGAGTTTTCAAATACGCCACTCTCAAGAAAGTTTGAAATGATTGCGAAAACAATTGCTGCCAGAGAAGACCTGGGATTTGAAAAACAGATATTCTTTGTTAGGTTTTCGGGTTGGGATCATCATGATGATGTGCTTAATGAAATGAATTTAATGCTTCCTGAACTTGATGCAGCATTTGCTGAGTTTAATAGTGTGATGAATGAGCTGGGAACAAATAATGATGTTACCACTTTTAGTATGTCCGACTTTGGCAGAACTCTTACTTCAAATGGAGATGGAACCGATCATGCATGGGGAGGTAATACCATGGTAATGGGTGGCTCAGTAAATGGACAGTATCGTTTTGGAGAATTCCCTTCTCTGCAACTAAACAGTCCTCTGGATGTTGGTGATGGGGTATTAATTCCTCAAATTTCAACAGATGAGTATTTTGCTGAAATAGCCATGTGGTTTGGAGTAGAAAACGAAGATATATCTACAATTTTCCCAAACCTTTCTAACTTTTATGATATTAACTCCGGAATGCCACCAATTGGTTTCCTAAACTTTTAAAATGAATAACATGAAAAGTAAAATCTCCATACTAATAATTATTCTGACATTAAGTCTTAATTCATTTTCTCAGTGCTTTCCCGACAGACATAATACAACATGGTTTGATGGATGGGTCTCATGTGAAACAGCAGAAAGCCCAAATCCGGATCGTGGACTTTCACATTGGATAATGTATGATTTTAACCATGTTTACGGACTTGGTGATGTACATCTATGGAATACTAATGATGGCAATAACCTCGACTGGGGTTTGCAACTAGCGGCCGTTGACTATTCAATTGATGGAATAAACTGGATCGAATTAGGGGAATTCACCTTTGAAATGGCCAGTGGAGAGAGTATCTATCAGGGATTTTCTGCTGCTAATTTTGAGAATGAGGAAGCAAGATTTGTATTAATTACTGCATTGGAGAATTGGGGTGGTGATTGCTACGGCCTTGCTGAAGTAAAGTTCGAAGTTACGAGTACTGTGAGTATTTCTGAAGTTGCTATCGCTGAAATGGTAGATATTAAAGCCTACCCTAACCCCTTTATGGACAAACTCAATTTATCAATAAAAACAACTAAAACTGAAGCCATCACTTATACCTTAATTGATATGTATGGTAGAGTTATTTTAAACGGAGAAATTGAAAATCCACAACGAGAAAATCTTATTAATTTAAATGGAAACAATTTAACTAATGGTATTTACCATTTGATTGTCATACAATCTAATAAATCGGAAAGGATTTCGGTGGTAAAGGTAGATTAAGAATTTCACACAATAACAAAACAAATACTCTAAGCCTTCACCAGTCTATCTCTTAGCCCACCCAAAAATCCGTAGTACGTCATTGCCTTTAGGTTTGCATATTTTTGGCTCATTCCTCCAACACTCCACTACTTCATATAATCCTCACTTCTTCCTCTCAATAGAATAAACGACTAATTCCTCAAGTGCATTTCTTGCCTGGTTTTCAGGAAATTCTCTCAGCAAACTAATTGCTTCATCCTTAAACTGATTCATTTTGTTTTCAGCATATTCCATACCACCTGAATTATTTACTCTATCCATCAGCCATTCCACTTTTTCTCGGTTGTTATTATGACGTTTAACAATATTGATCATTTTTCGCTTCTCAGCAGATGAGGAGTTATTAAGAAGATGTATTAGGGGCAGTGTCATTTTCTTCTCCTTGATATCTATACCTGTTGGCTTTCCTGTAATACTGGTTTTCTGGAAATCAAACAAATCATCTTTTATCTGAAAGGCCATACCGGCCAATTCTCCTATCCTATGCATTTTATTCGCCACATCGTCATCCACACATGCTGATGCTGCACCAGTAGCAAAACAACTGGCAAGTAGTGATGCTGTTTTTTGCCTGATAATTTCGTAATATATTTCTTCGCTGATATCTAACTTGCGGGCTTTCTCAATTTGTAGGAGTTCACCCTCACTCATATCTTTTACTGCTTTGGATACAATTTCCAGCAAATGGTAATCCTTGTTTTCCAGGGCAAGTAACATCCCTCTTGATAATAGATAATCTCCAACGAGCACTGCTATTTTATTTTTCCAAAGTGCATTTATGGAAAACCTACCTCTTCTTTGCATTGAATCGTCAACAACATCATCGTGTACAACTGTGGCAGTATGCATTAATTCAATTAATGTTGCTGCTCTGTATGTTGATGTGTTAACATTATCAAAAAGTAAAGCACTATAAATAACAAATAAAGGACGAATCTGCTTTCCTTTCGACTTAAGGATATATTTAGTGATGATATCAAGAAGATAAATCTTCGATTTTGCTGTTTTTCGAAACACCTTTTGGAATTCCTTCAAATGACCCTCTATTGGTTTTTTTAGTTTTTTTAAATCTGACATTTTATTTTTTACAATTACAAATCATAATCAATCTGCATCTAAAATCTATTGACGCTGATTTACGCTGAAAAGCGCTGATTATTTTAATAATTCATCAATTTACCAAATCATAATCAATCCGCGATATCCGCGTCTAAAACCTATTGACGCTGATTTACGCTGAAAAGCGCTGATTATTTTAATAATTCATCAATTTACCAAATCATAATCAATCCGCGTTATCCGCGTCTAAATCCCATTG
>Ga0164315_10003702_pt1 | contig 11877 bp, 10 predicted proteins | sample GuaBasSedimGuay6_FD_113737 | JGI IMG/M metagenome (GOLD analysis project Ga0164315, IMG submission 113737) | Subseafloor sediment microbial communities from Guaymas Basin, Gulf of California, Mexico - Guay6, Core 4569-2, 0-3 cm | ecosystem: Environmental > Aquatic > Marine > Hydrothermal vents... | reverse complement strand
TTCAGAAAAGCGGCTTGAACATTTACCCAAGAAAAAGCCCCTCAACCTGTAAGGGCTGAAGGGCTTATCTTATATGGCTCCCCCGAGAGGGCTCGAACCTCTGACAAGATGATTAACAGTCATCTGCTCTACCAGCTGAGCTACAGGGGAATAGCTAATTGAGGCGCGTATAATACGTTTGCCTCAGGCGGTGGTCAAGCCGAAAGTGCTTCTTTTATGCGGCTAATTGCGGCAACAAGGTTTTCCATGCTTGTAGCGATAGAAATACGCAAATGCCCCTGGCAACCGAAGGCTGACCCGGGGACAAGCGCGACGCCTGCGCCTTCTATAAAGAATTCGGCAATGGCAACATCATCTTTAACGCCATCAAGCCTTTCGATCAGCCCTGTTACATTAGGAAACAGATAAAATGTGCCGTCTGAAGGGAGGCACTCTACTCCCTCGATTGTGTTGAGTTCACCCAAAACATAATCGTGGCGGATTTTGAATTCTTTAAGCATTTCCTGGATGCAGGACTGGTTACCTTCTAGTGCAGCTTGTGCGGCAACCTGCGAGATCGATGCTGGGTTAGAGGTGCTTTGCGACTGGATCTTCTTCATTGCTTTGATGATAGTCGCTGGGCCACCTGCGTAACCAATCCTCCAGCCAGTCATTGAGTAGGCTTTTGAAACACCATTAAGAACTAGTGTTCGGTCGTAAAGCTCTGGGCAGGCGTTTAGAATGTTGCAGAATTCAATTCCATCCCAGACAATATGCTCGTACATATCATCGGTTGCGATGATAATTTCTGGATAGTCTTTTAGAACTTCTCCCAGCGCTTTGAGTTCTTCAAGTGTATAAGCAACTCCAGTTGGATTGGAGGGACTGTTGATCACAAAGAGCTTTGTCTTATCGGTGATTGCCGCACGTAACTGCTCGGCGGTGAGTTTGAAGCTTTGCGACTGATCGGCCTCAACAACAACGGGTACACCGTCTGCCAGAAGCACCATATCGGGGTAGGAGACCCAGTATGGAGAAGGGATGATCACCTCGTCGCCCGAGTTGAGAAGTGCTTGCGCCAGATTAAAGAAGCTCTGTTTACCACCGCATGAGACCAGGATTTGGTCTGCTGCATAGGTTAGTCCATTGTCTTTCTGGAATTTATTAATGATGGCTTTTTTGAGCTCAGGCGTACCGTCAACGGCTGTGTATTTAGTGAAGCCATTTTCAATGGCTTTGATGGCAGCCTGTTTGATGTGTTCGGGTGTGTCGAAATCGGGTTCACCTGCGCCGAGGCCGATAACATCTTTTCCAGCTGCCCGCATTTCTGCGGCACGTGCGCCGACAGCGAGAGTTGGGGACGGTTTTACTTTGTTTACACGATCAGAAAGTTGTAGGCTCATCTTTTTTCCGTTTGAATTATTGTGCCCAAATTTATATGTGGACATTGAACCCGTTGATTATACTAAATCTGAACCTTTCTCTAAATATCTAATGAGTAAAAAGTTATCAATACAGAGTGAATTTAAGCCAGCGGGTGATCAGCCTGAAGCTATTCGGCAGTTAATCGAAGGACTGGGTGCGGGTGAGCTTCATCAAACATTACTAGGTGTAACCGGCTCAGGAAAAACCTTTACGATTGCCAATGTACTGGCGCAAACGCAGCGCCCGGCACTGATTCTTGCCCCCAATAAGACGCTTGCTGCACAGTTATACGGGGAGATGAAGGAATTCTTCCCGGAAAATGCGGTGGAGTATTTTGTCTCTTATTATGATTATTATCAGCCGGAGGCCTATGTCCCCGCATCGGATACCTTTATCGAGAAGGATGCCTCGCTGAATGAACATATTGAGCAGATGCGGCTCTCTGCCACTAAAGCGATGATGGAGCGGAAGGATGTCATCGTAGTGGCAACGGTCTCCTGCATCTATGGTTTAGGTGATCCTGAAGCCTACTTTAGTATGAACCTCCACCTGACGCGTGGGGACTTGATCGGACAGCGTAAGATTTTGCGGCGTTTGGCGGAGATGCAATATATCCGCAATGACCTTGAATTAAGGCGCGGAACTTATCGTGTTCGCGGTGAAGTGATCGATGTTTTTCCGGCCGAATCTGAGAAAGAAGCACTTCGAATCGAGCTGTTTGATGATGAGGTAGAGCGATTATCTCTATTCGATCCGCTAACGGGAGAAATTGTCAGGCGTATCCCGCGCTATACCGTTTACCCAAAAAGTCATTATGTCACCCCGCGTGAGCGGCTGCTGAAGGCGGTTGATTATATAAAGGAAGAGTTGAAAGAGCGGCTCGAGCAGTTAAGGTCGCTCGATAAATTGGTCGAGGCGCAGCGGCTTGAGCAGCGTACTCGCTTCGATCTAGAGATGATTCTGGAGTTAGGGTATTGCTCGGGCATTGAGAACTACTCTCGCTATCTTTCTGGACGCAAGCCGGGTGAGCCGCCTCCGACGCTGTTTGATTACATTCCAGACAATGCAATGATCATTGTTGATGAAAGTCATGTGACGATCCCGCAATTAGGTGCGATGTATAAGGGTGATCGCTCCCGGAAAGAGACGTTGGTTAATTTTGGTTTCAGGCTTCCCTCGGCTTTGGATAACAGGCCACTCAGATTTGACGAGTTTGCGCTACGAGCACCGCAGCGAATTTATGTTTCAGCGACCCCTAGTGTTTATGAGAAAGAGCATTCGGGCGTGATTGTTGAGCAAGTAGTCAGACCTACGGGGTTGGTTGATCCAATGATTGAGATTCGACCGGCCACAACGCAAGTTGATGATCTGTTGTCGGAAATTAACAAACGTGCAGAACTTGGTGAGCGCGTTTTGGTGACCACGTTAACAAAGCGAATGTCTGAAGATTTAACCGAGTATTTGATGGAGCATGGTGTGAGGGTGCGTTACCTTCATTCTGATATCGATACTGTCGAGCGGGTCGAAATCATAAGAGACTTACGTTTGGGTAAGTTCGATGTGATAGTGGGGATCAATCTACTAAGGGAAGGGTTGGATATTCCAGAGGTGACGCTGGTCGCCATTCTCGATGCGGATAAAGAGGGGTTTCTGCGTTCAGCAGTCTCGATGATTCAGACAATTGGCCGTGCAGCACGTAATGTAAAAGGGCTTGCGATTCTTTATGCAGATAAAATCACCAAATCGATGGCGCAGGTGATTGAAGAGACCGATCGTCGCAGGGAGAAGCAGATTGCCTACAATGAAGAGCGCGGTATCATACCAAAAACAATTTGCAAGTCGATTGCAGACATATTAGAGAGCGGACTGTCAGCAGGCGGTATTAACCAGGTTGCGGAAAAAACAGCCAGTTATGCAAATGCTTCACCTAAAGAGTTGGCGAAAATGATTCAGAAGCTTGAAGTGCAAATGTACCAGCACGCGAAGGATCTTGAATTTGAAGAGGCTGCTCGAGTCCGTGATGAGATTGAGCAGATGCAGAAACAGACATTCGGCGCCTAAAAAAACAGAAACTATTCTATTGTGCGGAAAAAGATAAATGACTATAATGCCCGGCTACTGTTAGAAGTTATAGCAGGCGCGTAGCTCAGTTGGTTAGAGCACCACCTTGACATGGTGGGGGTCGGTGGTTCGAATCCACTCGCGCCTACCAAAATTATAAAGAGATGCACTGTGCACAGGTTCTGATTAAGGACTGGTGTGATCGGTGCATTTTTTGTTTATGCCCCTTCAGTTGTTGTGGGCGGAGTGAAGGATTCAAATGCCTATCATTACATTGCCAGACGGTAGTCAGCGAGAATATGAAGAGCCTGTCACCATTGAACAGGTCGCAACCGATATTGGTCCGGGGCTTGGGAAAGCTGCTCTAGCCGGAAAGGTCAACGGAGAGTTGGTCGATACCTCTACTCTTATGAGAGAGGATTCGGTACTTCAAATTATCACCGCGCGTGATGAAGAGGGCTTAGAGGTTATTCGCCACTCCACTGCTCATTTAATGGCGCAGGCGGTTAAATTACTTTATCCCACAGCTCAGGTAACTATTGGCCCTGTAATCGAAGATGGCTTCTTTTACGACTTTGCCTACGAACGTTCATTTACGCCAGAAGATCTTGAAGCCATTGAGGCTAAGATGCGGGAGCTGGTCAAGCAATCTCTAAAAATTGAGCGCTCGATACTCTCGCGTGATGAGGCGGTTAGCTTCTTTCGTGATGCAGGTGAGGCTTATAAAGCCGAGATCATCGAATCTATCCCTTCAGATGAGCCGCTATCACTTTATAAACAAGGTGAGTTTACTGATCTTTGTCGTGGCCCTCATGTGCCGGACACTGGGAAGTTGCCTGTTTTTAAGGTAATGAAAATTGCCGGTGCTTATTGGCGTGGTAATTCTGATAATGAAATGCTGCAGCGGATTTATGGAACCGCATGGGCGAATAAAAAAGAGTTAAAGGCCTATCTATTTCGCTTGGCTGAGGCTGAAAAGCGTGACCATCGTAAACTGGCGAAGTCACTTGATCTCTTTCATATGCAGGAAGAGGCGCCGGGTATGGTGTTCTGGCATGACAATGGCTGGAAGATCTACCAAGAAGTTGAGCAATATATTCGCGAAGTGTTGCGCAAGCATGAATATATTGAAGTAAAGACGCCGCAAGTTGTTGATCGCAGTTTGTGGGAGAAGTCAGGCCACTGGGATAAGTTTGGTGAGATGATTTTTACCACTCACTCGGAGCATCGCGACTACGCGATCAAGCCGATGAACTGCCCTTGTCATGTCCAGATTTATAACCAGGGCATTAAAAGTTATCGCGACCTGCCTGTTCGTATGGCTGAATTTGGTTCGTGTCATCGCAATGAGCCCTCTGGAACGCTGCATGGATTGATGCGTGTGCGCAACTTTGTTCAAGATGATGCGCATATCTTTTGTACGGAAGAGCAGGTTCAGGATGAAGTCTCGGCGTTTATCGAGATGTTATTCGCTGTTTATAAGGATTTTGGTTTTAACGAGGTGATCGTCAAACTCTCGACGCGCCCTGAAAATAGAGTGGGTGATGATTCGGTTTGGGATAAAGCCGAGCAGGCACTGGAGCTGGCACTTAATAATAAAGAGCTTGATTGGGAGCTTCAACCCGGAGAAGGGGCGTTTTATGGCCCTAAGATAGAGTTCTCGTTAAAAGATTGTTTGGGGCGTGTTTGGCAGTGTGGGACGATTCAGGTCGATTTCTCAATGCCGGGTCGTTTGGATGCGCAATATATTGCAGAAGATGGCTCTAAAAAAGTGCCGGTCATGTTACATCGAGCAATCTTGGGTTCACTAGAGCGTTTTATTGGCATTTTGATCGAAGAGCACGCGGGAACATTTCCACTTTGGTTGGCACCAACACAGGTCGTAATTATGAATATTGCTGACCGACATGCCGAATATACGCAAAAAATTGCAAAAATCCTCCAAAAACAGGGAATTCGGGTCAAAACAGACTTGAGAAATGAGAAGATCGGATTTAAAATTAGGGGTCACTCTATGCAGCGTGTGCCTTATCTTCTGATTGCAGGCGATAAAGAGCTTGAAACGGATACAGTTTCCGTTCGCACGCAACGTGGAAAAGATCTGGGGTCTCTCTCGATTGAAGAATTTAGTGATCGGCTTGCTGATGAAATCAGCCAGCGGGTCAATGAGGCTGCCAAATGAATAAATATGGGGGATTAAAGAATCGCTAAGAAAGAAGTGCGCCTGAACGGGGAGATTAAATGTCCCAGAGTCAGGCTGATTGGTGCTGATGGGGAGCAGGCTGGTATTGTTGCCTCAAGAGAAGCTTTGCAAATTGCATACGATGCTGAATTGGATCTTGTTGAAATATCACCTCAAGCTGATCCACCCGTTTGTCGGATTATGGATTATGGGAAGTTCAAGTTTGAGGAGGCTAAGCGGCTTCAGATTGCAAAGAAGAAACAGAAGCAGATTCAGGTTAAAGAAGTTAAGTTCAGACCGGGAACCGATCAAGGCGATTATCAGGTAAAATTACGAAATCTAACCCGCTTTTTGGAAGGTGGGGATAAAGCGAAAATAACCGTTCGCTTTAGAGGCCGGGAAATGGCACATAGAGAGCTCGGTATGCAGCTGCTAAAAAGAGTAGAGAAGGATCTTGATGAGCTGGCAGCAGTTGAGCAGTTTCCAAAAATGGAGGGTCGCCAAATGGTGATGGTGATGTCTCCGAGGAAAAAGAAATAGTTTATTAGTGGAGTATTGAAAAAATGCCAAAGATGAAAACAAATCGTGGTGCAGCAAAGCGCTTTAGAAAGACTGCATCAGGTGGGATCAAGTGTGGACAGTCTCATCGTCGTCATATTTTGACCAAGAAAAGCACGAAGAGAAAAAGACAGTTGCGTAAAGCCGCAATGATACATTCTTCGGATTTGCGCAGCGCATCGCGCATGATGCCGTACGGCTGAAGCTGAATTAAGTGGAGGTCTATTTCTCCGCTTCAATGAAACTTATACCCTTTGGGTATAATTAGATTTAAGTTAAGAGGTTTAAGAAATGCCAAGAGTAAAACGTGGTGTAACCGCAAGGGCACGGCATAAAAAGGTTTTAAAAAAGGCTAAAGGCTACTATGGCGCTCGCAGTCGTGTTTATCGTGTTGCTAAGCAGGCTGTTATTAAAGCCGGCCAATACGCTTACCGTGACCGTCGTCAGAGAAAACGCCAGTTCCGTGCGTTATGGATTGTTAGAATTAATGCTGCAGCACGTGAGTGTGGTATTTCTTACAGCCGCTTCATGAATGGTTTGAAAAAAGCAGCAGTTGAGCTAGATCGTAAAGTTTTAGCGGATATTGCAGTTTATGACAAAGAGGCATTTGCTAAACTGGCAAAAGTAGCTCAGGGTTGAGTTAAACCCCTTTGTCTTCAGTAAAGAAGGAGAGACTCCGATTGTTCGGTTCTCTCCTTTTTTGCCTATATCTACCCCGTAAATAGTGATAAGCAGGCGAAAGTGGATAAATCTCTCCAGGAAATAGTCGACCAGGCAGTTTCTCAGCTTGATCAGGTGAGTGATCTTAAGCAAGTTGATGAGATCAGGGTTCAATATTTGGGTAAGAAAGGAATTTTTACCCAAAGAATGAAGACGCTTGGAGGGCTTTCTGCGGAAGAGCGTCCAGCAGCGGGGCAGGCGATTAATGATGCAAAACGCAGCTTTCAAACACAGCTGGAATTACGCAAAGAGCACCTTTTAGCCGCGCAGCTCGAAGAGCGGCTCGCCAGCGAGAAGGTCGATGTGACTTTGCCCGGTAATGGGAAAAGGTCAGGTGGTATACACCCCGTGACCAAGACGATGCGCCGTATTAGTCATATCTTTGCGAGCGTCGGCTTTGAAGTCGCCGAAGGCCCTGAAATTGAAGATGATTATCATAATTTTGAGGCACTCAATATCCCTGCACACCATCCTGCACGGGCAATGCACGATACATTCTATTTCGACGAACACACGCTTTTAAGAACGCATACTTCGCCTGTACAGATTCGGGCAATGGAAAATAGTAAACCCCCTCTTAAAGTGATTGCGCCAGGGCGTGTTTATCGTTGCGATTCGGATCTGACACATACACCGATGTTTCACCAGGTTGAAGGTTTTCTGGTCGATACGGATGCCAGCTTTGCCGACCTGAAAGGGCTTATTTACGAATTTCTAACGCTGTTTTTCGAGAAGGAAATTCAAGTGCGGTTTAGACCTTCTTATTTCCCTTTTACCGAGCCATCAGCTGAAGTCGATATTGAGTGCGTGATGTGTGACGGCAAAGGTTGCCGGGTTTGTAGTCATACTGGCTGGTTAGAGGTGCTTGGTTGCGGGATGATTCATCCAGAAGTTTTTAAATCAGTCGGAATCGATGGAGAGGAATTTACCGGATTTGCTTTTGGTATGGGGGTCGAAAGGTTGGCCATGTTACGCTATGGAATCAATGATTTAAGGTTGTTTTTTGAAAATGATCTTAACTTCTTGAGGCAGTTTAATTAATTTTTTGAATGGAAAATTCCCATGCATTTTAGTGAAGCCTGGCTCAGAGAAATTGTAAATCCTTCTATCAACACAAAGCAGTTGGTAGAACAGCTAACAATGGCGGGTCTTGAGGTGGAAGGTGTTGAGCCTGCCGCTGCCGATTTTAGTCAAATTGTTGTGGGTGAGGTTGTGGAAATAGCACCTCATCCAGATGCAGATAAATTACAGGTCTGTAAAGTATCGAGCGGCACAGAGCAGCTCCAGATCGTTTGTGGTGCGCGCAATGTTGCGGTTGGGATGAAAGTTCCACTTGCACTCATTGGTGCCGTGTTGCCAGGTGATTTCAAGATCAAAAAATCAAAACTTAGGGGTGTTGAGTCTTTTGGCATGCTCTGTTCTGATAAAGAGTTGGGGATGGCAGAAAGTGCTGATGGATTGATGGCGCTACCGAATGATGCGCCTGTAGGAAAGGATATCCGGGAATATCTTCAGTTGAATGACAATATTATCGAAGTGGATTTAACACCTAATCGTGCGGATTGCCTTAGCCTTGAAGGGGTTGCGCGAGAGGTTGGCCTGCTGAATAAGATTGATTGTCAGTTTGTTCAGTCCGCTGAGGTCAAGATAGAAATTGATCAGACTCTTTCAGTCTCTGTTGAAGCGGTTGACCAATGTCCTGTCTATCTGGGCCGGGTTATCTCGGATCTGGACGCTTCTAGGCAAACACCACTATGGATGCAGGAACGCCTGCGTCGTGCAGGGCTGAGAAGTCTTGGGCCGGTTGTTGATGTCACAAATTATGTTTTGCTGGAATTGGGTCAGCCATTGCATGCCTTTGATGCGGAGAAACTATCCGGAGGCATCAATGTACGGATGGGGCGTGATGACGAGAAACTGCTGCTTTTAAATGATCAGGAGATTCTGCTCGATAAAGAGACATTGGTTATTGCTGATGAATCAAAACCACTGGCTTTGGCAGGAATTATGGGTGGTGCTGATTCGGCGGTTTCTTCAGCGACAACATCTATCTTTCTGGAATGTGCTTTTTTTACCCCTTTGGCAATGATGGGTAAGGCCAGAAAGCAAGGTTTGCACACAGACTCTTCTCATCGCTTTGAGCGAGGTGTCGATCCTGAACTACAGCTACGAGCACTTGAGCGAGCAACGGGGCTAATTCTTGATATTGCAGGCGGTAAAGCCGGTGCAATTGTTCAGCAAGTGTCAATGAGTAACTTTGCAGAAAGAAAGCAGATCCCCTTGCGGAAAGAGCGAATCAATCGCCTCTTAGGTGTTGCCATTGAAGCATCAGAAATAGAGGATATTTTCCAACGGTTGGGCATGCACGTTGAGGTAGCAGATGATGGATGGGTTATTACACCACCAGGCTTCAGGTTTGATATTGCCATTGAAGCCGATCTGATTGAAGAATTAGGGCGTGTCTATGGATATGATCGCCTGCCGCGTCGTAGTCTTATGATGCGTTCTGATCTAAAAAGCAAACCAGAATCTTTGACAGAGCTTGACCGGATCCGTGATCTGCTGGTTGATAGAGGTTATCAAGAGGCGATCACCTATAGCTTTGTAGATGAGGCCTTGCAGAAAAAACTTGTGCCAGGTATTGACGGTTTAAAGCTAAAGAATCCGCTTTCTTCTGAACTCTCGGTGATGAGAACGACACTTTGGGCAGGCCTTTTGCGTGCCGCAGAAAGAAATCTGAATCGGCAACAGGCTCGCGTGCAAATCTTTGAAGCGGGGCTCAAGTTTCTTCCCGAAGAAGATGGTGTTATACAGGAGCGTTACATCGCAGGACTTTTAACGGGCTCCGTAGCTGAAGAGCAGTGGGGAGAAAAACTTAGAAGTGCTGATTTCTACGACATTAAGTCTGATGTTGAAGCAATTCTCAATCTATCAGGGAGCGGCGAGGATTTTCGTTTCGAAGAGGCAAAGCATCCTGCGCTGCACCCAGGACAATCTGCACAAATCGTAGATAAAGAGGGATTGATTGTTGGTTGGGTTGGCTTGTTGCACCCGGTTTTGGAGAAAGAACTTGGATTTGATAAACAACTGTTTCTTTTTGAGCTGAAAGAGTCATCTGTTGCGAATTACAACATTCCTGCTTTTAAGCCACTTTCAAAGTTTCCGCAAGTTCGAAGGGACATTGCAGTGATTGTTGATGAGGCGGTTAGTTACGCATCACTTCGTGATTGTGTTAACAATTTAAAAAGTTCAGCAATAAAAGACCTTATTGTCTTTGACGTTTATCGCGGAGAAGGGGTAGAATCAGGGCGAAAAAGTGTTGCCTTAAGCTTGATTTTGCAGGATTCTTCCAAAACACTGGTGGATGCTGATATTGATGCTATAGTTTCACAAGCACTGGACGCACTCGAAAAAGAACTGGACGCAAAATTAAGAGACTAAAAGAATGGCCGTAACTAAAGCAGATCTTGCTGAGAAACTATTTGACGAACTGGGTCTTAATAAAAGAGAGGCCAAAGAAGTTGTGGAATGTTTTTTTGAAGAGATAAAAAGCTCTCTGGAATCTGGTGATCAGGTTAAATTATCCGGTTTCGGTAATTTTGATCTGAGAGATAAGACACCGCGTCCTGGGCGTAACCCAAAAACAGGGGAAGAGATTCCTATCACCGCGCGGCGCGTTGTTACGTTTCGTCCAGGTCAAAAACTAAAATCAAGAGTAGAGGCTTATGCTGGAAGCGAGTAATAATAGCGAGTTACCCCCAATCCCAGCCAAAAAGTATTTCACTATTGGTGAGGTGAGTGAACTCTGCGCTGTTAAGGCTCACGTTTTACGATATTGGGAGCAGGAATTTCCACAGCTAAAACCCGTTAAAAGGCGTGGTAACCGCCGTTACTACCAACGACACGATGTCTTAATGATTCGCCAGATTCGTGGGTTACTGTATGAGCATGGTTACACAATAGGTGGTGCACGGAGTCACCTTGAAGGAAAAGATGTAAAAGAAGATGTGAATCAAAGCAAACAGATCGTTCACCAGTTGATTGGTGAGCTTGAAGATGTGCTAACCATCCTCAAATAGAACGCCGACTTAGCCTGTCTTCAAGGCTGTTGCTAAGGTATAATTTAAAATTCAAATACACGGCGTGTAGCGCAGCTTGGTAGCGCACCACAATGGGGTTGTGGGGGTCGGAGGTTCGAATCCTCTCACGCCGACCAAATGCAAACCATCTTTAATTTAAGATGGTTTTTTTATGCCTGTTTTATGCTTCTTTAACTTTCTTTTCAGGCGGGATGAATCTACTCTTGCTCGCAATATGTTCTCCCATCTGGAAGAATAAATATCTTCAAACTAAAGGGGTTAAGCGAATAATGTCGATTGATACTTTGCTGGAAATTATGCGAGATCTTCGTGATCCGGAAACCGGTTGTCCCTGGGATCGTGAACAGTCCTTCCAGACGATTGCGCCTTATACAATTGAAGAGGCCTATGAAGTCGTCGATGCCATTGAACGAGAGGACTACAAAGCGTTACAAGGTGAACTGGGAGATCTTTTATTACAGGTTATTTTTCATTCGAGAATTGCCGAAGAAGAGAGTCTGTTTAACTTTCAGGATGTTGTATCTTCAATTGTAGAAAAAATGATTAGACGGCATCCACATGTTTTTGCGGATCAAGATGAGCAACCAGACTGGGAAGAAGGCAAACGACTTGAGCGTCTGGAGAAACCGGGGCAGGAATCCCTGTTGTCAGATATTGCCCAGAATCTGCCTGCCACAAAGCTGGCAGTTAAAATACAAAAACGGGTTGCAACAGTCGGTTTTGACTGGCCATCAATCGAACCTGTATTCGATAAAATAGAAGAAGAAATGGACGAGGTTAAAGCGGAAATTGCCTCCAATGGCGGCCAGCAAAGACTATTTGATGAGGTAGGTGACTTGATGTTTGCCTGCA
>Ga0164315_10003701_pt1 | contig 11878 bp, 7 predicted proteins | sample GuaBasSedimGuay6_FD_113737 | JGI IMG/M metagenome (GOLD analysis project Ga0164315, IMG submission 113737) | Subseafloor sediment microbial communities from Guaymas Basin, Gulf of California, Mexico - Guay6, Core 4569-2, 0-3 cm | ecosystem: Environmental > Aquatic > Marine > Hydrothermal vents >... | reverse complement strand
GAATTATTCGAATTAATTCCGGTTTGTCCTGAAGTTGAAATCGGTCTCGGAGTTCCTCGCGAACCGCTCACGTTAGTATGCATCGGCAGTGAACTACGCTGCGTGGGTACTCTGACTAGCGATCTTGATGTAACCGGCCAGTTGACTGACTGCGCCAATCAACAATGCGCATTACACTCTGATCTGTGTGGCTACATCTTCAAGGCCCGCTCGCCCAGCTGTGGTTTAAAAGCGGAGCCGGTTTCGCAAGACAACCAGTCACGACCGACCGGTATCGGTATTTACGCTGCTCAGCTACAACGAAATTTTACCGACTTACCTGTCATTGAAAGCGAACCACTGGCCGATCCAGCAAGCCGCGAACGATTTGTGCAGCAGGTGAAGGCATACCACCACCGAGTCCAGGTCAGCTCCACTCGGTGAGCTTGTAGTCTTCGCTGACAGCGCCCAATGCCCTATCCCACTCGGGGTGACGACCTGCTAAACGGCCGTGCTAATTTTTCCTACGAAAAGCGATATCCACCCCCACAAACCAAAAATAAAACAAGGTAAGAATCCCCGAAAAATTCGCTGATTACTCGCTTCATAATGACTCAATTTTGTTGACTTAACCACAGAGAATAGTCCAGAAAAACCGCCTGGGCTCGGTAATGCCGATGTCCAGCAATCCGCCAGCCAGATCTGGCACTAGAGGCCTCTCAAGTTCTTGAGCCGCGAGCACTTTTGGGGGAGGCCTGAACGGCACGACTTAGCAGACATCAACACCGGCTAAGCCAACGATCAAGATGATCAGCGAAGGCTTTCCGATCATTCTGACTCAGCGGTGGCGGCCCGCCCGTATTAATGCCGCTACTACGCATGGTATCCATGAAATCACGCACATTCAGCCGAGCACGAATATTTTCCGCCGTAAACAACTCTCCTCGACCACTCAAGGCAAGCGCACCTTTTTCAATCACTTCCGCCGCCAGCGGGATATCACTGGTGATTACCAGATCGCCGGCCTCTACTCGTTTAACGATTTCATTGTCAGCCACATCAAAGCCCGCACCTACTTTTAGTGAACTTATATAGCGCGAGCGTGGGACAGTGATCACCTGATTGGCCACCAGCATCAGCGGTACCATTTTTCGCTCCGCCGCCCGAAATAGAATTTCTTTAATCACTACAGGGCAAGCGTCGGCATCAACCCATATCTTCATTTACCTTCACTCTGGTCACACACTACGTCGACGAACTCAACAATCGACCCCGAAAGTACCTGAGGCTATCGAACGCCGCTCGGGACCTCTATCAAAACTTAGATGGTGCGCCTGAGACTTGCTTCCCCCATCCCTGCGACTACCCCGAGGGACAAGTTTTTCAGAGTTCCCCTAGATCACAATATTCGTGTCACTAAAACCGACTTTCATTCCTTCAATATCAGCCTGCTCAACCAGTGACTGAATGAATGCCTGGATAGACAACTGGGATGCTCTCTGGGTGAGGTAATGTCTTATTTTTTCCGCCACCATTGAATATTCCAGTGGTCTACCTTCAATTTTTCTGTTTATGCGTACAACGTGAAATCCGTAACGACTGCCAATTGGTTTTTCAGCTATCCCTTCAGACAACCTTGCCAACTGCTCTTCAAATTCAGGAACGGTCTGCCCTTTACCAATTTGCCCTAGTGACCCGCCCGTATTCTTAGATGGGCAGATTGAGTGCTCTTCCGCCAACGCCGGAAAGCGTTCGGGAGCCTGTTGAAGTTGCTTAATAATGGCGCTTGCTTTTTCTCTGGCTTTATTCTGCTCTTCAATATCATCGGGTGGCGCGGCCAACAAAATATGGTCAACTTCGCATAAAACTTCTGTTTTAAAGCGCTGACGATTATTCTCGAAGTAGCGATTGCACTCTGCATCAGAAGGTTCTGTAAAGTCTGCATTTTCCTCGATGATCTTCTGAATGGCCTCCTCTTCATCATCCACGGCCACGTCCCCCGCTTCGTTGATTAAAAGTTGCCTAATCACCAATGCCTGGCCGGCTTTTTGAATGACCGTTTTAAAGTTATCCGCCTGGTGGTATTGCAGCTCCTCCGCATACAGTGCCTCATCCAGAAGAACCCCGTTAACCAGTATTTTCGGTAGTGGCTGGCTCACGCCGCTATCAAGTTGTACAGTAAATTCACGCATTCTTTCTCTCTGAATAAGGCCTACTTCAGCTATCAACGCTGCCTAACAACCTGGTAACGCCGCCCCAGATACCAGACAGGGGCACTGATGATATGTACCAGGCGTGTAAATGGAAAAACCAGAATCATTGTCAAACCAACGAAGACATGCAGCTTATAGATTATTCCCACCGCTTCTATCGCTTCTGCAGCCCGAGCGCTCTGCAGCGTGACGATACTCTGTGCCCAGGTGGCCAGCATCACCATCACAGAACCATCCAGGTGTTGAGTCGAGGCAACAATCGTCAACAGCCCCAATACAAGTTGCACAAGCAACAGCCCCAAAATAAAAATATCTGAAGAGCTCGATGTCGCACGGACCCGTGGATCTGTCAGGCGACGGATCAACAACATTACCAGCCCTACTAGACAGACCAGGCCAAAAAACCCGCCGCTGATCATCGCCACCAGCTGCTTGTTTTCAGTACTGATAAAGACGTGATAGACCGCCTCCGGTGTTAACAGGCCGACAAAGTGGCCCATTAAAATGAACATGACACCGACATGAAAGAAATTACTGGCAACCCTCATATTTTTGGAGCTAAGCATCTGGCTCGACCCGGCCTTCCAGGTATAAGGTTCTCGGTCAAAGCGAACCCAGCAACCCACTATAAACGTCACAATAGCAATGTAAGGGTAAATTCCAAAAGCCAGATTATTGATGTAAGACATTATTTTCTCCTTATATGGCAATTAGGCCGCAGAGTTACCGGCCACCCTGTTGCCATACAACAGGTGCTTCTAATGGTGTATTGGCTGCAAAACCACCACTGCGAGACGATTCACAACCGGACTCGATGGGGTCGTCAAAGCGAATCTCCTTATCCTCCCAGGCCTTATCAATGGCCTCCATCGTGTCGTCTGGCGGCTCTTTTCTAACCGCTTCAGCAATTTTTTCCCGTTCAACGGTTGCCCCTGACAATTCAACCAGTGATTCAAACAAGATCCGGTAATCACACTGCCGGTCTAGCAGTCTTTCACTTAGAACCGTCAAAATATGGCTGACATCGGCAAGCCACTCCCGCGCATAGGCAGCATCCTGCTCACTCAAAAACTCAAGATAAAGCGGAATGTAGTCAGGTAGCTGCCCTGACTGAGCATCGAAGCCGTGCCCTTCATATTCGCTCATCAAATTGACCATCGCCTGCCCACGATCTCTCGATTCACCGTGAACATGTTCAAACAGGAGCAGCGATAGGGAGCGCCCCCGCTCAAAAAGAAGGTCATAGCGTTCCTGTGCGTCATAGAGATCTGTGCCAGCTAAAGTCGTAATAAACGCTACTAACTGAGTTTTATGGTCTGCAGATAACCGACTTTCATTAACAACTTCACATAGCTCATGTGAGTGATCCAGCAACTCCTTTGATGGATAGTCCAGCAACCTTGAGATGACTTTTAAGACCAGCATGGGTGATTACTCCTGCACGATCTTAAACATGTCGCGGGTATTGGTTTTTCTAGCCCCGAACATGTTCAGATCATTATTGCCCGAACTACAGCCATTCCCGAAAGTGAAACCGCAGCCTCCTTTCTCAACATAGGCTTCGGGAATATTCAGTTCTCGGTGCCCAGTTGGCACGACAAAACGATCTTCGTAGTTAGCAATCGCCAGGTATCGATACATCTCATCGACTTGCCCTCTGGTCAGGCCTACCTGCTCAAGCACCTCCAGGTCGGTAATGCCTTCAACATTCTCGGCCCGCTTGTAGGCACGCATTGCCAGCAATCGTTTGAGTGCAAGCAGGACTGGTTTTTCATCACCGGCGGTGAGTAGATTGGCCAGGTATTTCAACGGGATACGTAACGAGTCGATATCGGGAATCACGCCGGCTTTTCCCAACTGCCCAGCATCCACTGCATTTTGAATCGGACTCAGCGGCGGGACATACCAAACCATTGGCAGGGTCCTGTATTCTGGGTGCAGAGGCAATGCCAATTGCCAGTCAACAGCCAGTTTATAGACCGGGGACTTCTGCGCAGCTTCCAGAATTGAATCCGCCACGCCATCTTTTCTTGCCTGCTCGATAACCGCTGGATCGTGCGGATCAAGGAAGATTTCCAGCTGCTTCTTATAAAGGTCAACATCTGAAGTGGTTGAAGCAACTTCTTTAACCTTATCTGCGTCATACAGCAGTACCCCAAGATAACGAATTCGACCCACGCAGGTTTCTGAACAGACAGTGGGTTCACCGGCTTCAATTCTGGGGTAACAGAAAATACATTTTTCAGATTTGCCAGATTTCCAGTTGAAGTAGATCTTCTTATAGGGACAGCCGCTGATACACATGCGCCAACCGCGACATTTGTCCTGATCAACCAGGACGATGCCATCTTCTTCTCGCTTATAAATGGCACCGGAAGGACAGGAAGCAACACAGGCGGGGTTCAGACAGTGCTCACAGAGGCGCGGCAAATACATCATGAATGTATTTTCGAATTCGCCGTACATCTGTTTTTGCATGTTATCGAAGTTTTTATCTTTACTTCGTTTCTCGAACTCAGTGCCGAGTATCTCTTCCCAGTTTGGCCCCCAGACAATTTTTTCCATCCGCTTACCGGTAATCAGAGACCGAGGACGGGCCGTCGGCTGGTGTGCCGATTCGGGTGCCGTGTGCAAGTGCTGGTAATCAAAATCAAAGGGCTCGTAATAGTCATCGATTTCAGGCAGATCAGGATTAGCAAAAATATTTGCCAGAATCCGAAACTTGCCACCAATCTTTGGCTCGATTGATCCGTTTGCTTTTTTAACCCAGCCACCTTTCCATTTATCCTGGTTTTCCCACTCTTTCGGGTAGCCAATCCCTGGCTTGGATTCAACATTATTAAACCAGGCGTATTCGACACCTTCTCGAGAGGTCCAGACATTTTTACAGGTAATTGAACAGGTATGGCAGCCGATACATTTATCCAGGTTTAATACCATGCCGACTTGAGAACGTATTTTCATCGAACTGTTTCCTTATACGTCTTGAGGAAGTGGACGAGGCAGATCATCACTGTCTGAACCTTCCAGCCAGTCGACTTTATCCATCTTCCTGACCACCACCATTTCGTCACGGTTACAACCAACCGTTCCGTAATAGTTGAATCCCCAGGATTGCTGAGCATAACCACCAATCATATGGGTAGGCTTCATAATGACTCGTGTCACTGAGTTATGATGCCCACCGCGGGTGCCGGTCATCTCACTGCCCGGAATATTCACGATACGCTCCTGCGCGTGATACATCATCACCATGCCCTGGTTAACCCGCTGAGAAACGACCGCCCGACAGGTAACAGCGCCGTTTGCGTTGAAGATTTCGACCCAGTCGTTATCTTCAATTCCCGCCTCTTTCGCATCAACCTCGCTCAGCCAGATAATTGGGCCTCCGCGCGAGAGGGTCAGCATCAACAGGTTGTCGGTATAGGTACTGTGGATACCCCATTTCTGGTGAGGAGTAATCCAGTTAAGCAGTATCTCCTTATGTCCGTTGCCTTTGGTCCCCTTAACGATATCAATCGTTTTGGTATCAACAGGTGGGCGATAAGACATCATCTGCTCACCAAAAGCCTGCATCCATTGATGATCCTGATAGAACTGCTGTCGTCCGGTCAGGGTTCTCCAGGGGATCAGCTCATGAACATTGGTATAACCGGCGTTGTAGCTAACGTGTTCATCTTCCAAACCCGACCAGGTCGGTGAGGAGATGATTTTTCTTGGCTGAGCCTGCACATCCCGAAAGCGAATTTTTTCATCGCGCTTGGGCTCCGCCAGATGAGTATGCTCGCGTCCGGTTATCTGGCCTAGAGCATCCCAGGCTTTAACTGCCACGTTACCGTTGGTTTCCGGTGCCAGGGTCAAAATCGTTTCTGCCGCATCAATGGCCGTCTCGATCACTGGACGGCCCTTACTAATTCCCTCGTCCGTGTGGCGATGGTTTAAATCACCCAGCAATTTGACTTCATCGTCGGTATTCCAGCCGATGCCCTTGCCACCATTACCGAGTTTTTCCAGCAATGGACCGAGCGACGTAAATTTCCGGTAGGTATTGGGATAGTCGCGCTCAACCACAACCATGTTCGGTGCAGTGACGCCGGGAATCAGCTCACACTCACCCTTTTTCCAATCCTTAACCCCAAACGGCTGCGCCAGTTCCCCAGGGGTGTCATGGAGCACTGGAACGGTGACAAGGTCTTGCTCCACACCCAGCACGCCCTCTACGATCTCCGAGAATTTCTTAGCGATCCCTTTATAGATATCCCAGTCAGACTTCGCCTCCCATGCGGGATCAACCGCGGTAGAAAGTGGGTGAATAAAGGGGTGCATATCGGACGTATTCAGGTCATCTTTTTCATACCAGCAGGCAGTGGGTAAAACAATGTCCGAATACATACAGGTGGATGACATTCTGAAATCGAGCGTTGTCACCAGGTCCAGCTTGCCCGTTGCCCCCTCATCAACCCACTCAGCCTCCTGAGGTTTAAAGCCGCCCTGCTGCCCCAGGTCTGGGTTCATTACGCCGTTTTTCGCACCCAACAGATACTTGAGCATGTACTCATGCCCTTTACCGGATGAACCGAGCAGGTTTGACCGCCAGACAAACAGGTTCCGCGGAAAGTTCTCCGGCGCATCGGGTGCTTCGGCTGCAAACTTTAGGCCGCCGCTTTTGAGCTGCTCAACCACGTAATCTTTAGGGTCCATCCCCGCCGCCTCAGCATCTTTGGTGATCTGCAACGGATTACGGTTCAGCTGGGGTGCCGATGGCAGCCAGCCCATGCGTTCAGCTTTGATGTTGTAGTCGAGCATGTGCTCCGAAAACTCATCTTTGTCTGCCAATGGCGACAACACCTCATGAATACTCACTTTCTCATGACGCCATTGTGAAGAATGGTTATAAAAGAAAGAGGTCGAATTCATCTGCCGGGGCGGGCGAGACCAGTCAAGGCCAAAAGCTAGTGGCAACCAACCGGTTTGTGGCCGCAGTTTTTCCTGTCCCACATAGTGCGCCCAACCACCGCCAGACTGACCAACGCAACCACACATCATCAGCATATTGATCACACCACGGTAGTTCATGTCCATGTGGTACCAATGGTTCATCGCTGCGCCGATGATGATCATCGACTTGCCGTGAGTTTTATTGGCCGTGTCTGCAAACTCCCGGGCAACCCTGATCACCGCTTCTGGCGCAACCCCGGTAATTTTCTGCTGCCAGGCAGGTGTGCCTGGAACATCAATTTCAAAACTGGCCGCGACGTTATCGCCACCCAACCCACGGTCAAGCCCATAATTGGCCATCATCAGGTCATAAACAGTGGCGACAACAAGCGCTTCCCCATTCGCCCCCTGGATGACTCGGGTGGGAACATTTTTAACGAGGACATCATCATGCCCACCCGCTGTCCAATGCACGTTTGAAGCATCGGCAGAAAAGTTAGGAAACGAAACAGCAGTAACGTCGTTACCGATCAGCGAAAGCTGCAGCTTTGTCTCACCACCTTGCTGCCCTTCACGCTCCTCAAGATTCCATTTACCTTTCTCTCCCCAGCGATAACCGACTGAGCCGAGTGGCGAAACCAGCTCACTGGTTGTTTCATCAAAGCCTATAGTCTTCCATTCAGGGTTGTTTTCCTGGCTCAGATTGCTAACCAGGTCAGAGGCGCGCAAAAAGCGAGTGGATTTTAGCGAGGCCTCATCATGTTCGGCCAGGATGACCAACATCGGCATATCGGTGTACTGACGCACATAATCGGTAAAGTACTCACTCGGGTTATCTAAATGAAATTCCCTTAAAATGACATGGCCGAAAGCCATCGCCAACGCAGCATCAGTACCCTGTTTGGGATGGAGCCACTCGTCAGTAAGTTTGGCAACCTCCGAATAGTCAGGAGTGATTGCCACCGTCTTGGCGCCCTTATAGCGAACTTCGGTCAGAAAGTGCGCGTCCGGCGTGCGTGTTTGGGGCACGTTAGACCCCCAGGCGATGATGTAATTAGAGTTATACCAATCCGCTGATTCAGGTACATCCGTCTGCTCTCCCCAGGTCATCGGCGATGCCGGCGGCAAATCACAATACCAGTCATAAAAGCTCAAGCAGACCCCTCCGATCAGAGAGAGGTAACGAGAACCAGCTGCATAGGAGACCATCGACATGGCCGGAATCGGAGAAAACCCAACGACCCGGTCCGGGCCGTATTCTTTGGCAGTATAAATATTGGCAGAGGCAATAATTTCGTTGACCTCATCCCAGTTAGAGCGGACAAAGCCACCGAGACCGCGCTTTGATTTATAAGACTCCGCCTTCTCCTTGTCCTCAACAATCGAGGCCCAGGCCGCGACCGGCGCCATCGTTTTTCTTGCCTCCCGCCATAACTTCAGCAACGGTTTGCGAACCTTGGGATATTTCAGGCGGTTGGCACTATAGAGATACCAGGAATAACTTGCGCCCCTCGGGCAACCTCTTGGTTCGTGGTTTGGCAGGTCAGGACGGGTTCTCGGGTAATCCGTCTGCTGAGTCTCCCAGGTAACCAGGCCATTCTTGACGTAAATTTTCCAGGAGCAGGAACCGGTGCAGTTAACGCCATGCGTGGAGCGCACAATCTTGTCATGCTGCCAGCGTTGGCGATAACCATCTTCCCATTCACGACTTTCGTTGGTCGTTTCACCGTGACCATCGGCGAACTCACCGACTTTTTTCTTGAAAAACTGTAACCGATCGAGAAATTGACTCATCTTGTTCTCCACTACTTTCTAGCCAACCGTTGGGACCTGGTCACCAAACGGCTTCTCTATCCAGGTGCAGTCAACTCAACGATCAACTGCAAAGTATCTGCTTTTCTGGTACTGCTGATGCTAGGGGTTCTGGAACTCTGCACCTTTTCTCAAATAAAACCACCAGTTGAGGACCAGGCAAACCGCATAAAAAACGGCAAATCCATACAATGCATTTTCCGGCGTAGTTACTTTGATCTGCTCACCCAGCACTTGAGGAATATAAAAGGCACCATAGGCTGCCACCGCTGATGTCCAACCTAAAACAGGACCGGCCTGTTCTTTGTTAAAAACCATTGCAATGGTGCGAAATGTTGAGCCATTACCGATACCGGTTGCTGCAAAAAGAATCAGGAACAACACCAGAAAAGGAACGAAGAACTCTTCTGGCGCTGCCGAGTTATAAGCAGCTTTCATGTAGTAAGCAACGCCCAGGGCGCTACCAATCATGAAGATAGAACATATTTGAGTAACTTTCGCCCCACCCATCTTATCGGCAATCCAACCGCCTACAGGACGAATAAGCGCTCCAATGAAAGGCCCCATCCAGGCATACATCAGAGCACTCGGCCCGTTGGTATTAATTAAATTATGCGTCATAACGCCATCAACCAAAACGTGCTGATAGCCAAAAATAACCTTAATAGACAAGGCAAAAGCGGCAGAAAAACCGATGAAAGAGCCAAAGGTCATGGTGTAAATAATACTCATGATCCAGGTGTGGATATTGCCAAATATCTTATACTGACGCTTAAGACTGGAACCAATTTCGCCCGGTATTAATTTTAGAAGAATAACGGTCAGGTTGATAACAATAACCAGAACGATCTCTTTTGGTATGTTCCACCCTGAACCATTCGCTGATTCAGGCAACATCATCCACAGACCAAGGATTGCTACCGCAAAAGCGATCGACAACATCATCACGATTTTTGAGATAGAACTTATCGGGCTACCCAATCCAGGTGAGACATGATCGTCACGAATATTATTCATTCCGAACCAACCAATACCAACAAGCGGTATCAGAAAAAGCAACCAGACATAACCAGCATTTTGAATCCAGGTCTCGGTGCCGGCAGGAATCTTACCAACCAGTGTTCCACTACCACTCTGTAGCGTCATCGAGTCGCCACCCAACGCACCGAAGATGCCCATGGTCATCACTAGTGGGACGATGATCTGCATCGTGGTTACGCCAAAGTTACCCAGCCCGGCATTCAAACCTAATGCCAAACCTTGCTGCTTCTTCGGAAAGAAAAAGCTAATGTTTGACATTGATGAGGCAAAGTTACCGCCACCAAACCCTGACAGGAGCGCCAAAACCTGAAAAACCCACAACGGCGTGGTTTGATCCGACAGCGCTATGCCTGCCCCAATCGCGGGTAGCATCAATAATGCCGTAGTAAAGACAATAGTGTTCCGACCACCACAAATACGGATAAAGAAAGCACTTGGAATTCTTAAGGTTGCTCCGGTTAGACCGGCAATCGCCATTAACGTGAACAGTTCAGACTGCTCAAAGGGGAAGCCTACATTCAACATCTGGACAGTAATAACACCCCAATACAACCAGACGGCAAAACCAGTGAGCAAGCTCAGAATAGAGATCCAGAGATTCCTATTCGCAATAGCTTTGCCCTCTTCTTCCCAAAATTTAGGGTCTTCTACATCCCACTTAACAATATCAACCACAATTTACTCCTGATGTAAAAAACAAACAGTCAAATCCTTTCGAATATCTTATCTGCCCTTCTAGAACAATCAGAAGGGCAGGTCCAAAACTAAGTGGTGCCAAAAATCTCTATCTCTCGTTTTAACTGAAGAATTGAATAGTTCATCCAGATCATGCAGACAGCGACCAGACCAAATAGCAACATAAAGCAGGAAGTACGGATATTGGTAAAATCAGACAGCAGTCCAAAAAATATTGGCAGTGTGAACCCACCCAGGCCACCAAGCACCCCGACCATACCGCCGACAGATCCCATATTCTTCGGGTAATAGTCATGCAGAATCCGGAAAACACTCGCTTTACCAAACCCCATTGCGATACCCACCACAAAGACCAACGCGGTAAAAGGCCAGACAGCCAGATTAATATCAAAAGCCATATCGCCTTTCATGCCGTGGATAATAAAACTGGTCTGTGGGTAAGAGAGAATAAAAAGAGCAACCGAAGAAACCCAGAACACCCACCAGTTCACCGCTCTTGCGCCTGCTTTATCTGATACCCACCCACCCAGTGCTCGAACGAGCCCAGAAGGTAAGGTAAACAAAATGGTGATGAATGAGGCCGTTTTAAGATCCATGCCATATTCACCGACATAGTATTTTGGCAGCCAGAGCGCAAGTGCCACAAAGCCACCAAAAACAAAGTAGTAATAAAGACCGAAACGCCAAACCCGAAGCTCTTTCAGGGGAGCTAATTGATCTGAGAGCTTCTTATGCTTGCCGCTGAGTTTCCGCTCCTGCTGAAAAGGATCATCATAGGTAAAGAACCAGAAAATAATCGCCATAATCAACATTGTTATCGAGTAAACCTTAGGGACCATCTGCCACCCAGCGGCCACCACGATCATCGGCGCTACCAGATTGGTTATCGCGGCACCGGCATTACCAGCACCGAAGATACCCATCGCGGTGCCCTGCCGCTCTTTCTCAAACCAGGCAGAGGTATAAGCAATACCGATTGCAAACGAACCACCCGCTAAACCCACAAAAAGCCCTGCGGTCAGGTACTGCCAATATTCAGTAGCAAACGCCAGGCCGTAAGTTGCAGCGGCAACCAGGATCATCTGCACAAAAAAGACAATTCGACCACCAAAACGATCCGTAAGGATTCCCAACGGTAGGCGTGTAATAGAACCTGTTAAAATGGGTGTCGCAACTAACACACCAAACTGCGTGTCGTT
>Ga0164315_10003700_pt1 | contig 11880 bp, 6 predicted proteins | sample GuaBasSedimGuay6_FD_113737 | JGI IMG/M metagenome (GOLD analysis project Ga0164315, IMG submission 113737) | Subseafloor sediment microbial communities from Guaymas Basin, Gulf of California, Mexico - Guay6, Core 4569-2, 0-3 cm | ecosystem: Environmental > Aquatic > Marine > Hydrothermal vents >... | reverse complement strand
GAGCTTCCCAAGACCGCTACCGGTAAGATCCAGCGATTCAAGCTGAGATGAGTCTTCGACCGTTCACCATACTCATTCTGCTGGCGCTTGCCGGCTGTAGCTCGCGCCGGTACCAGCTCCGACCCACCGAGCGCGGGGAGTGGTTCCAAGAGGCGCGCCACAGCGCGCTCGACGGCCACCAGCTGAGCACCACAACGCGCGACATCCTGCGCCGCCGGGAACTCTTGTCGCTCGCCTCGACCGACGTGCACGCGACGGTGCTCGCCCTCGACAAGGAGATGCGCCAGACACACGCGCGCAGCCTCGCGCTGGCGATCGCGGAACTCTGCTTTCGCGAGTCGGGGCGCTGGACGACTCCCAACCGCACGATCCTCGGCACCACGCTGCGCTACAGCTACGCGTACATCTTCGACCCCAAGCTCGAACCGGCGCCGGAGGCGTTCGACATTCGCTTTCGCTGGGCGTGCGACATGTACAACCGCACGCTGGCGCGCTTCGTGCGCATCAGTAGAAAGGACGGCGTACTGGAGGACACGGAGTTCCATTGGGCCACCGGCTCGGCCATCCTCTCGCCCGGCACGATCCAGCTGGAGGTCCCGTACAGCGAACTGGTAACGATCAACGTCGCGTACGACTACGAGATCGAGGGGTTGCCGCCTCCGCAGCGGTTCGAGGGGCTGGGCGCCCCGTGCGTGCTGATCCACGACGCCTCGCGCCGGCGCACGGCGCGGGAGGCCGAGCGGTTCCTGAGCGACAAGATCGCCATCGCCGCCACCTTCATGGTGAAGTTCCCCGACGACGCATCGATCCTCGACGAGACCCAATCGCGCGGCACCTTCAACATCTACGATCCGACCGTCACATCGAAGATCGAAATCGGCGGCCACACCGTTCCGCTGGAGATCGACTTCACGACGCCGGTCGTCTATTCGCTTAGCCAGGCCAAGGACCAGTCACCCGGCCTCAGCGCGCTGTTCAACGTGGACCGCTGGGCCAAGAAGGGCGGCCTCTTCGCGCTGCAACCGACGCGGCGCGACCGCATCCCGATCATTCTCGTGCATGGTCTCGCCTCCGACCCGTTCACCTGGATGCCGCTCTACAACGACCTGATGGCGAACGCGACGATTCGCGAGCGGTTCCAGTTTCTCGTCTGGTTCTATCCCACCGGCCAACCCGCTTCGTACTCCGCCTATCAGCTACGCGATGCGCTGCAGGACGTGTATGACGCGTCCCGGAAAGACGCCGACGCCAAGCACCTGGACTGGACGGTGGTCCTGGGGCACAGCATGGGCGGCCTGCTCACGCACCTGCTGGTCATCGATCCGGGCGACACGCTCGAAACGGAGGCGTTCAAACGCCCCGTCGCCGAAATGGAGCTCTCCGATGAGGACAAGAAGCTACTCACTTCGGTCATGTTCTTCGAGTCGCTGCCCTTCATTCGGCGCGTGATTTTCTACGCCACACCGCACGGCGGCGCGCCCAACGCGAACAAGGGGATCTTCATGTGGCTCGCGAAGTTCATCAAGCTGCCGCAGCGCTTCATGGATCCGCAGATCAAGCTGATGAGCTACGTGCGCCACCGCGACTCGCTCGACACGATTACCACCATCCAGTCGCTCAAGCCGGACGGGCCGCTCATGGAGACATTCCGCAAGGTGCCCATCCACGAGCGTGTGATCTACCACTCGATCATCGGCGACAGCCGGGCCGCCGGTCGCATCGGCGGCGATGACGGGTTCGTGCCCTACGCGAGTTCACACATCGACGGCGCCGCATCCGAGCTGGTCCTGAAGTCCGGCCACAGCGTGCAGCACCAGCCCCTCGCCGCGCGCGAAACACTGCGCATTCTGCTGGAACACCTCACGCAATTCGACGCAGCGCCCAAGTAACATGCTCGCGTGAGAGCGATTACCTGTTTGCTGCTGGCCGCCCTGGCGACTTCATGTTCGAGCATCGGCGTCATTCGCCAGACCAAGGACGACTGGTACTCGCAGGCGACGCGCAGCGTCCTCAACAGCGACGACGTCAGCGACGTCACGATCAACATCCTGCGCCGGCGCTCGCTCACCGCGAGCTATCGCCAGGATCCGGAGGGCGCGATCCGTGCGCTGCAGCGGGAACTGGCCGAAACACGCGAGCGGGAACTTTGCGTCGCCATCGCCGAATTGGGCATCATCCAGACGCGGCGCATTTCGGTGGTGGATCGCGTCGCGCTCGGCACGGCCGTCCGCTACAGCTACGCCTACCTGTTCGACCCGCAGCTCGAGCCGGCGCCGCATCAATTCGACGCGCAGTTTCGCTGGGCGTGCGACATCTACAACTTCGCCATTGCCGAATTCGTGCGCGCCTCGACGCAGGAGTCGCGCACGCGCGCGGGTAAGCCGGGCTTGCTCGAATGGTACGGCGGTTCGGCGCCGCTCGAACTGGGCCAGAACGAACTCGCGTTCGCACTCAAGGACTTCGAAGACGTCGAGGTCGCCTACGACTTTCGCGTGGAAGGCCTGCCGCCGCCCGACTCGCGCCGCGGCCTCGGCGTGCCGGTCCTGCTCCGGCAATCCTGGACGAAGGAGGAAAAGCGCAAGGTCGAATTCAAGTACCTGCCCGACCATCTCGCGTTCGCCGCCACCATCCTTGTCCGCTTTTCCGACGACGCCTCGGTGCTCGACGCCCAGAGCGCCCCCGGCATGCTCGACGTGCTCGACCCGATGGAGACGGTCTCGAAGCAGATTGGCGGCGTGGACGTTCCACTCGAGATCGACTACACGACGCCGGTCGCGTCGATGCTCTCGGGCAAGCCGCAGGCAATCGGCTTGCGCGCCCTCTTCTTCGGGCCCGACTACAAGCAAAAGGGAGGGCTCTACATGTTCCAGCCCTACCGCAAGGGGCGCATTCCGATCCTGCTCGTTCACGGGCTCGCGTCCGACCCGCTCACCTGGCTGCCGCTCTACAACGACCTCGTCGCCGATCCCGTCATCCGCACGCGTTGCCAGTTCCTGTTCTGGTTCTATCCGACCGGTCAGCCGGTGCTCTTCTCCGGGCAGCAGTTGCGCCGCGCCTTGAGCGAGGCGTACGAACTCGTCAGTCCCGACGACGACGACATCGCCAACGACTGGACGCTCGTCTGCGGCCATTCGCTCGGCGGCGTGCTTACCCGCTCGCTCGTGGTCGATACCGGCGACACGCTGTGGGACACCGCCTTCGAAGTGCCGTTCGACCAGCTCGATGGCATTGCGCCCCGCGAGCGGAACCTGCTGCGCGATTCGTTCTTCTTCGAGTCCGCTCCCTACATCCGCCGCGCCATCTTCTACGCGACGCCCCACCGAGGCTCACCCGACGCCAAGATGGGAGTCGTCCAGTGGATGTCGGGACTCATCGCGGTTCCGAGCCAGACGATGGACCCGCTCTTCCGCGCCGTCCGCAAAGCAAAGCCGAAGATACGCATCAAGCGCCTCACGAGCATTCAGTCGCTGCGCGACGACAACCCGATCATCCAGGCGCTGGCGGACCTGCCCATCAACCCGCGCACGACGTATCACTCGATCATCGGCGACACGACGGCGGGCGGCCACGAAGGCGGCAGCGACGGAATCGTGCCCTACGTCAGCTCTCACGTACCCGGTGCCGAGTCCGAACTCATCGTCCACTCCGGGCACAGCGTCCAGCAGACCCCCGAAGCCGCGCGCGAAACGATTCGCATCGTGCGCGAGCACATTGCCGCGTTCGATGCGAAGCGCTGACTCGGTCGGTGATGGCCGAGTCTGGGTCGGCTGCCGCGCGGGTTCGCTCGCTGCGCTTCGGAAGTTGTGGGTAATGGGTTTTGGGTTGCGCGTCGCAACCAAGCCGTCCGCCTGCGAGCGATCACGAGCGGGCACCGGGAGTTCTCGAGGCTCAACGGCGGCCTATGCCTCGTCGGACAGCCTGGTCGCGGCGCAAGACCCATCACCCACAACCCCAAACCGATCCACGAGGGCTCGGCCAATCGCGAGACTACTTGCCGCGCGCCTGAATCCGCTTGAGCGCGGTGTGCGCGGCGAGCTTCTTGGTTCGATCGCCGGCCCCCGCGGCGATCGACAGCGCGCGGATCACGTCGGCGTCGGTGGCGCTGGCGATTTCGCCGAGCGCGGCTGCAGCGGCCGGCGGCGCATCGTAGCCTGACTGGTCGAGCAGTTTGATCAGCGCGGGAATCGCAGCTCGCGCCTTGGCGCCGAAGCGCCCCAGCACGATGGCCGCATACTGCTTGCGCTCTTCCGCGGCGTCCGCCAGGGCTGCCGTAAGTGGGCGAATGGAGCGCTCCCCCACTTTGATCAGCGCGTCCATGACCGCGTCCTGCACATCCGCATCGCCATCGGCCAGCAGGCGAATCAGGTCGGGCACGTAGCGCGCCCCGCGCGCGCCCATTTCCGCGGTCGCTTTGGCGGATTGCACGCGCTTCTCCCAGTCGTCGCTCGCGAGCCCGGCAGCGAGATCGCTCACGACGCGCGCCTTCGTCCCAGGCGCGGCCGCGCGCACCACCAGCCCCTTGATTGTGCGTCGTCGCTGATCGGGGTGGCGCTTGCCGCGGTGGATGTCCACGTAGTAGCCCTCGTTTTCCGTGGCGAGCGCCTTGAGCAGCTTGCTGTCGTGGTTCTTGCCGATGCCGACGCAGTGCACGGCGACGCGCGCAACGCCGTTCCAGAGCCGGACCAGTTCGGTCAGCTGTTCGGTCTTGGCGAGTCGTCCGCGCGATGCGTGGCCGTCGGTCAGGAAGACGATCGTGTCGGGCATCTGCGCGAAGCGGGTCGCGCCGCCGCTGCGCGCGAGGGGATCGCCGAAGCTCTCGGCGAGCGCGTCGTAGATGTTTGTCAGACGACCCATGCGGCGCGCCTTGACCCAGGCGATGGCACTCCGCTTCGCCCCCTTCGTCGCGCGCTGGAGGCGGGCCGTCATGCGCTTGCCGTAGTCGTCGTAGACGATCACGTTGAAGCGAGCGTCCTCGGGCAAACCCGTAATCGCGCGAATCACCTCCGCCTTCGCGATGCCGAGCCGGTTGTCGGGCAGGCGGTGCTTGTTCATGATGCCCCGGGTCACCGCGTCGCGCGGGCGCAGATCGTCGGCGCTCATCGAGCCGGAGACGTCGATCGCGAAAACCAGCCGCTTCGACTCGATCGGGATGGAGAAGAACGACGCCACGGTGTGCGCGCCCGGCTTCTTCTCCACTACGACCCGCGCGTAGGTTCCGCTCTCGATCGCGTCGCGGTTCTTTTTCCACCATCCCGTCCAGCTCTGCGGCTCCTGTCGATAGCTCTGCCCCGTGAGCTGAAAGAGGTAGTCGTCGATGGCGACGGCGATCTCGCCGGTCTCCTCGCGCGCCGCCTCCGCCAGATGCGGTACCGCCCGCTCCAGCGGCGCGCGCGCGATCAGTTCGTAGGAAGCGAGTCGAACCGCCCACGACGTATCGGTGTTCATCGCGCGCGCCCGGTCGAGCACGCCCGGCTCGTCGATGAACGCGGGCAATGCGCGCAGCGCCGCGGTGCGCGCGCGCGCGTCGCGGTCGTCGAGCAGCTCCAGCAGGAGTGCCGCGGTCGCGGGTTCGTCGCGATGCGCCAGCGCCTCGATGAAGGCGAGGCGCAGAACCGGATGCAGTTCGCGGCGGGCACCCTGATCGACCGCCTCCCGCGTGGCCGGATCGCGATAGGTGGGAATGACCCGCAGCGCGGGCGGAATGATCTTGAACAGCGCCCGAACGCGCGGCGCCAACTCGTTGTACTCGCGCGCGATCCTGTTGCGGCGTGGCAGGAGCCGGTTGTAGGCGGCGACGTCTCCCCGCGCATCGTAGCGGCGGAGCTTCTCGGCGATCGGGCCGTAGAGGTCATCGAGCTTATCGAGCAAGGAGCCGAGCCGCTCGATGTCCTCGAGCGTATGCCGAATGCCCGATGCGAGCACCCGCAGCCCTTCGCGGCTGTCCAGCGAACGTAGCTTCTGGACCGCCAGGGCACGGTCGCCGGGGCGCTCCGAGGACATCAATCGGCGCGCCTCCCCGATCGACTTGCCGTCCGCGGCGGCCACCGACACGAGGAGACCGATCACGACGACAACCACACACCTTCCACCCATGACCACCTGTCTAATCTAACAGCATCGCCCCTGCCGCAGAATCCGTAGCATGTACGCCACGGAGCGCTGGAAAGCGCCCGTTCGCCCGATTTTCCGGCCATCTACGGCGGTAGACATGAAGATCCACCTGACAATCCTCGCGCTGCTCATCCTGCTTCTTCCCGCCTGCCAGGGAATCGGGGTAGAGCAGGACTCTCCCGGCGAGCGCGCCAAACAAGCGCGGCTCAGCGTCCTTGACTCCGATGACGTCAGTATTGCGACGCGCGGCATCCTCGCTCGCCGCGGCATCCACGACTATCGCCACAACCCCGTGGGCGCGATTCGACGTCTCGACAAGGAGATGCGGACGACGAAGGAGCGGACGCTGGCGGTCGCCATAGCGGAGTTGGCGTACCTGCAGACGCGGCGCGTCAACGCCACCGACCGGCAAGCGCTCGCGACGGCCGTTCGCTATTCGTACGCCTACCTCTTTGATCCGCGCCTCGGGCCGGCGCCGCAGCCGTTCGACGGGCGCTTCCGCTGGGCATGCGACATGTACAACGCCGCCCTCGCCGATCTCCTGCGCCACTACAAGGAGGTCACGGGGATTCACACGAAGGGTTGGAAGTTTGACTGGTACACGGGCGGCGCGACCGCGCGGATTGGAAAGAACGAACTGGCGTGGGAGCCCCAAGAATTCGCGGAGTTGCTCGTCGCGAGCGACATGCACGTAAGCGGTCTCGAACCGCCGGAGACGCGAACGGGCATCGGAGTTCCGTGCCTCATGAAGCGAGCGTGGGATGGCGCCACGAGGGCGCAGGACCAGCACGCGGCCTACCAATACCTGCCGAAGGAGGTCGCATTCCCGGCGACGGTCGTGCTGCGCCTGCCGGACGACGCATCGATCCTCGACGAAACGCACGAAGCGGCGGTGTTCGACGTCCTGGATCCCATGCAGACGGTCGAAGTGTCCATCGGCGGGCGCACGGTGCCGCTCGAGGTGGACTACACGACTCCGCTCGCGGCCATTGTCGAGAAACGCGGGACGCCCTCAGGGCTGAGCGCGCTGCTGCACGTAAGCGAGTACAAGGCTCAGTCGGGGCTGTTCATGTTCCAGCCCTACGACCCCGAGCGGATCATGGTGATCTTCGTGCATGGACTCGCATCGGGGCCCGAGACCTGGATACCGCTCTACAACCAGTTGCTGGCCGACGAGAAGATCCGCACACGGTTCCAGTTCGCGTTCTGGTTCTACCCCACGGGCGCCCCCGCACTCTCCTCGGCCGTCGACCTGCGCAAGGCACTCGACGAGGCGCACGCCCTGTTGGGCGCGAAGAGCCGCCTCAAGCAGGCCACGGATTCGGTCATCGTTGCCCACTCGCTCGGGGGCATCCTGAGCAGCACGCTGGTAACGGACAGCGGCAACAAGCTCTGGGACACGATGTTTACGGTGCCGCCGGAAAAACTGCCCGTCAAGGAAGAGTACCGCCAGCACCTGCGCGACATGTTGATCTTCAATGACCTGCCGTGGTTCAAGCGTGTCGTCTACTTTTCCTGCCCGCACCGCGGGGCGCCGGAAGCGGCCACCGGGTTCATGAAATGGGCCAGCGGCCTGATTAGCCTGCCCAAGGATCTGCTCAGCCCCGAGCACGCGTTGCACAAGTACATTCACAAGGACATGCGCTACAAGCGCTTCACGGTGGCGCAGTCGCTGGCGCCGCACAACCCTGTCATGGAGGCGTTGGCCGACTTGCGCCCCGCCGAAGGAGTCCTCGTGAACTCGATTATCGGCGACGAGCACGAGGCGGGCAAAAAGGGCGGCTCCGACGGCCTCGTGCCCTACTGGAGTTCACACCTCGACTATTCGGAGTCGGAGCTGATCATTCACTCCACACACAGCACGGAGCACAAGCCCGCGGGTGCGCGCGAACTGCGGCGCATCCTGCACGAGCACCTCGCCGAGCTAGACAAGGCCAGCAAGTAGCCCGTCAGCGCGCGCACGGAAAGCTGGCGAAGAAAAGCGGCCAAGTCGGGCGCCAGCGGCGCGCGTGCTCCGAGACGAACTGCCTCCTCGGTCTCGCCACGCATCAGGGCGATGTACTCCTTGGTCGCGTCAGGTGCGCGAATTGGCGGTCGCGCGACTGGCTACTGCGGTGGACGAGCAGGCCCGGCGGCTTGTCCACGACCACGCAGGTTGCGTCCTGGTGGACCAGCGGAATCACTTGCGGATCGTCGATGCGCACGCGATCTGCCCACGCTTGGCGAGGTACTGCTGGTGGTACTCCTCCGCCTTCACGAAGCTCGTGATCATCTTGATCTCGGTCACGGCCACTTCGCCGAGGCGCTGCTTGGCCGCACGCGCCGCTTGCTCCTGGTCCGCGTCGAAGTAGAAGATGGCGGACCGGTACTGCGAGCCGACATCCGGCCCCTGACGATTGAGTTGGGTGGGATCGTGGATCGTGAAGAAGATCGCGAGCAGGTCTTCGTAGGCGACCCGCTCGGGATCGTATGCGAAGCGCACCACCTCGGCGTGGCCCGTACGACCGCCGCAGACCTCCTGATAGGTCGTCGGCACCTTGTCGCCGCCGGCGTATCCGACTTCGGTGACCGTCACGCCCTCGACGCGGCGGAATTCCGCTTCCACGCCCCAGAAGCACCCCGCTCCGAACATCGCCGTCTTCGTCGCCATGCGGTCAGTCTACGGTCAGGGTCGCGTTTGATCGGATCAGTAATCCACCTGAAACCGAAGCGAGACGTAGTAGACGTCGCCGGGGCCGAACGGTCCACTCGCCACGTCCGCGTAAACGCCGTTGAGCACGACGCGGCTATTCGGGTTCCACATCCACGTGAGTCCCGCGGTCAGCGTCTGCATCTCGCCACCTTGCACGACGCCGTCGTTCAGATCGGTCCAGTCGTAGCGCAGGCCGACCATCCACGCGCCGGTCCCGCCGCCGTCGCCAAGGTTGCGTGTCGGAACCGTGCGCCCCCAGATGCCCCACCAACGCACGTAGGCGGGCCGCTCGCCCGTGATCCACCAGACCACGTGCACGTACGCGCCGTTCAGCGCCGGGTCGCCCGCATCGTTGAGAATCCGCACGTGGTACCCCTCCATCTGCAGTACGAGCGAATTCAAGTTGATCGCCACGGAGAGCGCGAAGCGCATCTCGGCATCGGCGTCCACGTCGCCGGTATCGATGAAGTGCGGCCCCTGATTCGGCCCTGGGCGGGACCGGTACTTCACTGTGCCGTCCGTCGGAACCTCGTAGTCGAATCCGAACCCGACCTGAACCGCGCGCTCATCGTCAAAAGAGCGCGCCGGGATCCCCGCAATCCGAACCGTGCCCGCGTGTCCCGTGTTGGAAGCGACGGCGGTCGAGTCGCTCAGGGCGTATACGCCGGCAACCCAGGTGAGGCGGTCATCGAAGTGGGAGTTGTGGAAGCGCAACCCGAGGTCGCGCCCCGTCTGGAACGCCCGCGTGGACGGCGCACGCTCCATGAAGGTATGGAAGGGAATCGGCGTCATCGCGTCGAGGCCGAACGCGTGCCGTATGTTGCCCGCCTGGAACGCGCCCAGCACCGGCAGATTGCGAACGCCGACGTAGACATCGCGCAGACGCGGCGTGCCGTTGGAGAACTCGATCTCGAGGCCGAAGAGGCCGTTGTGGGCAAAGCTGCCGTCGAACCCGAAGCGCACCTGACGAAAGTAGGTGGCGCTTTCGGTCAGATTCGCGGCGTAGTCGTTCGACCCCGCGCCGTACGTGTCGAAGAGCACGCGACCGCGGAGGTGGAACTTGATCGCTTCGTCGGCGCTCTCGGCACGTGGTGCATGCGTCCAGTACACGCGCAACGGTATCGTGGGCGTCTCGGTCTCGGCGAGGTAGCGCTCCACCTCCGCATCGAGCGAACTGTCCGCCCACGCGACGGTCACGAACAACAACACTGTAAAGAGCGCGCGCACGGGTGTTGTCTAACCCGAGCCGCACCTCTCGCGCAAGCAGGGATGATTTGAGTAGGCTTGGCCCAGCGAGGAGACGGAAGCAGTGGCGGACGAGATTCAACCGGAGCGGCGCAAGCTCACGATGGGATCGAAGATCCTGATCGGCGTGCTGGCGGGCATCGTCGTGGGAATATTTCTGGGCGATCTTGTCGCGCCCTTCGACGTGGCCGGCAAGATCTACGTCGGGCTGCTCCAGATGACGGTGCTGCCGTACGTGGTCGTCTCGCTGATCGGCAAGATCGGCGGCCTCACGATCGACGCGGCCAAGCGCCTCGGTGGCCGTGCGGGACTGATCCTGCTGGCACTCTGGGCTATTTCGTTGGTGGCGGTCGTCGTCTTCCCACAGTCACTGCCGGCTTGGAAGTCGGGCAATTTCTTCTCCGCCAGCCTCGTCGAATCGCCCAAAGAGTTCGACTTTCTCTCGCTCTATCTGCCGACGAATCCGTTCGCGTCCCTCGCCGACAACGTCGTTCCGGCGGCGGTGCTGTTCAGCATCCTGACCGGTATCGCCTTGATTCTCGTGCCGCGCAAGGAGGTGCTGCTCACCCCGCTTGATGTCGTCGCGGAAACCCTCGGCCGCCTCTCCAACGCCGTGGTCTCGTTTTCGCCCTGGGGCACCTTTGCGCTCGCGGCCGCCGCTGCCGGGACACTCGTCCCCGAGGAGATGACGCGCCTCGCTGGATACATCTTTACCTACACGCTGGCCGTGGTGTTCCTGACCTTCGTGGCCATTCCGGGATTCGTGGTGGCCGTGACGCCGTTCCGGTTCCGCCAACTGCTTTCGGGCTACAAAGAGGCGGGCCTCACCGCGTTCGCCACCGGCAAGCTCTTCGCGGTGCTGCCGATGGTGATCGAGTCGGTGCGCGCGCTACTGGTGGAACAGGGAGTCGAGGAGGAGGAGGCGCGTCTCACCGCGGATGTCTTTGTTCCGCTCGCCTATCCCTTTCCCAACGCGGGCAAGGTTCTGAGCCTGCTGTTCATCCCGTTCGCAGCGTGGTACGTCGGCCGCCCGCTGGGCTACGCCGAGTATCCGAGCCTGCTTTCGATCGGCCTGCTGACCTTCTTCGGCAGCCCGGTCGCCGCGATTCCGTTCCTGCTCGATCTCTTCAAGCTACCGCTCGACCTCTTTCCGCTCTTCCTGGTGGCGGGCATCTGGTGCGCGCGACTCGGCGACGTGCTGGGCGCGATGCACCTCTCCGCCTTCACGCTCATCGCCTCGGCGTGGAACCAGGGGTGGGCGAAGCTGCGACCGGATCGCATCGGCATCTGGCTGGCCTACACGGTGGCAATCGGTGCCGCGGTCGTGCTGCTGAACGGATATCTCGTCAAGCAGAGCCTGGCGGGCGCGCCCGGATCGGCATCGCGCGTGGGCATGATGGAGCTGACGAACGACACGCTCACGACGATCGTGGTGGACAAGGTGGGTGGTCCGAATCCCAACCCGCGGCTGGATGGCGAGTCGCGTCTCGCGCGCATTCGGCGAACCGGGGAACTGCGCGTCGGCTACCGGCCCGAACACGCGCCGTTCTGCTACGAAAACGACAGTGACCATCTGGTCGGTCTCGACATCGATCTCATTCAGCGGTTGGCGGCCGAGTTGGGCGCGACGTTGCGGCTCGTGCCGGTGCAGAAGGACGAAGGGCGCACCGCGGGCGAAAATGACTGGTGCGATCTCGGCGTGGGTGCGATCCCATCGACGATCGACCACCTCGACACCTGGCACCAGTCCAATCGCTACCTGGACCTGCACCTCGCGTTCCTCGTTCCGGATCACAGGGTGAATGAATTCGCCACGGCGCCTTTGGTCCGCG
>Ga0164315_10003699_pt1 | contig 11880 bp, 6 predicted proteins | sample GuaBasSedimGuay6_FD_113737 | JGI IMG/M metagenome (GOLD analysis project Ga0164315, IMG submission 113737) | Subseafloor sediment microbial communities from Guaymas Basin, Gulf of California, Mexico - Guay6, Core 4569-2, 0-3 cm | ecosystem: Environmental > Aquatic > Marine > Hydrothermal vents >... | reverse complement strand
GATATGAGGCGTTTATTCAGAGTTGTTCCGGTTCTCGGTATCCTGATTCTCTCAATTGGTATGTTGGAGGGTGGCCAAAACCGATCGCCCGCCGACCGGCATGGGAAATACGATTCTGTTCTCGAAAAGACGCAGTACCCCAAACAGAAACCTCTCTTCGAAAAACTGGATTCCGGCCTCAATCAGATCGCTTCTTCTCCGACTCCCCTTAAACAGGCCGGTGATCTCGGATACAAAACCAGAGACAGCAGAGTCCAGGTTTTTGTAGCCACGTTGGACGGTGCATCTCAGGATGTAGAGGCTTGGCTGTTGGAACGTGATGCGACCTTCGTTTCGAGCGCCAGAAATATCGTCCAGGCGTTTGTTCCGATTAACGTTCTTCCTGAACTGGCTGACCTCGAACAAGTCAATTATGTAAGAAAGCCGACCTACGTTCGGCCCAATGCTGAGCCGGGAGAGAGTCGTTCACCCAAAATCCTCGGATATACGACAGAAGGACTGGCGCCGATGAATGCGGGCAGTTGGCATTCGGCGGGCTATTCGGGGCAAGGAGTCAAGGTCGGGTTGGTGACATTTGGGTTCAGAGGTTATCAAAACCTGCTTGGATCAGAATTGCCACCCGCAAACAAGGTCCATTATCAGACATTCTCAGGCTTGCAGTCGTCGAATGCCGGGGGTGCAGCTGAGGCGGAGATCATTCATGATGTTGCGCCCGGTGCTGAACTCTATCTGGGCGAGGTTCAGACACTCGTTGAAGCGTCAAACGCGTTCGTATGGATGCAATCGAACGGTGTCGATGTCATCGTCTCAGACCTGTTTCTTTATCCGGAATCACCTGGTGATGGTACGGGATTAGTGGCCGATCTGGCCGGTGATCTCTATTCTGACGGCATCTTCCTTGTGGGTGGGGCTGGGAATATTCGGCAGAACCACTGGCAAGGGCGCTGGACTGACGCAAATGGAAACGGTTTCATGGATTTCTCTTCAGGCGATGAAACTAACAACATGACGGACGGATATAATAACTGGTTCTGGTCACCACCAGGTGTGGAACTGGTCGGGGCGCTTGTCTGGGACGAATGGGATAATCCCGTTACCGACTTGGATCTTTGTGCCGCAGTGAATTATAACGATGGTACAGGGCCGCACATTTTGGCTTGCGCTGAAGATATCCAAAACGGGGGGGCAGGGCAGTTGCCCCGCGAGATTGCAGAATTTACGACACCCGCCTACGGGTATTACAGTTTTGCAATTTGGAGGAAGTCGGGTAGCCGAAGTCCCGATATGGAGATTTTCCTTTACCGTGAAGACGCAATTCCGGAATACAGGAACCAGGAAGGCTCGTTGGTTTCACCGTCTGATATTCAAGAGGTCGTCGCCGTTGGAGCAGATGACGCCCTGAGCAATTCCCTTGAGGCATATAGTTCCAAAGGCCCTACAAACGGCCCTGGTGGATCCTTGAGTGGCGGAAGGACAAAACCTGATCTTGCGGGGTATTCCCTCGTTTCCACCTATACATACGGAACTCGGGCTCTCTATGGGACTGGGCCCGCCGCTATGCACGTTGCTGGTGCTGCTGCTCTTGTCTGGTCCGCGAACCCAACCTGGTCGAACAGTCAAGTCCGTTCTTACCTCGAATCCAACGCGATCGACATGGGGTCTGGGGGCAAGGACAACGACTACGGTTACGGCCGCCTCTACCTCGGGAATCCACCTCAAAGCTGCACCTACTCCATCTCGCCGACGTCTCAGAACTTCGGTTCGAATGGTGGCTCAGGGACCATTAACGTGTCCACTCAGTCGGGGTGTTCTTGGAACGCAAGCGAATCACTTTCCTGGGTTTCCATCACCTCTGGTTCGAGCGGCAGTGGCAGCGGGACCGTGCGTTTCAATGTCTCCTCCAACGGTAGTTCCAGTTCGAGAAGCGGCACGATCCAGGCCGCCGGCAGGACGTTCTCAATCACGCAGGATGGGGCGGCCGGGTGTTCCTACTCGATTTCCCCAACCTCGAAATCCTTCAGCTCTTCAGGTGGCACCGGTACGGTTTCCGTTTCCACAACCAGCGGGTGTAGCTGGACTGCTGGTTCGAACACAGGTTGGATTACGGTGACCTCCGGATCAAGCGGAAACGGTAGCGGCACGGTTGGCTATCGGGTCGCCTCAAACACAAATACAAGTCAACGCTCAGGGTCGATGACCATCGCCGGGAAGAGCTTCTCGGTTACCCAGAGTGGGGCCTCCGGGGGCGGTTCCGAGTCGTACATGGTTGCCGGAATGGCCCATGCCAACGGCGCTGGCGGCAGTGTGTGGCGCTCAACCCTGGCGGTGACCAATAGGTCCGGCGGTACGGCCAACCTGACGCTGATTTATCGGTATAGCGGCAGCTCAAGAACTCGATCCCACAGCCTCCAGAATGGCGACATCGTCGAGTGGGTCGATGTGGCGACCAGCCTCTTCGGTGTCGGCGGAACCAGCGCCGGCTCGATCGAAGTGCAATCCGACCGACAGGTAATCGTTACCGCCCGGACCTATAACGAGGGCGCGGACGGGACCTTCGGGCAGTTCCTTCCGGGGGCTGACGACGGCAACAAGCTGGACCACGGTCAGACAGGAATACTGCCGCAGGTCAAGAAAACAGGAAATTTCAGGACCAACATTGGTTTTGTCAACCTCGGGCAATCGTCGGTCACCGTACGGACCAAACTCTATTCGAGCAACGGCGGCCAACTGGGGAACAATGTGACCACCTCGATTCCTGCCAAGCAGTGGAAGCAGGAAAACGACGTCTTCCAGAAAGCAGGCGTGTCGTACTGCGAGGTTGGTTATGCCACCGTCGAGGTGACGACCTATGGCGGGTCAGTGTGGGCTTATGCTTCAGTCGTCGATGAAGGGACTGGAGATCCGACGACGATTCCGGTTTCGGTGGAATAGGGCGACAATTCCGGCAGGGTCACCCTCGGGGTGGCCCTGCCCGTCTCGCAGCCGGCATGTCTCTGGCGCTGATCCTGTTCAACGCACCAGTCCATGACTGCAACCCCGGGTTTCCTCGCCAAATCCCCAGACCCTATTGCCCTGAGTGACTCCGTGGCCCATACTGGACTCGGAGGGTTCATGATGGTTGCAGTTCATCCGGAGTATGTTGTTGATGAAAATCAAAAACGGAAGTCGGTGATTCTGCCGTTTGAAGAGTGGGAGAGGATTGTCGAAGATCTCGAGGAACTCGATGATATCAGGGCCTTTGATAAGGCCAAAACAGGGATCCAGGACGCTTTACCGTTCGAACAAGCCGTAGCTGAGATCCGCGAGGCCTATGATTCTTGATGTACTCGCTCGATATTCTGCGTCGGGCCCAAAAGCAACTCGCCAGAATTGACCGCCAGGACCACGCTCGAGTTATTTCAGCGATTGAGGCGTTGAGTGAAAATCCCCGGCCCCCTGGTTGCAAGAAACTCTCAGGTCGACCGGCATGGCGCATTCGTATCGGTTCGTATCGGGTGATTTACGAAATCCATGACGATCGCCTGCTTGTTCTTGTGGTGGCCATCGGCGCCCGACGAGAAATCTACAGGTAGTTGGAGAAAGGGTACTTTTTGCTGTCGCCGCCGCTGTCCACTGAGCCTGAATTCGAAGCCCGGCTCTTGAAGGACTTTGAGATCCAAACTCGGGCGGACACGGGGGTCCGCCCCTACAAATGTTGACGTTACGGGGTGAAGAGGATGGCCTTCGATTCACGCATCGCTGGCCATCCCCGGCATGCAGTCGCTGGAGGCCTATGCTTGCAGGCGCTTAGGCCGCGCAGCATCCTCCGGATGCCGAGCCTTGCGGCTCTTTCGGGCCTCCGGCCCGACGCGCCGGTTCCTACCGCAAGGCCAGGAGAACGGCTTCCTCGTGGAAGCGGAAACCGACATCGTGCAGCAGGTCGGCCTCGAACTCGGAGTAGAGCTTCTGTTTGTGGCGTTCCAGGTAGTCGTCACGGACCTGATCCTCAACCTCGGCTAATGGACGTGGCTGTGGTTCCTGCCGTTCCTCGACCTGAATGATATTCAGACGGTGGTTGAGTTGGAACGGAATGGTCGTTCCTCCCGGTTCAATTCCCAGAACATAATGACTCAGCTTTGGCGAGAGCTGATTCAGTGTTGTGACGTTGTGCCAACCGAGATCAACGAGATCGGCGCCGATTTCGGTGGCAGCGGTCGCAAGTTCTATCGTCCCAGCCTCGATCGCCTCACGGATCGAGCGGATCCGTGCCGTTGATTGGTCGACATCGTCGCCAACGGGCAGGGAGAGTGACCTCAGTTTGAACCGCAACGGAGTCTGGTACAAGAAACCGTTGGTGTCGAAGAATGCTTCCACCGCATCACTGTTTTCCGCCACCTCTTGCCGCAGCGCCGCCTCGATGCGCAGATCAATGACAGCGGCATCGGTGGCTAATTTGACTCGTTTCTCGATCTCTGCAGCGGCATCTGGCTCGTCCGGGAAGCCGGCCCTGACGGCATGGAAGTAGAGCAGTTGGTCCATGACCAGATCCTGGTATATCTGCCACGGATTGGGTTCGAAAAAGGGCAGGCCGGGAAACTCTGACCTTGCGTCCGTCATGATTTCGAAAAAATTACCGGCTGTTATCTGATAGTCTGCGATTGACAGCAGTACGTCGCCGGCCATGGCCTGTCGGGTAGCCTCTTGGAATGCGTCTTCGTCGAGAACCACGGAATCCTCTGGGGTTTCACTTTCGCCAACGAGATCGGCGATGCGCTTCCTCCAAGCGTCAGAAACAAGTCTCTGATGTATAGGTATACGCACATCATGCAAGGCCAGCCGGGTTTCAGGGACCACCTCCGAGACCATGAAGATTGCTGTGCCACCGGGAACTTCGACGGGCGGGCTGATCTCGTCCTTGGCAAGTGAAAACACCACATCCTCGATCGAAGGTGGCAGTTTGGTGCGGTAAATCCAGCCAAGCCGGCCGCCCATGAGACGTGTCTCTGAGTGAGAGTACTCCTGAGCGAGTTGCGCAAAGCCGTGACCGGCCAGGGCTTTCTCCCTGATGGTGGCGAGTTCCGCTACGGTGCGCTCGGGGTGGGTTGGATCGAGGTGGCGGCGGAAGATGTGCCACACGAAGCGCCGTGGCTGACGGTGGAAGTCCTGCTCGTGCTCCTCGAAGAAGGTCTCAATCATTTGGCGAGAAATTGGATCGGGCGCAGATATGTGTTCAGCTTTGAAGAGTTCAAGGATCACGTCGCGACGAATACGGTCCAGCGGCAGTTCGGCTTCGTCGGCCACTGCTGCTCGATGCAGCAGCGCCTGTTCAACCACGATCTTCTTTGCCTGATCCCTATAAGCCTCCACGAGCAGCTTACGGTCTGCCTGCTCGATACCCTCCGCGGTCTGTCGCATACGTTGTTCGACGGTCTCAAGAGAGACAGTGCCGCCCTCGAAGGAGGCCACGACGTCAGGCCCGGGCTTTTCCACGGCGCAGGCCGGGACCAAGAAAACTGCCAGTACAAGAATGGCTCTGTGAAACCTCACGTCGATGCTCCAAGCATTGTCATCAGCTCCTCAACCCGCATTCCGATTCGGGGATCACGGGCTTGAGTACGGATACGGTCGGCGATGGCGCCTGCCTGCTCTTCACGACCGAGATCGACATTGACCGCGAGCAGGGTCAGCTGGGCCTGCCAGTAGGTGGGGCTGAGCTGTACCGCGCGCTCGAGTTGCACCAGTGCTTCATCCGAACGACCTGCCTGGGCGAGGAAGAGGCCGAAGTTGAATCGTGCCTTGGGATAGAGTGGATAGTCCGCTATCAGCTTGCGGAACTCCTCGTCGGCCCGTTGCCCGTCACCGTGTCGTGCCAAGAGGATGGCAAGGCTGAGGCGGGCTCGTGGATACTCCGCATCAAGCTCTAAAGCCTGCTCGAGTTCCTGTTGCTGCCGGGTCTGATCGCCCAACCGCCCGTGCATTTCGGCGAGCACATAGCATCCCCATGCCGAAGGCTGGCTGTTGTTGATTCTCTGGGCTAATTGTAAACCGCGCTCGGCATGTCCCCGTTCGAAGAGCTCGAGCGCCACCTGGAGGGCGGAACCGGCGTGCTGGGGGGAGATGGTCTTCATCCCATCGACGATCCGTGCCGACTCCTCCACCTGGCCCAGACCCAGTGCAGCCAGGGCCAGAATTCCCTGGTAGTTGACGTTGTCCGGGTCGAGTTCCACGAGGCGAAGGGCGGATTCGCGAGCCGCAAGGAACTCTCGTTTGTTGATCTGCTGCCGGGCGTTGCTCATCAGGCTGTTGTCGCCGATCCGGTCCTGGGGTGGCGTTCCGTCTGAACGCAACTCCTCGAGCACGGTCGCCGGCTCATCGGCCTCGGTGCTGAGGTAACCAAGGGCAGCGAGACGCTGAAGCGTTTCATCGTCCGGCGTATGGGCTGCGGCTGCGGCGCCGGTGGAGGCCCGGTCGGTTATGAAACGGGCCAACTCGGTTCGCATCCGGTCCCTTTCCTCAGGCAGGCGGTCGACCAGATCGACCAGTTCCCCGGGGTCGGCTTCGAGATCGTAGAGTTCGGGTCGGGGCCCGTGGATGTACTTGAAGCGCCCATCGTAGAGGGCTCTGAGTTCACCCCATCCGTGGGACAGCCTGGGCGACAGTGTTTCGGCGTAGTACAGGTCTTGATCCTCGGTTTGTTTGCCCTCAACGCCCATCAGGCCGGCAAGTGATCGACCCTGGAGGCCTTCTGGAGCGTCGATGCCGAGCAAATCCAGGATGGTCGGCATGATATCCACTGTGCCGACACGCTGTTCAATACGGACTCCTGGGGGCAGCCCCGGTACGCGGATGATCAGCGGGATATGAAGGGTGGCGTTGTAGGCCAGCAGGGAATGGGTGTCTTCGTTGTGCTCACCGTTGCCTTCCCCGTGGTCGCCGACCACAACAACGATGGTGCGATCCCAGACGCCGCGCTTCTCGAGGAGATTGATCAGGGTGCCCAGGCTCTGGTCAACGTAGGCGATCTCGCCTTCATACAGATCGTGGGCGAAGATTTGGTTGAATGGCGCCGGTGGTTGATGAGGGTGGTGCGCGTCCCAGTAATGCACCCAGGCGAAGAACGGTCCGGATGTGTTCTCGTTCAACCACGGTGCAATGGCGTCGTTGACCCAGGCTGCGGGACGCTCATCGAAGAAGAGACCCCGGCTCGGGATCACTCGGTCACCGCGGTAGTCCTCAGCCGCGAGAGTGATGTGGTCGTTGAAATAGGTAAAACCCTGGTCGAGACCGAACTGCCGGGTGACAGGAAAGGACCCAACCGCCGCGCCGGTGGCCCAGCCTTGGCCGGTGAGGACTTCGGCCAGCGTGTGAGCCCTGTCAGGAAGCACGAACAAACCGTTATCGCGTACGCCGTGGGCCATCGGATAGGTGCCGGTGAAAATGGTCGAGTGCGATGGGGTCGTGATCGGCACTGGAGTGAAACAGTGCTCGAAGAGTACGCCTTCTTGGGCCAGACGGTCCAAATTGGGAGTCCGGGCCGTCGGGTGACCGTAGCAGCCGAGGGCGTCGGCCCGCGTTGTATCGAGGGTGATCACCAGGAGATTCCAAGGTGGATCTATTTGTTGGCAGGCTGTGACCAGGCATGCTGCCAAGAGTATTCCGAATAATCTGGTGATCCTCACGGCATGACCTCGATCTTCTGCTCCGCAAGGATCGTCCGGCGAATGGTCTCTTCGGCCTGGAGCCTGCGGGCGGCAACGAGGCTTGCTTCGAGCCGTGGGCGAGCCTCGGAAAGAGTAGGTGTTCTCGGATTGCGACGGGTCACCAGGTGGAAAATCCACAGGGTCTGCCCCTCCTGCACTGGGACGGTGACCTGGCCGGGTTTCAGGGGTTTGATGGCGGCGTCGGCGTTGCGACCCAAGAGCCAAATTTCATCCGGACTCTTCCAACCGAGGTCCACAACGGTTGCGTGCGGTTCAAGTTCGAGGGCCGCCTCTTCGAGGTTGATCTCACCTTCGGCCAGTCTTTCGTAGAGATTTGCTAATTGCTCGTAGAGTTCCCGTGGCAGATCCCGGCGAATGGGCATTTTGAGAGCCCGGAGTTGCAGTTTCTCCTCTTGTGCCAGGTCGTCGATGCGTCGGGTGTAGAGCGCCTTGATCTCCTCATCGGTTGGGGTCTTGATCAGTGGGGTAGCCATCTCGTCGAGGGCCATGCGTGCCTTGAGTTCCAGTTGTTTCCAGGCAAGGCGCTCGCTATATCTCTGATCGACGTCGAGTTTGCGCCGTGTGGCTTCATGGGCGTGAGCCTCCAGAAGAATCCGGTCCCGGAGGAACTCCAGGTGGCGCTCACGATCGAGTGTGTGGGCCTCCTGGCGTATGCGTTCTCGACCAAGGAACACCCCGTATTCGGCCACGGTGATTTCCTCGGTGGTCGCATTTATTCGAAGGGTGGCAACGACGGTTGTTTCGGGAGCGGCAGCGTTGATTTTTTCGGGTCTATGGGTTGGTTTGAACTCCCCAATCAATCGCCGGTCGAGTGCCTCCCAGGCTTTCTTGAACTTCCGGCGTCTGAGGCCTTTGGAGATTTGGTCCCGCGCCTCCTCAAAAGAAGGGTTCTTCGCCTCGAGTATTTGCGTGCACCGAAGCAGAGTAAGACCGTCCGGGGTCTCGATCACCGGACTGAGTGAACCGGCCTCTAACTCTTCGACCACCCGGGCGACCTCCGGCTGCAACTCGTCGAGGGAGGCCAGACCGAGCCTGCCGCCTCGCAATCGTGTCTGGGAGTCGCTCTCGAGCCGGGCAAGGGCGCCGAACTCCTCGCCCTCTAGGATGCGGCGCCGGAGTTCGTGCATATGCTGCCGCAGGTTCTCGCGGGTGGCCTCTGTGGGCGTGTCCGGCCATCTCTTGTAGATGTTCTCGAGTTGCCATTGCCGGGGCCTGGAATGACGTTTCGGATCGGCGTCAAAGGCCGCCTTGATTTCGGTATCGGAGGGCCGGCTCGCCTGGACCACCTGGTTGCGAAGCAGCTTCTCGGCCATTTCCCATTTCTGAAGATCCAGCCTTGCGCGATGAGTACTCGACTGTCCCAGGTCCAGCGCATCAAACCGGTCGACCAGGATTTTCAGGATAACGAGATCCTCAATCTGCTCTTTCGCCCCGGCCACGTCATCCCTGCTGGTATGTGCGTCTTGCCGGTAGCTCTTCCAGGATTCAAATTCCGACACGCCGACGTTTCCGTCCCGATAAGTGGCTACGATGGCAGTGTCGGCGGCGGCCAGAGGCGTACCCATCAGGACCAACAGGATGGCGAGGACCACTGAAATGGACTCAACGCCAGATAGAAAACCGGCCGCGAGGCCCGAGGCCTGCGGCCGGTCTGAAACAGTCAAGACTCGAGGCCTATTCCGCGCTGAAACTCATCAGTTCAACCGGCAGATTGTCGCCGGTGACGCGGAAGATTGCGTTGGCGTTGAGGTTCACGCCTGTACTCGCCACGTTGGTCGTGGGCGGAGTGAAATCGCCGCCGGCCAGATTGATATAGGCCCCGTGGAAAGCCTGTTGGCCTGCTTTGGGGGGGGCGCCTGCGGTCAGGGCGACTCCGTCACAGGTGCCGTTGAGGTTGCTGTTCGAAGGGCACCCGAGACCGGTGTAGGCGGTATTGTGGATGCCGGCAATGAACGATCCACCGTGACCGGTGATGGGAGTGACCAGGGCGTGAGTAACGACAACTCCTGTGACCGTGGTTGAAGGAACCCCAGAAAGGAGGCTCTGGCGTAGCCTGGTTGCCTGACCTGTGTTGGGCTCCCAGATACTCATGTTGACTTGACTGTCATAGTTCTGGGCCAAGCGGAAGCTGACCGAGGCGATGGAGTGGGGGTCGGCCATGCCGGTGAAACGGTTGCCGACCAAATCGTCAGTGTTGGGCAGCCGCCGGAAGGGCGTATCGTTATCGTACTGGATGGTGCCGACGGCCCTCGTATGGGTTCCGGGCGCCTCGTTGTGCACGCCTGCGGGCGAACCAGGCTGATCACTGGTCCGTGCCGGACTCTCTGCGTCAGCTTGGGGTAGCATGAGCAGCAGGGTCGCCGCAATGATGATCAAACCATAGATAGTCGTTTTTCTCATAGTTTCCTCCCTCGGTGGAATCACTGGAATTCACTTGCTGAGCAGTAATTTAGGAGAGAAAACACGGAATGTCAAACTCATCCGTGGTCAGACACTCCGACACTATAGTCGGCTGATCCTGATGCTGCCGGTTTTCCGGACTCTGTCGTCTATCCCCGGCCCCGGTCTCGGATGCGGCCCCGGTCCCGGAACCTGTTCTCTATCCCCGGCCTTCGGGGTCGCGCAGCGCGCGGCCCCGCTCGGTGCATTTCCCGGAGAGGCTTGGTTACGGAAATCGGGAGGGAATCGCCCCTCCGGGAAATGACCTCGGCGGCCTACGGCGTCGGCCGAGACTCGATGGCTGACGGTGTCGCCGAGCGTTGCCAGGTATCGGCTTTCTTCGTGCCGACTGCTCAGGGGGGCTACGTCTGCCTGATGAAGAAAGCCGTACCAGGCACGCGCCGTCCGAGAGGGGCGCTCTCTGGCTTGTACGTCTGCGTGGGCTTAAACCTTCTCTATACTACTGAATGTACCCAAGACTCCGGAGTTGATCGAGGGTGTCGTCGTCGAGATCTTCGATCTTACGATCGGGATCCAGGGATGACGCTGCGACCATCTTCGACCAGGCCCCGAGGTGTTCGCTGAGAACGGTTGCGCGCTCGGGAAACTCCTCGGCCAGATCGGTCATGGCCATCGGGTCGGCATTGAGATCGAACAGTGAACCTTGGTCACCGATCGTGACCAGTTGCATGCCGTTCATGACCACCGACCTCATGCCGCCGGCCATATCTGATTCCGAGAATGCGATGTAGGGCGGGTTGGAGGTGCCGCCAATGATCGGCATCAGGCTCGATCCCTGCAGACCGTCGGGGTTGATGGCGCCGGCAACCTCGATCATGGTTGGCATCAGGTCGAGCACCTCGACCACGGTGCCGATTGTCTTGGCAGGGGCGCCGGGCATTCTGATCATCAAAGGCACTCGGGTGACCGCGGGATAGAGGGAGTTGTTGATCAGGTCCCCGTGTTCTGACAGCGCGAAGCCCGACGTTCCGACAAGGACGAGCGTCGAGGTGTCAAGACGGCCGGAGGAGCGCATTTTCTCGATGAACTGCCCGATTGCAGCATCGATCCGGGTTATATGGGCGGCATAGGCGGCCCGAGCATAGGCCAAGTCTTCATCGTTCAGAGTGTTGGGAGCCTCTGAGGTGAGGGCCTGCTGCAAACGCTGGGCGAAGCCTTCCGGTGGTGTGGTCGAGTCGGTGTCCGTAGATTCCAGGCGCCCTGCGGACCAGCCTGCGACCACGAGGAACACGTCTTCCCCGGCGTGTTCCCCAAGCCAGCTCAGACCGGCCAGGCCGGGCTTCGGACCGACGGTGTACTGACTGAATCCCTGTTCCAGCCCGAAAGAACCGCCACCCTTGGCGCCCTGAACGAACGCTGCGGTCGTGAGTCCGGCAGTTGAAAGACTCTCCGCAAGAGTATTGGCCTCCGGCACCAGGTGGTCGCCGCTCTCCACAAGACCGTGGGTCGTCGGGTAAAGGCCGGTGAGAAGACTTGCCAACGAAGCCTGCATGCCGGGGGCCTGAGCCCACGCCTGGTCGAATCGAACGGACTCGCCGGCCAGCGCGTCCAAGGCCGGGGTGGAAGCAGCGCCGCCATAACATCCCAGAGCATCGGCGCGCAGACCATCAATGGCGAGAATAATGACCGAACGTGCTTGCGATTTCTGTTCGGTGGCCTTGTGATCACCATCTCCGCCACAACTGCCCGAGAGCAGAATTGCAAGGGTGAGCATTGAGAG
>Ga0164315_10003697_pt1 | contig 11881 bp, 8 predicted proteins | sample GuaBasSedimGuay6_FD_113737 | JGI IMG/M metagenome (GOLD analysis project Ga0164315, IMG submission 113737) | Subseafloor sediment microbial communities from Guaymas Basin, Gulf of California, Mexico - Guay6, Core 4569-2, 0-3 cm | ecosystem: Environmental > Aquatic > Marine > Hydrothermal vents >... | reverse complement strand
TTACCAATTCAAAAAAATGAAGATGGGAACAATCATCGGTATGCGCTCATGGGGAGGCGTTGTTGGAATCCGTGGCTCACTGCCCTTTGTTGATGGTGGTGATTTGCGCCGACCTGAGTTTGCACCTTTCGATGCTGATGGTAAATGGGTAATTGAAGGTGTTGGTGTTGAACCCGATATTGTTGTCGATAACGACCCTGCCAAAGAATATGCCGGTGAAGATGAGCAATTGAACAAAGCCATCGAAGTGATTCTTGAGCAGTTGAAGGATTTCAAATCTCCTCCTGCAATTCCTGATTATCCGGATAAAACAAAATAGGATTTCTTAAAAATCAATTTTTAAAGCCGTTTCATTTGAAGCGGCTTTTTTTGTAAGAGTGCATGTAGGTTTCTTTTCAAACAATAGAGTGTTCCCAATCAGCGCTTGAAAAAATAACCTCCGAAATTAATAACTTCCTCTCCGAAAACGAAAGATTTCCAGTCATTTCCTTTTTAGTACTGATCTATAAACGGCCTATAATCAAGAATATCTGGCTGATAGTGTTCTTGGTCTAGTTTTGGCTTCCAGCACACTATCACTAACCAAATTAATTCCGATAATGAAGTTTACTCCGCTTTCTGGTAATTTCTGTTGCCTCCTTCGTCTCCCACATAGATTACAAATGACAAATTATTTCTCTAAAAACCACTTTCCGGTTGAAGGTATGCGTAATCATGATTATGTACGAAAATGTTCAATTGTCGTATTAATGTCGTAGTGTTTTATTTGGCTGATAAGAGGGTAAAATCTATTTTTGTGCACTGATAAAGAATAATATGAACGGGGAAGATTAGTATAATAATCACAGGATGGCATTACAAATCAAAAAAGTAAACATGCTCAACAACCAAGAATCCGGAAGGGTATTAAAATACCCTTCATAAGCTCTCCTCATTAAACGGGGGTTAATTAAGGAGAGTACCGCCAAATCAAAAAATTATTGAAAACAGCAAGTAAGCCATCAAACCAATCTGTAAAACTATTTTTGATATGGCAGTATCACCAAAAATGTCAGCGGTAATTCTTGACAATGAATTCAACACATCATTAAATCTGAAAAACCTATTAAAGACATGTGGGGATATTGATTTAATAGAAACGACCCAGAAGTTCAGCCACGGACTTGATGTCGTTTACAAATATAAACCAGATATTTTCTTTATCGATGGGGATACTCTGGAGCAAAATGGCAGCCTTTTTTTGTCAGAACTAAGTAAGCGAAATCCGTTTACACACATTGTTCTTACCTGTAGTTGCGAGAAAAGAGCATCTCAGGTTTTTAGGAATATTGTCCCCGACTATCTGATCAATCCTATCGATCAAAATAAGTTGCACTTGACCATTGAACGCATCAAGGATGATATTCGGATAGTTGAGTTGCAAGATCAGGTGGGCAAGTTGAGGCAAGCCAAGAGAAATAAGAAAGTAATGCTCACAACAAAATCTGGCTTTGTTTTTGTCAACCAAAAGAAAATAGTTTGTTGCCAGGCCGATAGTAATTATACGGTTATTACTATGTTTAACAAAAAACAGATTCTTGTTTCAAAAAGCCTGTGCCACTTTTACAAAGAATCTTTGCCATTTTCCCAATTTATCCGCATAAGTCGCTCTGTGGTTATCAATATGCATTATTTAACAGAGGTAATTAAAGCTGAGCGAAAATGTATTCTGGAGGCAGATGGACACAACTATTCTTTTACAGCTTCCCCCGAATATTACAGACTGTTAAAGAAGAATAATTTTACCAGATGCTCCACACTCAATAGTGATTTGTCATCTCATAACAATATGCTATCGCTGCTGAATAAGTATAATTAGCAACATCCTTACTGTTTTAATGATTAGAAGCTTCCTGAAGAAATGATCGGGGAGCTTTCTTTTTTTTCTGGTCCCGCAAATATCCCGTTTTGCAAGATCCCGTTTTGTTTATTTCCCTGTCGGCTATTAATAACGTTTAGCAATCAAAATGTGCTATCGCTTTTATCTGATGTGATTAATCCTGGAAGCAGTTTATCATCGAATTGAACTAATTTATCTTATTGGACTTTTCGCCAGCGAAAAGTGTTTGGTGTAATTCGTGTAATTAGATGAAAAAGTTTTTAGTATGATGATAAAAAATTCATTTGGCGCATTATAATATGAGCGTTTAGTGGAAATCAAATCGAGATATAATGTGCATTCACATCAACAAAAACTGACGTTTTTTCGTGCAATCCCTTTCTTCTTCTGTAAAAATTTTGAAACATAATCTTTTTTCAAAATGGGCTTCAATCAATGAAATTATTCCTTCACACATTAAAAAGCATCCTTTACTAAATAAGCGTATAAATGGTGTGATTGAGTAAAATAAGGTATAGTTTTATTACACATTAATTAAGAATATGGGGTATCTGATCTTCTTCCGTTAAAAAGATATAATTATGTATATCAATAGTTTAAATATTTCAATCAAATTTCATAACTACTTGAATATATAGTGTTTGGATTTAATTTGATTAATTCACGGGTTATGATCGGATACCCCATTATTAAGAATAAAGATCGCCATATAAATAGATAGGGAAATCTATACCAATTGAGGCGAAAGATGAAAATGGCAATATTGCCAATCTATTATTAAAACTAATGTATTATGAGAAATTTTTTATTAGCATTTGTTGCAATGGCTTTAATTTTTACAGCTTGCAAAAAAGAAGTTCCTCAGACTCCGGTGGCCGACACTGTTGAGCTGGAATTTGTAATTGACCAAACCGATTTCGGTGGTCTTAAAAGCACCGATGCTGTGCCCAAGTGTCAAGACCTTGCATGGAGCTATGTTACTTTTAAAATTGACGATGGAACGGTTGTTACCGAGTACACTTCAGAAGTAATCCACATGCCCAATGGCGATCAACTTACACAGGTTGTTAAGTTGCCCAGTACCGGGAGCTATACGCTGACAGAATTCCTTGTCTATAATGATGTATTGCCAATTGGCCCTGGGGTCGAAGATATTTTAATACGTGCTGCCCCGGCAGATGGTAGCACATATTGGGATTTAATGATCAACAAATTAGACCTCCCCATAGTTGTTGAAGATTTTAAGAAGAAGCAAATTCTTATTGACGTATTGTGTTTCGAAGATTTATATTACGAAGGCTTTGGCTTTTTCTGGTTCGAGATGAATGATGTGAAAATTGAACGCCAGTGTTTCTTTGGTGACGTTTGTACCGGAAAAATAAGTGATTTTAGTAGCGGTGATCCTGCAAATCTATCTTGGTACGAACAACAATCGCAAGGTTTGCAGATGGATATGCCCGCCATTATGAAGATGGAAGTTTATAAAGAAGGTGCTTTGATTAGAACATTTGATAATGAAGGTGATTTTGCCTGGAATGAAACTACTCAGGAATTTGAAGGTTTTATGGGCGAAGGAGCCTGCCTTGAAGTCTATTGGGCAAACGATTTAGATGTTACAGAAAACTTTGAATTTAAAATATATGTATGGTTACCATATGGTTCAGGGTTCGCATGGAAATTAATTGATACCTATCCGTTTCAAGATGAAAACTGTCCTGATCCTGGTGATGATGGCGTAGTGGATATCACTGTAGGTAATTGTAATATTGATGGTGCAGATTATGTATATCCTGCTTATATGGATATTCCTGATTATGCCACTACATTTACCATGAGATTGGGTGCTTTCGGACCATCACCACAGGGAACATACATTGATGCAAAATTTACAGGAATACCTGCCGGTTTTGATATATCCGATGGAAATTGGGGTTCATGGTGTGGTGATAAAGATCATACCATTTACACCGGAACAGATTATACTACCCGTTTTATCAATAGTATTGAACCCTTGCCTGTGGGATTTACTCAGTTGAATGTAAGCAAGCTAAATATGTTGAATTGGTTATTTAACTACTTACCACTTTATTTCGAGGGTATTAATCTAACTAACTTGAAGGATTTTAGCGGCTCAGGTTTTTCCGATGGCGATTGGTCAATTATCCAGAACGCTATCTGGAATATTACTGATGATAAGACTTTTGGCGGTAAGGCAGGAATAATGAGTGCCGCTGCAGTTCCGACATTCAATCCTATGCCTGGCCAATATGCTGCTGTGCTAATGGAGGTGGAAGTGGCAACTGGTGAAAAGGAAGTACAGCTATTATTTGTGATGATTGATCCTTGATCATAAAATTTCGGGGTATCTAACCTTTACCTTTGATAATTAATTGCTTAAGCAGTTAATTACAATAACACAATATGCTCGTTAATAGATTGGACTAATACATGCATTGATGTTTTTGGAAATCGCTTAGATACCCTATTTTAAACTAAACCAGTGTTTTTAGTAATGCAAACCTCCGGTGGTCAATCTCCGGAGGTTTTTTTGTTGCTGAGGAAAAGAGTGCTTATGAAGATTCAAAGAATTCTCTACATTTGTCTCAAACATCTAATCAATGAATCCCGATAAAGAAAAACAATTTTCAATTACAAAATTAAATTGTAAAGATGATTACGAAGGCAGAGTAGAAGCTACTTTACTCGAAAAGAAAACTGAGAAAAATAAAGGCAAAGCCATGCTATATGTTCATGGTTTTGTTGACTATTTTTTTCAGTATGAACTGGCTGATTGGGCAAATAAACTGGGTTTCAATTTCTACGCCATCGATTTGAGAAAATATGGCCGATCAATCCTTCCCCATCAAAAACCCAATAACTTTAAGAGTTACAAGGAGTACTTTGAAGAATTGGATTTGGCTGTTGATTTCATCAAAAATACGCAGGGAAACGACAAACTGGTTTTAATGGGTCACTCAACCGGAGGATTAATCACTTCGCTTTATGCTCACCATAACAGTAGCAAAAACAATATTGATGCATTGATTTTAAACAGCCCGTTTTTTGATTTCAATATGCCATCTTCCGTTAAGAAATTTGCACTTCCTTTGATTGCAGCATTGGGCAAAGTGTTTCCGGAAATACCTTCCCCGGCCGGATTGAAACCAGGCTATGCCGAGAGTTTGCACAAGGACTATTCAGGAGAATGGGATTTCGATATAAACTACAAACCCATTGCTGGTTTCCCGGTTAATTTGGGATGGGTCAATGGTATTTACACAGCTCAGCAAGAATTACAAAAGGGCCTTAATATTCATGTGCCGGTTTTGGTGATGCATGCTTCAAAAAGTGTAAAACCGGGCAATTATAATCCTGAAATGCATACAGCCGATTCGGTATTGGATGTGAAAGACATTGAACGTTACGCCAGCGTGATTGGGAAAAATATTGAGGTCGTTGTGATAAAGGATGGTATTCACGATCTGGTATTGTCAAATAAAAATATTCGGGCAATAGTGTATAATACCATGCAGGCTTTTCTTCAAAAAATAAAACTGTCGTCATAAATAAAGTGTTGATCATGAAAATAAAAAATCTCATTCTTTTTTCTTTAATCCTTGCTTTTCCCTTATTTCATTTTGGTCAGGATACATCGGCAGGAGATCAAACTGCTGATTCAACAGTTGTGAAAGAAAAACCGAGGGCTATTCACGTAGTAGAGATCAATTTTGAAATTGAACGCACGAGAAAACGGTTGGCTAAGATGGCCGCCGATTTGGAGATTAAACCTGAATTTGTTCAATTAGACTCACTGTTGATTCTGGCAAAGGTTTTTATCGAAAATGAGCTTAAGGAGTTTAAACAATTTAACCCCTACAATTTATCAAAATATTTTCTTGAGAATACTTATCGTGCCTGGAGCGGCTACAAAACAAAGCAGGAAAGGTGGGTGGAATTGGTAAATAAGCAGTTAGCTAAAACGCAAGATCATCTTGGCGAATTGGCCTTTGATAAAAAGGTGTGGAAGCTCACTTATGAAAATGGAATGCTTGAAAAAGATCCGGTTCAACTGATGGATCGAATCTCAGAAATTATTGGTGAAATTGAGGAACTGGAATTGCAGTTTTTAAATTTCAGAAGAGAAATGATTTTCAGAGAAGATAACATCAGTGATCTTATTGCACACATTGACAGTATTTTGGAAGAACTCTCTCAATTACAGCAACACCAGCGCGACAATCTTTTTGTTGCGAACAAACCGGTTTTGTGGCAAACAGTTTTCGATAAGTCTGAGTTGCTGCCAGTCGTACCCAGGTTAAAAAAAATGTGGCATGAAAATGCCAAAACAGTCAGAAACTTCTTTAAAGAAACAAACTATATTTATTCATTACTTATTGCTGCGCTTATTGTATTGTTGTTTTTCCTTATCAAAAGAAAATTCTCAAAATTGGGTTTAAATGAGGAAGACCCAAATTTTGTAGTAGTAAGAAGGGTCTTTTCCGATCATCCCTACTCCGCAATAATTTCTTTTGTTTTTACACTCTACATTCTGTTTAACCCCACAATACCACTTATTTTAACAGGATTTATTGGGATACTTTTATTGATATGCGCTTTGGTGTTCTTACCTGGAATGATAGGTGAAAAGGGAAGGCTTATTGTTTTGATGGTATTGGTGCTTTACATTTTCAATCTTTCTGAAATTGGGATTTGGTATTTTGGGAATTATGCCCGGATTTTTATTGCTGTTGAAACATTACTTGCGCTATTCCTGACTTATAAATATGGTTTGCAAGGATTTAAACGTGTTTCTAAAGGTGCGGCCCCTTTTGTTAAAGAAGTGTGGGTGTTGTCGATTCTGTTGTTCGCATTGTTTGCAATTGCGTTTGTAGCGAATCTGTTTGGCTATATGAACCTGGCAGTTTTGATGCTGAAGGTGGGTGTGAAAATAGCAGCCATTGTTGTGATTATTTTTGGTGCACATGCAATTTTACGTGCAATGGTTCTTGGCAGTATTGAGATTGGCCGACATACCAAATCAAAGGTGATGGCTAAGCGTTGGGATGTTTTTGAAAAAAGATCGATGCAAGTAATTAATACATTGGCCATTTTTTTCTTATTAAAATTTATACTTCAAAATATGGAAGTTTACCGTCCGTTTATGGATTGGTTGTTTGACTTTTTAGACCACAACTGGGAAATTGGAACACTTAGAATTTCAATTGGAGGAATATTCAGTTTGATATTTATTTTAGCAGCCAGTTTTGGTTTTGCTAACTTCTTTAAAGTAATAATCGAAGATGAATTTTTGGTTCGAACCAAATTGCCAAAGGGAGTTCCGGCTGCAATTTCTGTTACTATTCGTTATTTTATTATTGTCCTTGGGTTAACAATGGCACTTAGTGCAGCAGGTATTGATCTTGGAAGTTTCGGTCTTATAGCCGGTGCACTCGGTGTTGGTATCGGATTTGGGTTGCAGAATATTGTCAGTAATTTTATTTCAGGATTAATTTTGGTTTATGAACGACCGGTCAATGTTGGCGATACAATAGAAGTTGAGAATTTGATGGGTATTGTAAAAAACATAGGTGTTCGGGCGAGCAATGTGCGGACTTTTGATGGTGCAGAGGTTGTAGTTCCCAATGGAAATTTAATTTCGAACCAGCTAATCAATTGGACACTTTCTGATAACCAGCGCCGTATCGAGGTAAAGGTGGGTACGGCTTACGGTTCAGATCCCAATGTGGTTCTTGAGTTAATGGAAAAAGTTGCACTTGATCACGAGGATGTTTTAAAAGACCCTGCACCGCGTGCCCTGTTTGAAGGTTTTGGAGATAGTTCATTGAATTTCCGTTTGCTTTTATGGGTGCATTTCGAGATGGGCATTGGAACAAAAAGTGATGTTGCTATTGGTGTTTATAACATTTTTGCAGAGAATAATATTCAAATACCATTCCCTCAAATTGACCTTCATGTAAAGAAAGAGGATGAAGAATTACTTTCTGAACCAGAAGAAAAGTCCAAGAAGAAATTACCACCAACCAAAAAGAAACCATCCAAATCGGGACCGATTGAAGATGCTGAATTGAAACCTTCAGATAATGCCTAGCATTGGATTGATTTGAGATCGCTGATTTAAAAACCCAATTCCAGATCCAACTGCTCCCTTAACTTAATAATTTCGGGGTATTTTTTCGCCATTGCATCAAATTTTTCCCTGTCTGTATAGGCTATTTTCTGCTCGTTTTTTTCAGGAAATGTGGGTGTTAATGTAATTTGGTTATTGTTGAGCTCTTTCTTTAAAAACTGAAGCAATGCCGATACATTGAGCAAATCCTCAGCAATAATCTTGTTGTCAACTTTGTATTCTATAACAAAATCATCCTTTAATACAGGTTTGTACTTAGCAATGGCATTGGCAAAATTGGGTGCTTTCGATTGGTAGGAATTAGTAAATATTTTCCAGGTTTCCAGTAGTTTTTCCTGATTAAAGGGGGTCTTAATTACCGCTTCAATCACTTCTTCTTCTGTATCCTTTTTTTGATTCAGAGCTTTCAGGCTGTCCTTGATAGAGATGTTTTTAATTTTTCGTCCATTGCCTTCTATACCTGGTTTTTTGACAGGTTTTGGTAGCGGTTTTTCTGCCGGTTTTACCTTCTCTTCTTTTTTGGCCTCAGCAGGTTTTACATAATCAGCTTTTACTTCCTGCACTAATTTTTGCTCAACCGGAGGAGTTGTAGCTGTGGGCTGAGGCTTAACTTCACTTTTTGGAGAAATGGGAGCTATTTGCTTTTTTGCTGGCAAAACAGAAATATTCGTTTGACCAATCAGTGTAAGTTGCATCAGGCAAATTTCAACATGCAAATTTTTATTATTGCTGGTTTTGTATCCCAAATCATATTTATTGCAAACCTCTAAAGCAGCCAAAAGCCAGTTAGCTTCACATAGAGCTGCTTGAGCAGTGTGTTTGTCTTTGAGCGAATGGCTGGCATGCATCAATTGAACGGTTTTCGGATCCTTGATCAGCAATAGGTTGCGAAGGTGTTCACCCAGTCCTGTAAGAAAATGTTGTCCATCGAAACCGTTTTCAATAATCTCGTTGAAAATAAGTAGCAATGTCGAAAGGTCGTTGCTTAATAGTGCATCTGTTATCCTGAAGTAGTATTCGTAATCAAGAATGTTCAGGTTGTCGATTACATTTTTATAAGTAAGCGTGTTGCCGCTAAAACTGACAATCTGATCGAAGGTGGAAAGGGCATCGCGAAGTGCTCCATCTGCTTTTTGGGCAATGGTGTGCAAAGCCTCTTCCTCGGCTTCAACGCCTTCATTTTTTGCCACATAGGAAAGGTAGCCCGAAATGTCATCAACAAGAATTCTTCTGAAATCGAAAATCTGGCAGCGCGAAAGAATGGTGGGTATGATTTTATGTTTTTCGGTAGTCGCCAAAATAAATTTAGCGTAGGCGGGTGGCTCTTCCAGTGTCTTCAAAAAAGCATTGAAAGCAGCTGTCGAAAGCATGTGCACCTCATCAATAATATACACTTTGTATTTGCCAACTTGTGGGGGTATCCTCACTTGTTCCACCAATGTGCGGATGTCATCGACTGAATTGTTGGAAGCAGCATCCAGTTCGTGAATGTTAAAAGAGGCATTATTATTAAAAGAAGTGCACGATTCGCATTGGTCACAAGCCTCTGAATCTTCAGTAACATTCTCGCAATTAATGGTTTTGGCAAGAATACGGGCGCAGGTTGTTTTGCCAACACCACGTGGACCCGTAAATAAAAATGCCTGCGCAAGGTGCTTGTTTTTGATGGCATTCTGCAAAGTAGAAGTAATGGAATGTTGTCCGATTACCTGTTTGAAATTTACCGGGCGGTATTTTCTAGCTGAAACAATGAAATTCTCCATAGAAATACTTGAAATTTGAGCATTCAAAATTACAATTTTCTATCCCTGTTACAAACAGAACGGCACTTTGAATTATTAACAATCGTTGCCCTGAAAAAAAACCTATTTTTGTCGGTAATGGAAGAGTTGTTGATTTATGTTCAGAAAAAACCTGCAAGGCTACGCTACGTTTTTCGCTTAGTATTTAAGGATTTGCTTCGAATTCCTTATCGCCTGCTAACCGATAAAGATGAATTCGAGACGGCTAACCAACCCAAAATGATGTATGGGGAAATTGCACATGGCGATGGTGTTTTTTTTGGATCATGTGGATTACTGTTTAAAAGAGGAATTGACAGTCTGGATTTAGAGCCCCTTGATTATGAAGGAGAAAAAGCATTTTTCCCCGTTTACGATAAATTGTCAATTCTCCCCTTTGATGTTTTTGCTTCCATTTTTTACCTCGTTTCGCGTTACGAGGAATACTTGCCTTTTGTACGTGACAATCATGGCCGGTTTACTGCCCACCTTAGCGTGAGTGCGCAATTAGGAGTGCTCGAAAAACCGCTTGTTAATATTTGGGCATTGTTGGTAAAAAAGAAATTGCAGGAAAAATATCCCGGACTGAAATTTCCTGACAAGAAGTATAAATTTATACCTACTTACGATATTGATTCGGCTTTTGCATACGCTCAAAAAGGATTGGTACGTTCTTTGGGAGGCTATTTCATCTCGGCTAAAACCTTGGACTGGAAATCAATAGCAGAAAGAACCGCTGTGTTGTTTACCGGCAAGAGAGATCCTTTTAACACCTTTGCACGTCAAATTGCTTATACAAAAAGATACGGCCTCAAACCAATTTATTTTATTTTATTCGGTCGCTATGGCCAATTCGACAAAAACATAAATATCCGCAACCGTACTTTTCGTTTCTTAATCAAGCGGCTTAGCGATTACGCACGCATTGGTATCCATCCCTCATATTTTTCTGTCGAACAACCAGAGCGTATTAACTTTGAAATCAGTAATCTGGAAAGGGTGATTAACAAAGATGTACGATGCAGTCGCCAGCATTTTTTACGGTTAATGCTTCCAAACACTTATCGCAACCTGATTGAAGAAGATATTACCGACGATTTTTCGATGGGCTATGCAGCTCTTCCCGGATTCAGGGCGGGTATTTGCAGTCCTTATAATTTTTACGATCTCGATTTAGAGGTAGAAACAAAACTGCGTATTCATCCGTTTGCTGTAATGGACGGTACTTTACGCGATTATATGGACTTGACACCAACCGATGCCATCGAACAAATCAGGGTGTTAATCAATGAAGTGAAAAAAGTAAATGGTACATTTATTTCACTTTGGCACAATGAGTCGCTTAGCGATCAAAAGCGGTGGGTAGGCTGGCGTCGGGTTTACGAAGAATTATTGGAGATGGCTGTGCCTGATTGAAACTTCCCGGAAAAAAAGTAATAAAATAATTAACATCTTGATAAACTACCTGAAACATAATCAGATTGATAAAAAACAATGGGATGCCTGTGTTGATCAGGCTTTCAATGGGAATTCCTATGCCGCTTCCTGGTACCTCGACCTGGTTCATGAAGGATGGGAAGCGCTGGTTGAGAATGATTATGAAAGGGTAATGCCATTGACAGCTGCAACAAAATTTGGGGTTTCCTATCTTTTTCAACCCTATTTTTGTCAACAGTTGGGTGTTTTTTCAAAAAGTAAGTTGAGCCCAGAGATAGTGGATGATTTTATCCAAAGCATTCCGTCCCGTTTTAAATTTATAGAGATTAATTTAAATAGTTTTAATAAGTTAAGTAAAGGTAAACATGCCTTTATGCAGAACAATAACTTTCTTCTCGACCTGATTAACCCTTACGAAAGACTTTCAAAGAAGTATGCATCCAATACCAAACGTAATCTCAAAAAAAGCACTACAAATAAACTCAGTATCAGTAAAAATATCAAGCCCGAAGAATTAATCAAATTGTTTAGAAACAACCGTGGTAAACAGCTGAAAAAGTGGAACGACGCTCATTATCATATTCTTCAGCGCATTATGTACACATCTGTATATAAAGGAAAAGGAGTGCTTTACGG
>Ga0164315_10003696_pt1 | contig 11881 bp, 9 predicted proteins | sample GuaBasSedimGuay6_FD_113737 | JGI IMG/M metagenome (GOLD analysis project Ga0164315, IMG submission 113737) | Subseafloor sediment microbial communities from Guaymas Basin, Gulf of California, Mexico - Guay6, Core 4569-2, 0-3 cm | ecosystem: Environmental > Aquatic > Marine > Hydrothermal vents >... | reverse complement strand
TTTTTTAGCGCAAATTGGTCAAAACGCTAAATTCAACTTTACTTATAGTATAGTTATCCAGAAAAGTTTTGTTCCCAGTAAAATTATTCGAGGTTTGGCAAACCTCGAATGTTTAGCACCGAATTTTTCTGGGCATCTATATATTATAATTGTCCGAAAATAAGGCTTTTATAACTTTAAATGATTGTTTTTATTTGGTTAAAATTGATTGACGGACAAGTCTATTATTTAAATATAAATCGTACACAAACAGCCCACCTCCTAATTTAGGCCTATTTTCGGTTGTACAATTCAACCTATTGATGACTCTATAAAAAATATCTGTGTATCATTTTATCCACAGTCCAATTCAATTTTTTATTATTCTTAATACGTTGCATAAATTAGCTATGTACAGGACAAAAAGTTGTAAAAAATTGATTTTAACGTATTTCGTGATGCTATCGCTTTTTTGCGATAGTATCACTATTGGGGATTTAAAGCCGCTTTGATACCCGCAACGCTATTTAGTGTTTTTCCCAAAGTGTTCGCCAACGACTTGAACTCTTTTATTTAGTGACTTATGTGACGCACTCCGTTTCTGGTAATGGTGATCTATCGCTTTTATTGAAGCCCGATTCATCAATCGAATCTAAGGCATTAGAAAAAGCGTTCTTAGGTGGTTGATAATTCCTATAATGTGTTAAGTATCATAGGATTATCAAAATAATGATCGATTCTGGCGGCGTAACATCAGTTAGTGATACGCCACCAAAAAAGCGATAGCATCACGACTTGAACACCTTTTTGTCCTGTACAAAAATAAATTAGTCAAAATCGGCGTTTAAAGGAATCCGATTTTTACCAAAAATCTGATTTCTTTGCTCTCATTTCTTTGCTCTCATTTTTAGGAGTTTCATAATGACTTATTTTGATCTATTAGCCGAAGAAGACTTGAAAGTCACGCCGACGTTGTTAGCCGCTTCTCGCGCCCGTAAAGATGTCAAGAGCCCACAAGAGTTGACGGTGGCGCGAAACCAATTTTTGCAACAACATGGCATCCTTAATCCTGACGAAAAAAATCATCAGGGCAAAACCAAACCTTTGCCTTACCAAACCATACGTCGTGATAAAAACGTGTTACAGCCTTTTCCCCGTTACAGTGCGAGGTTATTGTTGGAATTTACGCTGTTGACACCGTTAATCACGACAGATGATGACCCGTTTTATTTATGTGATAATCCTGCATGTAAAGATCCTATTTTTGGAGTTTATTATTTGTCAGCTACCACTATTAAAGGGCTATCAGCTGATGCTTATCAATGTGCTTTTTCTTCTGAGAGCCAAATAGAATTAGAACCAGAAAACCAGAGAAAGTTGGCTGATCTGATCCGTGGCTTTCGTGCCCAAGATGACAAAGAAAGTGCGTTACGCTTATTTGGGATTGCTGACGATGGGACAAACACTGATCCTAATCATGCTGGGAGGCTACATTTTTCCCCCGTGTGCTTTAAAGAGGGGCAATTTTGCGTGATGAATCCAACAGAGCCTGAAACTGCGACAGGCGATCATCCGATTCAATTTGAAGCCATTGCCCCCAAGCAAACTGGCGTTTTAGAAATCGTCTATTTTAATCCTTATGGGGCAGACAATAGCGATGAACAAACCATCCGTGACGACTTAGCTCAATGGTTGGCGGCCGTTGCGGTGTGGTGGCCGGTTTTAGGTTTAGGCGCAAAACGTCAGGCGGGGTATGGTGCGATTCAAATTGAAAAAGCCACTTTGCAAGCGGTGGATTGGTCAGGCAGGCAAATTGCTAAAACTCAGCAAAATAAAACGGTTGTCGGAAACAAGCCGCCGCCAAAGTTACCGCCTAGTTACTATGAAGAATACCTTGACGCTGAGGGTAAGCCAATCACTGAAGCAGCCTTGGAGGTTAAGATTGCGCCTCAATTAGCCAAAATGGCAGCCAAGATTGACGAATTAGAACTACAATGGCAAAAGGCGGGTGGCAAAGCTAAAAAAACAACTAAAAAAGGATGGGAAAACCACATAAAGAGCAGAGAATTCTATGCTTGCCAAGAAGGCTATAAACACAAGAAAGTGATTAAGTATTGGCAGAGATATGGACACATTTTCAAGCCTGCAAGCATGGCGGAGATACCATCTGTAGTGGTAGAAGACGGCCCGATTTATGAGCGTCGAGAAGAAGGCGAAGACAGTTGGATAAATCTTGCTCGTTGGATAGCAGGAGAAAAATAGGTAGTGGTGCATAAAGGCGGAGTCGGCCAACTTTAGTTTAGCCGACTCCTCAAAATCACCCACTGTAAATAGGAGCCCAAGATTTATCTTGGAAGGTAATAGGTAATAGCTAATAGGTAATTATGAGAAATTGTTAGAAATCCGATTTTTCCAAAAAAAATCTGATTTCTTTGATCATATATTTTCCGAAAGTCTACACATGTCTGAAGAGCAATGACTTGCCATGCCCAAAACCTTTGACATGAACGTTTTGCTATTACCTATTATTAATTACCCCTTTAATTCCCTTTGAGACCAAATTCGGTCATCATTCATCACACCATAAATCCGTTTAGACCAAAAATCCGTTGTACTTACATTAAAACTATGTCACTCCCAAAATTGATTCAAAAAACCGTCAGCGCGGTTTTTAATAGTCCACTGCTGCAAGCGTTTGGCATGGGCGATGTCTACAAAGTCCTGAATGAGCATTTTGTGTTGAGCGCACAGGAAATCACGCAAGCTTATCAAAATAGTTGTGCTTACGCCCTCAGTGCAATTGCGGCTGGGTTGGCTTCTGATGAAAGTTGGCAAAGTTTCTGGCAGAAAATCACCGATAGTCAGGTTGAACGTGAATTTGCTAGCCAAATTGTGGGCTTTTATTTGGAGCCGTTTGCGAAAGTGCTGGGATTACAAGGAACTGCGTTAGACGAGTTCCGCCAGCAAGCTATTTGTGATTGTCAAGCTTTGGCGGCGCAAAAAGAGGCGTTATTCCAAATCGCCCAATTTCAATTAACCGAAGCCGAGCTAGCCGCGTTAGTCAATGAGTCTGAAATCGCCACGTTGTCTGAATTAGTGATAGCGCATCTGCAATCCGTCGCACAAACGCGGGAATTGTTAAGCGAGCCGTTGGCGCAATTTCTGGCTTATCACAATTTATTGGGCCATGCGTTGTTATTTTTCTTAACCGAGGAATTGCGCGACAATCAACGCTTTCAAGCCACGTTGGATAATCTGCGCCAGCAAGGTTTGTTAGCTGACATACAGGATTTGCAACAGGCGCAATCCGATTTACAGGCTTTCTTTACCCACAAACTCACGGCGATTGAGCAGCAATTAGCCATCCAAAATCAACGCTTATTGCAAGCTGCAACGCCGACAGAATTCGCTGAAGTCGGACAACAATCAAAAACGCTGCTGTTAGAGCAACAGGCAATTAATGAAACGGTGGCGGAAATACCCCAGCGTCTGCAACAAGTCCAAAGCGAGTGGCAAATCACGCAGACGGCTTTTACCGAGTTTTCCCAGCAATTTAGCCAGTGGACGGTGTTTGCCAGCACCAAACTGGAGACAATCGTTGCGGCGTTGCCAGATTTACAGTATGGCATTGAACAGCTTGATGATAAGGTGGAGGTGCTGTTGGAAGGGCAGGCCAAGTTATCAGAAGAACAACAACGCCTGTTTGACGAAATTCAGAAATTAGCGGCGCATCTGGAAGTGTCGCCCCAAATCAAACCGCGGGATGAATTTACCCAATGTAGGGATGCCACTGAAGTGAAGCTGCGCCAAGCCATTGCCCAGTTTAAAAACTTACCCAATTACTTGGCTTATCCCGAAGTCACGCTACAAGTGGGTAGTCTTTCGTCGGTATTAGGTGATTTAAAAACCGCCGAAAGTTTCTTTTTTGAGATTTACCAAAATACCCAAAACGACAATCTTAAAGCCCACGCTTGTATGAATTTATTTCATATTTATTTACGGAATTGGCCCAAATTTTATGATAAGGCCTTGAAATACTTACAAAAAGCGATTCGTATCAATCGGGCGAAATATGTGTTGCATAATGTGGATTTGTATCCGATTCAACGCATACTTGGGGTTGGGGGCATGGGCTGCGTGTTTCTGTGCCACAATAGCATAGAGGAGCAACGCTTAGGAAAAGCATGTTGGGTGGTGGTGAAATGTTTATGGGAAAGTCAACGTGGTGAACCGGAACAAATTTTTGCCGAACCGTTAGCGATGGCGAAAATTGCCGGCGAGTTTGTGCCTAAACCGTTGCTCTATGGTTATGTGGATATTGCTAAACAAGAACGCGCTTATTTTGTAACGGAGTTTATCGAAGGGGCGGTGGATGGCGAGGCGTGGTTGGCTACCAACGGCAACATGGATTTACGCACTGGCGTACAAGTGGGGATTCAAGTGGCGCAATGCTTACAAAAAGCGCATCAGCATAGCATACTGCATTTGGACTTAAAACCCGCCAATTTGTTACTGAAAACAAGCGATTCGGGTTTAACCGTCAAAATCATTGACTTTGGGTTAGCCAGAATCGCCATGTCGTTAAGACAACACGCGGCTTTGGCACAGAAGCACTCCGCCCACAGTCAATTAGCGCAACAAGTGTTTGGCACGTTTGACTATGCACCCCCAGAACAACGGGGCGATCTTCATTATAGCCAAGTGACTGAAAAAAGCGATGTTTTTGCGTTGGGGAAAACTTTATATCGTTTATTCAGTGACAGGCTGCCGGATAATCTCCGGCAAAAATATTTACCGGAGGCACCCGGGTTGCATGAATTGTTGGAAGATTGTGTGGAACGTGAGCCGGCTGAACGTCCTAACATTGATACTGTTTTAACCCGTTTAACTGCTTTGTTACCTAAGAAAACGGCCAAAAGTATCGCAACTGAAGGTATCAAAACCACTGACAGCCTTCAACAAGTCACCAAGTCTCAAGCCGAAGAAAAACCGCCGATAAAGGAACCACAAACTGAACCAAGGCGCAAACCTCAAGCAACGGCACCGAAATATCCAAAACCAACGCAGAAAAAAACGGAAAAGGGTTCGCAGGTTGAACCAACCATCACTACCATAATTTTTCTAGTTTTATTGGGTTTGGTGCTTATACCGTTTGCAATTATTATTTCATTAGCTATTTTTCAGGTTGGGAAAGATGTTGTTGGCAGCATCATAATAATTGGTTGTTTGTTTGAGGTTGTATTGGTTGGACAGTATCTTTGGCGACACCGTCAAACCATGCAGCCGATAAAGAAACTACGGACGGAACCAAAGAAACCAAAGAGTAAACCTAAAGCAACGGAACCGAAATACCCAAAACCGAAAAAAACGGAAAATGGTTCGCAGGTTGAGACTTCTCTGGCTTTATTGATTTTTGGGTTTATTTTACCGCTTGTAATTGTTATTTCATTTCCTTACGAAGAAAGCGGTGCTATTATAGGTTTTTCATTGGCTATTTTGTTGGTAGGGCAATATCTATGGCGACACCGTCAAACCATGCCTATTGCTTCTAAGATAATTGGGCTTGTTGGTATTGGAATATTTTTCTACATATTAGCCATACTGTTTCTAAATGTCTGAATCCGGATTAACAGAATTGAAGAATTAATATTGAGTACAACGAATGACGTGGATAAGCGAATTAAAACCTTCATTTCGGCGTGTTCTCATTAATTGATAATGAATAAGCGAACCTATTTTTTTTCGCATTTTTTCATCCACGTCTTATCAAAAATCGTCAAAGATTGTTGAGCCTTATTCGTTTATCCACGTAATTCGTTGTACTTAACTTGCTGTCGCGGAAGTTTCTAAACGCACAGTGATTCAACAGAATATGATAGCCGTAATGATATTGGAAGAATTGGCTGATGAAGAACAATGGGATAATACTTTTGCACGTATATAGTACAACGAATTTACGAAATAAACGAATTGAATTTATTTACCCCATTATCCAATTCGTTTTTTTCGGTAATTCGTTGTACTCCATTTGTTGTACTCCATTTGTTGTATGCCAACATGATTAATAACATTAATCAACCACCGTTCAGATAGACTGCATTAAAAAAGGTTAACCTCTATGAAATATCCAGTGAATCTCAAACAAACTGAAGAAGGCTATGCCGTTTGGTGCCCGGGCTTACCCGGTTGTTGGTCCCAAGGACAAACCGAAGCCGAAGCTTTGGAAAATATTAAAGAAGCTATTTTTGACTATCTTGCCGTTAGAGAAGAATTAACCCAAGATGGATAAATATGCTATGTGGAGGTAGGATAATGTCTAAATTATCAGGTATCCCTCATTTACCAGCCGTTAAAGCGTTTGAAAAAGCTGACTTTTGGATTGCACGACAAGGTAAACACATCACCATGACAGATGGGGAACGCATTATCACTATACCAAGAGCAAACCCCATTAATGCTCATACCATGGGCGGTATCATAAAAGATGCTGGATTAACCATTAAAGAATATAGTACAACTTCTTTCCGAAATCAACGAATTTACCCCATTGTCCCATTCGTTTATTTCGGTAATTCGTTGTACTCCATTTGTTGTACTCCATTACATGACAAATCAGGCGTTTTAATATACCAAATAAAATTTAAATGGTTAATTTCAAAAATTGGCTGTTGCCCAAAATTGCACACTTGATGCACAAGTGATTGCTGTATTATATCAATTTCGGATTTATTGAACGTGTTTTCACTCGTTTTGAAATTTTACGCTATTTCCTGCATGGGACGAATGCGGGGACTTGGGAGTGTCCGATTCTCAGATTTAAAATGACGGATAACTTCTTCAACAACTTCGCATAATTCGCCATATAGCTTGACTGGATCATTTCCATGGATACCCGTAATTAAATCAGGGCACTTTCCAATGTAAGTTTGATATTCCTCACTCCACTCTACCCATTTATGATATTGCTCGCTTTTTTTCATTTTCCAACTTTTTTGAGTTTTTTGATAAGTTCTCTTTTAATTTTTACAGATACTATCCCTAAGAAGGGATAGCATCTGTAGAATTTGACGGATGCTATCCCTGGTTTCGGGATAGTATCCGTTTGTTTGAGATAGCTTTCACTCACCCATGTACTTCAACAAACTTGCAAATCGCGTATCGCCGGCAAATTTGGCAAAAACATCGACGTTGCCTTTATCAATCGTCACTTCCCCTTCAAAGAATTCGCCTTGTTTTTGCAGAGGGAATCTGGTGTCACCAACAAAAACCGTCACCTTTTCAGCCCCTGGCACTGCTAATTTAAAAGTTTGCGTTGTGCCCGCGGTTAAATAACGATGCTTTGGCTTGTAGAGATAGACTTCTTTTTCCTTAAACGGCGCATCAATGCTTGGAAAACCAATCTTGCCCGACTTGCCCTGACTCACTTTCACTTGGTAATCCAACGCATCTTCATAATTGCCAGTCGTCCCATTTTTCCGTTTGGCAAATAATCTCAGAATATACTCGCCAGCGTTGGGAAAAACTGCCTGAATTTCATATTGCCCGGCTTTTTTCTGGGCAAACGTGAGGGTTTTGTCTAACCGATTGTTACCTTTGATCACTCTCGCGCTCATCAAGGCATCCTTGGGCGCGATGATTGTCACCATCACCTGTTTTTCTGTTTCAATCAAACGGTGAGGATGGCTAGCGATTTTTAAACCCGCGTCAATAAAGGCTTGCTTAGGCAAAATTGGCATTTTAATTTTTTCGCCGGATTTGCCCTGACTGGCTCTAATCTTATAATCCAAAGCCCAAGGGTATGTGCATTTTTCATCCAGCTGTTTCGGTTTGGCATAGATTCTCAAGGTGTACTCGCCGGAGCCAGGAAAAGTCGCATGAATTTCAGACTGAGCAGCCTGTTTCTGAAGAATAGACGTATACGAACTGTCGAGTTTGTTACCGCCTTGTAGCACTCTCGCCAAGAGGAAAACATCCGCTGGCACCTGTAGCGTGACCGCAATTTTGTTATCGGTATGAATCAGGCCTTGCTGATGGCTGCTAATTCTCAAGCCATTTTTAAAAAATGCCGGCCTGAGATAAACCCGTTGATCATAGTCTGATTTGGAAAGGCGCGATTCCAGCAATTGCCATTTTGACTCTTTGGGAAAATGGTCATAGATGAATTGCTCAGGGGGCGTTAAAAAGTAATAGTCCTGAAACTGACGGACAAAACGTTGTTTCTCGTCGTCCAAGTAACCGGCACCCCACGTTGTGTCGATTAGCTGCCATTGCCCATCGATTTTGATGGCATTCCAAGCATGGTTAATGGTATCCGTCTGATGCACCGAGTAGCTATACCCTTTGGAATAACCGCTGATATTTTCGACTTCAAGTCCAGCTGCTTCTCCCAGCGTCTTAACCAACCCAGAATAGCCATCACAAACCGCACGACGATTTTTCAATAGATCGTCAGAATCAATCATCCGGTGTTCACCGGCAAAGTACTCTTCATCGTTATAAGCGATGTTATGGGTCACCCAGCGATAAATCGCCCGCGCTTTTTCACGATCATTTTTCGCCGGTTTTACCAAATAAGCTGCTAGGGTTTGCAGCGATTTTTCCGCCTGCGCTGGTGTATTAAGCGCATGTTGATCAATCGCTTCGTAAACCGAATGAGAGACAATGTCGCACCTTATAGTTGTTTCTTCGGGTGGGGTGGTAACTTTAGAGCCGCATCCAGAAAGGAGGACTGATGAAAAGAGCGTGGAGCACGTTAGTAAAGCAATTGTGCGTTTCTTCATAGTGGGTTTCCTCTAATAAAAGTTGACGGATGCTATCCCTGGTTTCGGGATAGTATCCGTTTTGCCATGTTACGGATGCTATCCCTTGGTTCGGGATAGTATCCGTTTGATACTGAAGCCTTCCAGGAAGTACTAATGATAGAGAAATTCAGAGAATAATTGGTACTTTTTAGAACGCAAATTAGTATCAGTTAGTACAACGGATTGACGGATTTTTTGAATTTTTCTCAATTAGTACAACGGATTGACGGATTTTTCGGATTTTTTGCTTCTTAGGATCGAAGAACAGTTCGGCTGAAGTACCCCGCTATCAGACAATTGCGGCAAGCTTTGGCGGAAGTTATTTATTTGTTGATCCTTATCAATCACAATCCAAGAATGAAGTCAATCCACTTTACTATCAACAATCATAATTCGTAATATCCGGAAAGAAGTTGTACTATCTACAATAATAATCCGTAATATCCGGAAAGAAGTTGCACTAATCAACAATAATAATCCGTAATATCCGGAAAGAAGTTGTACTATATTATTAGTATTTTTTGGAAGGCTAATCAGTATGATTTGTTCGGATGCTATCCCTAAGAAGGGATAGTATCCGTTTGAACATCTAGGCTCGGACATTTGGGTAAGTTATTCGGGTTTAGCCTCAGGATAATCCCCAAACTGAATATCAGGGAATTTGTGGATCCTAAGGCTACCATGATCAGTCACTTCAATACCAAACTGCTCATCGGCGGAACCCCAAATGTCTTTGAGTTCGATATAACCCGTGTCAGGACTACCTAAAGCACCCCGTTCAAAAACGTATGTAAACCGGTACATTTTCTCTCCATTACCCAATTCACCTGCGAATGTCATTGCAGCTAAAAATGGTCATAAATTCTGTTTCAGGGCAACATATCTTGGACGATCCAAACTAAAGTTTGGACTCCTTTTTCTGAAAGTCTGTAGCATCCATAAAATCACTGCGTGTGCAGAACCACCAAAAAACCTATTATACATACACCAAAAAACCAATTACCAATCAATCGGTTCTTTGCCACATTGCTGAAGATATTGATTGGCTTGGCTGAAATGTTTGTTACCAAAAAATTGTTTAGCAGACAAAGGTGAAGGGTGGGCTGATTTCAAAATCAGATGTTTACTGTTATCAACTTCCTTCCCTTTTTGTTGGGCATAATTCCCCCACAGTAAAAAAACCACCTGTTCTTTTTCGTCAGAAATGAGACGAATCACAGCATCGGTAAACTGTTCCCAGCCTTTTTTGCGGTGTGAAGCAGCTTTACTTGCCCTGACTGTCAATATCGCATTTAGAAGTAACACACCTTGTTCCGCCCAACGTTCCAAGTTGCCGGAAGTCGGAATGTCTTTCCCTATATCAGTTTGAATTTCCCTGAAAATATTTTTCAATGACGGTGGTATTTTCACACCGTCATTAACGGAAAAACAAAGTCCATTTGCCTGTCCTTCGCCATGATAAGGATCTTGCCCAATAACGACGACTTTTACCTCATCAAAACGACATTTCTCAAACGCATTAAAAATAAAGGCTTCAGGCGGGTAAATCGTCTGAGTATTCATTTCTTCGTTGAGAAAAACCATCAATTTTTGGAAATAAGCCTTTTCAAATTCAGGGGCTAATTTTTCTTTCCAAGAAGGGGCGAGTTGTGTTTGTATATTCATCATTGAAAAAAAATTTGTCATTTCGACGTTAGCAACTACTGATGCCCGGCTTTAGGACACAAACCGAGGATGGAACTCATCAAATCCAAGAACGAAAAATCGTAACTACTCAGCACCGAAGGTGCGAATTATTATAGCCTGGGGCAACGCCCCAGGTGCGGTGTTTATGATTGTTCCTAGGGCGTTGCCCTAGACTTTAATAAAGTGCCCTTTCAGGGCTGAGAACTACTCAGAACCGAAGGTGCGAATTATTATAGCCTGGGGCTTTGCGGCAGGTACAGGTGTTTATGATTGTTCCTAGGGCGTTGCCCTAGGCTTTAATAAAGCGCCCTTTCAGGGCTGAGTAGTTACGAAAAATAAATTGGTTAGTGCCCATTCCATATTAGAAACCTTAAGGCCTCAAGAAGTCAAAGAAATCGATCTCCACACTGGTTAAATAGGGATAATATTTCTTACCTCCTTCAATATCCGGTTAATCACTATTATATTACTTAATGTTCAAGTTAAAGTTTACTAATATTCTAATAGAGTATCAATCACATTCGTTCATCAAATAGTTATGATTTTTTTCCTTGTCTTTTGGATGTGTATGTTTGAACTAATGAGTTTTTTCAAAACCAGCCGGCATCAATCAACCAAATTCGTGAAGAAAATGGAACTTTAAAAGCGCTTAAACATTATAAAAACCGGTTCTAAATCCTAAAAAATCAAGAACACGAACCTGTTTACTAGAATAATCCCCTGAGAGATTAATAACAAATCAAGCCTATTTTTCAAAATGTTAGAAGTCTATTAGTTTATTAACAAATTTTAACTTGAACATTGAGTATTAGGAATTAAAAACGGGGCTGTGGTATCAAGATGAAGAAGTCGGTGATTTCGCAAACAAACTTGACAGATCATTTTAATAGGTATCCAAAATATTTTTAATTCCAATTTCTAACGCGGATTTTGCTGAACTCGCCGGTTTGGCGGATTAAATAGCGGCCACCCAGTTAGGCAGCGAAAGCCGACGTATCAAGGGTTACGTGGATGACCAAAGTAACAAACATTACATGCACAAGTGTCGCGGGTAAAGTTGGAAGCCTCATTTGTATCCGAAATTCATCACACCCATTTTAATTTTTTGATAATTAAAATTAAAGATAAAATTAAATTTATCGGCCTATCAAATCAATAAATTTTAAATGACATATAATTCAATGACTTTTTAAATAGGTGTGCTGAATATAAGTTATATTATATTTATTTGAGAATGTTAATTATATTAAAGGGAGCAAACGACAACTGCGGTTTGAAAATGCCGGTACCACAAGCTGAGCTTTTAGATTAACTATATCAAAAAGTAAATGTATCATTTTTATAACAAAAATTGGGTGTTGTTTTTTCAACATATATGTTGCATTTTCATTTCAATTGCGTTAAAGTTCGCATCA
>Ga0164315_10003695_pt1 | contig 11882 bp, 9 predicted proteins | sample GuaBasSedimGuay6_FD_113737 | JGI IMG/M metagenome (GOLD analysis project Ga0164315, IMG submission 113737) | Subseafloor sediment microbial communities from Guaymas Basin, Gulf of California, Mexico - Guay6, Core 4569-2, 0-3 cm | ecosystem: Environmental > Aquatic > Marine > Hydrothermal vents >... | reverse complement strand
GAGTTCAGAAATCATAAGGTAAAAGAGCATCTGGGAGGAATCTACGATTTTTTACAGCGCAGAAAACTCTCTACCTTACAGGAGGTTGAACGCAAATCAACCCCGGTTAATACTAAATCATCCGACTCGGGTAGCAAGAAGAAGGCGGTTGTAGAAATTAGTGGTGAGGTTCAGGAACCACCAGCTATAACTGATAACAAAATCCGTTATGAGGAGAAGAAGGTAAATGAAAAGAAGATCAGAAAGATTTCAAATCGTGTGAAAGCACTGGAGCGCGAGATCGAGGAGATTGAAGAAGAACTTTCAAAAATGGATGAGTTACTGATGAATCCTGATAACATTACCGGAATGCAGGTGTATGAAGATTATGAAAAACTCAAATCCAGACTGGATGAGGCGCTCTCGTCATGGGAGAAGCAAACCACTTCGCTGGAAAAGGCGATGGGAAAAAGAAATTGATTAATTTTAAGAACATGGTAAGGAGAGTTTCTGGCTTTGTCATCATCCTGGTTCTGATTGGACTTTTAGGGAGTTGTGCTTCCACAAAGAGTACAACAACTGAGAGCCCTACAGGCCAGCTGGCATCGCTCTATAATCCAAGCAAGCTTGCACTCCATCCCGATTATTCAATTTTTCACGAAAGCGAAAATTTTTCAGTACTATACATCAGGGCTTATCCTTCCGAATTAAGATTTGATCAGGCCAACGAGGATTCAGAATTCAGGGCACTGCTAACTCTAAAATACCAGCTGATGCAGATGGGTGAACCCGGGTTGGACAATACTGTGGTTGATTCGGCTTCAGTTACTTATAAACTCAGAGGTCGGGATGAGAAGAGTCCCGCCTTTTTTGCCACTTTGACCATTCCGGTGCGACAGGGAAACCGTTACCTGCTGAAGCTCGATACCCGGGATCTTAACAGGGGAAGCATCGGACTGGAATACCTTTACATTGATAAAAGCAATCCCTATAGTGCCCAGAATTTTAAAGTGATCTCTTTGTTTTCGGGGTACCCTAAATTTATGAGGTTCTTCGTTGGGGATGAAAAATTCACTCTTCAATACCGGGATCCTTCTGTGGATTCTATCACAGTAAAATATTTTGAACTAGACAGTGAACTTCCCCGCGCCCCCATCACTGCTTCAGCAGATTATACTGTGAAAGTAACTCCGGATACCATTTTTAGGTTCCCACTGGTTGATACTGCGAATTATAACCTTCGACTGGAGGGAATGTATTATATCCAGGTGGACGAAAAAGTCGATGACGGACTCACTATCTTCAATTTCGGGGGGACCTTTCCCGATGTGAAGAGTCCAAAAGAATTGATGGAACCGCTCTTCTATTTAGCCACCCAGGCAGAATACAGGGATTTGAGAAAGAAACCAAACAGGAAACTGGCGGTGGACGATTTCTGGCTAAAAATGGGTAGTAATCTGGAGAAATCAAGGGAGTTGATCCGCATCTATTACAACAGGGTAATCTATTCCAACCTCTATTTCACTGCCAATAAAGAGGGATGGAAAACAGATCAGGGGATGATTTTTATCCTGTTTGGTCCCCCCAGCAGAATCCAGATGACTGGTAATGGGGAGAGTTGGTACTATTTCGCGCGCCGCAAAAGTAAAGCTGTTGAGTTTAAGTTTGACCGTCAGCCTGATGTATTCTCTCACCAGCATTTGGTATGGGTGAAAACCACCGAGTCGCAAATGTACTGGAATGAAGCGGTGCGGGCATGGAGAAATGGCAAAGTCTATTCAATGGGGAACTAATGGCAAAAAACGAACGATTCATATTTGGAATTCATGCGGTACAGGAGGCAATCCTTGCTGGTAAAGAGCTTGAAAAAGTGCTGATTAGAAGAGGCGTTGGATCGGAGCTCTTTAATAAACTGGTGGGTGAACTATATGAACTGAAAATTCCTGTACAGCAGGTTCCGGTTGAGAAACTTAACCGGGTGACCATGAAGAATCATCAGGGAATCATTGCATTTATATCAGAAATTTCATATCACGACATCACCAACCTGTTGCCCTCGGTTTTTGAATCGGGAGAAGATCCCCTGGTGCTGCTGCTGGATGGTGTTTCGGATGTCCGCAATTTTGGTGCAATTGCGCGTAGTGCAGAGTGCGCTGGCGTACATGCCATTGTTATTCCATTTTCGGGTAGTGCCGCTGTCAATGCAGATGCTATTAAAACCTCAGCAGGTGCTTTGCTCCGGATTCCGGTGTGTCGGCACAAAGACATGGCAAGGGTTCTGAAATTTCTCCACCAGAGTGGCCTTCGATTGTTTGGTGCTACTGAAAAAGCAAAAGATTCCATATACACCACTGATTTAACGGGGCCTGCCGGAATTGTAATGGGTGGGGAGGAGAAAGGCATATCTGCAAACCTGTTGAAGGATATTGAACACTGGGTTTCCATTCCCATGAAGGGAAGCATCTCCTCATTGAATGTTTCGGTGGCTGCCGGGGTAGTATTATTTGAAGCAGTCCGACAGCGGGGTTAGCTGGATCTGCTCAATACAGTGGCAATTGCCTGTTAAAGCTCTCTTCCAACGAAATAAAAGTCTCGGTCCTGGAGATTCCCTCAATGGCCTGTACCTTATCCACAAGTACATGTTTGAGGTCCTCGTTATCCCTTGTGAAGATTTTAATGAAGATGGAGTACCCGCCGGTAATGTAGTGGCACTGGGTGATTTCGGGAATCTCCTTAAGTTGGGTAACCACCTCTGGATAGAGGTGTGCACTGTCGAGGAAAATACCTACGTAGGCACAGGTGGCAAAACCAATCTTCTTTGGACTCATCACAAACTCAGACCCGGTAATTACACCCATTTTTGACAATCTCTGGATACGCTGATGAATGGCCGCTCCTGAAACCTTGCACTCCCTGGCTACTTCCAGGTAGGGAATCCGTGCATTTTTTGTAATCAGTGATAATATTTTACGGTCCAGTTCGTCAATGTGGTGGCTGTCTTCCATTTGTCAGTTCTTTGGTAATTTCATATGAATTGCCAAATGTAGTTACAATTTGAAAGAACATAATGATTTTTTATGTGATTTTAAACATGAATTAGTAAACTAACTTTCATCTATTAAACCAGTTTTTGAAAATCGTCACCGGTGGGATTTTGGAAGATCTGCAGGCCAAACTCAGGCATGATGGCCAGGATGTGGTCAAAAATGTCAGCCTGGATAGCCTCATAATTGGCCCAGGCCTGGTCGTTACTGAATACATAAATCTCCAGGGGAAGCCCTTTTTCACTAGGTTGCAGGTGCCTGACCAGGAAGGTCATCTCCTGGTTGATTTTGGGATGGTTGTGGAGGTAATTTTCAAGGTAAATTCGGAATGTTCCAAGGTTGGTCATTTTCCTGCCATTTGTTACAGTATCTTCATCCAGCTGGTTTGCTTTATTGAACGCTGCGATCTCCTTTTCTTTTTCTGTGATGTAATCCTTTAGTAAATGGTATTTCCTGAACTTTTCAATTTGAGCTTTGTCCAGGAAATCCACGCTCTTCATATTGATGTTGATGGAGCGTTTGATCCTTCTTCCACCCGAATCTTCCATGCCTCTCCAATTGTTGAAAGATTCTGAAACCAGGGCATAGGTGGGAATGGTGGCAATGGTTTTGTCCCAGTTCTGCACCTTGACGGTATTGAGGCTGATATCGATTACATCTCCGTCTGCATTGTATTTGGGCATGGCAATCCAATCGCCCACATTTACCATTCTATTGGCCGATAGCTGAATACTGGCTACAAATCCCAGGATCGTGTCTTTAAAAACCAGCATCAGGACTGCGGCCATGGCCCCCAGGCCTCCCAGGAGTACTTTTGGAGCTTCACCGCTAAAAATGGAAATGATCATGATGATGGCCACAAAATAGAAAATGATCTTGACGACCTGAACATACCCTTTTATGTTCCTTCCATCTGAGATGGGAAGCGTTCTGTAAATCTCGTGTAATGCATTTAGTACAGCATCAATTACCAGTAGTACAACAGCTACCATGTAAGCCTGGGTCAGATTTCCCATGAATTTGACAAGATCAGGTGCTTCGAAGATATATTGAAGCGAATAATATACGATAAGAGCAGGGGCCAGGTGGGCCAGTCGGTTGAATACCTTTCGTTTCACTAAAATATCATCCCAGTCGGTTTTTGATTTTTTTGCCAGACGAGAGATGGCACCAATAATGATTTTTTTTACAATGAAATCTGCCAGAATGGCTAGTCCAGCCGTTAACAGGATTACAGTTGCATTTTCGAGAAATACCACCAGGCTCTCTGAAAGCCCTGTACCGCTGAGCATGTTTCCATACCAGCCAATCCATTTTTCAATCATCTGAAGATGTTTTTTGAGGTTATCACGCTAAATTATACATTTAAGCACTAATTCGATTCACATGATACGTAAGATATCCATTTCCCTGTTTTTATTTCTGCTAATTGACACCTCTTCTGCCCAAGCTCAAAATTTCGACCAGTGGTTCGAGGATGATGTAATGCGTGTTGATCTGATGTTCTCAGGAACCGCCCATGAATCAACATATGCTTTTTCAGGTTTGAAAAAGGAACCACATTACAGTGGCTCCAGAACCGTTTTGGTGGATCCTTTCGATTATGGAGATCATAAATTTGAAGTGAGCGATGCAGAATCAGGAACCTTAATCTACAGCTTTACTTATTGTACCCTTTTTCGTGAGTGGCAAACCACCATGGAGGCTCAAACAGTCAGAAGAGCCTATAACCATGTGCTCCGTTTCCCCTGGCCCAAAGCTGCCATAAAGGTTGAAGTTTTTGACCGGAGTTGGCAGGGAGATTTTGTCTCTTCATGGAGCGGCCATTTTGATCCTGCTTCAATCTATGCAGATCCCTCCATGCCGGCTCTATTCGAAAGTGTGGACCTGGAAATCAATGGCTTGCCAGAGGAGAAAATAGATATCCTGTTCCTGGCAGAGGGGTATACCGAAAATGAGATGGTTAAATTCCTTGCAGACGCAGAGCGATCGGCGGGCTATATATTTTCGGAGGAGCCTTTTAAGAGCAGGCGGGAATCTTTTAATATCAGGGCTGTAAAATCAGTCAGCAAGGATTCAGGAACTGATATTCCGGGGCAATCCGTATGGAAAAATACCATTTTGAATTCAAGCTTTTTCACTTTTGGAATTGAACGCTATATGACCACCATGGACTATGCTTCGGTTTGCGATGTGGCTGCCAATGCACATTATGACCAGATATATATCCTGGTGAACACAGATAAGTATGGGGGTGGAGGGATGTACAACCTCTATAGTATTTCAGCCGCCGATAACCTGGAATCCAGGGCGGTTGTGATTCACGAGTTTGGACATGCATTTGGCGGACTGGCCGATGAGTATTACAATTCGGCGGTAGCCTACACCGATTTTTTTAACCTGGAGGCAGAGCCATGGAATCCAAATCTTACTACACTGGTTGATTTTGATGCCAAATGGAAATCAATGCTTAAAGCAGATACCCCCATCCCTACACCCCAGGAAGAGAAGTTCAATGCGATCATCGGGGTGTATGAAGGAGGAGGGTACGTGGCAAAAGATGTATACCGACCCATGATCGATTGCCGGATGCATACCAATGATGCAGTCTTTTGTCCTGTTTGCGCAGATGCTTTGGTCCAAATGATCAATCGTTTTAGTGGGCAATAGAAACATTCTAATTTTCTTGCTGAATATAGGCTGGTACTACTTAATGTTTATATTTGTGGTTCAGCAAAATGCAACCCTCTCACTGTGAAAAGGCTGTCGGATGAAGAAATAATTGCCGGACTTAGAAAACGGGATAACCCCGTTCTGCTATACATTTATAAAAACACTTACAATCCGGTTAAACAGCTTATCCTAAATAATGCCGGTTCGGAGAGTGATGCTGAAGACATATTCCAGGAAGCATTGATCATTATTTTTAAGAAGTTGAAAGAAGAGCAGAAGTTTGAACTCACCTCTACTTTCTCAACTTATATATACTCCATCTCAAGGTTGCTGTGGCTGAAGCATCTACGCAACATTAAGAAGATTGAAATTGATCCACTTAACAGGGATCACGAAGAAAAGATTGAATTCGAACCTCCATCACCGGTTCAGGACAAAGACCTTAGAATGGCCATCTATCAACGTACTCTGCTTCAGATACCCGAGGACTGTCAGAACATTCTTCGACTCACTGCCCAGGACCTTACCTCGTCAGAAATTGCAAATCAGCTGGGCTTTCGTAGTGAAGGCTATGTTCGGAAACGTCGACATTTCTGCAAAGAGTTCCTGGTGAATAAAATAAAGGAAGACACTGATTACCAGGCAATGATGGAGGACTAATCTTTTAGCTTTACTACAGATTGCCGTTTTCGGTTTACAATAAGCTGTGTTACATCGGGACGGGAATAGTGCCCTGATACATCCAGGTTCTGTCGCTCTTCCAGCACCCTGTTTAAGTCAATAATCCCTGTGAAGAGTCCTTCCTTTCCAACAATGGGTTCAACGATCCACTCTCCATCGGGACCTGCAATACACGATCCTCCATCGGTAAGCGGATCTTCAGCATTCCGAATGATCTCCTGACGATAGGGAGTATCAGGCGGAAAATCCTTTATACTCATTAAGCCCCCCACAGATACCACAAAGGAACGGGCCTCTTTGGCAATAAAACGGGTGATGTCCTCAGTGTTTCTGATGGAGCCTGGCCATACAGCTACGTGCAGATCCTCCCCCAGTCCGTAAAGGGCGGTTCTGGGTAAGGGCATCCAGTTCTCCCAACAGTTGAGTCCGCCCACTGTAAATTCTTTCATTGGATGTACCTGCAAGCCATTTCCATCGCCGGGCGACCAGGTCAGGCGTTCTTCATAGGTGGGCTGGAGTTTGCGATGAACCGATTTGATTTTACCCTTTTGGTTGATATATACCAGTGAACAGTAGAGACTGTGTCCACCCCGGTTCTTGGCTCTTTCAATAACACCCACATAGACGGCCACCTTATTTTGTTTTGCGGCTTTACACAGGGGATCCAGTTCCCCGGCTTCAATCAGGACTGAGTTTCGCACATAGTGCGCATGAATCTCTTTCTGCATTTTTGAGTTGAAATCGGCTCCATGGGTCAGCCCAAGCCAGAAGGGATATCCGGGTAGCAATGCTTCCCCAAAGACTACCAGGTCACATTTTTCCGATCCCGCTTTTTCAATATAGCTTCTTATTTTCTCCCGGGTTTGTTCTTTATTGAGCCAGATCGGGGAGATTTGGGCAAGTCCAATAGTTAATAGGCTTGATTCAGTCATAAGCTTGGATTTGAGTATCCAAGATAGTTGATTGGAATGCATTTACCATTAAACCCTGGCAGAAAGGATTGCTAACTATTCATACCTTAAACTATCAGCAGGATTGAGCATAGTGCTAAAACATCTCTTATTTTAGGGCCTGATCAAAATCCTCAATAAGATCTTGAATATCTTCAATTCCCACCGATAATCTCATCATGGCATCCCGGATACCCATGGCTGCAATCTGATCCGCGGGATACTCAGCAAAAATGGTTGAGTAGGGATGGATAATCAGGGTTTTATTATCCTGTAAATTTGTGGAGCGCCTTGCTAATTTTAGTCTGTTCATGAAAGTATAACACATCTCTTTGGACCCAAGGTCAAAAGTCAGCAAGGAACAGGGCTTTTCGCCGAATTGCTTAATAGTGATTTCATAAAATGGGGAGCTCTTCAATCCCGGATAGTGAACTTTCTGAACAGCAGAATGGCTTTCGAGCCAATTTGCAATCTCAAGGGCATTGGAGGTGGACCTTTCGGTTCGGAGATCGAGTGTGTCCAGTCCCAGACTCTGCATGTAGGCATTATGGGGAGAGAGGCATGCTCCCATATTTCTGAAGATCTGTTTTCTCAATAATATATTGAATGCCGAAGATCCGTGTTCATCAAATAACTGACGGGTTTTTGCAAATGAGCTCCAGTCAAACGTCCCATAATCGAGGATCAACCCACCCACCGAAGTGCCTCCTCCCGAGATATACTTGGTACTGGAAAGTACCTCGAAGTCGACCCCCATCTCTTGTGCATTGAAAACTGAAGGAGGAGTGAGGGTCGTATCGGCAACAAGCACCAGGTTATGCTCCCGGGCTATTTCCGATAGTATTTCAATATTTGCAACCTCAAGTTGAGGATTGGTAATGGTTTCAAAGAAGATGGCAACTGTTCGGTTATCAATCTGATCAATTACTTTTTGTGGATTGGTGAGATCTGTAAATCTTGCTAATAACTCATAGGGTTGAAGGGTCTTCTCGAATAATGAAAGGGTGTTCCCAAACAAATGTCTGGTGGTGATGATGTTATCGCCGGCCTTCCCCAAGGCCATCACCAGATTCGAGATAGCAGCCATTCCTGATGAGAGCGCGGTTACGGAATAAGCATCTGTTGCGTGCCGGATTTTTGATTCAAAATAAGCAACGGTTGGGTTGGTAATCCTTGAATAGATATGCCTGTTCTTTTCACCTTTAAAGGCAGCTTCCAACTCTTCAGCTGTATCAGCTTCGAAGGCTACATTATCGTAAACCGGATAATTAAGGCTTCCATGTGGATCCTTTACTGGATATGGAGTGTGAATCAGTTTTGTGGTTAGATTCCGCTTTTTCATCGGTCAGGGTTTCATGAAAAACAAATGAACCTGACAAATGTTTTTACCTGGTTATAAAAATCGGATCTGTACAAAATGAACTTATCCGACCTACCAATACACCCTATGCAGCCTCCAAAGGTGGACTAAAGATGCTGACCAGGGGTAAAACCCTGAATTTGATTCATGGTTAGGTGGACGGAGGTTTACTGGCAAGCGTATGATAGATTCAGGACCTCCGGTATTGTATAAACAGAACGATTCCAACAAACAGGGTCACAATAATCATCCAATATGCGATTCCGGATTTCCTGTAAATGGGGGCACCATCTCCCAATACTACGAAAGCCGACCAGAAATATGGATTGGAGGTAAGATCATCAGCAGTTTTCAAATAATCCAATTTAGCAAGCCGCATGGCTTCCTGTTTGCTTTTCCCTCTTTTCAGATACCTGTAGAAGGAGGTCATCAGCTCAGAACTGGATTTGTCGGCTACCTGCCATAGCGTCATAATTATTGACGGGCATCCTGCATACATAAATCCCCTGGCCAGACTCATCATGCCTTCCCCTTTCAACATTTTTCCAAAACCACTATTACATGAACTAAGAACTGCCATCTGGGCATTTAGTTTCATGTTATAAATTTCGTATGCAAACAGCTTGTTGTCTTCAGTTCCGTCCTGGTTATCCACATTGGTAAAAGCAAGCATGGAGTAGAGTGGATCGTCATCTCTCATCATGGTATGCATAGCCAGGTGAAGGACGTTATAATCGGAAGCGTATTTTTTGAAGTTTGCCTCAGTGGCATTCTCATTGATAAATACCCTTGAGGGAACTGTCTCCTTAATACTTTGCACCTCTTTGATTATTCCATGTAAGGGCAGGAGAAAATCTGAGTTATCAATTGCCTGGCGCATTGAAACAGAATCTCCATGGGGATAATCGATATCCTTGTATATAGGGGCGAAGGCCAGTACTTTGTTTTCGGGAGATTTGGTCTTTAAACGTTTGCCGAACATCAACGTGGAGGAGTGCGAGTAACCCACCGAATAGTCTTTGATCATATAGGGTAGGATCATGTAGTTGATGTATTCAGTCTCAGTATCTTCAGTAATTAGTCCCTCGAATGGAATGTAGGTAATGGCCCCATCGGGTACAATGGTGAAGTTCTTCCTGTCGGTATATTCCAGGCAAGGTTCAATAAGAATGGTGTAGAATTTCCTGCCCAGATTCACAAATCTCTTATAATTGTCATGAACCCCATTGCTGAAATTCTGTGAATAGAGCAGCTCATAATATTCAAAACACTCATCCGCAAATTCGGGTCCAATCTCCTGCGAAAAGGAGTGGATCCCCTTTCTGTCGATCACATAGGTGATGAGCAGGGTGTCTGAAAGTACATACTCTATCATCGCATCCCTGTATGGGATTTGCTTGCGTACTTCCTCCAGGGTGATAAACTCAGGATTGTATTTCAATTCGTAATACTTTGAGTTATTCTGCTCAATCTCCTGTTTCAGGTCGTTGTAGTCGTCTTTCAAATGGAACAATTTGTCTTTAAAGAATTCAATCTGAGAACTATCGGGATCATCTGCGACCTGCTCCTTGTAAAGGTATTCCTCATAGGCCTGTATTTCACCTACCAAGCGGTTCTCCCGACTTTTTACTGCAGATGGCAGGTCCCCAAATTCCATAGCCTCCATCTCCTTAATCTCGCTGTAGAGCGCAAATGATTTGCTGGATTCGGCAAATTCAAAGGACTTCTCCAGGTATTGGATATCTCCAGTAAGGTCATATAGTAATTTGCTCACATAGATGGCCTCGTAATAAACTTCAAGAATCTGAGAGGTAGCAAATAGCTTGCTGTCCTCATTACGCATAGCTAATTTGATATAGTTAAGTGTTTCAATGGCCTTTTGATAGGAGTCGAATGCTGCTATCAAATTCTCTATTGAGGACGATTTATTGAATTTTTGAAGCAGAATTTGACTCCTTAATATATAGAGTTCAGGTAGAGAGGAAGTATACTCATTTCTAGAGGCCGTTTGAGAATCCCCAAATGACAATGTATTTAGAAAGGTTTTAAGTTTATCAATGCTTCTGTTCGTAATTTCAAGTGCACGAATTAAGTCTCCACGTCTATAGTTTATGGCGGCTGTACGATAGAGGATATCAGATTGGTATATCGTCTTACTTTTGGTTGCTTGGGGATCTAGAGCATCAATAAACATCAATGCATTTTCACATTCATTTAGAGCTTTACTGTATTCTCCATATAGTATATGAAAGTCTATGATAGTATAATAATAACTCGTAACCTCATCAACATAGACATTCCCAATAGTGGAAACCTCCAGCAATTCTTTTGCTTTCCTAAAATGATACTCAGTCAAATTGATTTTACCCAGTTTTGAGTAAGACACTGCATTTGTTATATGAATACGAAATTCTATAAGTGGACTTACATTGAGTGAATTCAGATCAATCATAGAAAGCTTTTCCTCGGCTAACTCATACTCTCCTATTTCAAATAGTAAATTTATATAATTCGAAAAAACAAAAGAGAAATACTCAGTATCCTGATACTTGTTTTTTATGTAAAAATCCACTGAATATTCATAGTACTCCTTAGTACGGTAAATGTCATTCCTGGTTTTATAGATATTGCCCTTGTTGTGGTAAATGCTTCCAAATACAATATTGTTAGGATCAGTGTCGTTTAGGATGTCTTCTGCTAGATTTAGATGCTCAAGCGCTTCTGCGTGATTGTAGATTTTCCTATAAATAGAAGCAAGGATTACATGATTAATTGCAACTCGTTCATCGATAGTATAGCGGGCATTGGAGTACTGAAGATCAAGTGCATTTAGAATATATAATTGAGCAGAATCCAGATTACCATTACGATTACTATCGAATCCTTTTATACCATAGTCAAAAACCAATTGAGCAAGCGCCTCATCCTCTGTCGTTTGATTCTGAGCTCCTGTTTCTATAACAAATAAGAAAGCCCACAACACGGTGATCAGTATGTAGTTTATGAAAGCAGTGGGTTTCATACCTTTGATTATAACATAAATGAAAGAAATAATGGGATATGAAACAAATGTAATAACAAAAGTTTATAAATAATAGTGCATTCTAAGTGTCAGAATATCATGTATATATAAGAGTTGATTAAAACTAGTTCAAAAAAAGTCAAGATTTCTGGGTAACGTTTGACCGATTATGG
>Ga0164315_10003694_pt1 | contig 11888 bp, 12 predicted proteins | sample GuaBasSedimGuay6_FD_113737 | JGI IMG/M metagenome (GOLD analysis project Ga0164315, IMG submission 113737) | Subseafloor sediment microbial communities from Guaymas Basin, Gulf of California, Mexico - Guay6, Core 4569-2, 0-3 cm | ecosystem: Environmental > Aquatic > Marine > Hydrothermal vents... | reverse complement strand
GGTATCGAAATTACTGATGCAAAGCGGAATTATCTGTATCAACAGTTTTATCAGTCCGACCACTGAGATACGGGAGATGGCCAAAAACATCATCGGAAAAAATGATTTTATCGAAGTTTTTGTCGACGCTCCGCTGGAAGTATGCGAACAACGCGATGTGAAAGGCCTGTATGAAAAAGCACGCAAAGGGGAGATCAAAAACTTTACCGGAATCGATGCGCCTTTCGACAAGCCTTATGATGCCGACATCATTCTGCCCACCGACAAATTATCTATTCAGGAATGCGTGGATCTTTGCCTCAGCTACATCGAACCCATCATTCAATACAAATAACACAGATACATTACCCATATGGATAATTACACCATAAGCAATTTACGGGAACTGGAAGCCGAATCCATCCACATCATCCGCGAGGTAGCTGCCGAATTCGAAAATCCGGTGATGCTCTATTCCATCGGAAAAGACTCTTCGGTGATGGTGCGTCTGGCTGAAAAAGCCTTCTATCCCGGAAAGGTACCGTTTCCGTTGATGCACATCGACTCAAAATGGAAATTCACGGAGATGATCGAATTCCGCGATCGCTATGCGAAAGACAACAACTGGGACCTGATCGTTTATTACAACAAAGAAGGTTTCGAAGCCGGTATCGGCCCGTTTACGCACGGCAGCAAAGTACATACCGATCAGATGAAAACCAAAGCACTGCTCGATGCGCTGAACAAATACAAATTCGATGCAGCTTTTGGCGGTGCCCGCCGCGATGAAGAGAAATCGAGAGCAAAAGAAAGGATCTATTCCTTCCGCGACCGCTTCCACCAGTGGGATCCGAAAAATCAACGCCCCGAACTGTGGGATATCTTCAACGCCAAAGTACATAAAGGCGAATCGATCCGTGTCTTCCCCATCTCAAACTGGACAGAACTCGATATCTGGCAGTACATACGCCTGGAGAAAATCCCCATCGTGCCTTTGTATTATGCCAAAGAACGGCCCATCGTGGATATGGACGGTAATCTGATCATGGTGGACGATGACCGTATGCCCGAAGAGCTGCGGAATAAAGCTGAGATGCGCCAGGTACGGTTCCGCACACTGGGGTGTTATCCACTCACCGGAGCTATTGAGTCGGAAGCCGACACTATCGAAAAAATTGTGGAAGAGATGATGATCGTCACCAAATCAGAACGCACCACCCGCGTGATCGACTTCGACCAGGAAGCCAGTATGGAACAAAAGAAAAGAGAGGGGTATTTTTAGTTCAGAGTTCAGAGTTTGGAGTTTTGGTATATAAAGTTTAACAGGTGTATAAAGTTAAAGAATATGAAAGATAAGTTTATATGACGGATTTAAGGTTTGAGGTTATGGATAATATATGAAACGATAGCTTTACCAAAATCATTTAGTTTTTTATGAGGAAAAATCAGCAAATAAATTCCAATAATCCCCTCCCTGGAGGGGCGAAGGGGTGGGTGTAAACAATATTATTTATTTGTTGATTTTTCAATAATTAGTATATGAAAACTGATAAATTACGAGAACTCAAATCATTAAGTCAAAAAATCACAAATTTCCGGAAATCAATTTTAAAATAAATATAGATGAACTTACCCCACTCCCCATACCTCATGCCCCATGCTCATACACAGTTTTATTAATCATTAATAGAAGATAATATGTCCAGATCAACATTAGACATAAAAACATTTCTCGACCAGGACCAGAAAAAAGACCTGCTGCGGTTTCTCACCGCAGGATCAGTAGATGACGGAAAGTCAACATTGATTGGCCGCTTGTTGTTCGACAGCAAAAAGCTATACGAAGATCAGCTGGCAGCCCTGGAACGCGACAGCAAACGTGAAGGTCATGCCGGTGAAGAGATTGACTATGCCTTGCTGCTCGACGGTTTAAAGGCTGAAAGGGAACAAGGTATCACCATTGACGTTGCTTACCGCTATTTTTCTACCAGCAAGCGGAAATTCATCATTGCCGACACCCCCGGTCACGAACAATACACGCGGAATATGGTTACGGGAGCTTCTACCGCCAACCTGGCCGTGATCCTTATAGATGCCCAGCTGGGTGTGATCACACAAACCCGCCGCCATACCTACCTGGTATCGTTGCTGGGTATCAAACACATCGCGCTGGCAGTGAACAAAATGGATCTGGTGGACTACAGCCAGGAGGTGTATGATAAAATATGTTCCGACTATAAAGCTTTTACTGCGCAACTCGATGTACCGGATGTACGTTTTTTCCCCCTGTCGGCACTCAAAGGCGACAATGTAGTGGACCTGTCGGACAATATGCCATGGTACCACGGGAAGAGCCTGCTCGAATATCTCGAAACAGCATACATCAGCAGCGACAGGAATTTTAACGACCTGCGTTACCCCGTGCAGTATGTCATCAGACCTACCCACGATTTCAGGGGTTTTGCCGCCAAAGTAGCCTCCGGCGTGATCCATAAAGGTGATGAGGTGATGGTGCTGCCATCGCGCAAAACCTCCCGGGTAAAATCAATAATTACTTATGACGGCAAGCCGGACTTCGCCTTTCCTCCGCAGTCGGTGACGGTGACGCTGGAAGATGAAATTGACGTGTCGCGTGGCGATATGATCGTTCACCCGCACAACCTGCCCAAAATGGAACGACGGTTTGAGGCCATGCTGGTATGGATGGACGAGGAGCCGATGGATCCCAACACACAGTTTTTTATCAAACACAACACCAACTCCACCAAAGCGCGCATTGATGCCATCAGGTACCGGGTGGATGTGAATACACTGGAAAAATCAGAGGTGCTCAGCCTGGCGCTGAATGAGATCGGCAGGGTGCTGATAACAGCCAACAAACCCATGTTTTTCGATCCGTACACAAAAAACAGAAGTACCGGCTCGTTCATACTTATCGATCCCATGACCCACAACACCTGTGCTGTGGGGATGATCCTCGACAAAGTGAGCAGCGATACGCTTCCCATGAAAATCACCGACATTGACAAGGAACTGATCGTGAAAGGCGTAGGCCTGATACAACCGCAAGACTATCAGAAAAAATACGGGCAGAAAGCGGCTACCCTCTGGATTACAGGTTTACATGGGTCGGGAAAGAACGAGGTGGCTTACCTGCTGCAGAAGAGTTTATTTGATGCAGGAGCCCAGGCGGTCGTGCTGGACGGAAAGTCTATCCGCTCGGGCTTGTCGCGCGAGCTTGATTATTCGCCGGCAGACCGTGCCGAACATCTGCGCAGGATCGCCTATATCGCGAAACTGCTGAACCAGCAGGGTATCATTACCATCTGCTCGTTCATTTCACCTACAGAAGCTATCCGGTTGCAGGTGAAGGAGATTATCGGCAAAGAGAACTTCCATATGGTGTACATGGATGCCGATATCGAATACTGCCGCAGCAACGACCAGTATGATCTGTACCAGCTGGCCGAAGAAGGCAAGATCAAATACCTGCCGGGTGTTGATACGGAATACCAGCCCCCGAAAAATGCATCCATTACCCTGTCGCCGGAAGAAAAAGACACGGCTGTGGAAAAGATACTGGAATACCTGTCGGAAAAGAAGATCTTTCCATTATAAACTCTAATCTCGTCCTCGTTTGCAACTACTTCTCGTCCTCGTCTGCAACTATTTCTCGTCCTCGTCTGCGACGAGGATGCTTTCTATCAGCATTTTCAATGCATCTGATAAACAATAAACATCATTTATAACATGTCAGGTGACAGATACTACATAACTGATCAAAATGCCATATACTTCCTTACTTTTACCACTATTGACTGGGTAGATATTTTTACAAAAAAAGAATATAAGCTGGAACTGGTTGATTCAATGAATTACTGTATAAAAGAAAAAGGGCTGATCGTTTACGGCTGGGTGATTATGAGCAATCACATGCACGCTATCTGGCAGGCACGAGAAGGTTATAATCTATCTTCAACCATACGTGATTTTAAAGAGTTTACAGCAAAAAGAATCATCAGTATGATAAAAGATGGTGATGAAAGCCGAAAAGTCTGGATGTTAAAGAAGTTTGAATTTGCAGGTAAAAGATTAAACAGAATTTCAAAATATAAATTCTGGAAAGACAGCAATCATGCGGTATATTTGGGCCCGGAAGACACGAAGATGAAGGAACAAAAACTGAATTACATCCACAATAATCCGGTAAAAGCTATGTTAGTTCATACTGCGGAAGATTATATTTTCAGTTCGGCTGCTGATTATGCTGGAGATAAAGGACTTGTGGAGGTTACATTATTGCAATAGAAATATATCCTCGTTGCACCTGTCTGCCGGAGGCATGAAGCGAGCATGAAAGAAAAAAATAGAAATCCATCCTCGTCACAGACGAGGACGAGAATTAAATTAAAAAATGAAAAACTACAACATAACCATTATCGGCCTGGGCTACGTAGGACTGCCCCTCGCCGTAGAGTTTGCCAAAAAATATCCCGTTACGGGATTTGACATCGATGCCATCAGGGTGGATGAACTGAACAAAGGCCACGACGACACCCTCGAAGTGGAAGACGAAAAGTTGCAGTCGGTGCTGGTGCAAGGTACACCGAAAAATAAGGGCCTGTACCTGACCACCGACATCACCGACATCAAAGCATCCAACATCTATTTCGTCACCGTTCCCACTCCCATCGACGAATACAAACGCCCCGACCTCACCCCGCTCATCAAAGCCAGCGAAACACTGGGCAAGGTAATCGGCAAAGGCGACATTGTAGTGTACGAATCAACTGTCTATCCCGGTGCTACCGAAGAAGACTGCCTGCCGGTGATCGAAAAAGTAAGCGGGCTGACATTCAACAAAGACTTCTACGCCGGTTACTCGCCCGAGCGTATCAACCCCGGCGACAAAGACCGGCCGCTGGTAAAGATCAAAAAAGTCACCTCGGGCTCTACCCCCAAGGTTGCCGATGAAATTGACGCATTGTACAACACCATCCTGCTGAACGGCACCCACAAAGCCTCCAGCATCAAGGTGGCAGAGGCTTCCAAGGTGATCGAAAACGCCCAGCGCGACCTGAACATCTCCTTCGTAAACGAGCTGGCGCTGATCTTCGACCGTATGGGCATCGACACCAGCGATGTGATTGATGCGGCAGGCTCCAAATGGAATTTTATCAAATACAAACCCGGCCTGGTGGGCGGTCACTGCATCGGTGTCGACCCCTACTACCTGGCGTTTAAAGCCGAAGCTTTGGGCTATTACCCGCAGGTGATCCGCTCCGGGCGGCGTGTCAACGACTACATGCCGCATTTCGTAGCCGACAAGGTGGTGAAGCTGATGATTCAAAAAGGGCATAAGATCTTGAACTCAAATGTGCTTGTGCTGGGAATCACTTTCAAAGAAAACTGCCCTGATATCCGCAACACCAAAGTAGTGGATGTCGTTCACGAACTGGCGGCTTTCGGCTGTAAAGTAGATGTCCACGACCCGTGGGCCGACCCGGAAGAGGTGATGGATGAATATGGTGTGCAGACGTTTCAGGATGGTAGCAGGCTTTACGACAAAAAATACGATGCTGTCGTACTGGCTGTGGCGCACCGCCAGTTTACCGGTATCGACTTCCCGAAACTGACGAACGGATCCAACACCGTCATCTTCGACATCAAAGGCTTCCTCGACCAGAACATTGTGGACGGAAGGCTGTAGATAACAGACATCAGATGTATGATGTAAGATTTCAGAATAAATTACTCTGCCAACAACCAGTAACCAATAACATATAACGATTAACCAATAACCTGTCGCTACGGAATCAATTCCACGGCCCGGGATTGTTTCTGTCCCTTTGTTCTATCAATGAAAAATAGTAAGAAAAAGTGGAATCTGCGAAGAATAACCCGTATATTTACCGCAGATATTGCGGAGAATAAATGAAAAGAAAGATATTCATATATCAGCAGGAAGATTGGCCAAATTTTATCTGGAACATAAATGAATTATCCGGTTTATTAGCAACAGTAAGGAACAAACAGGGACGACTAATCGGAAAGATGGAAGCACTTGGTTTTCATTTGCAAAACGAAGCTTTTCTTGAAACATTAACGACAGACATATTAAAATCGACAGAAATTGAAGGAATTATATTGAACAAAGCAGAAGTTCGTTCATCCGTAGCAAGAAGATTGGGGATTGACATCGGAGGTTTGTCTCCAACTAACAGAGACATAGAAGGTGTTGTTGATATGATGTTTGATGCAACAACTAATTTCGATAAACCACTGACAAGACAAAGACTATTTAATTGGCACTATGCTTTGTTCCCGACAGGCAGAAGCGGTATGTATAAAATCATTGCCGGAAATTGGCGTGATGATTCAACCGGACCTATGCAGGTTGTATCAGGTGCAATGGGAAAAGAAAAGGTTCATTATCAGGCACCACCTGCACATATTATTGACGAAGAAATTACAGCTTTTTTAAATTGGTTTAATAAAACTGACAATATTGATTTGGTATTAAAAGCGAGTGTCGCTCATTTATGGTTCGTTACGCTGCACCCGTTTGAGGATGGAAACGGGAGAATTGCAAGAGCAATTGCAGATATGTTGTTAGCCCGTTCGGATGGTATTCCGCAACGATTTTACAGCATGTCATCACACATACAAAAAGAAAGAAAAACATATTACGAAAAGCTTGAAAAAACACAAAAAGGTAATCTTGATATAACAGAGTGGATTTATTGGTTCTTAAACACTTTGTTAGCAGCCATAGTAAATTCGGAAGAAACTCTGGCATTAGTTGTTCGAAAGCATAAATTTTGGAACACCCACGGAACAGAAATAAATAATGAAAGACAAAAGAAGGTATTGAATAAGTTACTTGGCGAATTTACAGGAAACCTGACAAGTTCTAAATGGGCAAAGATCGCAAAATGTTCACAGGATACAGCTTTAAGGGATATACAGGATTTGATAAACAAAGGAATACTTATAAAATCTGATGCGGGAGGAAGAAGCACACAATACAAACTAAAAAATGAATAACCCGGCACCAACACAGTCATCTTCATTTCACGCCTCCTTCCACCAGTAACCAGCAACCAGCAACCAGTAAATAGTATGTATATTTGCAAATTGAATGCTAAATAGCATAAAATGAGTACCGATAATCCCGTATATCAATTCTCGCAGCATCTCTTATGGGATGTCGATCGCTCAATGCTTCACATGGAAGAAAACAGCGACTATATCGTAAAAAATGTACTGGAATACGGACTGATTGACGACTGGCAAATAATCCTGAAGTACTATGGTGTGAACAGAATTGCTGAGATCGCAAAATCCTTCAGAGAACTGGATAAAAAAGCACTATCCTTTATTTCATTTTTGTCCAACACACCGATAGAAGAATACAGATGTTACAATTATCAGCAATCGATACCGCAACACTGGAACTTCTGAGACAATTAATGTGTTTCGATGAGTTTTCCGGCCTGAGACTGGCTGGTGGCACCGCTCTTTCACTCCAAAAAGGTCACCGGAGATCTGTTGATCTGGATTTGTTCGGTGAGATAGAATTTGAGCGCGTGGATACAGTCAATACTTTTTCCGGTTTTAAAAATGTAGCCGTACTTAAAAACTCAAAAAATATTAATATTTACAGTATTGAAGGGATAAAAGTTGATTTTGTAAACTATTCCTACCCCTGGTTAGAAGAATATCTGTTAACCGAAGGGATCAGGCTTGCCGGAACAAAAGACATTGCTGCCATGAAACTTGCAGCCATCACAGGCAGGGGCAGTAAAAAAGATTTTACGGATATTTATTTCCTTCTGCAGGAATACAGCCTGAAAGAAATGATGGGTTTTTACAATCAAAAATATTTTGACGGATCGGAATTTCTTGTACTCAAAAGTCTTGCTTATTTTGCTGATGCAGAAAAAGATGCAGACCTGGATATGCTCGTGCAAGTTTCGTGGGATAAGATAAAAAGCACGATCCTCGATCATCTTCACAGATATAACATGGAACTTTAAACCCTCGCCTCGTTTCGTCCTCGTTTGCAATGTATTACATAGTTTAAATTCCGGATGCTCCCACCCCGATAATCATCGGGGTCGAACGATGGAAGGCTCTCCATGTAACTTAATTTCGTATCTTTGATAGACACCGGACAATACGGAAAAATGCTGAAACACCTGAAAATAAGAAAAGAATTATTCTGGGACATTGACCCCGCGAAACTTGATGAAGAAAAAAATAAAAGACTCATCATCGAAAGGGTGTTTACAAGGGGAGATTTGCCCGAATTGAAAGAATTAATACAATATTATGGCCTTCATACCATTAAACGGGAAATTGTAAAAGCAGGCTCTCTGGATAAGAAAACCTTGAAATGGGTCAGTGATTTTTTAGGTATTTCCGTAACAAAATTCACATGCTACACAAAGAAGCAATCGAACCAGGTACACTGGAATTACTGATCGAATTGCAAAAAACAAATTTGTTAAGCGATTTTTACCTGGCCGGCGGTACGGCTCTGGCTATACAACTCGGGCATCGTAAATCTATCGACCTGGATTTGTTTTCACAGCATGATTTTGCAATGAACAATATGCTGGAATTCCTTGAGGAACAATTCAGTTTTCAGCTTGATTATTCGGCAAAAAACACTCTTAAAGGAAGTATCAATAATGTGAAGATAGACATCATCACACACAAATACTCTTTGGTTAAAAACCCGGTAAAATGGCAGGAAACAACACTTCTATCAGCAGAAGATATTGCCGCCATGAAGCTGAATGCTATTACCGGTGACGGAACCCGGCCAAAGGACTTTATTGATGTGTATTTCTTACTAAAGCAATATTCCGTAAGTAATTTACTGGATTTCTACCGTATAAAATACAAAACAAGAAATATACTGCACGTCTTAAAAAGTTTAAACTATTTTGACGACATAAATACCGATGACTGGCCGGAAATGCTGATGGAAAAAGATGTAAACCTTGAAAAGGTAAGGCAAACCATAGAAGATCATATTGCCGATTATTCACGAAAACACTTGACAAATTAAAAAGATTGTTCCCGAGACTCATGCCTCCGGCAGACAGGTGCAACGAGGATGCTCCGCACGATCAGGCAACCAGCAACCAGTAACCAGCAAACCAGTAACCAGCAACCAGCAACCAGCAACCAGTAACCAGCAACCATGGAAACAACAACCTACGAAATCAAACCCCAATCGTCGCTGCTCGACCTTAAGCTGAAAGAAGTGTGGCGCTACCGCGACCTGATCAGCATGTTCGTGCGCCGCGACATCGTCACGCTGTACAAACAGACCATATTGGGCCCTTTATGGTATTTCATCCAGCCGCTGCTGACCACGCTGGTGTTTACCGTCATCTTCGGAAAGGTAGCTAAAATCCCTACCGACGGCCTGCCGCCGATGTTGTTCTACCTGGCGGGGGTAACGGCATGGAACTACTTCGCCGACAGCTTCCGCAATACCTCCGATACCTTTAAAAAGAACGAGAACATCTTCGGCAAGGTCTATTTCCCGCGCATAGTGATGCCCTTGTCGATCGTCATCTCGGGACTGCTGAAATTCGGTATCCAGCTGATCTTATTCATCGGCTTCATCGTATATTTTATGGCCCGCGGTGTCGACATACAGCCTGTATGGTCGCTCATCTGGCTGCTGCCGTTCCTGCTGCTGCTGATGGGTTTTATGGGCCTCGGCTTCGGCATGATCATCTCCTCCATGACCACCAAATACCGCGACCTGGTGTTCCTCATCCAGTTCGGCATCCAGCTGCTGATGTATGCTACGCCGGTCATCTACCCGCTCTCCACCATCCCCGAAAAATACAGATGGATTGTGGAGCTGAACCCCATGACCAGCATCATCGAAACCTTCCGTTATACTTTTCTGGGGCAGGGCAGCTTCAGCTGGCAGGGACTGGCATACACAACGGTCTTCACCGCCGTGCTCATGTTCTTCGGACTGATCATTTTTAATAAGACGGAAAAGAATTTTATGGATACGGTGTAAAGGTTCACGCAGAGCCGCAGAGACGCAGAGGGTTAAGAACGCAGAGGATGTTAGGCTGCAAAGGAATACTTAATGAATATTTTATAAATCAAATCGACACACTTAAAAACAAATGCACGAGAATGAGATTTCTAAAATAATAGTAGATGTTTGTTATAAAATTCATACAACACTCGGGTCGGGACTTTTTGAATCGGTATATGAAGAGATACTGGAACATGAACTAATTAATCGGGGACTGAAAATAAAACGGCAGCAAGCTATTCCGGTCGTTTGGGATGATATTAAATTTGATCACGGTTTCCGAGCGGACCTGATCGTTGAAGATAAAGTGATTATTGAAATAAAGTCGGTAGAAACTATTGTTCCCGTTCATCATAAACAATTATTGACTTATCTGAAATTAACCGATATGAAACTGGGACTTCTCATCAATTTCAATGAAGCCCTGATTAAACATGGCATCCACCGAATAGTAAATAACCTCTAAAAATAAACCATGCGCCTTTGCGTCTCTGCGTGAACCAAAACCGCGTCTCTGCGTTTTTGCGTGAAACAAAAAGTTCGAAACCATCACGGCTGCACGTGCCCGGGAAAAGCAACTAAAAGCAGGCTCCAGAGCAAAAAAAGTAAAGCTGATCGAAGAAATGAATCCGGAATGGAAAGATCTTTACGAGGACCTGTAGGCTCTGGCGTTGGACAAGATTGCCGCGGTCGGCTACAGCCTCCCTCGCAATTCACGTGTTCCAATACATAATTAGCAGGGAATAATCTTACGTACAATCAAACCTATGAAACACGTAATTTGCGAGGCCTTCGCAGAAGGCCGAAGCAATCTTGAACAACCCACTCGCCCTTAAATACAAAACATGCAACCCATCATAAAACCAAACACCCCCCAAAAACCCTACCTGATTGAATTTGACGGCAAAGGAAATGTTGAAGAAGGCCATATTTCCATTGCGCAGTTCGAAAAGGAGATACCCTTTGCCATCAAAAGGGTCTTCTGGACTTACGCAACACCGGAGACCGTAAAACGCGGCAAACATGCGCATTACAAAACACAACAGGTGCTCATCGCCGTAGCCGGTACCATCACCGTCACTACCGAGCTGCCCGACGGTAGCAGAGACCATTTTGTGCTCGACACACCCGGAAAAGGGGTATTCATCCCGCCTTATGCGTGGCACGAAATGTACTATACACAGGATGCCGTTCAATTGGCCATCGCCTCCACAAAATTCGATGCAGCCGATTACATAAGAGACTACCGGCTGTTTAAAAAATTACAAAGTGACGCCTGAGGCTCCCGCCCGCTACCAAAGCCTGAGAGCCGACAGAAGCAACCCATACGAATGATAAAATTTCTGGATCTTCGGAAGATAAACCAACACTGCGCCGCCGAGCTGGATGAAGCAGCTGCAGCGGTGATACATTCCGGACAATACATTCTGGGAGAAAAAGTAAGCCGCTTCGAAGAGGCATTTGCCCGCTACTGCGGCACGAAACACTGTATAGGCGTGGCCAGCGGTATGGATGCCCTGACACTCATCTTCCAGGCGTACAAAATAATGGGCAAGCTGGCTGCCGGCGACGAGGTGATCGTTCCTGCCAACACCTATATAGCCACCCTGCTGAGTGTTACAGCCAGCGGGCTGACGCCCGTGCTTGTCGAGCCGGATGAAGAAACATACACCATCGACCCGGAGCTGATAGAAGAGCAGATCACTTCGGCGACAAAGGCAATCATCCCCGTGCATCTGTACGGGCAGCTGGCGGACAGGGAGCATGTGCACCGGCTGGCGGAAAAATACAACTTGCTGGTGGTTGAAGACGCTGCCCAGGCACATGG
>Ga0164315_10003693_pt1 | contig 11890 bp, 13 predicted proteins | sample GuaBasSedimGuay6_FD_113737 | JGI IMG/M metagenome (GOLD analysis project Ga0164315, IMG submission 113737) | Subseafloor sediment microbial communities from Guaymas Basin, Gulf of California, Mexico - Guay6, Core 4569-2, 0-3 cm | ecosystem: Environmental > Aquatic > Marine > Hydrothermal vents... | reverse complement strand
TACGCCATTGGCCTTGCCGTCGATGTCGTCGAAAAAGTAAGCGTTGTAGTCTTCTGGAAAGAAAATGCTGTCCTGTAAATCGTATTCTGAGCACTGCAGGTCCTGAATGCAGATAAAATCTGCATCCTGTTCCTTCAGCCAGACATAAAATCCTTTTTCTGCAGCGTTTTTAATGCCGTCAGCGCTGAAACTGATGATCCTCATTTGTAGCTCCTTGCTATGAGAGCGTGTATGCTACGCTGGCTCGCGCCGGCAGAATACCCTGCATGTATTGTGGGACGCTCCTCGATTAAAAAGCGCCCGGATAAAATTACTATTTTGAAACACTGCAACTCTCGCCACCACTGATTATTGTGCCGCCGAGGCAAGTTTTGTCAGTGGCGAGTGGTCTATAGCAGAGCAGTGTATTCTATATTGGAATCTGGAGAATACAAAGTCGTTTAAGGATCATTAGTTTCATGCAAGCCTACCAGACCCAATTTATCGAACTTGCCCGCCAATGTGACGTGTTGAAATTCGGGGAGTTTACCCTCAAATCGGGCCGTATCAGCCCCTATTTCTTTAATGCAGGGTCGTTTTCCAGCGGCCGGGCGCTGGCCACCCTGGGCCGCTGTTACGCCCGGGCAATAGTGGAATCCGGGGTGCAATTCGATGTGCTGCTGGGCCCCGCTTATAAGGGCATACCGCTGGCGGCGGCCACCGTGATTGCGCTGGCGGACCACCATGGGCTTGATGTGCCCTTTGCCTACAATCGTAAGGAGGCCAAGGCCCATGGTGAGGGCGGAATGTTGGTGGGGGCCCCGCTTCAGGGGCGAGTCTTGGTCATCGATGATGTGATTACTGCCGGTACGGCGGTGCGTGAGGTTATTGCCATGATCGCCGAGGCCGGTGCAGAACTGGCGGGTGTGGCCATCGGTCTTGATCGCCAGGAGCGGGGTGCGGGGGAGTTGTCCGCCATTCAGGAGGTGGAGCGGGCCTACCAGGTGCCGGTGCTCAGTATTGTTAATATGAGCCATCTTATTGATTACCTTGAAAATTCTGACAGTGATCTGGCAGATGCGCTGGCCGGGATGAAAGAATACCGGGAGTGCTACGGGGTCTAGTGTACCTCGTCACTCATAATGTTACATTATGAGTGACGAGGTACACTAGTGCTCCAACTACTTGTACCAAATCACTTCAAGTCCTATATTGGGTGCATGGTGACCCGAGCTTCTGCGTTTTTCTTCCCAATCATTTCAGTCATGCTGCTGGGCCTTGTCCCCGTCGCCCACTCCCGTGATCTATACCGTTATTACAACGCACAGGGCAATATGGTGGTGGATTACCGGGTGCCGAAGGAACATATCGCCGGGGGTTATGAGGTTCTCAATGATAAGGGCGTTGTTATCAGGGTAGTACAGCGGGAGCTTACCGCGGGCGAGAGAGAGCTTGTTGATGCCCAGCAAAAACTGGACGAATCGGCCAGGGCTGAGGAGGAGCGCCTGCGTAAATGGGATGAGTCCCTGTTACTGCGTTACAGCACCATCGCCGATATCGAGGCTGCCCGGGAGCGCTCTCTGCGCGATTTACGTATCAGGGTCAGTATCCTCAAGAGCAATCAGCGTTCTCTCAAGCAACAAGTGGAAGACCACCAGAAACAGGCTGCAGATCAGGAGCGCAGTGGCCGGCAGGTTACTGTTACCCAGCTCCGTGCTATCGAAGGCCTGCAGGGTGAACTAGGCGTCACTGATCGGGCTATTGTCGATCGCGGGCGGGAAATCGAGGAAGTGGCCGCCGCTTATCAGCAGGACATTGACCGCTTTGAGATGTTACTGGAAGTGGTGGAGCTGCGGCGCACACTTCTGACCCAGGACCGCGAGTCTGCGAAAAAATAGCAGCTACTCCCCGTGCTTAACTTACGAAGGTGCCGGCCTGCCCGGGTATGGGCTGGCTAACTGCATTGCGGAAAAAATTGCTCATTAACAGATCCCACTGTTGAGCCCAATCCGCAGTCGGCGGGCGCTGGAATCCGCTGCGCACATATTGGGAAATGCGTCCCTCCGCCGCAGCCATTAACAGGTTGGCCGCCGCTGGGAGGGCGAGTACCGGCCTGAGTCCTTCGCGCATTTCTGCTTCTCTGATGACCTGCCTCAGCTGGGTTTCGAAGCGGTCGAATAATTGGGCGACACGCTGGTGCAGGCGCTCTGATTCCCCGGCCAGGGCATCGCCGGTCAGTATGCGGGTAATTCCGGGATTGCGTTCGGCGAAGGCCAGCAGCAGCATCAACATTTTTTCACAGCGTTGAGCGGCAGTTTGCTCCTCGTTCAGGATGATATTGATACGGGTGAACAGAGTGTCTTCGATGAACTCGATGAGGCCTTCGAACATTTTCGCCTTGCTGGGAAAGTGACGATACAGGGCCGCTTCGGATACACCTACCTGTTTGGCAAGGCCGGCTGTGGTGATACGGCTGCCGGGCCCGGCCTCCAGCATTTGAGCCAGGGCTTCCAGGATCTGCTGGCGCCGTTGGGATTTTCTGGGAGGCATGGCGGTCCACATCGAGTCGCGTTTCCGCCAATGCTAGCGATTACCTGCCGTGCCTGCAATAAGTCTATCTGCTCCGAGGCCTTTTTTTCTGGTTTTTTTGTGAGCTAAATCCTTTTGTTGGTGATAAGAGTGCCCATACCCTCATCTGTAAATGTTTCCAGCAGCACCGCATGGGGCACCCTGCCATCGATTATGTGCGCACTGGCCACCCCGGATTTTACCGCATCGAGGGCACAACTGATTTTCGGCAGCATGCCTCCGCTGATGGTTCCGTCCGCTATCAGCTCATCAACCTGGGCGGTGCTCAGGCCGGTGAGAATCTCCCCATCCTTGTCCAGCAGTCCGGCGACATTGGTCAGCAACATCAACTTTTCCGCCTGCATGACCTGGGCCAGTTTGCCCGCCACCAGGTCGGCGTTGATGTTGTAAGTGCTGCCATCTTTACCTACTCCAATGGGGGCGATAACGGGAATGAAATGGCTACCCAGAATGACGTCGAGCACCTCGGTATCGATCTGCTCGACTTCGCCGACGTGTCCGATATCGACAATTTCAGAGGCGTCGAGCTCGGGGCTGTAGCGACTCACCTGGAGCTTGTGCGCCTGAATCAGCTGACCGTCCTTTCCCGTCACCCCTATCGCCTTGCCGCCATTGCGATTGATGGAGGCCACAATTTCCTTGTTGACACTACCGCCCAGCACCATCTCAACCACATCCATGGTCTGGGCGTCGGTTACCCGCATGCCGTTAACAAACTCAGTGTGAATGTTGAGCTTTTCCAATAGAGCGCCAATCTGTGGTCCGCCGCCATGTACCACCACAGGGTTCATTCCCACCAGCTTCATCAACACCACATCCCTGGCGAAGCTCTCGTGCAGGAGTGGGTTGACCATGGCATTGCCGCCAAACTTCACCACAATGGTCTTGCCGGTGAAGCGCTGGATATAGGGTAGAGCCTCCGTCAGAACCTGGGCGATATTAAGGGCTGCTTTGCGATCGAGAGACATGGTTTTAACCTGTTGTGTAGATGATGCTAAAAATTCAGTTCGAGATCGGGCTCAACCAGCGCGATCTGGGCGCGGAACTCAGCCATGATGACCTCGAGACTTTCCTCGGTGTCGGCCTCGAAGCGGGCGGTTAGCGCCGCTCCGGTATTGGACGCCCTGACCAGGCCCCAGCCGTCGGTGAAGTCCACTCTTATGCCATCCATGGTGTTTATCTTGCCGGGGGAAAAGTCGGCGTTGTTGACAATTCTTTCGATCAGGGAGAACTTATCCTGTTCCGCTACCGGAATAATGATTTCCGGTGTGTTGATGCTGGCTGGTAATTCGGCAATGGCGTCATCCAGACTGTCGCCGTGGGTGCTGAGGATCTCGGCCAGGCGGGCCGCGGCATACATGCCATCGTCAAAACCGTACCAGCGTTCGCCGAAGAACATGTGGCCCGAGAACTCGCCACCGAGTAGTGCGCCGGTTTCGGCCATTTTTTCTTTCATAAAGGCATGGCCTGTTTTCCATAACACAGGCCGGCCTCCATGGCGGGTAATCAGCTTGGTCAGGTTGCGGCTGCACTTGACGTCGAACACCACATCCGCCCCGGGGTTGCGCGCTACCACATCCTGGGCGTAGATCATCAGCAGTACGTCTGAGCGCACGATACGGCCACTGGAGGTAACCACGGCCAGCCGGTCGCCGTCACCATCGAAAGCGACGCCGAAATCGGCTTCCTGCTCCTGTACCACACGAACCAGGTCCGCCAGGTTGTCCTCGTTGCTGGTATCGGGCGGGTGGTTGGGGAAGGTGCCGACCACATCGCAGTAAAGGGGCACGACTTCGCAGCCGAGCTCCTCAAACAGGTGGGGCGCGATCGTCCCGGCAGCTCCGTTTCCCGCGTCGATGACTATTTTCAGGGGGACCGCGATAGCGATATCGTGCACTACCTCTTCCATGTAGGCGGGCGCGATATCTTCGCGAATCATCCGCCCGTTACCCTTGCTGAACTCGCCACTCACTACCCGGTCGCGAATCTGCCGGATACCGCCGGTAGCGATGGTCTGCTGGTTCAGCACTATTTTCAGGCCATTGTCCTGTGCCGGATTGTGGCTTCCGGTTACCATGACACCGGATTTGCAGCTCAGGTGTCGGGTGGCAAAATAGAGCAGGGGGGTGGGCACCATGCCGATGTCGACAACATCCCTGCCGCTCTCCATCAAGGCCCTGATCAGTGCCGACTTGATGCGGGGGCTGGAGGTTCTGCCGTCACAGCCTACGATCAGGGTCTGTTCATGCATTTCCCCTGCGATCGAGCCGATGGCCCTGGCGATGCCGGTTATCAACTCGTCGGAAAGCTCGTCCTGCGCGTTGCCGCGAATGTCGTAGGCGCGGAAGATGTGCTGTGGAAACCCCTCCATTCCAGCCGATTCTGATGCTACACGATCATCAACCTCCGCCAGGTCCAACTCCAGCACCTCTTCGTCGACATCGAGAATACTTGTCGACTGGAACATTGGATTGGTCAGGTCGGAGCTCTGGAGTTCGAGCACTTCCACCTCGGCCTGGGGTATTTCCGTTGAGCTTGCATCGTGCTGGCGCAGAGTGCGCAGAGTGGCGCGCCGTAGTTGCTTGGCGATGGCGACCAGTTCGGGAATGGCCAGCTCCAGCGGGGATTTGCGATCCGCAGCTGAGATGACCTTTTTTACCTCTGAGGCCAGTGTCCGCGGGAACAGGATTAATATGATGGTCACCGCGGCGATCGCCCCCAGGATGGACAGCGCCATTACCGCGAACAGGGGCAACTGACTGGTGGTGAGTGAATCTACAAGTGCGCGGGACGGGGTGAAGGCCACACGCCAGGGGGTGTCCGGGATGTTAGCGTACCGGGTGAGCAGTGTGGCGTCGCTGCTGCCGGTAAAGGCGACAACATCCGTGCGGTCAACGCCGGTGGTGCTGGTGTATGGTTGCTCGAGGGCGAATTTTCCCACCCCGGTATCCAGTGATTTGAGCTGCTTCGATATTTGCTCGTTGTCGATGGTTACGATAATGACTGCCAACCGATCTGCGATTCGCGGGTGCTTTACCAGGGCCGCCATGGAGGTTAACCACTGATTCTCGAACTTGTAGGCCTCGGGCTCAGTTTGCTGCTCGACACTGGTGCGCCGCACCAGGTCTACTTCTATATGATTGCGCAGACCCTGGTTGCCCCCCTCAAAGTCAGCGGTGCCCATCTCTCCTATAGGGATGATTCTCAGGCTGATCACCTCGGGAAAGTAGTCAAGCATGGCCTGTTCCACCAGGCCGATATCATCTTTGGACTGACTGGCGATTGCCGACAGGGCCAAAGGTGACTGGGCGGCGCCCTGTATACGATCCTTCATGCGAGCGAACAATCGGTGCATATTGGTAGCTTGCTGGGTGGCGAAGGAAGATGCCACCCGTTCGATTTGCCGGCTTTGCACGGCCGGTTCATGCAGCGCGGTCAGGTAACTAAACCCCAGCGCGATGGGAACCAGGACAGCCAGCAGTGCCACGACAGCAAGCTTGCGCAGGGCATTCCCTCTGGCGGTGATGCCCTGGGGCTTACCAACAGGCTTGAGTTTCTTGTCCGTTTCCGGAGCAGCTTTATTATCTTTTTTTAGTTTCAGCATCCAGGTGGTCAGTTTGCAAGATGGTTGATTAATGATATTACGTAGGGCTGCTGACTTAAACCTAGGTTAAACGCACTTCCCTACTTTATTTATCGCGCCGATCAACTCCACGATCTGCCGTGCGATGGCACTTTTGCCCGAACGCGCCAGAACCTGCTCGCCGTCACGCCACAGCACGGTGGCCTCATTGTGATCGCTATTGAAGCCGATGGACAGGTCTGAAACATCATTGGCGACGATCATGTCCAAACCCTTGCCCTGCATTTTGTCTCTGGCATAGCTCAGTACATCATTGGTTTCCGCGGCGAACCCGACCGTAAAGGGGCTGTTTTCACTGGCAGCCACCGCTGCCACAATGTCGGGGTTGCGGGCCAGTTGCAAGATGACCTGCTCCGGACCTTTCTTGATTTTTTGCTGTTCTATTGTCGCAGGGCGGTAATCCGCCACGGCGGCGCAGGCGATAAAAATGTCGCATTCAGGCAACAGCGCAAGGCATTTTTCCAGCATTTCTGTGGCGCTCTGAACCGGGAGGCATTGTACATGCTTTGGTGGCGCCAGATTAACCGGGCCGCTGACCAGGGTGGTTATTGCGCCGGCATCTACCGCCGCCTGCGCCAGGGCATAGCCCATCTTGCCTGAGCTGTGGTTGGAAATATAACGCACCGGGTCCAGGGCCTCGCGGGTGGGGCCGGCAGTAATGATTACCCTTTTTCCGGCCAATAGGCCGCTTTCGAACAGGCTGGCGGCCGCATCGGCGATAACAGGCGGCTCTTCCATACGTCCCGGGCCGACGTCACCACAGGCCTGTTGCCCCACAGCCGGGCCGACAATGTGCGCTCCTCTTGCCGACAGTTGGGTAATATTGGCAATGGTGGCGGGGTCCTGCCACATCTGCTGGTTCATGGCCGGGGCCAGCATTAGTGGCGCCGTGGTGGCCAATGCGGCTGTGGTGAGCAGGTCATCGGCCCGGCCGGCGCTCAGTCGCGCGATCAGGTCGGCGGTGGCCGGCGCAACCAATAGTAGATCAGCCCACCGCGCCAGCTCGATATGGCCCATGCCCTGTTCCGCATCAGTGTCCAGCAGCTGTGTGTGTACCGGGTGCCCCGACAGGGCCTGTAGCGTGAGTGGGGTGATGAACTCCCGGGCCCCGAGGGTCATGATGACACGCACACTGGCACCCCGCCCCTGCAATTGCCTGACCAGTTCCGCAGATTTGTAAGCTGCGATGCCGCCACTGACGCCCAACAGTACATTGCGATTAAATAGATGTGCCATTTGGCCGCCCAATTTGGGAAAATAATGGAAAGATACCACCCCACCACAGTATTTGACACTGTGCTGGGGCTGCGGCTCAGGGAGGAGCGCTATGAGTATAGCTGGGTGGGCACCGGGGGAAGGCCCCCGTGACAAGTTGCTGGAGCGGGGTGCCCAGGCTCTGTCAGATGCGGAGCTGTTGGCGGTGCTGCTGCACACCGGGTATCGCGACTGCAGTTCGCTGGATATGGCGCGCAACCTGCTCATTGAGTTTGTTGGCCTCAGTGGTGTCATGCAGGCTGCACAGGCCAGCTTGCTGGCCTGTCGCGGGGTGGGGCCGGGAAAGTATGCCCAGCTGCAGGCGGCGCAGGAACTCGCCAGGCGCCAGGCGCTGCAGACGATAAGTGATAGTGATGTGCTGAGCAGCCCGAGTGAGACCAGGCGCTTCCTGCAGTATCATTTGGGGGCACATAACAGGGAGGTATTCAGCTGCCTGTTCCTGGACAGCCAGCACCGGGTGTTGCGCTGTGAGGACCTGTTTTTCGGAACGCTGGATGGAGCGGCGGTATACCCGCGGGAAGTGGCTGTGCGGGCTCTGCAGTACAGTGCCGCCGCAGTGATTTTTGCCCACAATCACCCCTCTGGGGTGGCGGAGCCCAGCAGCGCCGACCGGCGTATTACCGAGCGCCTGTGTTCCGCCCTGGCCCTGCTGGATATCCGGGTGTTGGATCACATCATCATTGGCCGCGGCAGGGAGTTTTCTTTTGCGGAAGAGGGCCTGCTGTGACGGCCTATTGACGCTATCCGCCAGCCCACCTTTCACTTGCTATGCCCCGGGTGTTCTGGTATAAAGTCGCGCTCTGCGCGGCTGGTACCCTGTTTGGGTTGAAACAGTCACACTATTTTTATAGAGATTCCCACGTCTTTTGGGAGAGTGAAGATCATGGCAAGAGTATGTCAAGTTACTGGCAAGCGTCCGCTAACCGGAAATAATGTATCACACGCAAAAAACCGCACCCGTCGCCGTTTTTTGCCTAATCTGCACAAGCACCGTTTCTGGGTTGAATCCGAGAAGCGTTTTGTGAGCTTGCGTGTCTCAAGCAAGGGCATGCGTATCATCGACAAGAAGGGTATTGAAACAGTCCTGGGTGATCTTCGAGCCCGCGGTGAAAAGGTTTAAGGGAGAGCATCGATGAGAGAAAAAGTCAGAATGAATTCTTCAGCCGGTACAGGGCACTTCTATACCACTGACAAGAACAAGCGTACCACTCCGGACAAACTGGAGATGAAAAAGTACGATCCGGTAGTGCGTAAGCACGTCATGTATAAGGAAGGCAAAATCAAGTAGTTGTTTGTCCTCGAATGATTATAAAAAAATCCCGGTCATTGCCGGGTTTTTTTTGGCATCGAGTTTTGTTAACCGAGCCACGCCTCTCGCTCGGTGCGAAAGCACCTGAGTGCTGTGGAGAATGGGGCACACGCCACCCTAATACACTCGGTAAAACGGGGCAGACCCTGTACAGGACACCACACTGTGCCTGAACTACCGGAAGTTGAAACCACACGACGGGGTGTAGAGCCCTACAGCCGCGGCGCCGTGGTGCGAGAGCTTGTCGTGCGCGAGCCCCGTTTGCGCTGGCCGGTGCCGGATGATCTGGCTGAATTACTGGGCGGCCAGACCATTGTCGCGGTTGAGCGACGCGCGAAATATCTGTTATTCAGGACGGCTGTGGGCTCGCTGATTGTGCATCTGGGCATGTCCGGGTCACTGCGGGTGGTGTCTCCCCATGAAACCCCGGGACGGCACGATCATATTGACCTGCTGTTCGAAGGCGGCCACTGTCTGCGTTATAACGATCCGCGGCGTTTCGGCTGTTTCCTGTGGCAGGAACCGGGGCAGCAGCACCCCCTGCTCAGTCATCTCGGACCCGAGCCCCTGTCCGCTGAATTTGACGGCGAGACGCTCTATCGGCATTCCAGGGGGCGTACCGGCCCGGTAAAGAACTTCATCATGGACGGAAAAGTGGTGGTTGGTGTTGGTAATATTTACGCTAACGAGGCTCTGTTCCTGTCGGGTATTCGCCCTGATCGCGGTGCCGGGCGGATTTCGCAGCGTCGCTACCAACGCCTGGCAGAAAATATAAAGCAAGTGCTCACTTCGGCTATAGATCAGGGTGGAACTACGCTAAAGGACTTTGTGGGGGGTGATGGCAAGCCGGGTTACTTCGCCCTGCAATTGCATGTTTACGGCAGGACAGGACTACCCTGCACGTCCTGTGGCAGGCAATTGCAAGAGGTGCGCCTGGGCCAGCGCAGCAGTGTCTACTGCGTGGCCTGTCAGCGCTGAACAGGCTACACTACGGGGAGGTAAGGGGAACGGGAATTAACCCGGGGGGAAATTATGAAAATAATATTACGTTCACGTCGCGCCATTATAGCCTTGACGATCGCTTGTTTGATGCTGCCACAGGCCCTTTGGGCCCAGAATGCAGTGGATGAGGATCCCAATGCACTTATCATGGTGGGAGACCTGGTTGTAGCGAGGCCCATCGGTGTGGTGATGACAGTGGGTGGGGTCGCGGTGTGGCTGGTCAGCCTGCCCTTCACCCTGTTGGCGGGGAATGCCAGTGAAGCAGCCGGGGCTCTTATGGGAGGGCCGGCAGAGGCCACGTTCATGCGTTGCCTGGGTTGTCGTAATACGGGTTATACCGGTAAAGATACTGCGCAGAATGAAAAGAACAAAGAGGTAGAAGAAGAGCACCCAGAGGTTGTGAGTGTTTTTCCCTGAGTTTACCGCGCCCTGATTGGCACGAGACGGTTTTTTAGTTTGCAAATCGCTCTTTTAGCGCCGCAGCTACCTGCTGTGGCACAAACGGGCTGATATCGCCGTCCATTGCTGCGATCTCCCTGACCAGGGAGGAGGAAATATAAGACAGGTGCTCCGATGGCGTGAGAAATACGCTCTCGAACTCCGGGTACATTGCCCGATTCATATTTGCCAGTTGAAACTCGTACTCGAAATCCGCCACTGCCCGCAGGCCGCGCAACACGCAGCGGGCATTCTGGCTCTTGGCGAAATCTATTAACAGGTTATTGAAGCCCATCACCTCCACGTTGTCCAGATGTCCCAGGGCTGATTCGCACAACGCTATCCGCTCATCCAGATTGAACAGCGGGGTCTTCTTTTCACTGTAGGCAATGGCCACTACCACCCGGTCAAACAGGCGCGCGGCACGCTCGGTCAGGTCCACGTGGCCATTGGTGATGGGGTCGAAGGTGCCCGGATAGATGACGGTGTGAGTTCTCATGATGTCGGTCTGAAGTGGAGAGAGGTGGTGCGAATAGTAAACAATTTACTCCGGTGCGACAACGCGGCAGGCTCAGTGTTGCCCGGTGGCCGCAGCCGATGGACTTGTGCTCAATCGACAATAAACAGCCGATAAGCCACACTGCCGGCGGTCTTGTCCCGGTGCAGGGACCACCCGGGTGGGGTCATGGGAGGCGGCTCTGAGGCCGCCCATTCCACATAGACCAGCGCACCGCCGACCAGCAATTTCTTTTCGGCCAGTAGGGCGCAGGCAGGATTGACCAGTTTCTTGCCGAAGGGCGGGTCGATAAATACCAGGTCATAGGGCTCGTTGTGCGTTTGCAGGAATTGCGCCGCTGACGAGCGGTGGCACTGGCCGGCGGTGGTGCCCAGCGTTGCCAGGTGATAGCCGATCTGCACCAGTGCCGCCTCCGAGGTGTCAACGAAGTCGCAATGGGAGGCACCCCGGGACAACGCCTCCAGGCCGAGGGCGCCGCTGCCGGCAAAAAGGTCTGCGCACCTGGCGCCGTGGATATAGGGGGCCAGCCAATTGAACAGGGTCTCGCGCACCCGATCGCTGGTGGGCCGCAATCCTTCCGCTGGCGTGAAGGTGAGTTTGCGACCGCGCCACTGTCCGCCGATAATACGCAGCCGGCTCTGTGTTCCTGCGCCTTTGCCTGATCTTGTCATTTCTTCACTTCGTGCAACGGTGGTACGATAGGCGCCATCGCGGACGCTCGTCTGTGTATGTTTAGTTATTTTACCCCGTCACTGACCCGACAAATATGAAATTTTTCAAACGCAAAAAAAAGACGGATGCCCAACCAGCATCATCTGAAACGATACCCGCTACTGAAGAGTCGGGGCAGGTAGCTGCAGAGCAGCAGGCCGCGTCAGCTGGCGAACCCGAGGCACAGACGCCGGATGGCGTGTCGCCCGCTGTGGTAGCTGGTGAGGTGGTGCAATCGCGCCTGCCGATCCCCGGCCCCCCCCCTCAGAAGGAGGCCTCCATACCTGCAGTGCCGGAACAGGTGCCAGAGCAGGTACCAGAGCAGGTGACTGCGCCGCCTGAAGAGCCCCCGGTGGCACCTCCCAGGGAGACAGCAGAGGCAGCCGCAGCCGTTCCCACTGCCGATAGCAGTGCGGATACCGCCAGT
>Ga0164315_10003692_pt1 | contig 11892 bp, 5 predicted proteins | sample GuaBasSedimGuay6_FD_113737 | JGI IMG/M metagenome (GOLD analysis project Ga0164315, IMG submission 113737) | Subseafloor sediment microbial communities from Guaymas Basin, Gulf of California, Mexico - Guay6, Core 4569-2, 0-3 cm | ecosystem: Environmental > Aquatic > Marine > Hydrothermal vents >... | reverse complement strand
CCCGGGCTCGCACGGGGTTATGGAGGTCGGCCGGCAGATCCCCATGGTGATTCCAATTGACCGGGGCCACCGGGCTGGCCGCCGGCTTGGCGTAGCCTGCCATCAGGGTAGTGATCAACCGCTGCCGGTTCAGGGCCAGTGAAAGGGCCCGCCGAGTAGTCGCGTCGGCGAGGGCGGGGCGACGGCAGTTCCACTGCAGGTAATAGACCGAGCGTCCACCGGTAGCATGGACGGTGGCCTTGTTGTTGCGCTCGAGGCGTGCGGCATCGGCGGGAGTGATTTGGTCCACGATATCCACCTCGCCTGCCTCAAGGGCCAGGATACGCGTTTCCGCTTCGGGCAGGATCCTGATGACCACCCTGTCGAGCAGAGCCGGTGTGAGCGGGTACAAGTCGTTGCGGACCAGCACCAGCTGGCGGTTGCGCTGCCAGCTGTCGAGGTTGAAGGCACCGGAACTGACGGGCCTGCTGTTGATGGGCCAGGCGGCAACCTCCGCTGGATCCAGGTCCGCCACGATGTGGGCCGGCAGGATCCCGTGGAAGGTCCTGTTGAGCGGGTCGGAAACCGGGCGCCTGAAATCATAGCGGACGGTGCTGTCATCAAGGGCCACGGCACCGCTTACGTCCTCGAAGAAACCCCGGTGCGGGCTGGCGGTGCGTGGATCCTTGAACAAATCCAGACTCAACACCACATCCCCGGCCGTCAACGGCTCTCCGTCCGACCATACCCAGGGTCGCAGGTGGAAAGTCACGGAGCTGCCGTCGGCCGCGAGTTCCCAGGAGCGGGCAATGCGCGGCTCCCAGTCCAGATCCTCGTTCATCTCCATTAGTGGATCGGCCAGAGCCGCAATGACACGACCGGCAGTGGCGGAAAGACGGATCAGGGGGTTCAGGACGTCCGGATCCTCCTTCATGGCGATGATCGCCGTGCCGCCCCGTCGCTCGTCTCCCCCCGGTGCGGCTCCATCCTCCGCGGGAGCGTCCGCACCGCAACCGGCCAGGCCCGTCAGGGCCAGCACCAGCAGCGGAAGCATCGTGGCAAATATCCGGATCATGGTCATGGTCGCCTCCACGCGGATCGCTACGCGAAAGCGCGGCCCGGTGTTGCGGGCCGCGCTTGGTGCAGGTTAGGTCGCGGCCACGGCCGCGTCAACAACCCCTATTTGAGAAGAGTCATCTTCTGTACCGACACGTCCCGGTCGCCCTGGGCCCGCATGAAGTACATACCACTGGCCTGGGTACGGCCGGTCTCGTCGCGCCCGTCCCAGGTCATGGTGTGCCAGCCCTGGCTGATGGCACCGGCGTGCAGGGTACGCACTCGTCGCCCCTGGACGTCGTAGACGTCCAGGCGCAGCTGGCCATCCCGCGGGACATACAACCTCACGCTGGTGGACGGGTTGAATGGATTCGGATACGGCGCATCCACCAGCAGGTTGACCGCCGGAACCTCGCCCGGGTCCCCCGCCCCGATCAACTCCACCGGGAAGAAAACACCGGTGCGCTGCATGTTTCCCTGGAAAGTGTGCCAGGGAATGAGCATGCGGTCGAAGGTGAAGGGCATGTCCCAGACGTGCATCTGGCGGTCCCACGCCTGCAGCATGATGTCCACGTCTTTGTCACCGTCCAGATCCAGGATCGTGGCCGAACTCATGAGCGGCCCACCCAGCTGGATGGGGAAGCCGTCGATCATGGTGCCGTCGTTGTTGAAGGCATAGAGGCTGTTGGGAGCGACCGTCGAACCGCCACCGATGCCGTGGATGATGTCCACCGATCCGTCGCCGTTGATATCCGCCAGCACCGGGCTGCCCTCGGAACTGCCGGGCAGGGCCACCGGCCAACCGGGCAGGGTGTTACCAGAGGTTCCGCCTGCCACGTCGGTATCGATGATGATCATGTCCCCGTCATCACCGCTGGTATTGCCGACAAGGACTATCTCGAGATCTCCGTCCCCGTCCATGTCACCCAGCGCCGGGCTGGAGGTCCAGTTGACGTTGAACCCCACTCCCGAGAGGGTCTTGGGGAATCCAGGATAGTTGGAGCCGTCCTCCTCCAGCACGTACACGGTGCCGGCGGTGGTATTGACGACGATCTCGTGGATACCGTCGTTGTTCAGGTCGCCGATGGCCGGATGGCACAGGACATTGTGGTTGACCACCACCGGGAACCCGGCCACGTCGGTACCGTCGTACTTCAGGGCCATGACACGGCGGGTACCCGTGCCGTCGTAACGGGTCCCGAAAATGATATCCAGGGCACCGTCGCCGTCCAGATCAAACAGGGCCGGACCGCTCATGGAGTATTCCCAGTCCGCGCCGCTGCGATAGTAGAAGACGCCGTCGCTGGCCGGGTTGTTGTCCCCGTCCCGCACCTCGGTGCCGTCGTGGTGCCAGGCCCACACACGGCCATTGAGGGTATGAACTACGACCTCGTTGTCGCCGTCACCGTCGATGTCACCCACCGCGGGTGTGGACCAGTTCCAGTCCGGGCCGGGCAGACCATCGGTGGACTTGGGCCAGCCAGGAACCTCGGTGCCGTCCCGGGTATAGGCGTGGATCAGGTAGTTGCCGTTGCCGTTCTCGCAGGCGATCATTTCCGCGCCGGCGATGTTGTCCAGATGTCCCAGCACGATACCGGCTGGCCCGAAGGCCGAGGCCTCGTTGGTCATGGGACCGTTGGTCTGACTGTCGCCGTCACCATTCATGAGTTCGGAGCCGTCGGCGTGCCAGACATAGACATCCTCGGCGCCGACGATTATCTCGTAGCCTCCGCGCCCGTCCACGTCCCCCACTGCCAGGTGGCCACTGGTCTCGGAGCCGAAACCGATGGGGAAGGCAGCCAGTTCCGGCGGCTGCGTAGACTGCTCCACCGCCGCGGTGGGGTCACTTTCGACGAGGCCCGGATTTAAGGCCGTGACCCGGTAGAAATACCTGGTCAGCTGGTCGAGGCCCGAGTCCTGGTAGTAGGTCGTTCCCAGTAGCGGATCAGCGTTGACCCGTACGAAAGGTCCGCTGGCCGTAGGACCGCGGTAGACGTTGTAGCCGGCCACAGTGGTGGTGGGGCTGGGCTCCCAGGCCAGTGAAATCTGGTCCGCACTACCCGAGGCATCAGTGGATATTTCTCCTGCGGGCAGAGTCCGATGGGGATAGAACTCATGGCTCCAGGAACGGCCGTAGTTGTCTTCCAGCACGATGGAGCTGTTGCTGAGGCGCGTCGCGTTGAACAGCAGCATGGAGAAGTGGACACTGCCGGCACCGGAATCCATGAGATCCAGGGGTGCCACCACGGCCACCGTGTCATAGAGTGCCACGTTGCCGTTGCTGGTACGCAGGTAGGCAGTGATGGCGTCAGCCCGTCCGGCACCGTAGTTCTTGGCCTCAAAGGTCACGGTGATGCGCTCATTATGGCCCAGCAAGCCGTCCCCGTTGCCGTAGAGGGAATCATCCCAGTCCACAACCACCACTTCAAGCTCCGGGGCCAGGATCATGCTGCCCCAGTTCGAGGACTGGTTGCCAGCACTCGAGTTGACGTAGAACACCAGCTCCAGCGGTGTCCCGCCGATGACGCCTGCCGCTATCCCCACCAGGAAGGGGGTATCGCCCGCCACCGCACCGCCGGCACCGATGTCGGGGTAGTTCACTGCACCACCCACCACCGTGACACCCCCCGTGGGGGTCGTTACCAGGCCGGAAAGGCCCGTGGCGCCGCCGCCACCGGTCTCCGAGACCACCGTGGCCAGAGCCACGGTCTCACCGGCTTCGGGTTCCCCGTTGCCGTTACCCGTACTGCCCAGGGTCCCGTCATCAACGACGGTCACCGAGGTGACAGCCAGGTACGTCGCCCCCGAGGTTACCGGTATGTCGGCCCTGTACTGCATCAGATTGGTCCCCGACACCACCAGCTCGGCGAGACCGGTAGTGACAGGGTGCAGGTCAAGGCTGACCACACCTGCGGCATCGGTCACACCCTGGGCATAGTCTTCGCCATCCCGCATCAGCGTGACGATGGCTCCCTCGACTACTCCCAGGGCGTCCTCCACCGTCACCTGGATAGTCTGGGGACCCAGCTGCAGTCCCGGCGGCGCGGTCACGGTCAGGGCCGTCGGCGCTCCGGTCCACAACGGCAGGGCGGGATCACCGAGCAGGGTGTAATTCTCGAAGGTCCAGCGGTCGGTGTAATTGATGTTGGTGTTGCCCAGGAAGGGCGCCCGGCTCAGGGCCAACAACTTGCCCGCACGCGGTTCCGAATTGCAGTACAGCTCCGAGAAGAACTCCTGCTGGTAGTTGTTGGAGGTAACCGGGAAGGCCGCCTCCACCGAGCCGATGGCCATCACCGCTCCGCCGTCTGGGTTCTGGATCAGCCTTTCCATCAGGCAGGAATAGTGGAATCCCGCCGAGGCGCAGTTCAGGGCATAGATCACGAACGGGTTGTCGGAGCCGTTGGTAAGGGCGTCTGCATCACCGGTGTTGAAACTGGAGGTTCCCAAGGAGGCGTTGTAGTAGTAGCCGTGGCCGATATGGTTGACGATGCCGTAGTTGCCGCTATTCAGGGAATCGATGAACGCCCGGCGACTCACTACACCGTCACCCGGAGCGGTTTCGAAGGTCTCATAGAGCCGGATCACGTCCATGTTCGTGCAGGGCAGGATGGAGTCGTTGTACTGCTCGTCCGCAAACATGGCTCCATCCATCTGGATGAGGGGATTGGTGGGATAGTCCGTGGGAAAAAGGACCTCCGCGGCGAAAAGCACGCCGTTGGCCCAGGGCGCCGCCGTGCTGGCCGCCTCGTAGGCGATGGTCTTGTCGACGAAGGTGGCGGCGTGGGTGACGGTGCTGACCGGGGCGCGCCCCAGATACACCTCTTCCACGAAATCGGCCTCGTCGTCGATGACACCGGTGGTTTCCGGCTCCCCGAACCTGTGGTTGCCGTTGGCGTTCCAATTGCCGTCCAGGCCGGCGAAGTAGAGTTCCACGGGAATGTCCGTGGAATCCCCCGGCGGGTAAAGCGAGTTGTTCACATAGCGCGGCGGCAGGATGTCCGAGTCCCCGCCCAGCAGGACATACTCAGTCCCCCACATCTCATAGGCCTCGCGGATGAACATGCGCAGGGTCTCCTGCAGATCCACACCATGGCGGAAGTTGGCGGTGATGTACTCATGGGTGACCACGACGGCGGGCAGTCCCAGGCTGCGCTTGTGGGCGGCCAGGCGCTCGAACTCCGGGGCCATATCCTCATTGGTGATGATCAGGTAGCTTACGGCACTGCCAGTGAGACTGGGTACCGCCGAAGGCGCGAAGGCTTTCCCGGAGGTCGTGATATCGATTCCATCCTCGCGCTCGTAACCACGCAGGGCCTCGGGATTGGACACGATGGCGGTGAGGAATTCGCGGTTGTCGGCGGCCTCGGCAGGTACGCGCCGCAGTCGCGTGGCAATGTCTTCGCCGACGTCGGCCGGCCCAGTGACCAGGTTCACCGCGAAGGCGTCCAGGAACTCCAGCTCGCCACTGCCGTCGGCGGCGGGGCGCAGGGGCCTGACCCGCACGCTCACCAGACGGTGGCCGCGCCACACGTGGACGTCGCGCAATTCACCCCAACCGGAGGAAGTTGTGCGGTGGCTGGCATCGAGTGTCACCGGTTCGCCGTTGATGGTGGCCATACCGGCCACAGCCAGGGAGCCACGACCGGGCTCGTTGTGGGTCGCCAGCGCCTCGATCTGCACCGACACCACGGTGCGGTCCAACGGGACCAGCAACAGCAGGTCACGGGCCGGCAGATCGAATTCTCCGGGCAGGGCTGTCCGTCTCGCGCCGCTGACTTCCGGCACCAGGACCCCGTCATCACGGGTCTGCCAGTTGAGGGTGCGGCCATCGAAGTTCCCCTCGTAGACCACCTCGCCGAGGGCGCTCAGCGGCAGGGTCAGCAGGGGCAGGAGAATAGTAATTGCGACAAGGGTGAAAAAGCGACCTGTGTTGGTCAGCATTCGATGCCTCCGAGGTGTGGGACCGCCGGTGATTGCGTACACCGGCAGCCGTCGGGGTCCATTCACGAGGATCGCATCCCCAGGGTCGGTATCCGTAATGCCTTGCTGCCACCGCCCGGGAGCGGTAGTCGGTAGTAGTCAACCCGTTGGGCGTTCAATCCCTTACGGATCCGCGAATCCGTAAAAAACGAGGATAAGGCCCGGAAGAAATACTGGAGGATTTACTATACCATAAAGACGCAAATCAGTCAACGCGGCAAAAAGTCGCGATACATAGGGCGTTTTGAGTTCAGTACATCAAGAGCGCGGTTTTCGAGTTATGATATGCCTACCTTTATCGTCGGCTATGACCAGGAAGGTCGCACCCGCCGGTACGGCGATAATCAGGGGGTCGCGTGTGCCGGTCCGGGCTTCGCCGGCAGGGGCAGGCAGGATGGCGGCGGGAACCGTGACGATACGACGCGCATGGGAACCATTACGCACCACCACCAGGTTGCTCCGGACCACCGCCGATACGCCGCGCCGGTCCAATTGGGCCACTTCCGCGTCACTCATGAAGAGTGGCCCCGGGTCCCGTTGCGCCAGGTCGCCCAGCAACGAGGCCAGTTCCCTGCGCCCCCGCGCCGCCACGGCCTGGTCCAGGTGTACGAAATTGACACGGTGGGTCTCGATCACCGCCGGCTCGCCTGCGGCCCAGGCCCGTCCCACGGCTGCCAGGCAGCGGCGTGTCACCGCCGTCGGGTCGTCGTTCTGGGCCGGCTCGAACCGGCAGTTGCGCTCGATGAATGTGCGGTCGGGCCGGGACACGATACTGACGTGACGGTCCAGCCACTTGAGCATGCGTCCCAACCGCCCCGGGGGCAGGTCGGGATTGCGCTGTTCGCGCTTGGCCTGGATTACCCGCAGGCCCCTGGCGGTCCAAAGCGCTTCGTTGCGCCCGCTCCAGGTATAGTCCGGAGCAATAATCGAAACCGGCCTTTGACCGAACATCGCGGTAAAAACCCGGAAGCAGGCATCAAGTTCAACGGCTAGATCTTCCTGCGAGCGCCAGGGGCCCAGTTCCTTCGCACTCTGGGCATCCCGGAACAGCGTAATGCCCCTGACCAGGGCCATGGCGGCGGCAGGGCTTTCCTCGGCCCTCAGGCGCCGCAGCGAGGGGTCATAATGCCAGGCACCGTGAAGTTCAGGATGCCATACTCCCCTCTCACGGGCAGCCGCCACCGCGGCCCACAAGCCCGGTCGCCGGTAGGCAGCCGGGAAAGCGGGCAATTCACGGCGCAGCCAGGTGGGAGCTCCCGCTTCCGTTCCAGCGGCATCCAGGGAGAACAGGATGTAGTTGGGCTGCAGAACCGCCGGCAGTCCATCCCGGCCGCGAAAACTGAACAGCACGTCGGCCAGGTCACTGACCGCGGCACCGTCTTCCAGGGTCGATCCCCAATACGCGTCGGGAAAGCGACCCGGATCCAGGGCCTCGCGATCCACGCCCTGCCAGGCTGCCGCGTCGGGTGCGAAGCCGGCAAAACCCCAGTCATCGCTGTGCAACACCACGGCCCGCAGATCACGCCAATCCACCGCCCGCCGGGGACCGCCCGCCACCAGGGTTAGCGTAACCAGGATCAGGGCGATAATCCCCGCCGTCAGAATTTTCAAACCCCTCATCGGCCCCGTCCCTTCATTGATTCCGGATCTTTCGACGCAGATGCAACCACCAGTACGGTCCACACGCCACACCGTCCCGTTCGATGGCGGCGGCCAGCCGGGCCGCGGGTGATTCTTCCGGAAGCTCGCCACGGCGCAACATGGACACCACCGCCGTGGCATCCAGATCATAGATGTTGAACATGGATCCCGCCTCTACCACCTGTGCGTCAGAGCACTCCAACCGGCCCACGATTTCCTCCCGGTCCAACAGGGGGCCCCGATCCGGTAGTTCGGCCAGCAGATCCTGAAGTGCGGCATAGTTTCGTTGCGCGGGTTCCTGGCCCCCGGGAGCGTCTTCCAGCAGATAAAGGTCACCCCCCGGTGTCAGCAGATCCAGCCACCGGTTGACTACGGGAACCAGCGCTGCCCCCGCCGCCAGGTGGCGGACCAGATTGGCTGCCGCCACCATCGACCAGCACCCAACCGCCAGCGGCGGATAAACCACATCCCCCACCACCTGGGCGCTCGACCCCAGGCCTGGCGGACACCGGTCGAGTCCCACAGGCCGGGCTCCGTTACCGGCCAGCACACGACCGAAGCGACCGTCGCCACAGCCCAGGTCGAGTACACACAGGCCGGGCTCTTCTTGCAACCGCCTGAGCAGGGATTTCGGTAGGGGGTCAAAAGACATGAAGAGTCGTCAGCGCGAAGCCGGGGGCTGCCCGTCGGGATCATCGTCCGTAACCGTCACGTCGCCGGTGGTCCCTTCCCGCGCGAAGAGGGACTTGTTATTCACCCGCCGTCGCTCAACCTGCAGATCGATGACCTCGGCCACATGACGACCCCGCTGACCAATGACGTTTTCCAGCCGGTCGTCGAAGCCCACCGCGTAGAAGATCTCCGTGAAAAGGTCCAGGCCCAATTTGCGGTTCTGCAGGTGGCGCAGGGCACCCAACTGCCCGGCCAGCATCCACAGCCCCATGGCCGGCAGACCCAGCCAGGGCAGGGCCAGGAAATCGCTCAGACTGAAAGCGATGGTACCGGCAGTCACCAGCAACAGCACACTGACGGCACCGGTGGGCGAGAAGCCGAGACGTAGCAGACGGTGGTGCAGGTGGTGATCGTCGGCCTGGAAGATGGAGGTACGCCGGCGCGAGCGGCGGACAATGGTGGTACCCGTATCCCAGATGGGCACGATCATGGGCGCCAGCAGCACCGGTAGCGCCACGCCCTGATCACGACTGAGGTTGAGCATGAGGCTGCCCAGCACCAAACCCATCCACATACTGCCCGAGTCACCCAGGAAGATCTTGCGCGACGACGTATTCCAGTACAGGAAGGCCAGGGTGGAACCGCACAGCGCGGCGGCGAACAGTGTCGAGTCGAAATCGCGTACAGCCAGACCGATGACCACCAGGGACGCCGACACCAGCACACTGATACCGCTGGCCAATCCGTCCAGACCATCAATGAGATTCATGGAATTGATGAAACCGAGGTACCAGAACAGGGTGAAGGGCCAGGCCCAGCCGCCGAGCCCGACAGTACCCACCACCGGCAGCACGACCGTGTCCATGCGCATACCCAGCAGCATCATGCCCACGATGACCACCAGTTGCCCGTACAGTTTCTTCTCGGCGTGGATTCCGAAGCGGTCGTCCCCCACACCCAGAGCCAGAATGGCCAGACCCGCACCACTGAGGACACCCAGCCAGGACCAGGGCAAGGCCGTCTTGAGAATTATATGCTGCAGAAAGAACAGCGAACTGAAGAACGAAATGAAGATCGCCATGCCACCGGTACGCGGCACGGGCTCACGGTGTGGACGCCGCTCGCCAGGATGGTCGACGATATCGGTCAGGAAGCCCAGGTTCCTGAAATGAGGCTGCACAAGCCACGACATGAGAAATGCCGCTACGAAGCCCAGCGCCCCTATGATACCCAGGTCCACGGTTCCTCCCTGAAACTCCCGCCCGGAAACTCAGAACAAAACTCGCAGGCAAATTACCCCATTGCCGCCGATGCGGCAACGAGAAACTTGAATCAAATGATCCTCGGGCCCGGCGTCAAGAGACGCCGATAGACGGCCACCGTCTCCCGCGCCGTACGCGACCAGGACCATTGGCGCGCCCGTTGTGGACCGGCGAGAGTCAATTTCTCCCTCAACGGGGCATCAGCGGCCAGCCGCAGCAATCCCGATGCCAGAGCGGCCGTATCCTCCGGATCCACCAAAACAGCCGCATCCGCCGCTACTTCCGCCGTAGCCCCGCGGTCCGACGTCAGAACCGGTAAACCACTCGCCATGGCCTCGAGGATGGGAAATCCAAAACCCTCGTTGAGAGAGGGGAAAAGAAGGGCCAGGGAGGTCCGGTACAACCGCCCCAGTTCCGCCTGGTCACAGTAATCCCTTACCTCCAGGACACCTGCAGTGGTGAGGGTATCCATGCGACGGCGCAGATTCGAGTCCTTCCAGCCTCTGCCACCTACCAGCAGCAGGGAGGGGAAATCACCGTCAGAGGCGGTCTCCAGGGCCAGGGCGAAGGCGTCAAGCAGTCGTTCCAGGTTCTTGCGCGGTTCGAGGGTCCCCACGAAGAGGAAGCGGCGCTGGCGCGGCGGTGGCGGGTCCGGTTCGGCCGCCAGGTGGTCCATGATCCAGCCAGGAGTGGCAAACGGCGTGGCAATCACCCGCTCTGCGGCGGCGGGATACAGGCGCGCCACATCCCGAGCCGTGGCCTCACTGATTCCCAGCACCGCCTGGGCCCGCTCAATGGAGGACGGCACGAACAACCGGTAATAGGCCCGGCGGGGCTGCTCGACGGTTTCGGGAAACAGCTGCCAGGCCAGGTCGCAGACCGTGACCACCGACCGGCAACGGGGCCACCGCGGCGCCACGAAATGCATGCTGTGCAGCAGTTCCGCACCCAGGTCGCGGCAGAGTACCGGCAGTCTGGTCTGGGTGAACCACGCCTTGCGGAAAGTCCCCCCCCGCGCTCCGGGGCAAGGCACGACTCGCCAGTGCGGAACCTCCTCCAGATCCTGGAACATCTCCGGCTCGGTAACCATCACGGCGAATTCGAGTCCGTGGTCCCCGGCGGCCATCGCCCGGGTCAATTCGAGGATGGCACGTCCCACTCCGGTGGGGTGACGATTCACCAGCAGCGCGTCCAGGACCACCAGTGGCCGGGTCATATACCGGCTCCCTGTTTCGGCCCGGTGTCCGCCAAGGCAGCCAAAAGCAGCCCCGCGGCCACCCAGATGTGCGGGAGGTTGTACTGGGAAAAGAACAGCAATTGCAGCCACACGCCACAACAGGCCACAGCCGCTACGCGCACCGGCAGTACCCGGCGCATCCGCCCCACGGCCCTGGTCATGGTTCCTGCGATCGCCGCGAAGACACCGAAACCCAGGAGACCCGTCTCGGCCAGGATCCTGAGGGGGAAATTGTTCACCACGGGCCAGGTGAACTGGCTTTGCAGGCCGGCCGGATCCACGAGCACCGGAAAGTGCCAGGCATACTGTCCCCAACCCACGCCTACCACCGGGCTGATCAGGAAGGCCCGCCACGCCGCCTGCATACTGTAGAGGCGGGTCAGATTTGACCAGTCGCGACGGCTGAAACTCTGGGCAACGCGCTCGAGAGGCAGACCGAGTCGTTCGGGACCAAGGGCCAGGGCCACCAATCCCAGGACACCGGCGGCCAGGGCAGCCACCCCCAGCAGTTGGCGACGGTCCATCCGCCGCCAGGGCGGATCCAGCGCCAGCGCCAACACCATGGCGCCGGTCCCGGCCAGCCAGGCACCGCGGGACCAGGTCAGCACAATCAGCACCACCAGCGCCAGGGTGGCGCTGAAGCGCCAGAGGCGTCGCCAGTCGGTCAGCGCCACCAGCGGCAGGGCCAGGAGCAGGAAATTGCCGAGATACAGGGGTTCACAAAGGGTGCCCCGCAGCCGGGGCAAATCACGAAACCCATCGCCGATGTGCAGTTGCTGCGACCCGGCGAGAATCGACGGGTTGGACGTGAAGATACCATCCAGGGTCGGGAAGAACGGCAGGGGCCGATACCAGTGGACGAACTGGAGCACACCGTAACCGGCCTGCAACAGGGCGGCCACCACCACCACCCGCGCCACTGCCCGCCAACGGGACTGTCCCCGCACCCACAGTGCTGGCCAGACCATAAACGCCATCATCACCGCGAGTTGGGCGAACTGCTTGAAGTAGCGCAGGACAGCCTCGCCGCGGGCCACGGCGCCGGGCGCCGTCAGCAGGCCCCAT
>Ga0164315_10003691_pt1 | contig 11892 bp, 6 predicted proteins | sample GuaBasSedimGuay6_FD_113737 | JGI IMG/M metagenome (GOLD analysis project Ga0164315, IMG submission 113737) | Subseafloor sediment microbial communities from Guaymas Basin, Gulf of California, Mexico - Guay6, Core 4569-2, 0-3 cm | ecosystem: Environmental > Aquatic > Marine > Hydrothermal vents >... | reverse complement strand
TTCCATGGCCAGTTCCATGCGGCGTTCCCGGTAAATATCAAGTAATAACTGGTTCCCCGTAGAACTGATATCGGGCAAGCCTACCCGGTTTCTGATATCATGGATATCCCCATTGGTAATATCACCTTCTCCGAAGGAGGCTCCTCCGACCGTATGAATCATGTGCCACATGGCCTCTGCCCTGATCAGTTTTACCTCTGCCAGTCGCATCAGAATGTGATTTTTGGGAATACGCCTTCTTTGCTGATTGCCATAGTTCTCATTTCTATCCTCGGGCAGAATATAAAATTTCCGGTTTACACGCATGGATTTTGATTCCTCCAGATTGGAGATTCTCTGGGCATCCACAGCTATTGTTGTGCCGTCAGTATCATAGATCGGGGCAATCCCAAAGTTATCCTGTTCGGCAGTGGCTTCATTATTTGCCTTGATTATTGTTGCCCTTAACCTGATGGTATCGTCCTGAGCCAGATACTCGTTCTCCAAATGACTGGTCGGATTCGTATAGTACCAACCGCCATCGTCCTCCGTCGCTCCGGTAAGGATAGGGAATTCGTTCCCGGTATTGTAGTTGGGATCGTAATTGGTCTGGAATTCAAAAATGGACTCCACACCGTTCCTGTTCTTGATGTCCCAAATGTTGCCGAACTGAGGTTCCAGGAAATACGGTTCGCTTTCAATTACGTCGTTAGCATACTCATATGCCTTCTCCCACTGTTCTGAATACATGTAGGCCTTTGCCAGGTAACTTTTTGCGGCTCCCACAGTGATCCTCCCGGTATTATCAGAATCCACTGTGGAGGGTAGTAAATCTATTGCATCCAGCAGATCCTGGATGATTTGATCATATAATTCCAGCTGAGAGGAAACGAGCATCCCCGCTAATTCTTCAGGTTTGTAAACACGATCAAATATGGGGAGGGATTCCCAATTTTTTACCAGTTCAAAATGGGAATAGGCCCTGATGAATTTAGCCTCACCCGTCAGACGGCTTATCAAATCAGGGTTATTATCATTTACCGGAGATTCCTCCAGGCCAGCAAGTGCAATATTACACTGATATATGCTTTTGTACATATACTCCCAGAAGGGATATAGCCAGGTGTTATGAGAGTTCACCATAATAAGCGAGAATTCTTTATAATCCCGATCAGCTTCTGAAGGCATTCCAAGCCATGAATCGTCGGTAGCCGCTTCTGTGAGCACATAATACCAGTTTATGTACCAGTACTGGTCGCCCTGCAGGATGGACTGGTAGCATCCCATCAGGAATTTTTCACATTCCAGTTCTGTCTGGAAGTAGTTATCAAGCTCCTGGGCACCTCGTATGGGTTCATCCAAAAAATCCTCGCATGAATGCAACAACAAAAAGCCAGCAAAAATTATCGATATATATCTATTGATTTTCATAGTCATGAACCTTTAAAATTTGAAATGTACACCCAGGGAATAAATCGCAGGATTGGGGTAATTCCCACCCCAGTCGATGTTCTGTGATGTTACCGAGCCGTAGAGTTCGGGTTCAAAGCCCCCGTAATTGGTAAAAACAAATGGGTTGTCAACATTTGCGTAGATCCGGAGCTCTTTAGTCCCTTTCCACTTCGGAAAGGTGTAGCCCAGCTGTATATTGCTAATTTTCAGATAGTCGCCATTGTCAATATACAATTCGCTAATCTTCCAGTAATTTCTGTTTTTGTCATTTAGATTAAGAATGGGCATTTTATTGCTCGTCCCTTCCCCGTGCCAGGCCTCTTCCATGATTCCTGTAAAGGTGTTTGAATTGTCGGCTCCCCAATCCCATTCCCAGAGCGTGGCATTAAATATATCTGCCCCAATCGAAGCATACAGATAAACAGAAACATCGAATCCCTTATAGGCTGCCATTAGTTGCATTCCAGAAGTGAAATCGGGCTGACCGCTACCGATAAAAGTCTGGTCATCTTCATCGATAATGTAGTTCCCGTCCAGATCCCGGAATACCACGTCGCCCGGTACTGCAACGTTTTGCAGGAGATCCCTGTCGTTGATGGGTTTGCCATTAGCATCGAATTCCAGCTCCCCGTCAATGTTTCCATTATTGTCCAGAGGATTTCCGTTTGCATCTCTTACGCAATGCTCATACACATCTGTCCAGTTCTGAAAAAGACCATCTGTTTTGTAGCCATAGAATTGTCCAACCAGCTCCCCTTCTACGGTCCGTGTCAGGTAATCACCCCACCAGGCGTCCAGGTAGGGGATGCCATCTGCCAGTTTATCCGCGTAGGTTTTAAAATGAGTAAAATTAACATCTACACTCCATTTGAAATCTCCTTTATAATCGTGATATCCTAATTCCAGTTCAATACCGTTTGAGATAATACTCCCGATATTTGACCATACCTGAGATTCATAGTTTGGATAGCCACTGTAAAACGGATATTCCTTTAACATGATCATATCCTCAGTTTTCTTGGAGTACACCTCAATAGTTGCCGTGATTTTATTTTTTAAAAAAGCCATATCAATACCAGCGCTCAGATCTTCAACGATCTCCCATTTGATATCGCTATTGGCAAACTGATCGCTGTATGATCCAACAACAGTCTGTGCATCATCACCAAGTACATAGGGTGCCTGTCCTAAAGACCATAAGAATGTATTGGGAGACAGGATCTTTTGATTTCCTACCCGGCCCCAGCCTGCTCGGACTTTCAACATACTTATCCAACTCAGGTTCTGTATGAAGGACTCATTATGTGCAGCCCATGCCAGGGAAATTGCAGGAAAATTCCCATAGCGGTTATCTTCAGGGAATTTAAAGGATCCATCCCTCCTGAATGAGGCGTTCAGGTAGTATTTTTCATTGTAGTTATACATCAGCCTGGCGAGTCCCGATAGCAAAGCCGTATTGATATAGTCATTACCACTTGCCTCGGGATCTTTTTCTGCAGCATCCAGAAACCTTAGATTCCAACTATCATTCGGGATTATTTTCTTGAATCCATACACATCTCTTGTCAGACCCTTTTCTGCAACGAATCCAACCAGAACATTGAGGTTATGTACATCATCAAATGTTTTCAGATAATTCAGGGTATTATTGGATACAAAACTGTAAAAATTATCTGCCGAACGAGACACGGAACTTTCTTCATTGGATTCCCTCGTATGAATAAAAAACTCTGGATTATATCTGTCTGCCATCACAGAGTTGAAATTGAGTCCCAATTGTGAGTTGAAAATAAAGTCCTTTAAGAAACGTATGTTCAAATAGGTATTGGTTTGCATTCCAATCAGTAAATTATTGTTGTTTACCTTAGAACGTTCAAGGTTGCCCATTGGATTCCAGACATCATTGTTATAGGAGCGCTGGAAAATGCTATACTGATTCTTTCCCACCTGCTCCTCTTCAGGCAGATAAACCGATGTGGTCGGATCCATGCTAATTAAATCCCATATATCGTTTGTGTTTTTCCATGATTCAACACGAGGGTAAAAATTCTGTCCGAATTTTATATTATCAGTGAAATGGTATTCGGTATTGAAGCGGGCTGTAATTTTATCCCAATGCCCTGCATCCATTTGAGATTCCTGGTGAAAATAACCAACATTTCCACTGTATCTGAATTTCCTGGATCCACCGTCGAATCCCATGTTTGCATTAATCTTGGGAGACAAGGGTCTGATCACCTCATCCCACCAATCGGTAGTAAGTGCATTGGCGATTTCCTCCTCAGAAAACAATTGGTACTCGCCCCTTCCGGGTCTCTCGTTGTACCGTTTCAGGTTTTGAATTAGCATGTATTCTTCAGCTCCGGCTACTCCGGGATTCCGAAGTTGTTGCAATCCATAATTCGCACTCACATTGAAATTCGATTGTCCCATTTTGCCTTTCTTGGTAGTTACCAGCATAACACCGTTTGCTGCCTGGGTCCCATATATGGCAGTGGCAGAGGCATCTTTCAGGATGGAAACACTCTCAATGTCCTCCGGATTTAACTGATTGGCATTAAAACCAACAGGAATTCCATCCACAACAATTATCGGGTTGGAATTTCCGCTGATGGAAGTGGCTCCCCTGATTACAATGGTTGGAGTTGAACCAGGCCTTCCATCGGTATTATATACCTGGACCCCTGCTGCAAGCCCTTGCAAGCCCCTTGCAAAATTGCCAGGTGCGGTTTTAGTGATATTATCGCCCGCAACGACGGAAATTGAACTTGAAAGATCCTTTTTGCGGACACTTCCGTAACCGATGGCAACAACTTCTTCCAGTCCGACAGATTCAACTTCCAGCGAGACATTAATTGTTGGGGAAGTCGCCTCAAGCTCCAGGATTTTGTAACCAATATAGGAGAATACCAGGGTAGAATTTAATTCGATCTCGATTGCATACTCTCCGTCGAGATTGGAGATAGTTCCCTGGTCTGTTGCTCCTTTTGGATAAACATTTACTCCCACCAGGGGAAGGTTGTTCTCGTCCAGGATTTTACCGGAAATTTTAGTGGTCTGGGCAAAAAGACTTAAGCCCGGCAGCATCAAGATCAGAACGATAATAATGCTACTCAGTTTTCTTGTGTTTAGCATAGGAGTGTTTAGTTGGTAGTTCTCAGGATAAAAGATACTTTTTATCATCCTATTTATCAATGCCAAATGGATAATTTTATATTCTGCTATTCTAAAGGTATCTTAAGGCTTTCTAAATTCAATTGAAAAAGATCCTAAAAACCACACATAATGAAAAATAGTCGCAGACAATTTCTAGCTTCGGTGAGTATGCTTGCAGCTGCCTCAAGCATGCCCCTCTCCGCATTTTCCTTTGGCAAAACTGACAAACTGAAGGTAGCCATGGTAGGAACCGGGATCAGGGGTATCGGATTCTGGGGAAAACGGCTGCAGGACAATTATTCTGACATCATTGAGTTTGTGGGCCTGTCCGATATTAATGAGGGAAGACTGGCCCTTGCCAAAGAATACATTGGAGTGGGCTGTCCCACCTTTGCGGATGTGAATACTATGCTTGAGACCACCCGGCCCGATCTGTTGATCGTAACCACCAAGGATTCCACGCATCACCAGTTTATTATCAATGGGCTGGATTTTGGCTGCGATGTATTGACCGAAAAGCCAATGACCACCGATGAATTTAAATGCCAGGCCATCCTGGATGCGGAGCGTCGATCGAATAAGAAGCTGATCGTTGGCTTTAACTACCGCTGGGTTCCCTACTGCACCAAAGTGAAGGAGTTACTGGAGGAAGGAACCATCGGGAAAATCACTTCAGTGGATTTTCACTGGTACCTGAATACCTACCATGGGGCTTCTTATTTCAGGAGGTGGCACGGATTGAGGCAATCAGGAGGTACCCTCCTTGTACATAAGGCCACCCACCATTTCGATCTGCTGAACTGGTGGATTGATTCTGATCCGGAGGAAGTATTTGCTTATGGAGATCTCGAGCACTACGGTTCCAACGGGCCTTTCCGGGGAGATAAGTGCAGGACCTGTGCCAATAAGGATAAGTGCGAATACTATTGGGATATCACAAAGGATGAGCACAGCATGAAATTATATGTGGAGAACGAACAATATGATGGCTACATCCGTGATAACTGTCTGTTCCGAAAAGAAATTAATATCTACGACAAGATGTCGGCCCAGATTAAGTATAAGAATAATGTGGTGGTAAATTATTCTCTTACAACCTATTCTCCTTTCGAGGGATACCGAATTGCTTTTAACGGGACCAAGGGACGGATTGAGGCTTACGAGGATATTCCCTACCACGGCAAAATGACTACCAACCAGGCTGAGCGACATGCCATGGAAATGGATCAGAGCGGGCAGGAGGACCTACGTTCAGAACCCATCATAGTTCATAAGCTGTGGAAGGATTTCGATGTGATCGATGTGCCTGTGACCAGGGCCGGCCACGGTGGTGGAGATAAGAAATTACAGGATAAGATTTTTAAGAATCCGGCCATGGCAGATCCTTACAAGCATTCAGCAGGTATCCGTGATGGCGCTATGTCGGTGCTCATAGGGATTGCCGCCCGGAAGAGTATTGAGTCAGGTGAGAAAGTACGGATTGCCGAACTGACGGACCTGGAGCCAAGGATCAAGCGATTATAAATCCTTTGAGTAGAGAATTAATAACCTTAAATATCAATACGATGTCAGAGTTTCAAGCCTTTGAAATGGAGCGTTATATGTCCGTCCACGAGATGGAGGTTAAGTATAATTTGTCGGAGAGTGGAGTGCATCCCATGCTATTGCGTGAGTTGCTGGATCTGGAAGAAGGTAGCCTGGAAAGGATGCTTGAAGTGGAACTTAACTATTCCCATGCCAATGGGATTCCCCAGCTAAGGGAGAATATTAGCCTTATGTATGATGGTGCCACCAGGGACAATGTCCTGGTTACAGTGGGAGGGATTGAAGCCAACTTCATTGCACTGACCACCATACTTTCTGACAGAGAGGAAATGGTGCTGATGTTTCCCAATTACATGCAGATATGGGGTGTGGCAAAGAACCATGGATTCAAGATCAAGACATTTCCTTTGCTTCATGAGAAGAACTGGGCCCCCGATCTGGACAAGCTTGAAAGCATCGTCAGCAATGATACAAAGCTGATCGCCATATGCAATCCCAATAATCCCACCGGTTACATTCTGACCAGCGATGAAATGGATGCCATTGTGAAGATTGCAGATAAGGTTGGTGCCTGGATTCTGGCTGATGAGGTTTATGCGGGTGCCGAACAGCTTACAGATGTGCAAACTCCTTCCTTTTTTGATCGCTATGAAAGGGTCATAGCCACAGGCAGTATGAGCAAGGCCTATGGCCTGCCCGGCCTGAGAACCGGATGGGCAGTGGGACCTGTGGATATGATCGATCAGATCTGGGCCAGACATGAATATACCACCCTGAGTACGGCCATGCTTTCAAATACCCTGGCAGCCCTTGCACTTTCAGAAAAGGTGCGTCCTACAATCATTCAGCGAACCAGGGATTATATCCGGAAAGGCTATCCCATTCTGGTGGATTGGATGCTTAGCCATGGCGACCTGTTCAGTGCAGTACCTCCGCAGGCAGCTGCCATCGCCTTTATTAAATACAAAATGGACATTAACTCCACCGACTTTGTAATGAGGCTGATCAAGGAGAAAAGTGTGTTGATCATTCCCGGAGACCAGTTTGGAATGGATAACTTTTTGAGGATATCCTATGGGCTGCCCAAAGATTATCTACTTGGTGGCCTCAAGGGAATTTCTGAAGTCATTGAAAGCTTGTCTTAGGGTGGAAATACTACATCTAGAACAGATTAAGGATCTTCTCAATGATCTGGACTTACTCCCGGAGATTGAAGCAGGCTTCAGGGCCTATTCCGAAGGGAAGGTAGTGGTGCCGCCTGTTGGGGAAATGATTCTGGAAAGGGGAGAGGTACACATAAAATACGGGCACGTGAAGGGGGATTCCTTTTATGTGATCAAGGTCGCTTCTGGTTTCTACAATAACTCTGAATTAGGTTTGCCTTCAGGAAACGGTCTGATGCTTCTCTTTAACCAGCATAGTGGACTTACCGAGTGTATCCTGCTGGATGAAGGATATCTTACAGATGTTCGGACTGCTGTTGCGGGAGCCATTGCAGCCAAGCACTTAGCTCCTTCAGTGGTCAGACGGATCGGAATTCTTGGGGCTGGCATCCAGGGTAGAATGCAACTGCTTTGGCTGAAAGAAGTGCTAGCTTGCCGCGATGCCCTGGTATGTGGCCTGGACGAGGAAGAACTTAGGAGTTACCAAAAGGATATGGAAGCGGAAGGGTTCAAGATCGAGACAACGCTGGACCCTTCTCAGCTCGCTGCTAATTGTGAGTTGATTGTTACTACCACCCCCTCGAAAACCCCTTTGCTAGATGCAGCTGATATCAAAAAGGGCACCCATATTACCGCCATGGGTTCCGATACCCCAGAGAAACAGGAACTTGACCCGGAGATAATTCAGAAGGCCGATCTTGTGATTGCCGATAGTATTTCGCAATGCATGGAAAGAGGAGAAATCTTCCGTGCCATAAAGGCAGGAAAGTTGGAAAAGGCCAGGGTAAAGGAGTTGGGGCAGTTGATTGCAGGGACTACTAGTGGCAGGGTATCTCAAGACCAGATTACTGTGGCGGATCTCACCGGGGTGGCAGTCCAGGATATCAAAATTGCTGAGGCAATATACCGGGCCCACCAGGCGAGGAAAAGCTAGAATATATATTTCCAATACTGAAAGGATAATCCCTATATTGGAGTGCTATTTCACTCTGAAAACTAATCCTTTCTCATCATGGCCAAACAAGCTAATTCTTCTCATAATATCGGATTCGATAATGAAGCCTACATCAAGGAACAAACCGCTTCTATCCTTGAGCGCGTCGATCATTTTCACGAAAAATTATATCTGGAATTTGGAGGGAAGATCATGTATGATTATCATGCTTCAAGGGTTCTCCCAGGTTTCGATCCAAATGTAAAAATGCGTCTTCTTCAGGAATTAAAGGAGAAGATCGACATCATTCTTTGTGTACATGCCGGAGCTATCGAAAAAAAGAAAATCAGGGCAGACTTTGGCATTAGTTATGATTTGGATGTATTAAGAACCATAGATGAATTTAAGGAGTGGGGACTGGAAATCACAGCCGTGGTTATTACCCGTTACCAGGAACAACCCCAGGCAACCTCATTTAAAAAAAAGCTGGAGAGATACGGGATCAAAGTATATACACATGGATTTACAAAGGGATATCCGATGGATGTTGACCTGATTGTCAGTGACGAGGGATATGGAGCCAACCCTTACATAGAAACAAAGAAACCAATCGTGGTGGTGACAGCACCTGGACCGGGTAGTGGCAAATTGGCTACCTGTCTTAACAATATGTATCATGAATATAAACTGGGTGTGAAGGCCGGCTATGCTAAATTCGAAACTTTTCCCATCTGGAACCTTCCGCTCTCACATAAGGTAAATATCGCATATGAGGCAGCCACGGTGGATTTGAAGGACATCGTCCAGATCGATCATCATCACCTGGAAGCTTATAATGAGAAAACTGTTAACTATAACAGGGACATTGAAGCTTTTCCACTACTAAGAAGGATACTTGAGAAGATCACAGGGCAGGCTTCTATCTACAAAAGTCCTACTGACATGGGTGTCAACAGGGCAAGTGCAGGTATTGTTGATGATGCGGTTATTGCAGAGGCTTCACACCAGGAAATCATCCGCAGGTATTTTCGGTGTGCGGTGGAGTATGCCCTGGGGCTTGTGGACAGGGAAGATCTGGACAGGGCCGAATTAGTCATGGAAAAGGTAAATGCCAGGATAGATGACAGGAAAGTGGTACAACCCGCCAGGCAGGCTGCCAGTGACGCCAGAGAATCAGGCAAAGGAAATGATGGAATGTATTGTGGGGCTGCCATTGAGCTGAAAGATGGTACCTTGATTAGCGGCAAGAACTCTCCTCTGATGCACGCGGCCTCGAGCCTGATCCTGAATGCTGCCAAACACCTGGCCGGGCTTCCGGATCACATGCACCTGCTGCCAGCAAACATGATTGAGAAGGTTACCTTTCTCAAGAAGGAGATACTAACAGGAAAAATGGTCAGTCTTGACCTGGAAGAAACCCTGATTATGCTGGGGATCTCAGCCATATCAAATCCCGCGGCACAGCTGGCCATTGAAAAACTGGCCGAATTACGAAACTGTGAAGTTCACCTGACACATATACCTTCACCGGGGGATGAAGCGGGACTCAGAAAACTTCATGTGAATCTTACCTGCGATCCTGAGTTTTCTTCAACTAACCTGTTTATGGGAAAATAAAGAATACTAAATGTTACTCCCTCAGTGTCACTGATTCAATTTCGTTGAGCGTGTCAGGATTTAATACCCGCATTTTAACACTGGAACCCTCAACATAGAAGAGACACAGGGCATTCTCTACACTGAAGGATTGGGTATGCTCACTCCAGGGTAAGACTTCCTGAGCATAATAGGGGGCACCAGCCGCACCATTGTTGATTTGATAGATGGGACGGCTTACAGTGAGCTTTTCTAAGGGGTAGATTTCGGGGTAAATGGGTACCTCGGAGGTCAACTTCAACCAGTTGAAGTTGTGTTCATCCCCTGTAAGAATGGCCAATACTTTGGTGCTCTGATTAATGAGGATATCCAGGTATTCATCCCTACGTTCAATAATCCCCTTGACTACGGGTCTTCCATTGATAAAAGGACGGTACTGATTGTTGCCACTGTACCACATATCATCCCTGCTGTGACCGCCGTTTGGGAATGCGGGTGTATGCTGCGTGACGAAAACGTGATCTATCATCGAGTCCTGCTCATACATGGCCACTGTTTTTCTGAGCCATTCCAACTGCATATCCATGATATAGCCATGAAGCCCCCCGCTGGTAAACGGGAATGTATTCAGTGTGGGAGCGTACCAATAATCGCTGTTCAGAACGATCATACCTACATTTCCATACCTGTAGGTATAGACATTTTCAGAATAGGAAGGAAAGTCCTGGCTATCCGGATTCGGATCATAAACGGATCCGTCCTCACTTGTCAGGTCACTCACCGGATTTACGAATGCTTCAGCATAAGCCGCCTCAGCGGAGAAACTGTCGTAGGGGAAGCCGTCAATGAATGCCCTCATGCGACCTGTCGAATCGTAGAAAACATAACCAAGGGCCTCGTGGTTCCCCATTCCTGTATTGATGGGCATGTAATGCCAGAAAGGCTCCACTGCTTTCTTCCAGTTGGTGTATTGTAGCTGCATTTCCTCGTTGTTGGTAAGGTAACCATTGATCATATCGCCTGTAAACTGAAGAAAGGCAGCCCCCTCGGCATAGGCCAGGGCGGTCATCTTTTTCATGATATAGGCATTGGCCCCGTAGATCATCCGCTCACCCCCACCAGTAGCATGCCGGCTGTCGCTGGTATAGGCGAAAACGAAAGGATCCTGGCTTCCTTCTTTGGGTGCGGTGCGGAAATGATATTCCTGCTCTTGTCCGCCATATTTCACTGTATAGTTATATTCCGTAGCCGGTTCCAGTCCCTCGATAGACCACTCATGGTGCATCAGTGTCTCTTTTCCCGAAATAAGCTGGCCATTAACTTCCAATTGCGCCTGTACCGGAAGGGTTGTTCGGCACCAGACCACAGCTCCGGAATCCGTGACGCTATTAATAAAAGGGCCCTCCGCAATGGCCGGGACCACCTCAAATGGGCCGGTTCCTGACAGACTGACTTCCCCGTCATAGATGATCATGCCTTCCTCATCCTGCAACCTGTATCCGAGGGTAAGGTAGCCAGTTTCTTTCCAACCAACGAAATCGTAGGGGTAACGGAAATCATAGGGAATGTTGATCTCTGCCTTTCCATTCTCAATGGGCTTTGTAAAACGGAATATGGGAAGGGGATGTGCTGCCTTCCCGTAAGGGATCAGACCGTAAGTAAGGGTTCCCTTCAGCTCTCCGAAATCAAATATCAAGCCGTTTTCTGTTCCCACCGGATTGCCGTAGACCTGTTGCAGTGAATACATGGGCGGACTGGTAGTGGCATAGTAAGTATTATTCCCTTGCTGCAGATACAGGCTTCCTTGCTCGTCGTATGATAATTTGCTGTAGGCAGCTGGTATCTGGTCTTTTTGCTGTGCGTAGATTCCGCTCAGTATGGTTAACAGGGCCAGGATCAGCGTCCATTTTTTCGTATATGTCATGGTTTGAGTTTTAAAGGTGTTCAAGTTTACATTTGCATACTTTAAGGGTCCTGAGTCATCAAACAAACACAATGCAAGATTTGTTCTGAGTATACTAGATTGTTTTCTTTATTCTCAGGCAAGGTTGCCTCTGCTGATAAACA
>Ga0164315_10003690_pt1 | contig 11893 bp, 12 predicted proteins | sample GuaBasSedimGuay6_FD_113737 | JGI IMG/M metagenome (GOLD analysis project Ga0164315, IMG submission 113737) | Subseafloor sediment microbial communities from Guaymas Basin, Gulf of California, Mexico - Guay6, Core 4569-2, 0-3 cm | ecosystem: Environmental > Aquatic > Marine > Hydrothermal vents... | reverse complement strand
TCTTCATATTTATCTCCAAAATAAAACACTCCATTAGGACAGGCACTCACACAATGTGGAAGTTCTCCTTTATCAATTGCATGGGGACAGAAATCACATTTATCAACAGTACCTTTAATACTAGGTAAGCCTGAATGTTCAGGTGTTGAAGTATGTTGGTTCATATCCATATTCATAGTGATTTCACCTTGATTGGGTTGTTCCCAATTAAATACTCTAGCAGAATAAGGGCAGGCTGCCATACAGAATCGACATCCAACACATCGTTCATTATCGATCAATACTAATCCATCTCTTCTTTTGAAAGTTGCATCTACAGGACAAACAGTAACACAAGCTGGCTGATCACAATGCTGGCAGGTACTAGGCATCCAATAAGGAGCGGTATCTTTAGACTCTTGCATTTTATAAACTTTAAGCCAAGCATTTTTACCGGTAATATGATGATGCTTATTACAAGCATCCACACATTTTAATGCATTTTTACATCTTGCCAAATCAATTACCATAACAAATTTCCTATTAGGAATTCCTTCTCTTATTTTACTGGAGTCAATGGGAAGATGTAAATCCTGAGCAGGTTTCACATAAGCTTTGTCAATTTCTACAATTTCTCCTTCTGGTGATAACAGTTTAACTTTTTCTCCTGTTTCTTCCACATCTTCTTTCTGAAAAGATGCTATTGCTAAAGCAGTTGCAGAGAATGCGCCTAAAGCAATTCCTTTTTTAAGGAAACTTCTACGACTATTATTGGCATTATTATCTTGTTCTTTCATTTTATTAGAAAAATATTAAAATAATTAGCTAAAGAAAAAAGGATTAGATTTTCTTTTTAAAAACTGATCTAATCCTTTTAGGTTGGTTGTGAGTTATTAAGGCTTCCCTTCAATTAATAAATCAATATATGTATTAAAAATTATAAAGTCTTGTTATATTAAACCCTAACATAATGTCTCCATTAAAAAAATCATTACTATTATACATGTAATTCCTTTGTGGAACAATTCCATGATAGTTAGTAACAAACAGTTGGAAAGCATGTGAAGATGTTCCAAATTCAACCCCAAGACTAATACCCGGATTAGGATTATTCTTCATAAATTTAGTTAGGGGTTGGCTATAATCAAACATTATTGCAGTATTTGGACTAATTTTATAACGTCCTCCTAATGAATAAGCAATCATATCATTTCTCATGGTGTTTTCAACAACATTATAGTGAGAAAGACTCAATGTTCCCGCTAATGAGAATTTAGAATTAAAGCGTCTTGCTAAAATTAATTGGTTGAAAAAAGACCATCTATCTTCTAAATGTTGAAAATTTTCTTTGGAGCGCGCATCAACAGCCCAGTTTCCATAATAGGAAACACTAAAAGGCATCGATCCAGATCGCGTTTGTCTAAAAACAGCAACTTTTAAGTTAAAATCTTGGTATCGATAGTCTTTTGTTGTTCCAAATCCAATGGTAACTCTATCGTGTATTCCATACGCTAAACCAATTCTAATATTAGAAGCTCCCCATAATCCCGCACCATCATTTTTGTCATCGTTGAATGTGCCAAATCTATGCTGCATTTGAACTTCCATAGCTTTTTTATTAAGGACAATATCTGTAGGATTGTCAAAAATATAAGAGCTTTCAAACGAAGGTCGTTCTAGTTTTTGTTTTACTTTTTTTGGAATAGAATCATTTTCTTGTGTTGCACCATCTTCTTGTGAAATCACAATAAAAGGGAGCATCAAAAAAATAAAAAGTATTGTTATATATTTTTTCATATCTATTTTCTTAAAGGTTAGTTATTTAGTGCTCTTTGATTAATCCAATCTCTTACTAAATTAATTTTTGAGTTTGACCAAGGTGATCCTGGAGGCATTAATTCAACACCGTCATTAATAAGGGATTTATATAAAATACTTGCCTCAGCATTTTCTGGAATAACATAACCATTTAAAAGGTTGTTATAAGAATTATCTTGCATATTAGGAAGATCGCCACCTTCTTTATGACATCCAGTACATTGTACCCAAAGAGGCACTATATCGTTTTGGTAAGAGACTAATTCTGTGTCATTGTCATCGCCATCACCTGGAACATAATCATCTTCAGGAAGGGCATCATAATAACACGAGTTAATAGCTAATCCCATGAATACCATCATTAATAATCGAATTAATTTTTTCATTTTGAATGTTTTAAATTAAAAAATCTTATGTTTTACTTTAAAAGTGCAGACTTTTCAATCTGCACTTTTATTAATAAGATTATTCTTCAATTCTCATGGTTAGGAAGTTAGTTTGCCCATGTGCAATTGCAGCATTATTAAATATTGCTAATCCAAATGGTATTTCATCACCAAATCCGAATACCACATCTGTAGGATCCCCTGTATTTAGTTTTCTTTTAATTTCTAATTGCCATCCAGAACCTATGTGTTTAGCTCTAACTTGAACTTCAGATCTCTGGTCGTTTCCTTGTCCACCTGGGTTAATAATTATACTTGGCATTCTTTTGCTACCAAAACCTTGTGAGTAAGCAGGATCTCCATTAGGATTAAGTGTTCCTCCATCATAAGTTAATGTACCATCAACAGCAACAGCAGTAACTGGTCTTGCAGTTCCTCCATCAACTTCTGCTTGTGTAATCCAATAGTAATATTCTCTACCTGGGATTACGTATTTAGGACCACTCATACCTGTAACTTCATCTGTAAATTTCATACCAGTAGAATATGGTGAAACTCCTTCATCATTTTTTCTTCCGTTAGCTGTAGCAAAACCTTCATCTTCTTCATATTGAACATACCCATCATCACAAGCTAAAGCCAATGCATGTCTGTCACGTTTCCAATGCCAGAAATCTGTTAATTCACCTTCATTTTTCATATAATGTCTTGTAACTTTATTTCCAGCATCTTCTTCGTCAATTCCTGTTAAAGTCAAAGAACTATGACAGGTAACTGTACAAGTACCACCTGCGAAACCTTCTGGGTTTCCAATTGGGAACATAAAGCCAAATTTATCTTCATAAAATTTATCATTTTTATGATTGGCATATTTATTTTCTTGTTGCCATTTACTAGATTCTGAATTAAAAAACCAAGATTGTCTGTCTTGACTATCAGAATCATCTTCCCATTCAAAAAGAAGATATAGGTATTCACCATCGTGTCCACCTCTTAATGAATATTTATAGCTTTCTCCTGTATAAGGATCCATTAAGTCTAAAGGCTCTAATGATGTATCAAAATTACTGGAGCCATTTAAAGTGATTTGTCTGTCTCCAGCAGGAGTTACAGTAGCACTATTTAAAAGAGGTCTAGCTTCACTCCATACTGCGTCAACATCTCCGTCAAAATTTGGAGCAACTGAGAATCTTTTAACTAATAAAGTATCAATACTCTCTCCAACTCCAGGGTCACCTGGATCTATTGGATCATATATTGGTGCATCATCATGCGTACAGTTTACTAAAAGTGTAGCGATAAATAATGTTGCTAATAATAACTTGATTGTTTTCATAATAATAGATTTAGATATATTTATTTTTAAATTATTTATTCTTTATGCGTTTTAAATTCTATGTAAAAGTCTGTAACAAAAGTTACATAGCATATGACTTTTATCATAGTATGCTAATTTTTTGTTTTATGCTATAAAAAGCAGTAAATAAGGCGCATACAGGCCCTATTAATGAAAAATATCTGAACCAATTATCAATTGGTCAGATTAACTTTTAGTAAGAATTCAATTAAAATTTTGAGTAATAGGAGAAGAAATTAAGAATTTAAAAGAAATTACTCTTTAATAATTGTTACAGTTGCTTTTCTACCAGTTGTAAGATTCCACTGGTTAGATGACAAGGTGTTACCATCCTCATCATAAATCAAAAGTTCTGCAGTATTTGGTCCAGAGGACCCTTGGTTAAGTGCTTGAAACTCTACTTTATTAAAACCACTTTGTAAAGGAAATGTAAATCCATTAAAACCACCAGTTAAGTAAACACTAGTTTTAACAATATCTCCATTTACAAAAATACGTACACGATCCCCATCTACATATTCATGATCTCTGTACATAATAGTCACATTACCAGAATTTGTCTTTAATTCACCTAAATACTGGTCTGTACCAAATTCATCAGAAATAGCCTTGTCTTTCGTAAAATATTTTGGAGCCTTGTTTGTTTTAACATCTATAAAGTCTTCTTCGAAAGTTAAATCTAATAATTCTGTTTTTTCTAATCCTAAACCTGAAAAATCATTGGGAATAAAGTCATCCTTAGGCTCGATTAAACTAGGGGCCTTAATTGCAGGTAATTCATAACCTTCGGGCACTTCATAGTCATCTTCGACTACATTAAATTGCACAGAGTTATCAGAGTTTTCAATTTGAGCTATTAGCGGACTATAACTTAAAAGTAGAAAACAAAAACAATAATATATCTTATTCTTCATATATTTTTTTCAAAAACTAATTATCAATAACTAAACCAAAAAATAAGTTTTAGTATTTTACTATACGTTTTATTATATAAATGCCCTCATTTCCAATATAAGCCTTTATAAAATAAACTCCAGAAGCCAAAGTTTCTAATATTTTTAAAATAACTACCTCTTCATTTACTTGAAGATTAAAATCAATTTTTCTTCCATTAATGTCGTACAAAACCACTTCATTTATTCTATTTTCAATATTTTTTAATTTGATTACAACCTCATTATTGAAAGGATTTGGATAGATTATAACATCAGAATTATAAAAACCACCAGAAACATCTAAAATATCTAAATTATAGTCTGAAACTTCAAAATCATCAAAATAAAACCCATCCCCTGGTAGGAAACCATTGGTTTGCATCCTAAATCGAAACTGTAACTCCTCATAAATTATATAATCTGATAAATCAATACTATAAAGGTTCCAAGATTTATTTAAATTAAATGTTTCAATAGAATTCCAACTGTCACCTCCATTTATAGAAATTTGAAGATTTTCATTATCATTTATTTCTAACGAATGTTTGTTCATAAATGATAATCTTGGAAATTCAGTTGTGGTCAAATTAAAACTTTCATTTAGTTCAAAATAATTTGTGGTACCATTCTCACTGTTACTTCCATTAGAATCACCAAAACATACAACACCACTATAAGAATCATCATTTATTATCCCCCAAGTTATTCCATTTCCTGTAGCAACCCAATTGGAAATACCATTTTCTGCATTATCAAAAAATAACACATTTTTCTGGCCAACATAAATTGGTACTTCAATAATTTCGTTAACTACTCCATCTTGAAAAGTAGAAATAGTTAAGTTAAAATTACTCTCAGAATATAATGGATCAATAGAAATTGTAAATGGCGAACCTACATTATCTTTACGAGTACGAGCATCAATATTGCCATAATTTTGAGTATTTGAAATAGTTACTTCAGGAACTGATGAAGTAATCTGTACAGTAACATTTTGGGCTATTGCTCCAACTCCAATATTTTTCACTTCAACATTTAAACCAAAAGTATCCCCAGGTAAAGCATCCCCTATTTTAGTATGGCTTTGAACATCCAAATACGCACCAGATATCCATGATTGGTAAAATAGTGGATAGACATTTTCAGCAACCAAATCAAAAATTTCACTTTGCTGTGGCCAAAACCCACTTCCGCCAATTTCAGGTGTCCATGCATAAATACCTTCAGAATGTAGATAGTCTCTAGTAGTACCACAAGAAGTATATCCTAACATCTGAAAAGTAACACCATAGGGATAATCATTTTCTTTAAGAAAAACAGAAGCCCATTCCGAATATATTTCAAAATCTGGTGGAGAAGTATTATATCCGTAAGGCATTAAATAGTTTCCCGCAGTAGAATGGGTTGAAAATCCAGTTCTAGGTTGAATTTGCATCAAAAAATCCCTCACCGCTAATGTTTCAGGTTCAGAAAAAGCTTCTTCACCTCTATAGATACCAGAACAGGGGTCTGGGCTTGAGCAAGAATCGTCAAAAGCAAATTGAAAACCATAATTTCTATTAAGGTCGACACCGATACATCCACCTTCGTTTAACCTTCTATTTTTTCTCCAAAAACCTCCCCCATCAGGGTTAGTTTGCCGGTTATATTCGTAGCCATCAGGGTTTACAACAGGTACAAAATAAATTTCTCTATTATTTACCAAATATTGAACACTTGGATTTGTAGTATAGTTTTCCAATAACCAAAACATATAATTTATAGTAACCGCCATAGAAAGCGGTTCTCGAGCGTGATGGATAGCATCAAAATAAACGGCAGGTTCATCTTCTTCAATGGTTGGATTATCAGAAATTTTAACCATCCAAATTGGTCTTCCCTCATAACTTGTTCCAATACTAGTTTTATTTGTAATTAAGTCAGGGTAACCTTGCTTCATTTCATCAAGTTTTAAACCTATTTCTTCTAAAGTGTAAAATCCACCCATAGAACCAAAGTCAAATCCAGATGCTACTCGTTTATCGTCTTTAACAATTTTACTAGTAATATCAAGTTTTCGAAGTCGATTGTAATGTTCTTCATAGTTTTTAATCTCTATATGAAACGAAAATCCAGAATCTTTTAGTTTTGCCAATTCTTCTTGAGTTACAAAAAAAGAAATTCCATTATATGGATCTCCCATATAGTGATCTAAATCAAACCCCAATGCAACTAATTCTTGAAGATTTTGGGTTTCATTAACTTTCACTAAAACTTTGCTATAAATAACTCTTTGTGCTATTGCAGATAATGAAATAAAAAGGAAAAATATAATTAAGAAACCTATTCTCTTTATCATAATTATTTAATTAGTTTAATCTTTATTTTTTTTACAAAATTAATCTTTTTAAAAACATATATAAATAGTATTAATCTATTTAATTATAAAGAACATCAATTTCATTTATACTAAGTTGCTAAATAGGTGTTGTATCTTTACATTATAAAAATAATATCAATATGAAAAATACAATCGGAATAGACAAAGAAAAAGCAAATCAATTATCTAGCAGATTAAATGAACTTTTAGCTGATTACCAATTATTTTATCAAAACCTCAGAGGCCTTCACTGGAACATTAAAGGGCGGGAGTTTTTTGAGTTACATGTTAAATTTGAAGAATATTACGATAATGCAGTAATAAAAGTTGATGAAATCGCAGAACGTATATTAACCCTTGAAGGAGAGCCATTACATACATTCACAGACTATTTAAAAATTTCAGAAATTAAAGAAGAGAAAGGAATTACAAATGGTTTACAAGGTGTAACTATTATCATTGATAACTTTTCTATACTAATTTTAAAGGAAAGGGAAATATTAAGTTTAGCTGCAGAAGCTGATGATGAAGGTACTGTAAGCTTAATGAGTGATTATATTTCTGAAACAGAAAAAACACTCTGGATGCTTAATTCCTATATAAAGTAAATTTTTTTTTTTTTTTTGATATGTCCTTACTAATTTATAAATTTGAGAAACTATTTCCAATCCCCTACAATGAAAGTTAATGACTCAAAATTTATTAATTTAGAACATGAAGAAATTAAGTTACCTTTTGGCAATTTTTATTTTTTCAAGCGTTTTGTAGTTTCTGAATTAAATGAAGGAACACATTTCGACTGGAAAAAAGTAAAAATTTTATCAGAATTAATGGTAAATCAATATGGAAAAGATGAAAAAGTAATTTATATTTCGAATAGAGTGAATTCTTACTCAATCGAGCCTCAATCATGGTTGAAATTTGATAAAAAATACCATTTATTTATTTCAACAGGAATTGTTGCCTACGATAATAGTGGCGGTCTTAGTGTTGTGCTTGAAAGATTATTTGCTAAGGAAAGTATTAAGAGGTTTAGATCTTTAAAAGAAGCGATTGATTGGGCTTTAGAGCTTACTAAAGAATAACAAAGTCAAATTTCACACATTCTTATCGTAATGATTAGAGGTTACATTTTTGGAATACTATTCAGCATAACATCCTCTATTGCTATTGCTCAAGATTCCTTAGTGGATATTTTGAAACTATCTTCTAATTTCAAACTTGACATTAGGTATGCCGGTCCATCAAATATTTTTGGAGAAACTCTATATAATTGTGCTAAATGCTACCTTAGGCCTCAAGTTGCAATTGATCTCATCGCTGCTAATAATTTTTTCATTAAAAAGGGATATCGAATTATAATTTATGATTGTTATCGACCATTAGATGTTCAAAAAATAATGTGGAAAAAAATACCAAAAGCAACCTATGTTGCGAACCCTAATACTGGTGGGTCTGTACATAACAAAGGAGCAGCAATAGATATTTCTTTAGAAAAATTGGATGGTAGTTTCGTAAATATGGGAACAGATTTCGATTATTTTGGCAAGGAGGCACATATTGATAACCCTAATCTATCAAAAGAAATAATAAGTAATAGAACTTTATTGTTTGAAGGGATGAGAAAATTTGGATTCCAAACTATAAGAACAGAATGGTGGCATTTTTATTATAAAGTTAACAATAGTTACCCTACTTTAAACCAAGAATTCTTTTGTAACGAATGAACGTTAAAATAAAACAAGGTGATAATTCTGCTGGAGGCTTGTATCTTTGCAAAAAATATAATCCATGAATATTTCTATAAAATCCTTTCGTTTAATCAGTATTTTTGAAGGCTTATCCTTTTTAATTTTATTGGGTTTCGCAATGCCTCTTAAATACATTTATAATAATCCCGAAGCTGTTCAGGTTATAGGAATGGCACACGGCATTCTATTTATTCTATACATTTTCGGAGCATTTTTTATGAAACAAAAATTAAATTGGTCTTTTCAAACATTATTAATTGTAATTTTATGTTCCGTTTTACCATTTGGGCCTTTTTACGCAGATAGAAAATATTTAAAATGCTAAATAATATAATACAAGAATATAGTCATTGGTTTCAGGAATATTTCATTGGTAATGGGATGAATACTGAATTGTCCATTATTCTAAATATTATAATTATTGGAACTTTCTTTATAGTAATAATATATCTTCTTGACTTATTCATTAAAAAGATAATCATAAAATTATTTAAAGCATTCAGTAATAAGACTAAATCTACTTTTGATGATTTCCTCATTGTTAGTAATTTTCCAAAATATGTTGCACACAGTATTCCCATAGCAATAACCTGGTACTTTGTGCCCATTCTCTTTAATGAATACCCTACTACCTCTTTAATATTGTTAAAAATAATTGATTTGTATATCATTGTTTTAGGAATATTTATTATTAGAAGCTTATTAAGATCTACCAAAAAATACCTTAAAAACATAGATAAATATAAAGACAAGCCTCTTGATAGTTATATACAAGTCTTAATGATTTTTACTTGGGGGATTGGAATCTTTTTTTTAATCAATAATTTAACTGGATATTCTACTATTAGTGTTGCCTCATTAAGTGCTGCTTCAGCAGTGATGTTATTAATATTTAAAGATACCATTTTAGGTTTTGTGGCAAGCATACAAGTAACTGTAAATGACATTATTAGAATTGGAGATTGGATTACCTTTAGTAAATATGGAGCCGATGGTTATGTTATCGAAATAAGCTTAGCAACTGTCCGAGTTCAAAATTTCGATAAAACTTTTACTACAATTCCTACCTATAGCTTAACTTCAGAATCATTTCAGAATTGGCGTGGTATGCAAGAATCTGGTGGAAGAAGAATTAAACGTGCATTGTATATAAAACAAAGTTCTGTTAAATTTTTATCTAAACCATCTATTGAGCGTCTTAAAAACATTTCCCTTATTCAACCATATTTGGAACATAGAGAAAGAAATAATGATAGCTTTAACAAAAAAAACGAAGTAGATAAAACATTATTAATCAATGGGAAAAATCAAACCAATTTAGGTGTTTTTAGAAAATATATCGATGCTTACTTAGACGAAAATCCAGCTGTAAATAAGGATATGTTTTTAATGGTAAGACATTTGGCTCCAACAGATAGAGGGATTCCTATAGAGATTTATTGTTTTAGTAAAGATAAAGAATGGGTGAATTACGAACACATACAGGCAGATATTTTTGACCACTTGGTAGCATCTGCACCTTACTTTGATCTAGAGATATTTGAATTTCCAAGCACTAACAACCTCACAATAAGCAATTAACGCAATATATTGCAGCGTATTTTTTACTCCTATAAATGTTAAAAACAACGTTTATAACTATTTAATGATCCTTAAAAAAGGTAATAATAAAACTTTAATTTTATTAAAACCCTAAAGATATGGACTCACGAGATTTTGAATTACTCAAATTACGGCCTGAAATCCCTACTGCAATAGTTTCCTCTTCAATGTCTAATGAAGAATATTTTCAAAATAAAACTATTCGACCAATTGTTAAATTACAAAATGTATTGTTAGTTGAAGTCTTTAAACATTACATTAAAAAACATAAAAATGTTTTTTATAATCTTCCTATTGAAAAAAGGTTGGATTATATAGAAAATGCGGTTCATAAAGACATGAAATTTAGAAATTCATTAAAAGGAATCGTTATAGGGCAATTTACAATTGAAGAACACAAACATTATGTTCAAAATTCTTCAGCACTAAACAAACGAATGATGGGTATTGTAAAAGATAGTTTAAAAAGTAATCTTCAAGTATTGGAGTATCAATTTGCTAGTTAAATTAATGAAATTCCATTTAGATCTGTAGTAAGGACCTCGCTCATATAGTCAAAATATGGACGGAGCAATAAATAGTGTTGCATTATATTTTTATCAAAATTTTCAGAAAAGACTTCGGTATCTGTAAAAGAATGCACCACAAAAAAACTTTTCAATTTTATCAAGTCAATATTAGGATCATTTTTATTAAAATTTCTTGGAGCAGTTTTTACGGCATATTCTTGGTTAAATCCACCAAATGCATTTTTAAATTTTTTTTTATTTAAAATAGAGTTTATTTCTGTTGCATCCATTTCAAATTCTTTACGGATTCTTAATAAATCTGAGGGTTCTGGCGAGAAAAACCCTCCTGCCATCATTGAATTTCCTGGCTCCAACCTTAAATAATACCCTCCTCTTCTTTGTGATCCTGCCCTACTAAAACTTGCACTTCTATGGATATTATAAGGAGTTTTATCTTTACTAAATCTAACATCTCTATTAATTCTAAAAATTTTTACTTTAGAAATTTCATCCGTTTTGTTTAAATCACTTTCTAGGCTAGCATAAAACTGTTTTAATATTTTTTCATTTGCTAAATATTCTTTTTTATTTTCTTGCATCCAATCCCGATTGTTATTTTTTTTTAAAGATTTTAAAAAAGAAAAAGCGGAAGTTGGAATAGTTGACATTGACTTATTTTTATTTTAAAGATACTACAAAATTCAGTGATTATTGTAACTACCCATAAACCAGTAATTTGCAATTCAAGTACAATTCTCTTACATTGATACAAAATTAAATTAACACTAAAACTTTTTTTATGACAACAACTACAAAACCAAAAGCAGCATATTGGATCATCGCTGTTATTGCATTCATCTGGAATATTATGGGAGTTATGGCTTATTTAAGGCAAGCCTATATGACAGACGAAGCAAAACAATTATTACCAGAAGCCGAAAGAGCTTTATATGATAATATTCCTGCATGGGTAACAGCAGCATTTGCTCTTGCTGTTTTTGGAGGATTATTAGGTTCTCTGAGTCTATTATTAAGAAAGAAAATAGCAAATCTATTATTTACTGTTTCACTAATAGGCATAATAGCTCAAATGGCTTATAACTTCTTTATTAGCAATTCTATGGAGGTATATGGCCCTGGTGGTATGATTATGCCAATTATGATTCTTGTACTTGGAATATTCTTATTTATGTATAG
>Ga0164315_10003689_pt1 | contig 11894 bp, 7 predicted proteins | sample GuaBasSedimGuay6_FD_113737 | JGI IMG/M metagenome (GOLD analysis project Ga0164315, IMG submission 113737) | Subseafloor sediment microbial communities from Guaymas Basin, Gulf of California, Mexico - Guay6, Core 4569-2, 0-3 cm | ecosystem: Environmental > Aquatic > Marine > Hydrothermal vents >... | reverse complement strand
ATATATAGCATATATGCCGTAAATCCAAAACCATATCCAAATTGCTCTACGGCTACGGCTAAATTAATTAGGAAGAATGATTCTGGCAATGCATACGATAAATAAATGTAAACAGTATTTGGCAAGTTGATTGCAATTAACATCCACCAAAGCCATTTTTTAAGTCCATGTTTTGAAGCAACAAAACCACCAAGAATTCCGCCCAGAGTAAGAGCAATAATGCCAACCGTTCCATAAACAAGACCAACTTCACCAGTAGTAAGTCCAAGTCCGCCAACTTCTCTTGCATCCAGTAAAAACGGGGATGCTAACTTTACAAGCTGTGATTCGCCAAGTCTATAAAGGAGAAGGAACGCTATAATAATTCCAATCTTATCTCGCTTGAAAAATATTACAAATGTGTCAATAAATTCTTTGAAGACTGACTTCTCACCACTAGTGATTGATGGTTTGTCATTAGGAGAATATGGAAGAATGAATTTATGATAAATAAAGAAGACAAAAAATAATCCAGTTAAAATGGAAAATGTAATTACCCAAGAGAGTTTAATGTTTCCTGAGCGGGCTTCAAAAGTAGTCGATGATAGTGTGTTTAGTTTTGGATCAAGCTGGATAACTGCAAATGCTGGTTTATTCCAGTTTGATTGATTAAAAGTAAAACGTGTTCCTTCAATAAGAGAAATACTTTTATCCCCTCCGCTTACACCAAAGTTTACAACAATTTCATCATCCGTTGGCTTTTGGGAAAGATGAAAATAAATTAACCCAACATCTCCAATCCCTTGAGTTTTATTTATAACAGGTTTTTCAATTCCAAAATTGTCTTTTATAAACTTTTCAAAAGAGGACAGTTCTTTTGAAGTAGTAGTTACAGCAGAAGTCCTTCCACCAGCAACTTTGTAAAATCCGTTTTTGTTATTCCAGCTTTTTGCAAGAGACAAAACTGAATCAACTTTGAACTGAGTGGTTTTATTAGTGCTGATGTCCAAATCTGAAGAACTTACAATAATTCTTAATTCTCCATCAAGCGCTTCAAGTTTTAGAGAATCTGGTTTGAAGATTCTTACTTCAGCATTTGGGTTTGCATTCACTTGAATGTCAAGTGCAGGAAGCCCAGTCGTAGTCTCAAAATATCCAGCAAGGATAATTAGAAGTCCTTGTCCAGTAATCATTGCAAGGCGATAGAATGTTGATCTTATTCCAACAAAGTATGCTTGCTTATGCTCCGAAAGACCAATCATATAAAAGCCATCTGCAGCAATGTCATGCGTAGCAGAACTAAAAGCGAGTAACCAGAAAAACAAAAGTGTGTATTGAAAGAAATCAGGAACTGGAATTGTTAAGGCAACGCCCGCCAGACCTGCGCCAATAAAGAGCTGCATCGTGATAATCCAAAAACGCTTAGTTTTAAAGATATCTACAATTGGAGACCAGAGAGGTTTAATTACCCATGGGAGATAAAGCCAACTTGTATAGAGTGCAATGTCGCCATTTGAAATACCAAGTCGTTTATACATTATAACAGAAACCGTCATTACAATTATGTAGGGAATTCCTTCAGCATAATAGAGTGTTGGTACCCATGCCCACGGATTTACTTTGCTTTTCTTTTTCTCAGTCATAAAATTGCCTTTAAATAAATTATAATTAATTTTTTAAGAACATATTTTTTGCCATAATTGCTGCTCCCATATGAGGTGAGAGTTCGGCATTTATCAGTTTTACATCTGTAATATCTTTAATTCTTGATTGAAATAAATTAGCGTAATAATTATCTGTTGTAATTGTTCCACCAATTAAACTTACTGATAATAAATCTTCATTTATTTTTTCTTTCATGGCGGAGATATGTTCAACAAGTTGGTCTATCTCAGAATTCAAAATATCTATACAAATATCATCATTCTTTTCAGCGGCTTCAATTACTAATGGAGCTATTTGTGGAATATCAAAATTGCTTTTGTAAACGGCATTAATTAATTGTGTAGAATCTGAGATGTTAAAATTTTCTTTAACAAGCTTTGTAAGCAGGGTCACATTACTTCTACCATCAAAAGATTTCGCTAGGGCACTTAATCCTGCACGTCCAATATGAAAACCACTTCCTTCATCACCTAGAATGCGTCCAAAGCCACCTACTCGATGTATATTGTTTTGTAAATCTTTTCCAAACATAATAGAACCAGTTCCTGCAATAAGGATGCTACCAGGTTTTCCTGTGAATGCTCCTTCAAGGGCAATACGGGCATCGCTTTCAACACTGAAATTATTTATGTTTAGATAATTCTCTTTTGCTTTTTTGAGAAGAGCATTTTTAAGACGTTCAGCATCATCCCTTCTTCCGGCACCAGCAGTACCGATTAAAATTGATTGAACATCATTAAGAGAAATGTTTGTATCATTTGTAAGATTGGAGAGTAATTCCAAAATCGAATTAACTACATCAGTAATCTCAAAAGCTAGAAAATTGGATGGGCCACCAATTCCTTCATTAATAATGTTTAGATTTTCATCAACCAAAACTCCTTTTGTTTTGGTCCCACCACCATCAATTCCTATAAAATATTTCATCTTAAATCCTATGTGAAATTAGTAATGTCAAAATATAAAAAAGATAGGTAATTAGAAATAAACTAATTACTAATTTGTGTCTAATTTATAAAATAATAAGATGTTATGTACAAAATTATTATATTTGATATCAAATGACTTTTATTTTAATAGGAAAGTAGAATGAGTTTGAAAATTCTTTTAACTGCCGTTACAAATTTTTTATTATTTCTATTTTTTGTGCCGAGTACCTTTTTTGCTCAAAATATACCTCAATATTTGACTAACCCAAATTATGAGTTAGAGATTGGGAAGTACAAAATTTATAAATCCAAACAAGCAGATATTGTTATGCTTGGTAACTCACTAACGCATGGAGCTAACTGGAATGAATTATTAGGTCGTAGTTCAATTTCTGAGCAAGGAATTCCAAGTGATATAACTGCCGGTGTATTAAATAGAATGGAATATGTTTATAAAGTTAACCCAAAGGTTTGCCTTATCATGATTGGTGTTAATGATGTTTTTAGTTGGATACCTAATGAAACAATTTTTAATAATTATGTATTAATTGTTGAAAACCTTAAAAGAAAAAATATTATTCCAATTATACAATCACTTCTATATGCGGGAAAGATACAGGAAGGAGCAGAAGGAAGAAACAAGGAAATTACAAAGCTAAATAAATTGCTTTCAGATTATTCAAAGAAAAACAACATTGAATATATTAATCTGAATAAAAAAATGTCTCGCTCATATTTTCTAAAAAGTCCTTTAACCTATGATGGAATTCATTTAAATGGTAAAGGTTTTAAAATATGGGGACGAGAAGTTGATAAAGTATTGCGTAAATATAGTCTATAATAAATAGGATAATAAATGAAAGACAAAAATATAAATAATCTATTAATAATTTTTGGGATAACTATTGCTCTTCTAATTGCAAATTCTTATATGCCAGCTGGTGTTGAAATATTTGGTTTTGAGATAAAGCAAGTCGATTTTCTTAGCGATATCAGATCAGATGATTTTTATGATGATGATACTATTGACGAAGAATATTATGACGAAGAAGATGATGAATATTTTGATGAGGATGATGAATATTATGAGGAAGAGAGTGAAAATGATACTTCATTTATGGAAGGAAAACCCAGATACAACTTAGCTTCAATTATTAATATGAATAGACTTACAGAGTTTATTACGAGTGAAATTGATAAACTTTCAAATAACTTTATGCTTCCATCCACAACTACTAGAGGAAGAAATTTAAGTGGTAATTTGAAACAATTAAACAAATTTTTCTCGGCACTTAAAAAAGCAAAAAATCAGCAAGTTAGGATAGCTCATTATGGTGATTCTACTTTAGAAGGAGATTTAATCTCATCTGATCTTAGAGAATTATTCCAAACAAAATTTGGTGGTAGAGGTGTTGGGATGGTTCCAATTACTTCGAATGATACAAATTTTAGAGAAACTACAAATCTAAGTTTTTCTGATGATTGGACTACTGCAACAGTTTTCTCTAGAAATAAAGACCGGTTGCCTTTAGGAATTAATGGGCATGTTTTTGTTAACTCGGATGGTAGCTGGGTTAAAATGAAAACAAATAATAAGTATAAAACTGCGCGAAAATTTGATATAGCTAAATTGTATTATTCGGAAGCTCAAAGAGGCACTAAAATAAATTATTCTCTAAATGGAGCTGGAACTGTTACAAAATCTCTCTCTTCAGGAAAAGGATTAAAAGTTCTTGAAATTAAACACGAAGGTTCTAAATCGATTAAAGTCGAATTTCCAAAAAATGAATCTGCCTATTATTATGGCATAAGCTTAGAGAGTAAGAACGGTGTATATATTGATAATTACGCTTTAAGAGGTAATTCAGGAGTTGATCTAAAAAAGATATCAACCAAGTACTTAAAAGACTTTCAGCGAAAAATGGATTATAAACTAGTAATTCTGGAATTTGGACTAAATGTTTTAAGTGGAAGAAAAACTGTTTTCACTCGCTATGAAAAAGATATGATTAAAATAATAAACAGAATGAAAAAGGCAATGCCAGAAGCAAGTTTTATTTTAGTTGGTGCTCACGATAAATGTATAAAAAAGGGTTCAAGGTTTATTACTGACCCAGCAGTATTTAAATTAGTTGAAGCACAAAAAAGTATTGCTGAAAAAACTGACATTGCATTTTGGAATTTATTTGAAGCAATGGGTGGTGAAAATTCAATGGTAGATTGGGTAAATTCTAATCCTCCAAGAGCGTTTAAAGATTATATCCACTTTAATAATACAGGTGCTAAAATGGAAGCTGAAATGATATTTTCAGAATTAATGAAAAAGTATAAATAAGAGCTTAATATGATAGATTTTACTTCACTAGAAGGGGATACACTGTGGGAAAGGTGGCAATATTTTGCCCAAACAACCCCAGAGAGAGTAGCAATAGTTCATTGGCGTGCAATTGAGGAGCCAATCAGATGGACATATTCTTCTTTGATTGAAACAGCCAATAAGTTTTCGGTTTATTTAAAAAGTATTGGAGTTAAAAAAGGGGATGTTTGTGCACTAATTATAAGACATAATCCATATTTTTATCCATTATATTTAGGAATTGCTGGAATTGGTGCATTACCCTCAGTGCTAGCATATCCTAATCCAAGACTGCATCCTGAGAAGTTTAGACAAGGATTAGTAGGAATGGCATTGCGCTCTGGCTTAGATTGGATTTTAACAGAGACTGAGTTAGAAGAGGTAATTCTTCCTTTCGTTGAAGATAAAGAGACTACTGTTAATGAGTTGTTTTTCCCATTAGAGTGGGATCTTGAGAAAGAAATTGATCCAGAGAGAATGCAAGAGCTAAGTGAAATTAGAGCCGAGATAAAACCAGATGAACCAATGCTGCTTCAGCATTCTTCTGGCACTACCGGATTACAAAAACCAGTTGTGCTTACCCATGAAGCGATACTTCAGCATGTTAAAAATTTGGGAAGTGCTATCAACCTTTCTTCTGACGATAAAATTGTAAGTTGGCTTCCTTTGTATCACGATTTGGGATTAATAGGTGCGTTTCATATTCCACTTGCTTCTGGAATTCCCTTTATTCAAATTGATCCTTTTGAGTGGGTACTTGCACCAATTTTACTTTTTATGGCAACCTCTCAAGAGAAAGCTACTTTATCTTGGGCTCCAAATTTTGCTTATAATTTATTGGCGGATAAACTTTCTGATGAAGATATGGAAGATATTTCTCTTGAAAGTTTAAGAATGCTTATTAATGCTGGTGAACCTGTAAGAACAGAAAGTCATAAAAAATTTCATGAAAGGTTTAAGAAATTTGGTTTTAATAATAATGCTTTAACTGCAATGTATGGAATGGCAGAAGTGACTTTAGGCGTAACCCAAACAACACCAGGTGAGCAAGCTAAAGAAATTTCTGTAGATAGGGAAATACTCGCTAGTGGGAAAGTTGTATTTTCTGATGATGAAGCTATATCTAGAATTTGTGTCTCTTCTGGAAAAATAATTAATGGCTGCTTCTTAAAAATTGTGGATGAATTTAGAAATGAACTTTCGGATGATGCCGTTGGTGAGATAGTTGTTACTTCAGTTTCAATGTTTTCAGGTTATCGAAATTATCCTGAAAAGACGGTTGAAGTTTTAGGTGAAGATGGAAATTATTACACTGGTGATATAGGATTTGTAGTTGATGATGATCTATATGTTATTGGACGAAAAAAGGATATTATTATAGTAGCTGGTAATAATATTTATCCTGAAGATGTTGAAGACTTTGTGAGCAAGGTTGACAAAGTTATACCTGGTAGAATTATTGCATTTGGTGAAGATGATGTAGAGCTTGGCACTGAGCAAGTTAGTGTTGTGGCCGAAACCAAACTTGAGACAGTAGCTGAATTTGAACAATTAAGAATTGCAATATTGCGTGCAGGAATGGAAGTAAGTGTTAATATACATAGTGTTTATTTAGTACCACCTCGCTGGTTAATTAAAAGTTCATCTGGTAAACCAAGTAGAAAAGCAAATAGACAAAGAATTATTAGTAGAACAGATGATAAAGTTTGGAGTAAAAAATGATTAGTGAAAGACTTAAAAAAATAATTTGCGACGAGTTATATCTTGATCCTTCGTCAATAGAAATTAAGGATGAAACTGAAGCAAATGAAGTTCCCGGATGGGACTCATTAAATCATGCAAATATTATTGTTGCTATAGAGAAGGACTACGGAGTTAGATTTAAAGGACTCGAAGTTTTAAAATGTAATAATGTTGGGGCATTGCAAAACCTCGTTGATTCAAAAATATAAGACAAAATTATAGGTTCATATGTTCGGAATAGATATTAGTAAACTCCCCGATCTTTTCTTGTTCGACCCAAATTATCCACTTCTGTTTGGGTCTTCATTATTTTTATTTCTCTTTTTTGCACTTCTGGTTTTTTATAGAATTTTTGCAAAATCAAATAACGCCAGAAACTTGGTCTTAATCGTTTTCTCTCTCTACTTTTATTATATGGCTGGTGGAGTATTTGTATTACTTCTTATTTTAAATGCAGTCCTAAATTTTTATTTTGGTAAGTGGATGGGTGCTGCGAAAGGAGAGAATAATAAACGTACTTTTCTCTTGCTTGCGTTACTATTCAATCTTGGATTGCTGGCTTATTTTAAATACACAAATTTTTTCATTCAGTTAATAAATGATATCAATATTGGGCAGTTTGAATTATTAGACATCATTCTACCGCTCGGCATCTCATTTTATACATTTAAGTCATTAAGTTATATTCTAGATATTTATTTAGAGGTAATGGAGCCAACAAAAAGTTTCCGAGATTATTTCATATTTGTTACTTTCTTTCCAAATATATTATCTGGTCCAATAGATAGAGCAGTTAAATTTCTACCTCAAATTAATAAAACATATAACCTTACTCGCAAAGATATTGCGATGGGATTAATGTTAATAATGATGGGACTGATTAAGAAAATTATGATTGCTGATTATATTAGTCTTAATTTTGTTGATAGAGTGTTCGATTCGCCAATTAGATTTACTGGAGTTGAAAATTTATTAGCTGTTTATGGTTATGCACTACAATTATATTGTGATTTTTCTGGATACTCTGATATAGCAATTGGAATTGCATTATTGCTTGGATTTAAATTAATGGAGAATTTTAACTATCCATTTAAAGCTAAAAGTGTTTCTGATTTTTGGAAAAGATGGCATATTTCACTTTCTAGTTGGTTGTTAGATTATGTTTTTCGTCCATTGCAAATGACATTCCGTAACTGGGGAAAAGTAGGAAATATTACAGCTTTAGTTATTACATTTGTTTTAGTTGGCTTCTGGCATGGAGCTAGTTGGGCATTTTTGATTTGGGGATTATTGCACGGGCTATACATGGGCATTGGATTGTTGGTTCAAGGTCCAAAAAGAAAATTCTACAACAAATATAATTTATTTAATTCAAAAATTTTTGGTGGAATTCAAATATTCATTACTTTCAATTTAGTAGCATTTTCATTTATTTTCATTAGAGCAAATAATTTTGAATCAGCTATAGATGTTGTTAAACAGATTCTCTTTTTCTTTAAGCCTAATGTATTTATTCAATTTATTGAAGGATTTACCCCCACTTTCATTCTAATTGTTTTAGGATTTTTATTCCATTTTCTTCCAAGTTCATTAGGCGATAAAGTTACAGATGAGTTGTCAAAAATGAATATATTTGTTCAAGCAATTATTTTCACAATAGTAATATGGATAATCACTCAAGTACAATCGGCGGATTTACAGCCTTTTATATATTTTCAATTTTAATATATGTTAAGAAAAAATAAAATAGTGCTAATATTCTATCTACTTGTTGCATTTAGTGTTACAAATCTTTTTGCTCAGGAAGTAACTAGAAGTGAGCAGTTGAAAAAATCGGCACTAAAACAGATTGAAGCAAAAAAATATGGCGAAGCAATTGATTTGCTTAATAAATATATTTCATCTGCTCCACGAGATACTGATGGGTATACTTTAAGGGGGACTTCCTTCGAGATAATGGGGCAATATCAAAATGCAGTTTTAGATTTAAGACGAGCACTAAAATTAGATCAAAATAATACTACAGCTAGAACTGCTCTAGCAAGAACAGAAGCTATCTGGCATAAGCAATTAAGAAAGAAAATAAAAGGGCACGAACGCGAAATTGCAATTGATCCTTCAAATCCTTTCAATTATTTGGAGATAGGAAAATCCTACAGGTGGCTTGAAGAATGGCAAACGGCTGAAGACTGGTATGACCAATATTTAGCACGTGATGATAACGCTTCCCCTGATGAAATTATTAGATATACAATAATTCTTACCAAAACTGGACACATAAAAAAAGGGGAAATAATATTAAAGAAATGGGTAGAAAAATATCCTGGTGATTGGCGACTTTGGAGTAGATACGGATATTTTTCACTATGGCTTGCAAAATATAAACAATCTAAAATAGCGTTTGAAAATGCGCTTGGGTTCAAACCCTTCTTTAAGGAAGCTCAAGATGGATTGGATATTGTAACTAAAAAAGCTTATGTAACTCAAAACGATCCACGAGCATTTGAAAAAGAATTTCCTATTGATAGGTACTTTCGTCTATTGCGAAAAAACCCAGACGATTCTGAGATGCGATTTAAATTGGTGAACGATTTAGTACAAGCCAATAGAATTGAAGAAGCATATCAGCAATTGGAAATTCTTGGAGTTGATTACTCGGAAGAACCAAAATATATTGAAAAATGGGACTTTGTTACTGCATACAGAGATAGTGTTTATAATGTAAGAATTGAAGAATTGGTTATTAAAGTTGAAAATAATCCTACCGATAAAGAATCTGTACTTAAATTGGTACAATATTATAGTTATCTGGAAGAGTATGATGAAGCGACTTATGTATTGGAAGACTATCTTGAACTTGTACCTGATGAGAATGACCCTCGTATTAATTTTGAGTATGCCCAAATCCTTGCTTGGAATAGATATTTTGAGGATGCAGGAGTAGTACTCGATAAATTAATTATTGAATATCCACAAAACTTGGATTATAAATTATTTAGAGCTCAAATTTCAATTTGGACAGAAACTGAGATTGAATTAGCATCAGAATATGTAGAAGAAGTTCTTGCTAAACATCCAAATAATGTAGATGCTTTGGTAGCAAAAGCAACTTTATTAATTGTAGATGAGGATTTTGAAGCGGCACAAGAAACAATAAATAAGGCAAAATTACTAGACCCTGCAAATAATGAAGTCTTTACAATTCAGACCAGATTAGAATTTCAGATTATCCGTGTGCGTGAGAGGGAGATATATGAAATTCTTGAAAAAGGGAGAGGCGTTCTTGGCGATGAAGGTTGTGAAGAAGCGTTACCATATTATGTAGAATATCTTGAAAAAGCTGAACCAAATAATATTATAAAACGTGAATATGGCGATGTGCTTTTTTGCGCAAAATATTATGATGAAGCGTTAGTTATTTATAATGAAATTCTGGACAATGGATTTGATTATAGAACCTCTTTAGAACGTGGAAAACTATATTATGAAGTAGGTGATTCTATCAGTGCTGTAAATGCGTTTAAAGAATTAGTGGAAGAAGATTCCACAGAATTTCAACCACAATTATATCTTGGTGATTCATATTCGAAGATGGGCGAATATGACTCTGCAATGACTACATATGAAAACCTGCTTACATGGGAGCTAGATTCAATGCAAGTCTTTCTAGTTGAACAAAGAATGTCTTGGATACCAGCAACAGGTTTAAATGCTATTATTAAAGCGTTCCCCTCTAGCATAGGCTTTTCGCCACAAGCACAATTTTATTTTGATGATTTAAGTTTTTCTTTTAGTAAAATTGGTGGAAGAATTGATTTAGGGGTCTTCCAATATCTTACTATCGGTGCCTCGTTTTATAGAACCACCACTACGGCAAATTGGGAAAGTTTAGATTCAGCTACTGTTCATTATGTCGATTCTGTCTCACAAACTGGATTTACTGGAAGAAGAATTTATACTTCGTTTAAAGGTCATATTGTTATTCCATTTTCGGATGAATTAGTTCTCTCAATTGCTTTGGGTATTATTAACACTGAGGGTTTTGATAGTCAAGATGAAACAGAAATTTCATTCAGTTATGATAATTATGAAAATTTTGGAGCTTCTATTCTATATTTTGCTTCAGATGCAAATCTAATCTTATATTCACCATATCTTATCGATTATCATCTTCCAAATCTAACTAGGATGACTGCATCAATATTTAAAGTGAAAGGCTACTATAATCATTCAACAGGGTTACTTTTCTCCACCGTTTTTGATTACTTAGCAATATCAGATGGGAATGAAGGGAATAATTTCCAGTTTAGAATGGGGTATCAATTTACTGATCCTTTTAGTGGAGGTTACGAGTACTTCTATCAAAATTTTAAATATCCAAATGATTATTTAGGCGGTCTTTATTATTCACCACAAGGCTTTGATTCTCACTCACTTTGGGCAGACTTTTTATTAGAAGATAAAGAGAGAACTGAAATATCTATGGGTGGAAAAATTGGTTATGCACCACAAACCGATCAGCTAATACTAGAGGGTCATATGAATGCTGAGTATAGATTGCTTTCAAATTTATTTCTTCAAGGAAGCTTAACAATGGGGCAAAGTTCTCAATACAATTCAGCTTACAGATTCTTCGGTGCAAATCTATCGGCTTATTGGACTTTTTGGTAAAGGGTAAAGAGATTGTTAGTTCCTGTCTTATTTTAATAAGAACTTTTCATTTTTCACAAAAATAATTAGCATAATACCTCAATAAACGCAATGTGTATATTGGGATATTACCAACAAGTGTTGAAAGATTAATATGAATTATATATGATAAGATGAAATCATTTTTTAAAAATGAAAAAACGAAGATTGTGTTTATGAAACTTTATAATGTAAAACTATCAAGTTAAATATCAACTACACTAAAAGAGATATCGATACTTAATTTGGTAGAATCCGTGTGTTCACTAATTCTATTACTCAAATCAACCAGTTTGTCCAATATAAATTTTATTTAATATAAAACTTAAACAGTAAACACATTTGTCCATCTATTTTAAAACTAAAAAACCTCGAAAAGAATTGAGGTTCTTTTGCTCCACGGGTAAGATTCGAACTTACATTCCGAAAACTTTCGGAATAACAGCTAAATGCTCTACCATTTAGTTCTGTAATATGTAATACTAAATTTTAACCTCTCCATCAATCACTCTTTGGGTCATAATTTTGCTTTT
>Ga0164315_10003688_pt1 | contig 11895 bp, 11 predicted proteins | sample GuaBasSedimGuay6_FD_113737 | JGI IMG/M metagenome (GOLD analysis project Ga0164315, IMG submission 113737) | Subseafloor sediment microbial communities from Guaymas Basin, Gulf of California, Mexico - Guay6, Core 4569-2, 0-3 cm | ecosystem: Environmental > Aquatic > Marine > Hydrothermal vents... | reverse complement strand
ACCAGTATCTCCTTTAGGACCTTGAATACCTTGTGGTCCAATGGGACCAGCTACACCAGTATCCCCTTTGGGACCTTGAATACCTTGTGGTCCAATGGGACCAGCTACACCAGTATCCCCTTTGGGACCTTGAATACCTTGTGGTCCAATGGGACCAGCTACACCTGTATCTCCTTTAGGACCTTGAATACCTTGTGGTCCAATGGGACCAGCTACACCAGTATCTCCTTTAGGACCTTGAATACCTTGCGGTCCAGTTACACCTATCCCTGTTGGTCCTGTGTCTCCAGTAGGACCAGTAGGTCCAGTTGTACCGGCCCCAGTTGGACCTGTAGGTCCCGTAGGACCCGTTCCAGCAGGACCTGTTGGTCCTGTAGTTCCAACACCAGTTGGACCAGTAGCACCTGTTCCAGCAGGACCAGTAGGTCCAACAGCACCAGTAGGTCCAGTCGTACCAGCTCCAGTAGGACCAGTAGGTCCTGTAGCACCCGTTCCAGCAAGACCTGTAGGACCAGTAGGTCCAACAGCACCAGCAGGGCCAGCGGGACCAGTAGGTCCAGTCGCACCTGTACCAGCAGGACCAGCGGGACCAGTAGGACCAGTTGCTCCTACTTGACCACCTCCTACAGTGGCAGAACATAAACTAATCCAGCCAATAGGACCTCCATTAATAGGAGGATTAACTCGATAAAAGAAATAGCATTGTGAATCAGTATCAAATACCAAAAGGCTATTTTCCGGCGCAGGAATAGCCATTCGTGTAGCAGCGTCCATTCTAGGTATTAAAATACCCCTATTAGCATCTTGAACTTCAAAAACAGCTGAGGGCGGAATTACAGGTGGATTAGGAACATTAATACCCACTTGTTGCTGCGCCTGAACAAATGTAGGTAGAGTAAGGAAAACAAATAATAATAAAGCTATAAATAAAGCTTTACTTAATGTTTCTCTAATACTACTCTTTCGTCTGATTACGATAAAATTTGGTACCATACTGATATATTTATACTAATTAATTTCTTTATCTTTACTTAAATAAGGTTACTTTGCCTACATATTTTTTGGTTTCACCTTCAGCCTCATTATTGTATTTTGATTTTCCTTTTACAACAATAACCCAAGAATAAACCCCAATAACAGGTTCACTACCATTTCCAGCTTTAATTCCATTCCATCCTATATTTTCATCTGTTGTGTGAAACATAACATTTCCCCATCTATTATATATATAGAAATCGTATTTTATAACTTCAAAATCAACTTGAAATACCGGTCTAAAGACATCATTAAGCCCGTCTCCATTTGGAGAAAAGGCGTCAGGAGTAAATAAATCAGTTAAAGGACCAGGTAGATTAAGAAGAGTCCATGATTCAAAAAAATCACCCCCAGAAATACTGTTTGCAATGACAGTATTGCTTATACTATTTCCAACAGGGGGCATGTCTAACCATTTTCCTAGGTTTGTATTATTACGTGATGCCTTTAGTTGTTGTAGATTTAAAGTGTTGTATGCAGGGTTAACATCATCACTCGTATAAGTGAATATTAAATTAACATCTGGTCTATTAAGAAAGTCACTTGCTTTGATAATCCAGAAACGATCAACTACTTTTCCTGGTTCAGTTTCCATGGGGCTTGCACCTGTTGGTAATGGATAATTATAAAAATCTGAAGGATAGGTTGCAAAATCAATATAATCAGAATCGTTCATTGGAGTTAAAACATCAATAGCAAAGTTTAGATCATTAAAAGAGGTTAAGTTATCTGAGCCAAATGGTATGCTAAATGTTCCAGTTGTTGAACCAATACGCCATCGAAGCATACTATAACCTCCTGGTAAAGTTTCACTTTTAATGAATCCTGATTGATAATTTATACCAGCAGGGCTAGGATTATTAATGATAAAAGTGTTTGCATTAAGAATAAAAGGTGCATCAACAAATAAAGTGCCATCAACAGAACAATTATCGATAGTTAGGGCCTTTCTACTTCTACTTACAATTAAGTTCTCAAAATGAGTAGCAGTAAAGCCTCCAATTATTTGCTGGTTCGTTTGATGCCAAAGGCTTACGAATCCATCTTGTTTTGTTCCTGTAAAATTTGTAAAAACATAATTATTTGCATTATTATTGGTCCAATCACCATTTACAAATATATGTCCCCCAGCCAACTCAATTTGACCGTTTATATGATTAACAAAATTGCCAAGTACGGCAATACCAACATTACCACCTTGTGTGCTAGGTCCAATTACGGTAATCGCCCCATCATTGACCAGTGCTTCCTGAGATGATGAAAGCATAGGAATAACAAGCATTCCCAATAAACCTAAAATACCGAATAAATAAGACTTCCCTATCTTTAGTTGGTAATTAAACATCAATTCTTTTATTTCTTTTGTAATAAACAAAGGTACAAAATTATCTTAAAATTAAAAATATTAAAGGCATTTCCTTGCATATTTTAATTAACAAAGAAATACATTGAGTGTTAATACGATAGAAACAGGAATTTTGTTACTGTTAATATACAATTATTACCCAACTTAGTTTAGACACAATAAAGCTAGAAATGGTGCTTGATGAAACAGATTTTTTTAATCAAATTTGTGTGTCACATGAATTACTCATTGATGGTTCGTGAAATATTTCAAGAGTTTGCTATAACTGCCTCACTTATAATTGACAATTGATACTTTATATTAGTAATAGCAACTCTATAAGATTACAGATATTCAGTTGATTATGTAGGTGACCTAACTATTGAATCATGTTGTTAGTGACTTTAGGTGCTTTCAAGAATTAGTAATCAATTTTACTCTGCTGATTTTGCCAGAGTTGAAAAGGCTCCAATTTATTTTCTATATTTAGCAATTGAGTAGAAAGTTTTCTTCTAATAATTGGTAGTTCTATTTCGCTATAAATAAAAGAATCGTCAAACCCAGCGTTAGCAGCATCATTTTTATCAGCTGCAAAGTATAACTTTTTTGCCCTTGACCAATAGATTGCACCAAGACACATTGGGCAAGGTTCACAACTTGAATAGATTTCACAATCAGCTAATTGAAAAGAGTTCAACTTGTCACAAGCAATTCGGATAGCATTTATTTCGGCATGTGCAGTAGGATCATTTGTTGCTGTAACTGTATTTACAGCAGTTGCTATAACTTTATTATTTTTAACAATAATAGCCCCAAATGGCCCACCTTTTCCAGATTTCACATTCTCATTTGCCAATTCTATAGCCTGATTGATAAACATTTTTTGTTCTTGTGTCATAGTCTAGATTATTTCAAAGCTTTTTCTAATTCTTCGACAGGCCTCAATAATTTCTTCCTCAGATATTATTAAAGGAGGTGATATCCTGAAGGCTCCTTCATAGAAAAGAAATAAGTCACTAATAATACCTTGATTATACATTTCTTGCATGATTTTGTCAATAGGAAAGTCAATACCAAGGTCTATTGCCATATATAAGCCATCACTTCTGATTTCTTTAATAGCTGGAATATTCGTCAATTCTTTCCTAAATAGAAGAGCTTTTTCTTCTGCTTGATTTAATAGTTCAGGATTTTCAGTTAATATTCTAAGGTTTTCAAGAGCTGCAGCAGCTGATACTGGATGACCACCAAAAGTGGTTATATGACCTAAAACAGGCTTAAATGTTAATGTGTCCATTATCTTTTTTGATGAAACGAATCCTCCTATTGGCATTCCGCCTCCCATTGCTTTTGCTATTGTAAATATATCAGGTATTACATCGTATTTCTGAAATGCAAATAGAGATCCTGTTCTTCCAAATCCAGTTTGAATTTCATCAAATATTAGCAATGCTCCTGTTTTATCACATGCCTTCCGAAGCTTTTTAAGAAAATCATTTTTTGGACTAATGATTCCTCCTTCACCCTGAATTCCTTCTACAAGGACACATGCCGTTTTTGAAGTTATTTTTTGTAGGTCATCCTCATTATTATACTCCATAAACCCAATATCGGGTAGTAGTGGGCGATATGCAGTTTTAAATAACTCACTACCCATAACACTCATAGCACCGTGAGTGCTACCATGATATGCATTTTTAAAGGCGAGTATCTGACTACGGCCTGTATATCTTTTAGCAAGCTTCAAAGCACCTTCAATTGCTTCGCTTCCTGAATTTACAAAATAGGTAGTGTCTAAGGGATTGGGAATGCTTTTTGCCAATAATTCAGCAAATCGTACTTGGGGTTCTTGTATAAATTCACCATAAACCATAAGATGGGAATATTTATCAAGTTGATCTTTTATGGCTTTTATAATACGAGGATGTTTATGACCTAAGTTACTTACGGAAACTCCTGAAACTAAATCAATATACTCTTTACCTTCTTTATCATAAAGGTAAATTCCATTTGAGTTTACGATTTCTATTCCAATGGGTTCGTTTGATGTACGACCCTGATGATTATAAAATAATTGCTTTAATGATGGCATCTTATGGATCTCTTTTTTTTAATAAATAAGGTTAGTATCGCCTAACCCTTCTCTAATGATTTCAATATCATCATGACTAAAATCGACTACTGTTGATGCAATATTACCACCAGGTCCACTATCAACAACAATATCTACTTTGTTTTTATAATTATCATAAATTAATTCAGGGTCAGTAATATACTCTAAAACCTCATCTTGATGATGCAATGAGGTTGATAATATGGGGTTGCCTAAGCCTTCAATAATTGCTTGTACTATATTATTCTTAGGAGCTCTAATTCCGATTGTTTTTTTCTTATGCTTAAAAATCTTAGGTACTTGGTTATTTGCTTTTAATATAAATGTAAAAGGACCAGGAAGGCAACGTTTCATAATTCGAAAAACATGATTATCGATGGGTTTTGAATAGTCTGACAAGTTACTTAAATCACGACAAAGTATTGAAAAATTATTCTTCTTAGGGTCAAGACCTTTTAATTTAGCAATTTTTTCAACGGCCTTTTGTTTGAAGATGTCGCTACCAAAAGAATAAACGGTATCTGTTTGGTAAATTATGACACCACCGTCTCTAAGGCACTCCACAATGGTTTTGATGTGTTTTGGAGATGGGTTTTCTTCGTACAATTTTATTTGCATACTTACATTTATTATTGTCTTTTACAAGACACAAATGTACTAAAATGGAGTTTGTAAATGATTTTTTAAAATTTCAACATTAAGCTTTGTTATTTTTACTAATATTGTATGCGATTAAAAATGAAATTAATTTAAAAAATTGGATATGAAAAAAATCTCGAAGCAATTATTACTGGTAGGAATTGTTTTTATGAGTTTAAGCACTGTTGTACAAGCTCAGTTTCAATTATTAAGTGGCCTGTCAGGAGGAACTTATCAAAGTCTAGCTCAGGATATTAAAAATAATTCGAGCCTTAAAATTAATGTACTTACTTCGTCAGGTAGTGTGGATAACTTTAACCAATTAGTTTCGGATGAAAATTCGATTAATGCCACATTTATACAATATGATGTGCTATTGGCTAATGAATTAGAAAAGCCTAGCATTCGTGAAAATTTACGAATTTTATTGCCTTTATTTTTGGATGAAGAGATTCATTTAATTGCAAAAAAAGGTTCAGGTATTACAAGTTTATCTGATTTGCGTGGAAAGCGCGTTGCCGTCGGAACAAAAGAACAAGGGACCTATGTTACTGCAACAACAATTAAGCAACGTACAGGAGTGGCTTGGTTGAATGTGGAGATGAGTTCGAATGATTCATATAAGGCTCTTATAGATGGTGTTATTGATGCATACTTCTATGTAGGAGGCGCGCCAGTTTCTTCTTTAAAAAAGTTGGGAGCCGATGCCCCAATACAATTAGTAAGCATTAAACACAAGGCGTTGAAAGATATCTATCGAAAGAAGAAAATTGCTTCAGGAACCTATGCTTGGCAGCAAAAGAGTGTAACAACTTATGCGGTACCTACTTTACTAGTTGTAAAAGTAAAAAACATGAGTGACGATACACAGGTGAAATTTAACACCTTATTAAAGGATGTAAATGCTAATATGAAAAAGATGCAAAGTACTGGACATCCAAAATGGAAAGAAGTTTACTTTAAAAATCAAGATATAGATTGGCCTTATTATTACTCTCGTCCAGTTGTGAAAGATACAGATAATACAGGGTCTGAATAAGTAAGATGATTGTATTATTTATGAAGCAGGATGTTTATCGTTGATGAACATCCTGCTTTTTTTTTGGTCTTTTATTCAACAAATAACACCATGCCTTTCAAGTATTCGCCTTCAGGATGATATATACTAACGGGATGGTCAGCAGGTTGAGATAAGTGATGAAGAACCCGTACTTTGCGGCCACTCTGAATTGCAGCTGCCAAAACAGTAGATTCAAATAGCCTACGGTCAACGACCTGTGAGCAAGAAAAAGTAAATAGTAGTCCACCAGGAGCTATCTTTCTTAATGCAGTTGCATTAATTCTTTTATAGCCTTGAACGGCTTTATGGCGTACATCACGATGTTTGGCAAAGGCTGGTGGATCCAATATGATTATATCATAGGCATCTTCCATTTCATTCAAGAAACTCATTGTGTCAATTGCAAAAGATTTATGTTTCTCTTTATCAAAACCACTTAAATTTACATTTTCATCAGTAAGTTCTATGGCAATTTTTGAGCTATCCACAGAGTGAACCTCTTTGGCTTCACCATTTAGAGCATAGATAGAAAACCCACCAGTATAACAGTATGTATTGAGTACCCGTTTTCCTTTCGAATATTGCCCTATTAATTCTCTATTATATCGCTGATCAATAAAGAAACCTGTTTTTTGGCCTTTAACCCAATTTATTTTAAATTTATTTCCATTCTCAAGCACCACATCAGACTCTTTGTCACCAACTAGAAAGTGGTTTTCTACTTCAAATGGAATATTTTTCGGAAGACTTTCTTTACTCTTAACATATATAGTGTCCATCTTGTCACCATAGATTTCCTGCAAAGCCTTCGAGACATTGTCTTTAATTAAGTACATTCCCACTGAATGTGCTTGAATAACAGCTGTTTTATTATATACATCAATCACTAAACCTGGTAGCCCATCACCTTCGGCAAAAACTAAACGGTAAACATTGGTATTTGTATTGTTGATTAGATTAAGGGAAACACGCATATTATATGCAGATTGTATTTTTTGTTTCCAAAAATTAGTGTCAATGTCAATTTGCACAAAACTAAAAATACGTACTGCAATAGATCCATCCCCCCAATGACCAATACCTAAAAATCGGTCTTTATTATTATAAACTTCTACAATATCTCCTTCTTGAGTTGGTCCATAAACTTTTTTAATGGCTCCTGAAAACACCCATGGATGTTGACGTAAAACAGCATCATCCTTACCTGATTTTAATACAACTTTCGTTCTTTCCATAGTTTTATTGTTTTATGAATAATAGATATTAATCTGAAGACAAAATTCGATTGCAAAATTATGCTTTCTATCAACAAGTTTGGCGAAAGAATAATGAAACTATTTGACTTACAGAATAAGTGTTGCTTAAACCAATGTTTTTCACATTTTGATGGTGATAAATAAGTACTTTTGTGGCTATGAAATTCTATTAAATGTTTAGTTTTACATAAAATAAATGCAATTGTATCTCTAGTAGAAAACAATTAAGAAGAAGTTTTTAGATAATATGAATTATTAACCAAATAAAATATTTAGCATGAGAAAATTAATAAGTTTACTTCTAATTGCCGCATTCGGTTTCGTGGTATTAACTTCAGCCACTCCAAAGAAGAAAAAATCAAAGATGTTTAAAGGTACTGTAACCTATTCACTAAATTATGAAGGTGATGCATTAACTCCACTTCAAATCTCAAAACTTCCAAAGACTGTAAGTATCAAGATGTTTGGAACAATGACAAGTATTGAAATAGTGAATGGCCCTGCGATTATTACAATGATTGAGCGCCCTGACGATAAGGTTAAGATTACATTAATTGAAGTGATGGATAAGAAAGCTGGTATGACTGAAAAAGATACTACTTCTTCAGATGGCGTAGATTCAACTTCTCAGTTTACTACGGAGATTGAATATAGTGAAGACACCAAAGTTATAGCAGGTTATAAATGTAAAAAGGCTGTGGTTACTTTTACTCCAAAAGACAGTGTTGATGCTGAGGAGCAAACTCTTATTGTGTTCTATTCACCTGAGATGGGCAGTGCTGCCTTAAATGAAGACGGGCCATATAAAGGAATACCTGGACTTTTAATGGAGTTTTATAAAGTTGAAGTCGGCTTAAATACTAAATTTGCTGCAACAGAAGTAAAAAAAGGTGGTGTAAAGGAGTTAGATTTCTTTTTTCAATCTGATTATAAAGAGTTTAAGTCAGGTGAAGAATTAATGAAATATCTGCAAGGTCAATAATATTCGATAAATGAAAAAGGAGAAGACGAATAGGAAGAATGCCTTGCGTGATGATCAGGATGAGCCAATAAAGAAGAAGCGAAGTCCTAAGAAATCAAAAAAATCAAAATCATCAAAAGTGACATCAATGAATTTATCTTTGATAAAGGATGAGCGTATGCATAAGATTTTGGGGGTATTCTTTATTCTTTTTTCATTATATTTAACACTAGCTTTTTCATCTTATGTTTTCAGTTGGTTCAACTGGCAAACTGAAGATATTGATATTGGATTTTCGCGAGTACTATTCGATAATACTATTGAGGTACATAATTTTATGGGTAGGTTAGGGGCTGCTCTATCCATGTCATTTATAAAAAATGGATTCGGAATAGCTTCATTTCTTTTTATTTATCTATTTTTTGTTTTGGGATTCCGCTTGGTATTTGGAGTATCCTTATTATCATTTAAAAAGGCGCTGAAACATAGTTTATTTGGATTGGTTTGGATTTCATTTACTCTTGGCTTTTTATTTCGAGGAATTAAAACTTCCTTATTTGGAGGGGTTTTTGGTTTTGAACTATCTACGTGGTCTATTGGTGTATTGGGAAAAGTTGGTAGCTTTTTTCTAATATTATTCGCTTTAGCAAGTTTTCTGATTTTGGCATTTAGTTTTCATAAGTTGTTTCAAAAGCAGCCCGAAGATGATGAAATGGATGAAGGTGCTGAGAAAGCCATCGATGAGTACTCAACGGAGGGCTTGAATATTGATGATTTGGCTGCATTGGAGGGAATTAAGACTGAAGAAGATAATCTTAGCCTTGAATTGTCAATAGATGAAACGAAGGATGAGGAAATAAATAGCCTAGATGTTGATGAGGAGGTAGCTGGAATGGATCTTAGAATAGAAGTTCCAAAGGAAGAAGAGATTACAGAAAAAGAAGGCGATGATTTGGAGTTGGTTGTGGAGCAGTCAGAAGAAGAGGCTGAAGTAGGTGAAAATCAACCTGAGTCAGGACATGGTATAGAAACCGAATATGACCCTACTGAAGATTTGAGAGATTTCAAAAATCCTAACTTAGATTTGCTTGAAGATCATGGTAGTTCCAACGAGATTTCAATGACCCGTGAAGAATTGGAGGATAATAAGAATAAAATTGTTAAGACTCTTAGGGACTATGCCATTGAAATTAAAACAATTAAAGCCACTATTGGTCCCACAGTAACTCTTTACGAAATTATTCCAGCTGCTGGTGTACGTATTTCAAAAATAAAAAATCTAGAAGATGATATTGCCCTTAGTCTAGCAGCGATGGGTATTCGGATTATTGCACCTATTCCTGTCGGGGTACAATAGGTATAGAGGTTCCGAACCTCAACCCTGAGATTGTGTCCATGAAAACGATTCTGTCTTCAGAGAAATTTCAGAATTCAAAATTTGATTTACCCGTAGGTATTGGAAAAACAATTTCTAATCAGACTTATGTTTTTGATTTAGCAAAAATGCCACACTTATTAATGGCAGGAGCTACAGGTCAAGGTAAATCAGTTGGTTTAAATGCGGTGATTACCTCTTGATTATACAAAAAGCATCCTGCACAACTGAAATTTGTAATGGTAGATCCAAAGAAAGTGGAACTATCATTATTTTCGAAGATAGAGAAGCACTATTTAGCAAAGCTTCCTGATAAGTCTGAAGCCATTATTACTGATGTAAAAGAAGTGGTGAACACTTTAAATTCGCTATGTATAGAGATGGATGAGCGTTATGATTTACTTAAAGAAGCTCATGCTCGAAATCTCAAGGAGTATAATGCAAAATTTATCAAGCGTAAGCTGAATCCAGAAAAAGGACATCGATTTTTGCCATATATAGTTGTTATCGTGGATGAGTTTGCTGATCTAATTATGACAGCAGGAAAGGAAGTGGAAGCTCCTATTGCTCGTTTGGCTCAATTGGCTCGTGCAATTGGTATTCATTTGGTTATAGCTACTCAACGTCCTTCCGTAAATGTAATTACAGGTTTAATTAAAGCTAATTTCCCTGCTCGAATTGCATTCCGAGTAGCCTCAAAGATTGATTCTAGAACAATCTTAGATGCTGGTGGGGCTGATCAACTGATAGGTAGAGGTGATATGCTATTGTCAACAGGAAATGAAATGGTGCGTTTACAGTGTGCATTTGTGGATACACCTGAGGTGGAACAAATTGTTGACTATATTGGAGACCAAAAAGGCTATGCTTCAGCTTTTAATTTACCTGAATTTATAGGTGATGAAGACAGTGGTAAATCAGATGTAGATTTGGATGATAGAGACATTCTTTTCGAGGATGCCGCACGTATGGTTGTGCAAAATCAATCTGGTTCAACCTCAATGATTCAACGAAAATTAAAATTAGGGTATAATCGAGCTGGAAGGATAATTGATCAATTGGAAGCAGCAGGAATTGTCGGCGCTTTCGAAGGAAGTAAAGCAAGAGAAGTATTAATTAAGGATATTGTTTATTTGGAACAGTTTTTGGAAGGTCTGAACAATCCAAAGTAAAATTAGAAATAGAAGATTAAAACTATGAAGAAAATAATGGTAATGAGCTTGGCCATGATATTTGGCTTAATAAGCATTAGCAATGCTCAGGTTGACGACAAAAAAGCACGTGAAATTTTAGATAAGATTAGTGCAAAAGCTAAGACATTTAAGAATATTAAATTTGAATTTACCTACCGAATGGTGGATAAGGCTCATAATATTGATGAAAGCTTAAAAGGAACTATTGTAGTTCAGGGCGATAAGTTCAATTTAGATTTTATGGGACGTAAAATCATAAGCGATGGTAAAACAGTTTGGTCTTATGATCCTGATGCCGAGGAAATTCAAATAAGTAATGTGAGCGTCGATAATGAAGCCTTTAATCCTGGTAAACTACTGACTTCTTATGATGATAACTATCGTTCAAAACTGATTAAGACTGTAAAAAAGGAAGGCGTAGAATATTACGTAATTGATTTATACCCTAAAGAAGGGAAATCATTTTCTAAAATTCGCCTGATGATCAGTAAAGAAAAACTGCAAGTTATGAGTGGTACTGTTTACGGTAAAGATAATGTGATTTATACCTATACCATTAATGAATATCTCGTAGATGTGGATATTGATGCAAATTATTTTGTTATGAATCTGAAAGACTATTCGGATGCTGATGTTGTGGATCTACGATAAGAAATAAACTTATTATCAAAAAAAAAACTCAAAGCAAAGCTTTGAGTTTTTTTTTTGATTACGGGTCTCATTAATATCTATAAATTCAATAACCAAACTAATCCTCTACATCCTCCGAAGCAGGATCCACAGGGTTTTCATGGGGTTCCTTATCTAGGTATAAAAAGCGCTTAATTTTCTTTGTTGGTGTTTTTACAAAAGGTTCTGTTTGATGAAATACATTCGTAAGCTTGGAGAATCTATTTACTTCCTCATTTACAGATTTTT
>Ga0164315_10003687_pt1 | contig 11895 bp, 5 predicted proteins | sample GuaBasSedimGuay6_FD_113737 | JGI IMG/M metagenome (GOLD analysis project Ga0164315, IMG submission 113737) | Subseafloor sediment microbial communities from Guaymas Basin, Gulf of California, Mexico - Guay6, Core 4569-2, 0-3 cm | ecosystem: Environmental > Aquatic > Marine > Hydrothermal vents >... | reverse complement strand
TTCTGCCTTTTTCCTTAAGCCAACTTTTCCAACATTATAACCCAAATGAATAATTTCTATTTTTGAATCTGAAATGGAATAATTGTTTGTCAAAAGTGATGCTTCAATCTGTTCGTGAACTTTCCCGGAAAATGAAATACTAGAAGAATTGTGGAAAAGACGTATATATTTCATAAATTTAGGAGTACCTGTTACTTCATCAATATTATTGATAAAACAGTTAACACCCAACAATTCTTCATTTTTCACTAAGTCCAAAAGTTCAGATTTTGATCTTCTCTCCAATCTTTCATCAGCATCAAGATATAATATCCAATCACCAGTCGATTGTTTTAATGCCAAATTTCGAGCAGCAGAAAAGTCATTTATCCAATCAAAATGATATATTTTTGCTCCAAATTCTTCAGCTATCTTTAAAGTTCTATCCGTTGATCCTGTATCTACAATAACAATTTCATCTACAACATTGTGCACAGATTCAAGGCAATCTCTTAAGTTTGCTTCTTCGTTTTTTACAATCATACTGAGTGTTAATTTGGACATCTTTGAACCACTAATTAAATACTAAATTATTATGACTCTCTTCTAACCCTAAATCCCTATTAACTTTTGCAAGACCAGAAACTGCAAATAAATTACCAGGGTTGTTTTTAATAGCCCATTCAAACATAGTTTTTGCTTCTTCTTCTTTGTACTGCATGTGAAATACTTCTCCTAAACCAGCACATGCTTGTGATGAGTTTGGATTAATTTCTAATGCACCAGCATACATTTCAGTAGCTTTTTCTAAAGCATTTAATCCTAAAAAATTAAATCCTTTTAGATTTAAAAGACTTACACGAATTGTTGCTTTCTCTGTTTTAGAGATAGTTTCGGCTCCTAGAACTTCATCAAGATTTGATAATACTTCTAGAGATTCACTATACTTTTTAATATTAAAATAGTCATATGCTGAATCTACTAATTGATTTACGTTCATAATAATTCTCCATTTATTATAGGTTTACACCCCTTAATCAACAGATGTGCCAAAAGATAAATGTTGTGATAATGCTCTATTTAGTCGATATTTCTATATAAAACAAAAATGAGATTATTAAAATATGGCTAATATTGTGCAGATGGGGGAAATGTGAAATAAAAGTGAAAGAATGAACTATTTGCAATTAATGACGACCTAATGTCATTCACAAACTTTTAGTCATTAAGTCGTCACGTCTAGTAATTAATTGTTATTGCTGTTGCTCTGAAAGTGAAAAATCATTCTGATCCAAGCCAAGGGCTTTATTCAGTGTTGCTAATTTTTGAAGAGCTATTTCATTTGCTTCATCATTTTTAACTGCCCATTCGAACATTAATTTTGCAGGGTCAAATTCTTCAATTAATTGAAAAATTTCTCCAAGTCCCTGACATGCACGTGACGAATTAGAATTTTCATTCAAAGCTGCCTCAAATGTTTCTTTTGCTTTTTCTAAATTGTTGGTGGCAAAATATATGTTTCCTAATATTACAATTAATTCATCCAATGCTAAATTCTCAAATCCTATTCGATCAGAATCTTTAAAATTTGCGATTGCAATTTCAAAATTTTCAATCGCTAACTGATGTTCATTTTCATCAACATTCGTGAACGATCGTTCAATATGTTGAGTGAATAAATCCTTATTAATTGAGAAATACAACTCTTTTTTGTTTGGTTTTGTTCCCTTTATCCAAATTTCTTCTGGGTCAGCTCCCCATTTATCAATAAATTTTTGCTTGTTTGTTTCAATACGCTTTGCATATTTATCTTCGCCATCTGCTTTAAAACTAACAGAACCATGATGATGAATAAATACATCTGTCGCAACTACAGTTTTATATCCAGTCATTTGCGCTCGCAAGCAAAAATCATCATCCTCAAAATTACCTGGCGAGAAACGCTCATCAAGTCCACCTATATTATTTATTAATTCTCTAGAGATTAGAACACATACAAAAGCTACTCTTGGATATTCTATCCATGCGTATTCTCTTGTTTTAGAACATATGCCAGCATAATTATGCATTTCTTTTATTGTTTTGTAGTTTGCACTTTTATCTAACTGAAAGCCACTAATCGAATTTGAATAAACACCAACAATTCCAACAGAGTTATTTGAATCCTTAACTTTTAAAAGTCGTTCTAACCATCCTTTAGTAACTATTGTGTCATTATTTAATAAAATAATATCGTCTCCTTTAGCTACTCTAATTCCTTGATTTATTGCTTTTGGATAGCCCAAATTCTCTTGATTGCTTATCGTTACACAATCTTCGTGGTTTGCTAAATATTCAGCAGTACCATCTGTAGAGGCATTATTGATAATAATAATTTCGTAGGATGTGTTTGTGAACTCTTTTATACTTGTAATGCACTCTTTAGTATAATTAAGTTGGTTATATACAGGAATTATAATACTTATTTTAGGTTTAAACATTTCCATTAAATTATCTTTTACAATTTCTGTTTCCCACTTCTCATGAAGTAAGTTTACATTATGGTCAACATTGTTAAACCTCCCCTCTGTTTTAGATTCATGATGAACAACTACAGATTTTGGAGCATATAGAATTTTATATCCATTCTTACGAACTTTAAAACATAAATCTACATCCTCATAACCATTTACAAAACCCTCATCAAACTGATTAACTCTTTCAAACAAGTCCTTTCTAATTAATAAACATGCACCTGTTACAGCTTGATATTCTTGAACAATATTAGCCAGTGCATAATCATGTGGCTTATTGTGGAATATGTGAAATGGAAATATTTTATGGGGTTTATCGTCAATAACAACGCCTGCATGTTGAATTAAGTTCGTTTCTGGATATAATAGTTTCGCTCCTACAATTCCAACTTTTTCGTCACTATTAAGAATTTTAACTATTTCATCAAGCCAATTATCTTTTGACTCTGTATCGTTGTTCAAAAACAAAATCAACTCGTTTTTAGACGTTTTTACTCCAATATTATTAGCTTTAGCAAATCCTAAGTTTTCTTCATTTAGAATTACTTTTAAATTTTTATATTTCTTCTCATATTTTTCAAGCTGACTTCTAGTTTTATCCGTTGAATTATTATCAACAATTATCACTTCAAAACTAATTGAGTTTTTCGATTTGTAAATAGCATCTATGCATTTCTCGGTCAATTCCCAATTATTAAATGTTGGAATTACAATTGAGACACTTTTCGTTGCTGTTCTATCATTGTTTTGAACTAATGGTTTGGAAAATTCTTTTGGAAAGATTTTTTTTATCCTACTTGAAAAATGAATAAGCTCTTTTTCTATGTTAAAACCATCTATTTGATTCTCAAGATTGTAATCATTTAGACTATCAAAATATATATGGTTTTTACAATTAGAGTTTTTTATTGTTCTATTTATCAATTCTTTTTGATTTAGCTCACCATCATTCCAAAGAACTAGTCCGCCCACTCTTTCAGCATATGTAATTGAGTCTAACAATTTATTATCAATTGGAGTGTTAATAACCAACAGTAAATCTGCATTTATATGTTGTTTAAGATTATTATACTTTGCTACAAAAAACGTTGCATCATCTTTATTTTCAGAATTTATTTCTATTACTAAGCAATTAACATTCGATATTTCATCTAAATGATATTCCTTGCTAGTAATTCGCAATCTATTTTTGTAGTAATTTACAGGATCAGTATAGAACAGCCCAGTTATTTGGTTTGCTGCACTATTATTTGGTTTAATTCTCCTAAAATACTCGGCTGTAACCATATCAATAAATTTTGGTTCTGAAACAAGAGCTAACCTTCTGTACATATCCCAATCAATAAGAACTTTTAGACTTTCATCGTACAAGCCTGCTTTAGCAAAAAGGGATCGCACATGTACTGCACATAAATTGGGTATGTAATTCTTATCTCTTAGCATTAAAGAGCTAACATTCTCTTTGTAAAGTATTGTTCGTCCACTTTCACTCCATTCATGATTATTTTCCACTAAACTAACTTCTTCAGCAATAGAATGTACAAACTGAAACTCTGGATTAACTTCTAAATATGTTACAAGTACTTCAAGATGATTTGGATAGAATTTATCGTCATCGTCAAGATATGCAATATATTTACTATTGGAATTTTCAATTGCATGGTTAAGTGCTGCCGCTTTTCCTTTGTTTTCTGTTGAGAAATATTTTATGCGTGGGTCATTGAACAATTCTACAATATCTTTTACCTCTTCACCACCATCATTTATTAGAACCAAATTCCAATTTTTATACGTTTGATTTACAACACTCTTAATTGCATCACCAAGAGTTTCTCGTCTATTGTAAGTTGTCATCAGAACAGAAACGGTTGGATTTTCTTTGTCATCAATAGTTTGCTGAATTGTTTTGCCCATATTCTCTTTGTTTTCCACTTTGGCACTGTTAGAAATATTAATTGGTGGTAAATCATTAATGAATCTTTGAACCTCTTCATTTTTCTCTGCTAATATTGATTTTTCTGCAAATAATTTTGCTTTATTAAAATCATTCCAATTAAAATATACTTTCGCATATACAAAATCTATTTGAGCTTCAATTTTAGTTCTATCTGATTCACTAATTTTCCCCCAATTAATATGTGTAAATACTTGTTCTCTCGAATTTGCACTAATAATACTATCTGCAATTTTTAATCCATCATTAGAATTTAAATCAGAAGGAATATTTTCAGGTAAAGTCTCATATTCTTGAAGGTGATGAATAAGTAAAAATTCTGGACAGTGGAAAAAGTTAGCACTTTTTATAACTCTTGCCCAAAATTCATAATTATACTCTTTTATAAATTCTAAATTATAATTGCCGACTTTTGAATAGAGTTCCTTTTTTACAAGTGTTCCTTTATCAGAAATTGGAGAAGCTAATAGGAATTCAAATGGTGGAATTTGCTCACTAAAATCTTCAAAGCTGTTTCTTTTTTTATCGTTATTATCTTCCTGTAAGTATTCATTATTACAAGATAAAATATCTATACCTTTCTTTAAATTTAGATATAGATTATAGGTACTTAAAGCATTTACATTTAGCTCATCACCCCCATCTAACCAAAGTATATACTCTCCATTAGATTTTTGGATACAAAGATTTCTTGCAGCAGGAACATTTGTAAGTTCTTTGTCAAAGCAGTTAATTTTCTTACTATTAATATTTTTAATAATCTGCTTTATATCAGTCGATGATTTATCATCTACAACTACTATTTCAAAATTTTCATAGTCTTGAAGCAATGCACTATTTAAGGTCTTTTCAAATAAATCAACATTATTATAAGTTGGAATACAGATGGAAATTAAAGGTTCACTAAAATTTTCAGAAAGTTGTAGTTCTTTTTGGGTAGGAATTATAGACGAAGCATCACCCTCGAACTTTCTCCAACTAACTAAAAACTCATCCCAATTTGGATGAATAGTTAACAGCCTTTCTCTTGATTTTTTCTGTTTTCCAAGTTTATGCGCTAAATGCTCTTTGTCCTTTGCGTAATCATGATAAATAACGGGACCAGGTGTATAAATTTGTTTTCTTCTTTCAGGTTCTACTTGCAATAATCTAATAGATAAATCTACCCCACCACCGCCAAATCTTATATCGTCATCCCACCCACCAACTTTATAAAACGGATCAGCTTTGTAAGTAGTATTTCCTTCTAAATCGGCATAAATTGGAAATGGATTATCGCCAAGAAAATAGTGACACACGCCCTTGTTTACGGGATTATTGGTTTTAAATTTATAAACTCCACGTGCAGCAATAATTTCATATTTGTCGTAAACTTCAAGATGTTTTTTAATTATATCTTCTTCTGGAATACCATCATCCTCCAGAAAGAAAAGTATTGGGCTTTCGGCAAATATAGAGCCAATATTTCGAGCAAGATATGCTCCTGTATTTGTATTTAATTTTATATACTTATCAATATACGGCATCAAAGGGGCAAATTCACTTTTAGATGCACCGTTATTTACAAAAATTAGTTCAAAATTTTGGTTTCTTTGCTTTGCTAATATTTCAAAACTCTTAAGATTGTCTGGATGTAACCTCCACGAAATAACAATGATGGAAATGATTGGTGAATTAATTTTATTCAAAACCTCATATCTTTCATACACACTTAAATAATCTTTTTGTTTCTCTTGCCAATTAATCTTTTTTAAAAAATTAAGCATCTTCTCTCCATTTGGGAATTGGAATATCAGCAGTACAACCACATCGTTCAAAAGGACAAATAATAGGCTCATTCATTCCCTCTAAAGCATTCTTGTCAAAATAAATATTTTTTGCATTAATATTTTGACCTCTAAAGCAAACAGCTCTATCAATTTTTCCATCTGTATTTATTGAGAAATTGTTTACACCTGCCATACAAAGCATACCTTTGAAATTATTTATCCCCTTTGCATTAATTTCTGGTGCAGAATAGTAGTTCTTATTTAAACTACTATTTAATTCCTTAGTCTCAATTAAAATGGTTTTTGCTTCAGTTTGTGCTGAATAATATGACTGTAACCATAATAAGTCTTCGGATGAGTATCGCTTATCAGGAACACTGCCATAGTTTTCTCTTATAACCATTATTTGATAATTGAGATTTTTGTTTTTAATCTTTTTAAACTCTTTATCTAGATAATGAATTTGTTTCATTTTTTCTGGATGAGCCATTATTTGTACCCTTATAGGAAACCCCTTTTCTGAAATTAATTTAGCATTATTAACAAAGTTATTTTCACTAGCAAATTCAGTATGAAAAGAAACAACAAAGGATATGTTTTTTTCAAATCCCTTTATTTTATTTAATAAGTTCAAAAAATACTTTTCAGTTCTTCCTAAATTGGTAATTGTAATTATCGTAACACGTTCCCCCAATTTTTCAAACATATAATATAATAATTCAGAATATTGAGGATGGATAGTTGGCTCGCCACCAGTTAAAACTATTTTATATTTAGTTCTATTTAATTTTGCTATTTGATCTATAGCATTTTTAAAATGTTCAAAAGAAGTGAAATTTCCAGAGTTATCAAAGACTCTGCAATACGAACAAGTATAATTGCACTTCCGTGTTACTACCCAATTAATAGTCATTGTAACACTACTAAATAATTCCTCATTCCCAACTTTTAGAACCAAACCATTATCAGAAAGATGATCTTCTTCGAGAGGTGCTATGTTAAAATTTTCTATTAAATAATTAAAATTTTCTAATGCAATTTCATTCTTTGGATCAATTGATAGCACATTATTAATAAATATTATTGCATCATCACTATTTTCTTCCATAATAGATATAACTGCTAAATCATTCAGTACATTAGTATTATTTGGGTCTCTTTCCTGTAATAACTTTAGGATAAGTTTTGCTTTACTCAGCTTATTCTGTGAGATTAATAGCTCAGCTTCTTCCAATGATGGTAGGTCTAAAATAGAGTTTAATTCTGCCATTTCATTTGATTGCTTATTTATATTTGAATTAGCATTTCTGGGTGATAATAATTGTGAAAACTTTTCTAATTCAGCAGAGTTTATTATGTCCGTATAGTTGTTAAACACTACTTTAATGATTTCATTATTAGTTCCTTTACTAGAGGACAATTGGTAAATTAAGTTATTAAAATGGTTAACGACTTCACTTCCAAAATATGTAGCATATTTCTCCTTACCAATGCGTTTATAGTAACGCGACAACCACGCCCTTGTATCTCCATTGTAGTACATTTGATTAATTTTATTCAGACTAGACCAAATTGAATTTTCATGCTTTCTATAAACTGCATCCTCTATATCACCAATATATTTTCCTTTTCCATAATTGCCTAACAAAGATGTTAAAAATTTATCCCCATTTTTAACTTTGAAATATTCTTCAGGATATTTCTTAATGATATTTCTATAGCACACTGTTAAAGTAAGTAACATTACTCCCTTTATTAGCTCACCTTGCATAAAATCTTTCTTTAGATTATCCGATAACTTTGATTCGTTAATAATGTCTTTTTTATCATTAATAATTTTTGCATTGTGGTATGTGATAACATAATCATCATTTGCTTCCAAAAAATCTATTTGCTTTTGTAATTTCTTGGGGTCTGTCCAGTAATCATCTCCTTCGCACATTGCAATATATTTCCCTTTGGTTCGTGGAAAATTAAAGGTTACCGAAATACTTACTCCTTTCGAGTGTTGATTCTCAATTTGATAAATTGGCTTTATTATACTAGGATGTCTTAGTTCAAACTCTTTGATAATATTTGAAGTTTCATCGGTTGAAGCATCATCATGAATAAGTATCTCAAAAGGGAAGCTCGTTTTCTGCATCATAAAACCTTCTAAGGTTTCACGAATGTAATTTCCATGATTGAAGGTTGCACAGCAAATTGATACTAATGGTTCAATATCATTTATTCGTTTACTCATTCTATATTTTCCACCAACTTTTCTATCTAATGCAAAACTATTTTTACTGTATAAAGATATTGCTCTATCATTACTTGCTTCTACCTCTAAGGATAAAGATTTGAAGTTTTGGTTACTAGAATATTTTTCACAGTTTATTAATAACTGTTTACCTATTCCACGAGCTGAATAGATTTCAAGTATACTAACATTAGTAATATATCCATCTAAATTTTCTTTATCATTTAGATAACAAGCTATTAATCCAACTAATTCATTTCCTATCCATGCTTCAAAAGTAACAGCATTATTTTTTATTTTTTTTGAATAATCTTCAATATTTACATACGAACTTAACACTGGAGAAAAACTACTATCACACGTTTTTAAGTGCTCGACAATATCTATATGTTTGGCTTCCCCGACTTTGTATTCTATTTTATTCGAGCTCATAATCATCTAGCATTTTATTAATATCTTCAGGGGAATTGAACATCATAACATCAATAATGGAAAGACCAGATATAAATTCACTATTAAAAGTCTTAAATGGATTTAATGTTTGTGTTAAGAATTTTAACTCAACACCCATTTTATCATATTTCTTTTTATCAAAAAAAGATTTGCCACCTGGTGGATTGATATACGTTTTTGCTCCCATTTGTTTTGATATTTCCAGTGCCCATTCATCTGGTTCATTAACCGAATTTATTTCCATTGTATTCTCAGAAAACAGAGAATAATTAAATTCAATATTTAAGTATTCGCAAATTATTTTTAGTGCCATAGTATTTAATAGACTAATTCTATTAGTATCACAATTCAATATTTCTTCTAAGATTGCTTTGGTTTTATCGAAAAAAGGTGCTTTTTTTTTATAGAAAGAAATTTGTCCGTAAATTTTTTCTCTCCACTTTTGAGAATTATCTATCAAAGTATCCTTAATAGGCATATCTCTGGATTGTTTTACCACTGGTACTGTTATATAAGAGGTTCTATCCTTCGATTCTGAAAGAATTCTATTCCTATTAATCCAAGATCTATTTCTATATTGAACAGTATCAAACACCACCCACTTATCTGTATGTTTTATTAGTGAGAAATATCCTAAATAAGGAAGAAAATATGGTTGCATTATTCCAAGTTTCATTGTTTTATTATCTTAATACTATTCCAAATTATTGTTGTTTTACACAGCATTATTCTGTTTTTCCCATGTTCCACCATTAACCTCCATTAAGCCTTTGGCAAAAACAACATTTTTATTAAGTATCAAATCTTTATGTTCATCTACTAAATTTTGCCATTCGTTTGTATCTACCTCTAAAGAGTGTCGGCAATTTTTACAACCAAGCATTTTGTTCTTTTCACGGTAATTACGAAGCCAAAGAATATTTTTTTGCTCATTAAAAACATCTTGTAGATTACTATAGTTGCCATAATCCTTTTGTTCATACATTCTTGTTCCGCAAGGTTTTACAGAACCATCAGCTAAAACGCCAAGTCGATAAAATGGTTCAGTACAAACTATTTTATTTGATTTTGAAAAAGAGAATAGATTTTCAGATGTTTTTTTTAACTCATTTTTCCCTTCTTTCCAAAAAGTATGTGGAAGCATTGGGTCAATCATTATTATATCTGTATAATCGCTCCACACATTAACAAATTCTTTCACCTTTGATGCTTTATCAACAATAAAATTAATTTTTCTTAAAGGAGATGTTTTACTATTTGCTTTAACATATTTATCAAGCATTTTAACATTTTCACGAACTCTTTCCCACTTTAAGCCTTTTCGTAAATTTTCATAACTCTCTTTATCATGACCTTCAATAGACATTACAATACCATCGTAACCCATTAATGAGTCAATGTGTTTATGTGCCATTGACATATTTGTAACTACAGTGGTTTTGTATGTTTTATCTCTATTAAGCTCCTTTGAGAAAGCATCAAACTGTGGATGTAGTGTTGGTTCGCCAACTGTTAAGCTAACACTCTCAATTGTATTACTCTCTCTAATTTGCCTTAATATAGAAGTAAATATTCCTTCACTCATAAACCCTTTTGGTTTAGGAGTATAAAACTCTCTATAACAAAAAGAGCAAGAAGCATTGCAGTTTTCACTCATTCCTAAGTAAATATTTTTTAATTGAACATTGTCTATTATATTTTCATAGTTCATAATAATATTAGATTAATAAAAAAATTAAAATAACTCCAAAAGGGAATCGTATAATTTATGAGCTGTTTCCTGAACTTGTGGAATTTTGTGCTTTAGTGTTTTGCTAAGATTTTCTCTATTAGTCCAACATTCATCTATTTTGCTAACTATATTATTTACATCTCCCGGATCACATAGAAAATTCTCAAATCCAACACTTTTAGCAAAACCTAAATTCCTTTTAGAAACTGGTCCATGACCACGGTTAAGTATAACTGTAGGAACAAATTGTGATACTCCAGCCACAAAACCATGTATCCTTCCACTTACGAGCATATCCAACTCTTTAATAATTGCTTTTAATTCTTTTGGCAAATATGGATTAGAAATACAATGTAAATCTTCTGGATTAACTTTCCCTCTCTCAATTACGTAATCGTGCAGTCTTTGAGCATAAGGATAATCCCGACCATTAATTAGTTTAAAATTCGGAGGCAATTCAAAACCATTCTGATGTGAAAAAGTAACAACCTTAGCCCCAATTTTATTTATGATGAACTCAACTGCTTCAGCAAATTGTGTAAATTCGTCATCTCTTCTTGGCCATTTATCATATGGTCCTTCAAGCATATTAAACCCACATAGTATAAACCCAACAACAGGTTTTTCTTGATTTGAAATTTCTTCAATTTTTAAAATTTCTTCAATCTGAGATTTTTCATAAGGTTCAAATAAAAATGCAGGATCAGTAAAATTCCTAACCTTCGATGTGTTAAATCCATTTTCATTAAGAAGTTCAACTGAAGACGCTTCTCTATTTAACACCAAATCAAAATTTTGAAAAACTTCTTTTGCCAGTGTTTTTGTCATGTTATTTGAAAATGGACCTTGTGAACCTGCAAGTAGAACAGTTTTTTTTCCTAATAATTGAGCAGTTCTATTTTTAAGCAAACCAATTAAAAATCGATTTTTCCCAACAGGTTCTGCATGATCTCCCCACAGTTCACCACTAAAGTCTAAAACTAAATCTGTATTTAGCAACTCGTTTATAAACTGAGTTTCTTTGATCAACTTTCCAGTTTTCTTATAAAGTTCTGCAATACCAAATTCTTCAATTGCTATAGACAAATCATTCTTAGCCCATGCATAAAAAAGCTCCATGGGTAAACATTCTATGTTTTCACGTTTGCAAAATTCGTCTGTCATTTGAAAGGTAGTTAGAATTTTTGCATTTGGAAAAACGCGATGAAGTTCTCGAAAAGTGGTTTCTGTAATATAATAATTACCAATATTTC
>Ga0164315_10003686_pt1 | contig 11896 bp, 13 predicted proteins | sample GuaBasSedimGuay6_FD_113737 | JGI IMG/M metagenome (GOLD analysis project Ga0164315, IMG submission 113737) | Subseafloor sediment microbial communities from Guaymas Basin, Gulf of California, Mexico - Guay6, Core 4569-2, 0-3 cm | ecosystem: Environmental > Aquatic > Marine > Hydrothermal vents... | reverse complement strand
TTTGCCAGTTTTTGCCAGGGCAGAGCATTCGCGGCATCTTCGCTTTCGTGTATTCCTGTGCATTGCGACATAAGCACATCCATTGAGACAGCCGCGAATGGTTAGTCAGCAATTGTTGGAAGGCAACAATTCTAGTCTGCTTTCTTCGCGTACTCCCAGCCCATATCTGCCAGCGGTCCCACTGCATTTGCGGCACGCTCGGCATGTACGCTCGCGGCCGTGCCGTCTCTTACCCGACCGGCGATGCCTTGCAGGATCGCGGCGATGCGAAAAAAGTTATAGGCAGAATAGAAATCACGATTTGCAATTCCGTTTTCCCGACCGGTGCGCTTGCAATATGTCGCGACGTAGTCTTCCTCGCTCGGAATACCTAATGCCGCAAGATCTTTGCCCATAAGGCCAGTGCTGCCGATGCCGACTTCGGGCATCTGCCAGGCCATCAGGTGATAGGTAAAATCACCCAGTGGATGACCAATTGTTGACAACTCCCAGTCCAGGACCGCAATAACACGTGGTTCGGTTGGATGGATGATTATGTTGTCGAGGCGATAATCACCATGTACTACGGCGGTCGATTCGTCCTGTGGAATATGCTCGGGCAGCCATTCCATCAGGCTGTCCATACCTGCCAGCTTCGTGGTCTCTGACGCGCGGTATTGTTTTGACCAGCGGGATATCTGGCGCGCAAAATAGTTTCCCGGCCGGCCGTAATCTGCAAGACCGATTTTTTCCACGTCAAAGTTATGCAACTGAGCAAGTGTCTGGTTTGCGTTATCGTATATTGCGGCTCTTTCGTCCCGATCCATATCCGGCAAATCGAGTTCCCAGAAGATACGTCCTTCGACATATTCCATGATGAAGAATATCGTGCCCACAATCGCCTCATCCTCACAAAGCACATAGGGCCGCGGTACTGGAAAATCAGCGCCATATAAAGCGCTTATGACCTTGTACTCACGGTCAACAGCATGCGCTGATTTAAGCAGCTTGCCGGGTGGCTTACGCCGCATGACGTATTGACCGGAGGGCGATTCAAGCAGGTAGGTTGGGTTGGATTGACCGCCTTTGAACTGGCTAGCCTTCAGCGGGCCGTGAAATCCTTCCACATGCGAGAGCATAAAGTCCTCCAGCCGCTGCAAATCAAACTGATGTGCCTCGAGAACATCTCGCGTACCTGAAAACTGCTCCTGTCGCTCACTCATCGCGGATCAACAAAAAAATCAGGAGCCAGCTGCATCGACGGATCAACTGCATAGGCAGACAAATCTGTAATGCCGGCACTTTCCAGGACTTCATCATCAATACAAAAGTTGCCGCTGAACTCCCTGCTCGGTTTGGTCAATATGATGTGTGCAGCATCGGCCATAATCTCCGGCTTGCGCGATCTCTTTGTCAGCTCATCTCCACCGAGAAGGTTTTGCACTGCTGCGGTAGCGATCGTCGAGCGTGGCCACAGCGCATTAACGGCGACTCCCTGGTCACGAAACTCTGCCGCCATGCCCAATACGCACATGCTCATACCAAATTTGGCCATCGTGTATGCGACATGATTCTTGAACCACTTCTCTTCCATATTAAGCGGGGCTGACAGGTTCAGAATATGTGGATTGGCGGATTCCAGCAGGTGTGGCAGGCAGGTCTTCGATACAAGGAAGGTACCGCGCGTATTGATCTGGTGCATCAGGTCGAAACGATGCATCGGCGTTTGCAGGGTTGGGGTCAGGGATATGGCGCTGGCATTGTTAATACAGATGTCGATACCACCAAATTTGTCCACGCCAGCCTGGACCGCCGCTTTTACGGCGTTGTCGTCACGAATATCACAGACCACTGGCAGCGCCTGGCCACCCGCGTCTTCAATTTCCTGAGCTGCGGTGTAGATGGTTCCTGGCAATTTTGCATGTGGTTCCGCCGTCTTCGCTGCGATGATGACGTTGGCGCCATCTTTTGCGGCTCGCAAAGCGATTGCAAGGCCTATGCCGCGGCTACCGCCGCTGACGAACATTGTTTTGTTTTTGAGGTCTGCCATGTTGTGTCCTGATTGCACTGAATCGTGGACATCATACCTGCTTCGGGTTGGCGGAAGAATTGTCTTTCTTTTGTAAACAAACCGGGGCTGAGTATTCGCGGCTAAAGCCGCTCCTACAGTCTGTGCCAATCTGTAGGAGCGGCTTTAGCCGCGAATAGTATAAATTACGCCATCAACAATGCAGGCGCATCCAACATTACATGCGAAATATACCGTGCGGATCTTCCGCGTCGCGCGGATTGTTCATCGATGCCGAAATAGCCTGGCCTAGTACACGGCGTGTATCAATCGGGTCAATCACGCCGTCGTCCCACAAACGCGCGCTGGCGTAATACGGACTGCCCTGCTTTTCATATTGCCTGCTTATGCGGCGTTCGAAATTGGTCTGTTCTTTTTTGGGCCAGGTTTCATTGCGCGCCTCAAGACCATCCCGCTTAACGGTCGATAAAACCAGCGCCGCCTGCTCGCCACCCATAACGGATATGCGTGCATTCGGCCACATCCACATCATTCTGGGGCTGTATGCGCGACCACACATGGCGTAATTACCGGCACCGAACGAGCCACCAATAATCACGGTAAATTTGGGTACCGACGCCGTCGCAACAGCATTCACCATTTTCGCGCCGTCTTTCGCAATACCGCCATGCTCATATTTCTTGCCGACCATGAAGCCCGTAATATTTTGCAAGAACACGATGGGTATGCCGCGACGATTGCACAGCTGAATGAAATGCGCACCCTTTTGTGCGGACTCCGAAAACAGGATGCCGTTGTTAGCCACGATGCCCACGGGGTAGCCGTACAGATGTGCAAAGCCGCATATCAATGTCGGCCCGTAAAGCGCTTTAAATTCCTGGAAGTCAGATGCATCGACCAGGCGTGCGATGACTTCACGGACGTCATACGGATATCGAAACTCCCTTGATACGACGCCATAGAGTTCATCGGCCGGATAGACCGGCTCTGCGGGCTCACGCATTTTGACGTTGATTTCTTTGCGCCAGTTGAGGTTCGAGATCAACTCGCGAACCATCGCGAGCGCTTCGGTGTCATTGTCCGCCAGGTAATCCGTCACGCCGGAAATTCTCGAGTGCGCATCGCCGCCACCCAGCGTCTCCGCATCAACAATTTCGCCTGTCGCTGCTTTGACGAGCGGCGGGCCACCAAGAAATATCGTGCCCTGGTTGCGAACAATGATCGCCTCATCACACATCGCCGGCACGTAGGCGCCGCCTGCGGTACATGAGCCCAGCACCGCTGCAATTTGTGGAATACCTTTGGCGGAAAGCCTCGCCTGGTTGTAGAAAATCCGGCCAAAATGATCGCGATCCGGAAATACCTCATCCTGCAGTGGCAAAAAGGCGCCACCGGAATCGACCAGGTACACACATGGCAAGCGGTTCTGTTCCGCAATCTCCTGTGCGCGCAGATGTTTCTTTACAGTAAGCGGATAGTAGGTGCCGCCTTTCACTGTCGCGTCATTGGCAATGATCATGCAATCGATGTCATTTATCTGGCCAATGCCCGCGATGACCCCGGCAGAAGGAACTTCATCGTCGTACAGGCCATAGGCAGCCAGCTGACATATCTCAAGGAATGGCGCACCACGATCAACGACTGAACGAATTCGATCACGCGGCAGTAATTTCCCGCGACCCAGGTGTTTTTTCCGCGCACGCTCACTGCCGCCCTGCGCTATCGTGTCGTGCACCTGGTGCAACTCTTTCGCCAACTTGCGATTCGCGGCATCGTTTTTAGCGAATTCCTGCGAATCGGCTTTGATTTTGCTTTTTATTGTCGGCATGGACGTTGGGGATTCAACCTGTTGCGTTAAACAATTCTCTGCCAATCAGCATACGCCGAATTTCGCTGGTACCGGCACCAATTTCATAGAGCTTGGCATCGCGCCACAAGCGTCCGGCGGCATACTCATTAATGTACCCGTTGCCACCGAGCGTCTGAATCGTTTCGCCAGCCATCCAGGTCGCTTTTTCCGCTGCCAGCAATATACAACCGGCCGCATCGAAGCGCGTCGTTTGTCCCCGATCGCAGGCCTTTGCGGCTGCGTATACGTATGCCCGACAGGAATTCATCGTCGTATACATATCCGCAATCTTTCCCTGCATCAATTGAAACGTACCGATTGGCTTGCCAAACTGCTTCCGATCATGCACATACGGCATAACCAGATCAAAACATGCCTGCATGATGCCCAGCGGACCGGCTGCCAGGACCACGCGCTCATAATCCAGACCGCTCATCAGGATTGCAGCGCCCTTGCCTTCACTGCCAAGAAGATTCGCAACCGGGACCTTGCAATTGTCGAGCACGATTTCACTGGTATCAGACCCGCGCATACCGAGCTTGTCGAGTTTTTGTGCCGTACTAATACCCGGCCGGTCACACTCGACGATGAATGCGCTCAGTTTTTTACGCGATCCTTCCTCTGTATTGGTACCCACGTAAATAATAGTTACGTCGGCCTCCGGTGCGTTCGTAATCCACATCTTATTGCCATTCAGGATGTAGTCCTCGCCGTCCTTTTTTGCCCGCGAACTCATCGCCATAACGTCGGAACCTGCACCAGGCTCACTCATTGCAAGCGCCCCGACATGCTCGCCAGACATCAGTTTCGGCAAATATTTTTCTTTTTGTTCCTGGGTACCCCAGCGACGAAGCTGATTCACGCACAGATTCGAGTGCGCACCGTAGGAAAGACCGATCGATGCGGATGCCCGACTGATTTCTTCCATGGCAACCACGTGAGCGAGATAGCTGAGTCCTGAACCACCGAATTCTTCCTCGACTGTTATGCCGAGCAATCCAAGGTCGCCCAGTTCCGGCCAAAGGTCACGCGGGAATTTATTCGATGCGTCGATGTCCGACGCGCGCGGTGCAATACGATCGTTCGCGAAGCCCCTTACGGACTCGCGCAGCATATCGATGTCCTCTCCCAGACCAAAATCGAAATCAAACATGAAAAGTATCCTGTACCGGTCGCTCAAAAGTGACCGTGATTGTCCCTGAGAATACCGCTGCCAGGAATACCATTAGGAAGGTATAACTGACTTAATGCATTGTTTTTATTAAATATTTTAGCATTTATTAAATTCGACCGAGATCGTCGATGAGCATCGAGAATAGCTCGTATTGCGAGCTGATGCCAAGCTTGCTGAACATGTTTCGCTTGTGAACCATCACCGTACCCGGTGCGATTTTCAGTTCCCGGGCAATGGACTTCGACGAATATCCGCGCAGCAACAGCTGGCTGATTTGTCGCTCGCGGGCTGTTAATACCGACTCGCCGAATTTGTCGAAACACTGTGTCAGCCGTTTATGAACATCGTCGTCGCCATCCCTGGTTTTGCTTCGGAATGTCCAGGCATCCCAGATCCTGCGAATGCTTGCCTGCACGATCGGTTCGATCGTTTCGAGACGCTGCAACTCCGCCTTGTTGAACATGCGGCTGCGCCGGCCGACGACAAGAGCGACCGTGGTCTTCGCGGAGATGGGCGTCAGATAGTCCATTTCGTCGAGCAAGTGAGTGCGTTCGCAATACTGCCGGTAATATTCGCTGGAGCGAAACCGATCAGGCAACTCATCGCGGAATCGGCACAAGCTGGGTTTATTGGGCCGAATAGCGAGTTGGTACAAAGGGTCGAGAAGATAAGGCCCGGCAAGATATCTTTCCAGGTAGTGTTTCCGCCCGGCCGGTTCGAGGGTGTGATGCAGTACCTCAGGACGCGCGTCCTTGTGAAATGCGATCAGGCAAGTACCCTCGTGCGTAACAACGGAATCGATAGCCGCGATGAGACCGGAGGCGATTTCCTTGCCGTTATCCAGACCAATGATATCGGCTATTGCCTGATGCCATTTGGCCGATTCGAAGTTGCTACGCATGCGTTTGTGCCCCGGTCTTTGCCGCCGATATCAAGCTGGCTGGTAATACGCAACTACTGCAGCGCTACCCTTCAGCTTCAAGCTCATCCCAGATATCGAGCGCCCATTGTCTTATTTGCAGTGCTTCCTGCCAACGATCCGATAGCTCGCGCTGATTGCGATCAGTAATCGCGTATGGCGGCGGTCCCAACTCACAAAGAAATACCAATGTAGCATCATCAGCATTGCGCTGGCGCCATGAGCGCATGCCCAGTTTCCACCAGTGCCGAAAAATTGCCACCCACTCCTGGTGCTGCGGAAATTCGATCTGGATCTGCACCTGCTCGCGATTTGCCACCCGGCCCTGCATACAATCCGAGCGCTGCAATATCCTGTCGATATAGGCCTGATCAGTTGCCGTGACAGGAGCACGCATCTCGCGGTCAACGACAAAATGTGACAAATCGGCACATAGCCGCATGTCCGGCACGAGGTCCATGACTTGCAGCGTGTAGTACAAATCATTGAGCAGACTGTCGCGATGTGTCTCAAATAGCAGCGGAAAATCATAATCCGCCGCTTCCTGCATCCAGCGATTTATGACGGGCACAGCAGCAGCGGGCTCAATTGGCATAACGCCGCTGATAATATTCACCAGGCAGGCATTCGCGTCTTTGGCCAGATCGAAAAGCGGCAGCATGTCTTCCTGTTTGTAGGGAAATGCGTTGACCATGGATGCAAGTCCGAACTTGTCGAAGTACGGCAGGATGGTGCGAAATTCCCCGATTTCCTCGACCGAAGGGTCGAGACACATACCGTCATAACCGGCCTCCGCAACCATGCGAAAGCTCTCCTCATGGGTACGCTCGGGCTGATCCGGGCTGCGTAATTCCATCGCCCACAACGACTGAAAAATCTTGAGACTCTGCATGGCTACCAGATCAGAACGAGGTCAAAAATGACGCCGCGTTGCCGCCATAGACTTCAGCCCGTTGTGCAGCCAGCAGGAACTCTTTACCTGAGGGCTCAGGCCCTTCGTGATTGCCAACTATCCGCCGTACCCGCTGCTTGTGAAAAATTTTCAATTGAGCAGACAGAGGAATCACCGTCGCCGGGTCATCGCCGAACAACTCCCTGTGCCTGGCCGGCAGGCGATACCAGGGCACCGTCATGTCCGCGTGGTGTGCATTGTGGAAACCAAAATTCAGCGTCAGCCAGTTTGCAGCTTCGATGCCCAGGGACTGTGGGTTGCTGAACGTATGCTCCTGCTCCCATTCGAAATTACCCTTACGCTCCGGTTTGTCGAAGTCAAACAAAGTCAAACTGTAAGGATAGTCGTGCTGCACACTGTCCATGAATCGCAAAACAGTCATCATCAACATATAGGCGATGGCGTAAAGGATCGCCACCTTCGGAAAATAGACGAGCAACGCAAGAAAAATTCCACCGCGGATGACAATTACCATGACATTGTGTCGGCGCTGGTCTCTGCGTTGCGGAATGATGAATGACGTGAAAATCATGATGAAATGCATGATCAGGTCATGCGCCGGAATATAAAACCATTCCAGGAACCTGCACAGTGCGAGTACTTTCGGATGATCGGCAAAGAACTTTTCGTAGTCGAACCAGACCACATCATCATTGTCCACGTGATGCCGAAAATGCTTGTAGCGAATGTCCTCGTAGGTGCCATAAGCAGCTCCGCACAGCCAGGTCAGAAACCGGCCGAGCGCCGTATTGTCACCGATACGCTTGAATATGAGATTGTGGCCGCATTCATGAATCAGGTAGGCGGCAATGGTCATGGCATGGGCCAGCAGCAAAGTTGCGCCAATATTCACAAGCACGCTGTCAGCAAATAATCCCGCCAATCCGGCAACATATCCGACAATGGCATAGAAAACCGCGCCAGCGTAATAATACAGTCCGTCCCGTTCCCGGAGGTGCTCAGAGATTGATAAAATATTCATTATAAATCAACATGTTATTTAAAATACGATAATCTGCCGGGCGTGCCTTTGAACGACGATAACTGCCCGCCAGCAGCCTGACAAGCTTGCTGCAGGAACCTGTACACAGGCTCGGCAGGATTGATAGCATAGCGCGCAACCCAAATCACCGACGAACCAGATAATGAACTTCAAAAATAAAGTTGTCATCGTGACCGGCGCCGCGCGCGGCCTGGGTCAGGAGTACGCCCGACAATTCGCGCGCCGTGGTGCCAGCGTGGCCGTCAACGATCTCAGAGACTGCAGCGAAACATTGGCGATCATAGAACAGGAAGGCGCTGCGGGCATCCAGGCAGAAACAGATGTCACGAGCGCGGAGAGTACGCGGGAGATGGCGCAGGCAGTATTGGATAAATTCGGCAGAATCGACGTTTTGGTCAATAACGCGGCGCTTTATGGCAGCCTTTCTTTCGTACCATTCGACCGGCTTGACGAAGACGAATGGGATGCCACGATGAACGTGAACGTCAAGGGAATCTGGCAATGTTGCAAAGCCGTCGTTCCCGCCATGAAGGAGCAGGAAAGCGGTTCGATCGTCAATATCAGCTCACTTGCGGCGACCTATGGCATGCCAAATGGATTGCACTACACTGCCTCCAAGGCGGCGGTAATTGGTGCAACACGAGGACTTGCGCGAGAACTTGGACGGTATAGCGTCCGCGTCAATGCCGTGGCACCGAATGTCGTCAACACCGATGCGACCGGCGAGGTATTTGGCGACAAGCGGGACAAAGTGGTTGACGTTACTATGTCGCAACAATCGATTCGAAAGCCGCTTGAGACAGAGGATATCGTTGGCGCTGTGTTATATCTTGGTAGTGATCACAGCAAACTGATGACCGGACAAACCATTATGGTTGACGGTGGCACCGTATTCTTATGATTCGCGCGAGGTTTAGGTGTAATAGATTAGACTTGATCGTACAGACGCTGTAAGGCAATTCCTGAGCCAAGTGGCCGGATAGCACCAACGTCATTGCGAGCCCGAAAAAACAGACGTCATTGCGAGGAGCGAAGCGACGCGGCAACCTCTATCAGGTTGTAGTAGTGCCAAACGAAACCGCGCGACAGCGTCAGGAGGTTGCCACGCCCTCCGGGCTCGCAATGACGCCTGTTTTTTCGAGTTTAGTAATGACGTCTGTTTTTTCGGGCTCGCAATGACGTCTGTTCTTTTGGTGGTTTCGATGGCCGCATGTGGGCGACTCGTTCTGACAGCGTCTGTACGATCAAGTCTGATTTGTTACATTTAGGAATAACAAAACACAGGATCCAAAAGCATGAAACTCGTTACCGCAATTGTTAAACCATTTCGCCTTGATGACGTCAGGAACGCACTGAGCGAAGTGGGCGTCCAGGGAATGACTGTCAGTGAAGTAAAGGGCTTTGGCAGACAACGTGGGCACACGGAACTCTATCGCGGTGCCGAATACGTAGTCGATTTCTTACCCAAAGCGAAAATCGAAGTTGCCATTTCGGATGACCGACTGGAAGAAGTCGTTGAGGCAATTATTCTGAGTGCCAAGACGGGCAAGGTTGGCGATGGAAAAATATTCGTTAGCTCACTCGAGCAGGTTTGGCGTATTAGAACCGGCGAGACAGGCGATAGCGCGCTATAAGCTTATAAGGGGTTCCAGAGAAAGCCCTCGCCGCGGCGCCGGTATACACCCAAAGCTTTGCCGTAGACATCATCCTCATTCACCAGACCAAAATATCGGCCATCCAGACTGCTGCCACGATGATCGCCGACTGCCAGGAGCATGTGTTGCGGAATTGAAGCATTTTCGATATCCGGGCCGCCACCGTCGCGTAAATTAAGCGCCGCAACTCGTTCGCCGAACATTTCGATATCGCCGGAGCCAGCCGCCAGTGCCGCACCATTGATAGTCAGATGGCCATCGTCAATGGAAACCGTGTCGCCACCAATTCCTACAATTCGCTTGATCAGGCGCGTTCCATCCTTCGGCGAATCGAAAATGACGATGTCACCACGTTCAACTGCGGCGCCCGAGCCGAATTCGATCGACGTAAATGGCACGCGCAGTCCGTAGGCCAGCTTGCTAACGAGCACCCGATCACCGGGCATCAGGGTGTATTCCATAGAACCCGAAGGCACGTAATAGTGATCGGCCAGTGACGACCGCGCAGCGAGTATCAGTACAATGATCAGCAGAATCTGCGGCAGTTCGGAGCGTATCCAGGATTTCATCTTCAGCATATTGTTCTGAGACATATTCACACCAGTTTAGTTGCCCTTACCTGCCGTCGCAGGGAATCAGGACTACGGCCGAAATGAATTCCGACCGTAGCTGACATACTACTGAATTTAGCCGTAGAAAAATGCGTTGAGTTTGTTGCCGTCCAGGTCGCGAAAATATCCCGCATAGAAAGTATCACCGCGTTGCCCCGGTGCTCCCTCATCGCCGCCGCCAAGTTCCAGGGCCTTCGCGTGCAGGGCATCAACTTTTTCCTTCGAGTCAACAACGATCGCAACCATAACGCCATTGCCAACAGTCGCGGCATTACCATCCGCCGGCTTTATGATTGAAATAGCGGGCGATCCTGGTCCGGTCGACCAGGCGATAAAATTATCTCCGTCCAACATACGGCCGGCGCCAAGTGTACCGAGCAATGCATCATAGAATGCTGCTGCCTCATCATATTTATTTGTACCAAGCGTGACATAGCCAATCATCTAACTCTCCTTGCCGTTCATAATAATAAAAATTCTGCAGTGGGCCGCGAAGGATAGCAGCAAAACTCATGTGGCGACGTCAGGTTATTGACCACGGCACGAAAGCAAGCAGTCGTGAACCGAATTAGTCGCGATAGAAATTTGTCGATCGCTCAAGATCGACCGACACCAATGCCGCCTGGTACTCGCCATCGACCGCAAAATCCGCATTTATTATTACGCGCTCCCCGCAGCACCAAATCTTGCCACCGTCCTGGCGCGTGCTTTGGTGGCCTCAAGTTCACGATCTTTCGCGGGTGCATCTGTTCGCAGTGAATCAATGAGTTCCCTGGCAACTGCGGCTACGTTCTGCACTGCGTGATTAAATGCTTCTTCATTAATTCTGGAAGGTTTATTGAACCCACTCAACTTCCGTACGAACTGCAACGATGATGCGTGAATCTCATCATCTGTTGCCGGTGGTTCAAAATTGAAAAGGTTTTTGATATTTCGGCACATTACCAGCTCCGTGGTGACAGCTATCCTGTCAGCGTTTCATTTCTTAATCCTGACCAGTGTTCAAGCTTTTTCTCGAAACTCATCGCGGCGTGTGCGGGGCTTGACGATGGCAAGGTTTGATAACGCAGCCTGGCGCATGAAGAATCGAGATCAGTCGCAACCAATCGCGCGAAAAGTTGCGCCGCCTTTTGCCCGTTAAAACAAACCAGTTGAATACCAGGTTGCCCGGCGAAAAAAGAGGCAAAGTCGTTCGCCACAGCCGTGGCCTGGTCGATCGCAGAGTCCATGCTACCGGGCCTTACGGACGACTGCAGTACGTCCCAGACGGCTACACCGCATTCAACGAGGCGAGCAACGCGCTCCGCATAGGATAACTCCGGCCCCGCCGCGAACAAGACGCCCATGATCCGCCAGAAATTATTCCTTGGATTGCCATAGTATTGCTGCTTCTGCAGTGACATCTGGCTTGGCAGACTGCCAAGAACCAATAATGTTGCACCGCTGCCGGAAATAGGGGCGAAACCGCGGGACCCTGTCATGAGCGCTCTACATCATCAGGTGGATTCCGGCTGTTCGCTATCTCCTGCAACGTATTCGGCCGCCTACCTGGCTTTTTCGTGCGCGTAAAGATATGCCGGCAATGCGCACGAGAGGCCGATGAGGAGATTGAGCGCGACGAACAGAAGTGGTTTAGGGCCCTTCCCTGCACTCCGCCGCCTGAAAATAACGATCCAGAAAACAAATGAGCTAATAAATAAATCTGACGCGAAACCAGACGCGACC
>Ga0164315_10003683_pt1 | contig 11899 bp, 6 predicted proteins | sample GuaBasSedimGuay6_FD_113737 | JGI IMG/M metagenome (GOLD analysis project Ga0164315, IMG submission 113737) | Subseafloor sediment microbial communities from Guaymas Basin, Gulf of California, Mexico - Guay6, Core 4569-2, 0-3 cm | ecosystem: Environmental > Aquatic > Marine > Hydrothermal vents >... | reverse complement strand
CTCTTGAACTCCAGTATATAAGGATCCTGGTGATGTCTTTGCTTTAAATCTAACTGTATAATCGTGTGGTTTTAAAAATAAATACCAGGTTAAACTAGCTAAAAGAATAATTGGAATTAAATATTTAATTTTTTTCATTTAATATTTCTTTGAATTTTTGAGTCTTTTATTTGTATAATTATCTGTATATAATTTCTAGTTGACTGAATTGATAAGATTAGGCATAGATTTTTTTCGTTTGCCATAGGTTGGTCTTATGAGCCAACTTGTCATCTCTTTTTTATTGAAAATTAACCACCAAGAAAAAAAAACAGTTGTTGAAATTTGTAATATATTTGGGAACCAATTTGGTAATGAATGACTTAAATCAAACAACATACCATCTCCCTGAAAAATACCAAAGCCTATTAGAGCAGGAAGTCGATACCAATAATAAATCGAAATTGATGCTGTTGCAAATAAATTAATAATTACAATTTCATATTTTCTAGAAAATGTTTTTTTCATTACAAAAAATAGAACCAAAGTAATTGTCATTGTTAATATTGGATAAGCATAAGTTGCATACAAATGATCCCACCCTTCACTATTGTAATAATCCTGTATATGAAACCATCCCCAAATAAAACCCGGAAAACCACCAATCATCAAAGATCCGGCTATTTTATTGCTTAATGTTTTTTTCTTTTTATAAAGAGGATGAATTGTAGGAGTTGAGTCGGGGCAAAGGCTAACACAGTTGATACAAGATTTACAATGTGCATTATCTAAAACGAATAAACTTTTTCTTCCATATAGTTTTTCGACAGGATGTACAGGACATAAACCGGAACACCAGGCACTTTTCCAGTCATATCTATAACTAATGTAAAATGCCAATAATGCTGTTATGCCAATTAAGATTGCTGTTGCCGGTCCATTTGTGTCAAAAATAGTATGCCTTAATGGAACAATTAGAAATAACAATAGTACAGAAATCAAGTGTAGTCTTGCTTGTCGATCAACCTTGAGTCTTTTATTCTTAGAGAAACCAAAATGGCTGGAAATAAGAGAAGTAGAAGCCAAAGGGCAAATATTTCTCCATACGCCGGCACATATAATTAATAATGCCGGGGCTACAGGAATTAGAACATTCCAAAATGCATGAATTCCTATTTCAGGAAAGAAAATTAATAAGAAGAAAATAACTAATCCAATCAATCCCAATAAAATTTGTGCAATTCTCCAATACATTAACGATTTACCGCTTAATATTGTTTTTGCTTTTATATTCATAAAATATAATATTTTGTAAATAAATTATTGTTGATTGATTAGTGATGTCATTTCCAAATTATCAATTACAAAAGTTCCTAATTCACGGCCTTGTTTTAAGCCAATATCAATAGCTGCTTTATAGTGTATACCTCCATACAATCTACTTATGGCCGCTTCATCAGCAGCTTTATTAAATGAAGAAAATGAGCGAACTGGTAGTCCATAAGGCAGTTCTGTATCATCATTAAAAGTAAAATTTTCTCCAAAAATACTGGTTAGGGTAATTGCAGCGGCTCCTGAAGCTACAGAATGACCACTGGTGTATTCCGGAAAAGGAGGTGTTTGAAGAACCGGAGCCCAATTTTCATCAAGATGTTGATTTATTAAAGTTTCAGGGCGAATAAGGTTGCTATAATATTTTTCATCCCAGCAATTTATAAATGCATCTGATATTGCGATTGAGGTTTTTGTATAAGCAAAAATGGTCATGTCAAAATCTGCATTTTCTTTTATGCAGGCAATTTTACAAATGCCAATCCAGTGGGCTCCCGGAGTAATTTTTTTAGTAGCAAACATTAAATGCCCTTTATGGGTAGAAACATAAGGGTTACAATCCCAAAATTGAGCAATTTCAATTTCTTCGGAGTCGTCTCCTTCTTGTTCTATTTTTTTTCCAATGTTATAAACTTCAATCAATTCACTATAAAAAACACTTTCTTTATCCATTGAAAATTCAGGATGTTTCTCAGGCCTGAACTGCGAAGCAGAATCTATAACAAATGGGCGTATTTTACCCCAATGTGGCTCAATACCATCCATATAGTCCGGAGGTGTTGGCTGCCAACGAGAAGGATCTTCAGTATTTACAGAATATTTAGGCATTGTTCGTGTTTCGTTATAGTTATCAGTAGCCATCCAATCCTTAATATGCTGAGCAACGAGTAAACCATAATTTTTTGATACTTCAAAAGTTTTTTCATCTAAGTTTTTCCATGAAGTATATAAGCTATCTCTATAAACCATTACTTTGTTTTCAGAAAAAACGAGTGCCTTGCCTAGATCATAATAAGCTACTAAAGCAGCCAATTTAAAATTTATTTCCTCTTCAGAATTTGGTTTCGGAACAGGCTTAAGATCAGTTACCTGACCTACAAGTGTTTTATAATCGTCATTACCCTGACACATTACTTCATAAGCTGCAATGTTAGAATAGGAATAAATTCTACTTGCTACAGGTGGTGAAAAAATATCATGTACCATAATTGATGTAATTTTATCTACAGCTTTATGGTATTCGTCAGAAGTTATTACTATGTCTTGTGTCTCTTTTTTACAAGAGATTAAGGTAATTATCAAAGAAAAAAATATAAGTTGTTTACTTAGGGAGTTCATAGATTTGAATTTCATCATTATTTATAGTTACTAGAAGATACTTTGTGCTTTTAAATTTAATAATATTTAAACCTTTTACAGCTTTTCCGGAAAAATTAACACCTGCATTTTGAGCTGAAATTACTTCACCATTATTCTGAATAATAGCTCCGGAAAAACTGTCAAATTTACCATGATATGGAGTTACACCAAAGTAGTTTCCAGCTAATAAAATATCATCGTTTCCATCTGCATTAAAATCATACTTTAAAATTTCTGTAATGGGTGAAAATTGCAATGAAACATCAGTAAATGGTTGAAATGTAAAGTTACCATTACTATTTTTCAAATAACCGGAAGCCAGTGTAGTTACTGTTAAAAGTTCTGCACTATCTAAAATATTACTACCAAAAATATTTTCAACTGTTTGACCGGCAAAACTATTATATGAAGTATATTTTTTCTTTAAATAGTTTAACTGACCTGCTAATTCATCTAATCCTTGAATTGTATAATAGTTTCCTTTTTTTTCTATCGCTACTATGGTTTCAATACTTTTGTTATCATCTAAATCACCAACATACATTTTCATTGGATACTTTTGGGAAGCTTTAAATTTTGTATTTAGCCCAAAATTCCCCAGGATATAATCATCATCTCCATCATTATCAATATCAAAGGCGGCAATACTTTGCCATAATCCATTCAAGTTTTCTTCTAATACAGTGACATTTTCAAAACCACCATTATTATTTTGTAAAAATGTAGGTTGCATCCATTCACCTACAACTATTAAATCGGGTTGACCATCACCATTAAAATCAGTTACTATAGCATCTGTGACCATTCCTAAGTTGTCAATTTTCTTTAAGCTGAAATTATCTTTTTCATTTATTAAAATATATGATTTTGGTGGTTTTCCAAAATTCCTAGCATCAGCATGATTACCAACAAAAATATCTAAATCCCCATCATTATCAGCATCAAACGGTTTAACTACCGAAGCATGTTCAAAATAGTCAGGTAATTGTGCTATAGTAAAATTTAAATCACCATTATTTGTATATAACCTGTCCAAAAGAGGTTTAGCTTTTCCAGAAAATTCACCACCTCCGGAAGCCACAAACAAATCATTTTTTCCATCTTTATTGAAATCATCAATACAGGCAAAAACATCTTCACTTAACTTATCATCTTCAAAAATCATATTAGATTTTTTTGTAAAACCATTATTAGTTTGGATAAATAGTTGTGAGGGCTGATTACGGGAACTTCCAAAGAAAACATCATCTTTACCATCGTTATTCAGATCCCCAACTACTGTTGCAGGGCCGCGATCAGAAATTTGATAAGGAATTAATTTATGCCTGTTAACATCAATATAATTATTTTCTTTATGCTCAAAATGTAGTCCTTTTATACTATCAATTTTTTTTAGCCATGTTTTTATTTTTGGAAATAATATAGAATAGTCAACAGCAAAACGTTTATTTAAAGGTGCTATTGTCAAGGTCTGATTGGTCCTAACATTTTCTGCTGTTTGAATCGTATTATCGGGCCAAATTATTGTAATTGAATCAACCATTTTAGTAGTACCATATCCAAAATGGATAATAGCTTCAGATGACGACTGAAATCCTTTTGAGGTAAACAACTGTTTGTATTGTTTTATACCATTATAATATGAAATTACCTTTGTGCCAATACCAAATATATTGCCTTTTTTATAGTTGAATTTTAGCTTTAAATAGTTTGCTGTTGAATCAGAATCGATATTATTTTGATAAAAAGTAACGGGTGCGTTACTATTATTTGTAACAATATCAATATCACCGTCATTATCAAAATCTGCATAAGCACTACCTGTTGAAATTAAGGTGTCATTCGTAATCCAATGCCCTGTTTGATCTTTAAACAATAAGTTTTTTTTGCCTTCAAAAATGTAATTTGCTACTGCTCCAGTAGGCATAGCATTTAAAGCTTCAATATCTACTAATTTAGAATTATTTAGCGATTCTATAATCTGGTCATTTGAAATAAACTTTATATAATCTAAATCATTGGGACGTTTTGGTATTCCATTTGAAATAAACACATCCTGTTCACCATCTTGATTAAAATCACCAAACAAGGCTGACCAACTCCAATCTGTGGCTGAGATACCACTAAACAAGGCAGTTTCAGAAAAATTCGTACCATTATTTATCTGCAACATATTTCGTGCATATTGATAATGATATCCAAAGCGTTGTGTTTTCATAATAAGTATGTTGGTAGCTTCATCGCCCATAGAAGCCTTTAAGATGGTTTCATCTTCCAAAGCCATATCTAAGGTTAGAATATCTGCAAATCCATCGTGATTTAGGTCAGTAACATCGCTTCCCATTGAAAAACGACTTGTTTTACCAAAGTATTTTTTTAACTGTTCAGTATAGGTTCCATCTCCATTATTCAGATAATAATAATCATCTTCATGAAAATCATTACTCACATAAATATCTACAAAACCATCATTATTAAAATCTTGAGTGGCAACACCCAAGCCATAGCCATTTGTTCCACCAAAAATTCCGGCTTCTTCACTTACGTCGGTAAAGATTTCACCATCATTGCGTAAAAGCCTATCACCACTTTTTTCATTTCTGTTATATCGAATAGCTGCTTTACCAAAAGAATTTTGAGTATGTACAGCACAATTCAACAAGTACATATCTAGATCACCATCATTATCATAATCAAAAAAAGCAGCTGTAGTTGAATAGTTCTCAAAACCTAATCTATATTTTTCAGCTTGCTCAGTAAAGGTGTTATCTCCATTATTGATATACAATTCATTAGCACCTTTTAAGCCATTAATACCTACCACAGCACAAACATAGATATCTAAAAAACCATCGGCGTTAACATCTGCCATTACCGTTCCTGTATTCCAATCAGAATTTCCTTCAACCCCAGCTTTGTTTGTTATATCTTCAAATACAAAGTTTCCTTTATTTAAATACAATTTATTTTCACCTTGATTAGAAGTAAAAAATACATCTACAAGATCATCATTATTAATATCACCAACGGCAACTCCGGCTCCATTATAATAATATAGATAGTCTAAAATATTGAGTTCATCAGTTGGCTTTAATTTGTTTTGAAAAGTAACATTTGTTATTTTAGAATCTACCATTTCAAACAGCACGGAATTACTCATTTTGTTTGTACATGATAGAAAAGTTACTATAATAAATAATATTAATATTTTTTTTATCATTAAATTTTAATAATAGTTGTTAGAAATGTTGATGTCCAGGTTAATTTTTAAAACTAAAAATTTTAGGTTTGCTGTTATTTACAGCAACTATTAAATACCGTTTACCAGACCTGTCTGTAAACCATTCCATAGCTTTTACTTCTCCTTTTACTCTAAAACCAGTTCCGGTTTGGTTTTTAAAATTGTCGTTTTTATCACCAAAAAAAACCAATCCTTGATTTGCATCTAAACGGGAAAATTGAGGTTTAAAATTAAAGTTATTACCTGCAAGAATTAAATCTAAAAAACCATCTTTATTGATATCTTCACATTGAATATCATAAATAGAAGAGAATTGTGCTTTACTAGGGAGCTCTTTTACTGTAAAGTTTCCATTGCCATCATTATAAGCGATCAAACTTGCAAAGGTGGTGATTGTTCTTACAGTTGACTCTTCAATAATCTGTTTTGAAAAAAGTTCGTCAATAGATTTCGTTGCGTACTCACTAAATTTTAAATTTTGTTTTTTAAGAGAATTTATTTGACCTGTTAGCTCTCTTTTTAAATGAATTGGGACATCACGGCCATCAATGGTTTTAGTAAAAATCTGCTCTATAGTTCCATTATTATCAAAATCATGTACAAACATTTTAGCAGGATGTAATTTATCTGCCTTATAGGCTGAATTTAATCCACCGTTACCTAAAATTAAATCAATATCACCATCATTATCCAAATCTTTGCCTTCTACAGTATTATACAGCCCCGAATATTCACTTAAATTAGTTGAATATTCTTCTAAGTGAGTTCCTGTATTTTTAAATATTTTAGGTGGCATCCATTCACCTACTATAATTAAATCTTTTTTATCATCACCATCAATATCTTTCCAAACAGCATGCGTTGTCATACCAACAGATTTTGTATCAATAGCTTTAGTATCGGTAACATTTGTAAAGTTGCCCTTACCATCATTTTCTAACAACATGTTTTCTGGATCAATGCCATAAACTCCAGGAACACTCAAACTTGCTACAAATAGATCTATATCGCCATCTTCATCAAAATCATGGGGTGCAATATTAGCTATATTTGCATTTATGCGAGTGATAATTATATAGTCACCAAATCTACCTTTTCCATCATTGATGTATAATCTAACTCCGGTTCTAGCACCTTTAAAATTACCGCCAGAGCCTACAATTAAATCTACATCATTGTCATTATCAACATCAATAAAAACAGCATCAGTATCTTCAAAAACTGCTTCTGTAGTAAAAATTGAAAGGGCAAATTGTCCCCTTTTTTTCTGAAGATATAATTGTCCTTTTTGATTATAAGCCCCACCAATAAACACGTCATCATTTCCATCGTTGTCAACATCTCCAATTGCAATAGCCGGACCTTCTTTAGACAACATTTTAGGAATTAAACCTTCATAGTCAAAATCTACATAAGCATCTTCTATATGTGTTGTTAGGTTATTTTTAACTTCCGAAAAATATACTTTTAATGGATTTGTTATACTTGATTTAAAACTATCATTTGCTTCTTCAATTTTAAATATAAGTGTTTGATTTGTTTTAGTTTCACCAAGGCGTTGTACTTTTTTGTTTGGCCAAATAACTTTAATGGAATCTACTTTTTTGGCATCCGCTAAACCAAAGGTCATAATATATTCAATAGACGATTGAAACCCACGAGAAGGTATTAATTCCTGACGTAGTATCTGATTATTAATATAAATCTCTGCAATGCTTCCTACTGCAAAAGTATTTGGTTGTTCACCTTTTAACTTCAATTTTAAATAATTGTTTTTTGAATTATTTTTATAAACAAACAATGGCATATTCATGTTATTGATGATCAAATCTAAATCACCATCATTGTCTAAATCGCCATAAGCTGCACCGTTGGAAAATCCCGGTTCATTAAAACCCCAATTTTCTGTTTTGTTGGTAAAGGTTAAATCCTGATTGTTTTTATAGGCATAGTTGGATAGAGGAGTACTTGGCATACTATTAATAATAGAATCTTGTGAGGTTTTAACACCAGATAATGCCATTTTCTGATATACTTCATTAGCAAAAAAGTCCATAAAATCCTGATTGGTTAGGTCATGATATATGCCGTTACAAACGTAAATATCTTTATAACCATCATTATCCATATCAAATAGCAATGCTCCCCAAGACCAATCTGTTTGTGCAACTCCACTATAAAAAGCAATTTCAGAAAACGTATTATCACCATTATTTAACTGCAAAGTATTTTGCATGTATTGATTATAGAAATCCTTACTTTTTTTAAGTTGATATACGTCGTAACGTTCAAAATCGCTAATGTTTTTTAGGCGTTCATCCTCCTCAGGCAGCATATCAGTTACAAAAATTTCAGGTAACCCATCATTATTTATATCTGCCATATCTGCTCCCATTGAAGAAAGGCTCAAATGAGACATTCGGTTTTTTATATCCTCTGTAAAGGTACCATCACCATTATTAATGTAAAGATAGTCTCGTTCATAAAAATCATTCGACACATAAATATCAGGCAGCATATCGTTATTTACATCACCAATGGTAACTCCAAGGCCAAATCCAATAAGGCTACCATAAATTCCAGCTTCTTCACTTACGTCAGTAAATTTACCATTATCATTCCGTAATAATTTGTCTCCACCACCTTTAAAAAGGTCCGGTAAATTCCAATCTTTACCACGTAAATCACGTTTATTAGAATTTCCTAAACTACTTACTGGGATAAAACTATTGTTTAAAATATAAGCATCTAAGTCACCATCACTGTCATAATCAAAAAAAGCTGTGTGTGTTGTAAAACCACTATCTGCAAGATTGTATTCTCCGGCTTTTTCGGTAAATGTTAAATCTCCATTATTAATAAAAAGTTCATTTTTTTGGTCATCACCTTTAACATTACCTGCATTACAAACATAAATATCTAGCCATCCATCTGCATTAATATCAACCATGACAACACCTGTTGACCATGATCTTATTCCACCGATTTTAGAGCTTTTTGAAATATCTTCAAACTTGAAATCTCCTTTGTTTAAATACAACTTGTTTTTTAAACGATTTGCCGTTAAATACACATCTGGTAAACCATCATTATTAATATCTCCAATAGCAACTCCACCACCGTTATAAAAGTTCCTGTATTTAAAAACGTTAAAGTCTTTTTCGTTAAGAACTTCGTTTATAAAATCAATACCAGTCTCTTCCGGATTTATTAGAGAAAATAATGTAGGAATATCTTCTCGAGTATTTAATTCTACATCTTTTTTCGTTTCACAAGAAAAAAATAGAATTGAACTTAACAGATATATTACCGTTCCTTTAGTTAGCTTAAACTTCATTATATATTTATTATTCATTATTTCTAAAAAAATAGGGCTTTATTATTTACAGTAATCATAACAATACACAAGCCTGGTTTTTTTATATTTTTTAATGTATTTTTAATTTGAGATATTAAAAGCCTGTTTGGTTTTTACTTGTAAAATCTTTTTTATCATTGTTAAGTAAAAGATCATCATGAGCATTTTATCTAACCAGTTGACAATTCATATCAAAACCGTTCCCTTCAATTAAAAAATCTTTAAATAGACCCCTATATAAACAGCGTAAACATAAAGTTTTTAATTAAGATAGTTTTGTTGTGAAAGATAATAAAATTGTATTAATTTTTCAATTTTTGTATTTTCAAAATAGAGTTTATTCCATTGATATTTGTAACGAAAAAATTAAAATGTTTTATAGATATAAATCTTATTTTTTTAGTTAGATAAAATTTTCATTAAAAAAAGCTAACTTTAAAAGCTAGCTTTTACTCTATTTATATTATAACTAATTTAATAAATGTGAAAATCAGGACCAAAGTAAAACAATTGTAAATATCTTGCGACTAAACAAAGTTTAAAAAGATTAATAAAAGTTTAAAAAGATTAATGAAAAGTTAAGATAAAGCTTTGTAAACGTATTTTATAGATATTGTCAAGTAATGAGGGGAAAAAACTTTTATATAATCGTATTTGTTATTTTTGTAATTTCTGTAATTGGGCTTTCCATAGTTCAATATCAATATTTAAAAATTGGATTAAATCTGGCTAAAGTTCAATTCAATCAAAAAATTGGCCTTGCGGTAAAGGAGATTAAGGAAGGGCTGCATCAATCAAATCAACTTACATTTTTGGTTGGAAAGACAATTACCAAAGATGATTCCTATTTTAAACTTAGCTTGGATAGTGTAAAAGATGCCTCGAATTTTTTTATGAATGATTTTTTAAAGGAAAAGCTTTTACAGCGAGGTATTAAAACAGATTTCACTTATGTTTTATATGCCAAAGATTCAACAGATTACCTAAAGTCTCCTAACACTTACAACAAGGAAGATTCTCTTTTAAAATACCCAATAGAGCTTAGTGGCTATTTACCTGCTCAGATTAAGAAAAGATTGATTTTAGAATTGCAATTCAAAAATTTAAATAAGTATTTTTTGTTTCAATTAAATGGATTGACCATTCCCAGCTTACTTTTTATTGCAGCAATAATTTTTGTTATTATTTGGGTGCTTAAGTCATTTTATGGGCAAAAGAATTTGATTACCATCACCAATGAATTTATTAATAATCTAACTCATGAATTGAAAACACCGGTTTTTTCCATAGGGCTGGCCTCAAAAATTTTATTGGAAAAAACAAATGATAAGAACAAGGAATTGGTGAATATAATTAGAAATCAGGTAGATAAGCTTAAAGATCAAATTGAGAAAGTGTTAGAATTAGCTAGTTTAGAAGGTCAAAAGAATTTTATTGAGAAAAAGATTATTGATTTTAAACCATATATTTTAAATTTGATCAAAGATTTTGAGCAACTGACATCATTAGAAGAAATTGATTTTTTAAGTGAAGTAAGCGGAGATGCGTATATATTGAAATGTAATTCGTATCATTTAGAGATTGCAATAAACAGTTTATTGGAAAATGCTAAAAAGTATACAAAAGAAAATGTAAAAATCATACTTTTGGTTCACAAAGAAGATAATGATTTAATTATCAGCATAATGGATAATGGAATTGGTATTTCTGATGCTGATAAAAAAATGGTATTTGACAAGTATTTTAGAGTTTTATCGGGTGATGTTCACAAAGTTAAAGGTTATGGTTTAGGGTTGAACTATGTAAAGAGGATTGTAAAACTCCATAAGGGGAAAATAAAAGTTAAAAGTGAAATTGGTCAAGGATCTGAGTTTATTATTAGCTTGCCATTATATAAGAAATGAAAAAAAATAAAAAAATTTTGCTGGTTGAGGATAACGAATCTTTGGGTTATTTACTGTCTGAATACCTTCAGATGAAAGATTTTGATGTACTATGGAAAAAAAATGGCAATTCAGCACTTGCAATCTTGGATCAAGAATATTTTGATTTGATCATACTGGATGTAATGTTGCCTGATATTGACGGCTTTACTTTAGCAAAAAAGATCAAACAAGATTTTACGGAAACTCCGTTTATTTTTTTAACAGCCCGTTCTTTAAAAATTGATGTATTAAAAGGATTTGCTTTAGGTGCTGTTGATTATTTAAAAAAGCCTATTGATGAAGAAGAATTGGTAGTGAGATTGAATACTCTTTTAAATACTTTATCAGGTAAAAAATCTTCTACAAGTAACAGGCAAGATGAATTTGTTATAGGTCAATATGTGTATAACAAGATCAATTCCCAGTTGATTTATAAGGATGGTTCTATCCAGAAACTAACATTTCGCGAGAATAAATTGCTGCATCTTTTAGTGATAAATGTAAATAAATTATGCTCACATAAAGAGATACTGACCGGTATATGGGGTAAAAATGATTTTTTTAGCAAGAAAAGTTTAAATGTTTTTGTCGCTCATTTGAGAAAATATTTGGAAAAAGACACTACTATTAAGATTGAAAATATACACAATCAGGGATTTATATTAGTAATTGAATAAGATAAGTATTTTATTCTATAGAATAATG
>Ga0164315_10003682_pt1 | contig 11900 bp, 19 predicted proteins | sample GuaBasSedimGuay6_FD_113737 | JGI IMG/M metagenome (GOLD analysis project Ga0164315, IMG submission 113737) | Subseafloor sediment microbial communities from Guaymas Basin, Gulf of California, Mexico - Guay6, Core 4569-2, 0-3 cm | ecosystem: Environmental > Aquatic > Marine > Hydrothermal vents... | reverse complement strand
AGGACAATGCAGCCGCGACGGCATCCGAATTGTTCAACCACGCACTCGGTACTACAGACGTTATCGTTCAGGTTTTTGATCTGACCGTGACTCCTAAAGAATTAATGATACCTAGTAAGGTTGCGATCACCGATGCTAACAATGTCACGGTCACGTTGGCTTCTGCTCCCTCTGTTGCCGATTACCGTGTTGTGATAACAGGATAAAATAAAATGAAAGCTGGTGATTTAGAACTACAAGGTACACTCGACGTTAATGATAATAATATTATCGGTAAGGAAGGAGTATCAGTAACAGGCGGCGATGGTGCCGGTGGTGATGTAAACATCGTTGGTGGTGCTGCCACAGATATCGAAGCTCTTCAAGGTGCTCAAAGCTCTGTAGAATATTACGATAACCTTGGCAACAACGGAACGTTCTTTGGGGGTACGTCGGGTTATGTTGCACTTGATACAATCACGTTGTCCGATGGCTCTACTCTCACAGTTTCAGCCGTAAGTAGCGGTGTCGTTACAACATTTGCGGTTGACACTTCTGGTGAGACGGCTGTAACACAGGGTGTTGCTCTTACTCAAACAGGCACGAGTGGTGTCGGTACGGGATTCACACTGACTCCTGAACTTAACAACGTCACCGGTAGCCAAGGTGGCGACTTATTACTAACTCCCGGAGTGGGTGCCGGATTAGGATTACAACCGGGTACTATTATTCTCGGCGGTACCTTAAACGTTAATGATTTTAATATTGTTAGCCCAGTCAAAAACAGTGCCACTACCCATGATATCAACATAATCGCCGGTAGAGCAGACAACGACGAAACCACCAGTAACGACGTTAACATAACTGGTGGTGAAATGGATTATGATGGTGGTGGTACTGTCGTAGCCGGTGATGTTAACATCACAGGTGGTGGGTTGCTTCATGATGCTAATAATGCTACAGGTGGTAGCGTTAATATTGTTGGTGCTAGTCTGCCAAACCAAACCGCATCTGACGATTATGGTACCGCTGGTAGTGTTAACATAACTGGTGGTAATGTTCCAGACGCCGCCAATACCGCACGTGGTGGTGTAGTTAATATAACTGGTGGTAATGCATATTCGACACCCGCCAACTCTTTTGGTGGTGACATACATATTAAAGCTGGTGAAGGTTATGATTTTCCGGGTGAGATTATACTTGAACCCGGTGGTTCGTATGGTAGTCAAACTAACGATATTCCTTCTGTTGTTATTCAGGCTTCTTCTTACGCTGGCACAAACTACGGTAACGGTGGTTATGAAAGAACAACGGTCTTAAGATTTCAAGGTCTCCAAAGCAATTCCACCGTTAACGGAGCCACCGGTCATACGACGGACAACTTTGTTGGGCTTAAGGCTCCAGACAATATCGGCGCATCACCATTCACGCTAACTCTTCCTACATCTGACTCAACCGGAACACAGGCGCTTGTCTCTAACGGTTCGGGAACCTTGAGTTGGGCTTCCATCAACCCAACTGCGACAACGGCTGAACTAACAGCCATCGCTAATGCGATAAACACAACGGCGTTGAAGGTTGCTGGTTGGATGGTATTCAACACCACAACTGGTGCTCCGGTGTGGTCAGTCGGGAGCGCAGATGGTTCGCTTTGGAATGACGCAACGGGCGCAACAGCGCATACACCAGTCTAATTGGGGTAGGAATAAATGGATATAATTAGCGTAGTGGCAAGTGGGGTGTTGAGCAAACTCCCACCACCTTCAGTTATTCCCATGGGTCATGCGGGAACATTAGTCGCCACTGATGGGACTAATGTTATGTCGATGAGCCATTTCACCACAGGTAATATCACTGTTGGTCCAGTGTCGGATTTAAGCCAAATCGATAACACTTATTCCAAGCCATCACCGCTCCTAAATTCAGTAGAGGGACTTCAGTACGGTGCCGGAGTGTTTATGATGATAGATGACACAGGCGTATCCTATTGGAGTGATGACCTCGGAGCTAATTGGACTCTGGGTACCGGATATGATCCGGCATCCAACAATGCTCGGGTAATGTATTATGGTGAAGAGCTTGGTGCTTTCATGATCAATAATCATAATAATACTTATTCACTTGATGGTAAGAACAAGCTGTCTGGTACTGTATTCACCGTCCAAGGTGGAAGTTTAACGCAAATCGATTTCAAAGGAGACACTTACACCTACTACCAGTTCAGTCAACGGTTCAATTACTACAACACCGGAACAGATTATAACCTCGGTTGGGCAGCATTTACACGGGGCACTACGGGTAGTGGATATGGTATGGCTACCGATGGTATTACCATGGTACAATTACAAAGCACAACGCTACAAGCCTATGTACGGACATCAACAGATGGCGTTACCTTCGGAGCGGATATCACTACCTCTGGACTTACCGCCCCCGATGCGAGACATATAATGCGGCACAAAGGGGAGTGGGTAATTATCGGTATGGATGGAGCGTGTTGGACCTCAAACGATTTGACTAATTGGGTCGCACAGGGGGATACATATCTCACGGGTACTGCATCCGGTGATTCTAATTCCCAGTACCATGGTATGGAAAATCAAAACATCATACGGTGGGGCGCGGGCTCGGGTAGCCAGAAAGAAAACTTTGCTATCTTTTTCGATAACCAAATATACCAGTCGATTGGGAGTTAATCGATAATGCCTGTATATGGTAAATACCGCAGTAACTTAGGAAACGATAATGGCTGATACCCCAAAGAATGACTTCTGGCAGAACATTATCCTCACCCCTACCGGTGTGGCTGCGGGCTCTTATGGACCCGCTCAGATTACTGTTGGTGCCGATGGCCGCATAACGGCTGCTTCGAATGTTTCGGTGGCCACCGTATCCACGGTTTCATTGGTTGGACAACTACCCACAATCATCGGCCCCGTCAACGGCGATCTCGCTATTGTTCTAGATGATGGTTCGGGCAACGAAGAGATGTATGTCTGGAACACTTCGAATGTCGATTCCGGCGCTCCACTGAATAAGTGGCGTCGTATTGCTACAACCGATGCCCAGACCCCACGTAAAGATTATCGCCAGACTGCTATCGACACAACTGCGGTCCAAAACATCAGCACTGTTGTTCCAGATACCGGTATCGTGAAACGCGTTTCGGTGCAAATCGTTACACCATTTTCTCTCGGTGCCACTATCGAGATTCAGGACACCACCGCATTTGTATATATGTCATTTTCCGCCATCAATCCACAACTCGCAGGAATTTATTCCGAAGATTTGTCGGGCAATTTGGCTGACATGATTACCAACGGCAGTGGCCAGTTGCGTGCCGTCATTGGTGGCGCACCGGTTGCTGGCGCGGGTGTCGTATACATCGATTGGGTTGACGTTTAACCGTATTCGTCAATGAATCTGTGAATGATCGCTTCGATGTGCGCCAGAACTCGTGGTGCATGCTTCTTCAAGTCCGATAATCCGGTTCCGAATCCTTCTGTAGGTATCACGATGAGGGTACCCTTTTTCAATAGGACTTCGACTCCGGCGAAATCTTCTTCGATTTTGGCGACGCATTCATCAAACTCGTCATCCGAGTAGTAGGCATTAGGGGAATCACTCGGACTCTTCTTGGTACGGATACCAATTGCATTTTGTTCGCCACGCATTGATGCTGCTTGGCCACCCAGTCCAACACGCTCGTCATTATCACCGAAGCAGTAGTAAACGTCGGGGTTCAGTTCGAGGTCGGAACGGTAAATTCTGTATTGAAATATCATCATAACATTATCTCCTATTGTGCTTTGGTCCATATCCACATTGGTTCGGCAAAGACGCCCTTTTTGTCCTTCAGGGCACCAGAATTCGGACGCTTCATCATTTGGTAACCACAACAACCCACGTATGACGAATCGGGCAGTGATGCTATGAAATCATTCATATCGTCACATATGCGGTTGATCGTGTGATTGGAATATACATCACTGATGTTAATCACCATGACGCCACCATCTTCCAAATGTTCCCACGCATGCGCGAGGGTCTTGTGCAAAAATAGTTTATTCCAATCATTGATTTTTCTGTATCGCTTGAATGACTGGTTATCCTCTTGTGTGTACCGTTCGATGTTGAAGTACGGCGGTGAAGTGAATATCATATCGAACATCCGCTCACCCAAATCTACATCTTCGGCACACTCATGAAAGAATTCAACGGTCTTGTTTTTGTTGAATGTGGCTACCTGTGCATTGTAACCATCTACTAATCTCAAATTAGGATCGATACCAGTATACGATATTCCTTCCTTACTTGCGAGGAATCCCGAAAGTCGGTCTCCCCAACCAGCCGAGAAATCGAGAACCCGTTTCGCGGAAAAATAGTCGTAGACGGCTTTCGCTGTTGATGGACGGAACTGGCTCGCGATGTATTTCCGCAACCCGATGGTGCTCCGTAGGACGTTGGCATTAATCTCCTTCACCTTCAACGACCATAGTGCGTTGAATAGGGTTAACCGGAACTTCTCGGTGGTCCACGTTCGGTACGGCGATGGTGAATTGATACTATCACACTTCCACCTATTAGTTTGGTGGAAATAATCGCTGGTCGCATTGCCTTCCCGCATTGTGGGGAAGTACATATCCGTGAGCGGATACTTGCTACTGTACTCGTAGCGCGTGAACCATTCACCCATTACGGGTTCGTAATCTTTTCCCAACAACTCGACGAATTCGGCCTTAGCATCGTCGAGTGTTATTTTCCGCATAGGCAACGGGACAGAATTTTGCTCAATAGTATCTGATAGGAGTTGTTTGATTTCATCCTTACTCATATTAGCATTCATTTTCTCCCACAATTTCGGTGGGATAGAAAATTCGTTATCGGCGTTCAGGATGTTATATGTCATACTAGTGTTCGATGAGCGCCATCATGTCTTCGTACAGTGCGGCACGCATCTCGGTCCATTTCGGCGTATCTGTTTCGTCCATGCCGAGAACCTGTTTGGATAGTTCGTACTTTCGCGGTTCGTGTTGGTACGATGTGAATGCCATCATTTTGGCGACATCATACATTTCTGTATACAGGTTTGAGTATTCGAGTTCGGCCATAACGCCATCTTTCAGACGCATGATCGCATCCCTGATGGAACCGGTTGGTACGAATTCAAATCGGCCCTCGTCGAGGTATGTGATGAGGAACGTAAGGATGCGCAGCGCGTTTGCTGCCTTCTTCGGCTTCCACACACCCCTTACGGCATCGTTGTTTGCTTTCAGGCCCATAAACCACGCGGCCTTAACCATATTGATTACATTCATCGCGGTCATGGGTTCCAGATACACCTTAATGATGTATGCAAAATCAGGACGGACAAGGCATGCGTCCGACACCAATGGTTCGAAATGGTTGAGACTGCCCTTCAGGACATACTCGATGTATTTGTGTGCGGGGCTCAACTGGCAATCAAACGCATCAGTGACGAAGTTGAATTGTGGAAACTGGTTGTGATAGAAATCGGACAAGTTCGGCATGTAGATCGCTTTGAGATCGAGGTCCGAGGCGTCATTCAATAGGTTGTAGTTGACCGAACCGACAGCCGCAGTCATCAGGATTTTGCGAGGACCGTCGCATTCGTTCATCCATGTTGTTAGTGCGGGACGCAGGGCATCGTGGATGTCACCCATATCTTCGCGGGCGATAACCTCTTCTGGATTGTCGAGTGTGTCATAAACGAACCTGACAGTATCGAGCGCTTTCTTTGCAGTCATCATGATTTTTTATCCACGTACACCGTAAGTCCGCGATCCTCGATTACAAAATCACATTCTTCGTCTGGTTCCAGTGCTCGGCGACGAGTTAACTCATCGTCACCGCGCAAAGCTAATTCGATGCGTTCCCATGAAATGGTAAACGCAACACCGCCGCGTCGGCGGTTAGCGTCCTTTGGTAGGTAAACGTTTTTAGGCACGTCGATGGTCCGGTCCGAGCGCAACACGGTAAGTCCACACCGTGTGGTCATTCCGGTTGGCGTCTTTAGGAAGCTCGCCCTGATAACTATTGCGTACAGCTTTCGCCTCGGCCTTATTGTCCCAGTACGTGGAACCGTCGGTGGCGGTGAGGAGTTTTCCTCCTTGCTTTACACAGAATAGGCGTTTTGACATCGTGTTCCCCTTCGTTTGATTGACAATTGTTTCAAACAATATATACTACTTTCCATTAACTGTCAACCAACATGGTGAATATCATGAATACTCCACCAAAATACCCGAGCACCAAGCATTGGCCATGGTCTGCCAAGGTGCATCGCGATGATACCATCTCTACGTGCCCTGAGAGCTTCGTAGGCGTCCCTGTGGTCATCACAGAGAAGATTGACGGCGGTAACACCTGCCTATTCAATGGTGAGGTGTACGCACGCTCAGTAGCCGCTCCGTGCCGTGAGGGATGGATGGGAATGGTACGCAAGCATCATGGTTGGAAAACCAGCGACCCAAGGCATAAACACATCGCACATTACGGTGAAGATATCTTCGGAATTCATTCCATTGAGTATGAGCCCGTGCGCGAGGAAGATACCTTCCGGTTATTCGCTGTACGCCAGACCGTCGATTTCGATTGGTGGTGTTCTTGGAGTATCGTAGAAGATGTTGCCAAAGAATTGGACGTGATGATTGCACCGGTTTTATTTCGTGGTGTCTTTCATTCGGACGAGGATATTACTTCATTCTTCCGTGAGGAACTTAGCAAGCCTTCGGGCATCGGAGGCGAGCGTGAAGGATTTGTGATGCGTCATGAAGCGGGATTCCATAATGACGACTTTGATAGTTCCATTTGCAAATACGTTCGTCCCAATCATGTCCAGACCGACCAACATTGGCGTCGGCACTGGAGAACCTGTCCACTCATTGGAGAATAGAATGAACAATGCCATTATTAACATACTGACCCAACCCCTAGAGTACGAATGGAGCGTGCAGGGGTTGGGGATGATGCGCACGTACCTCAACGAAACCCAACGCCTACACCTATGGCACAGTTCGATTGCGATACATGGTGCTACCACCCTTCACGATCACGCATGGAACTTCACCTCCGAAATTATATTCGGATGTATGAAACAAGCCCGCAGTGTCGTCGTCGATGCTGGTTCCTCTATTACGGGGACTCCGTGGATGAAGCAGCGGGTACTATGCGGTGAGGGCGGAGGGGTCGTTGGTGAACCCGAAGAGTTACTTTTGGGTGGAGGACCAATGGAATCTTATTATGCGGGGGATACATATCGGTTGGAAGCCTCCGAAATTCATAACCCCTTTCCGATGAACAACACCGTGACCATTATCACCCGTGAATTTTTGGAAGATCGTGATCACGCTAACGTCTTTTATCCTAAAGGCGGGGAGTTTGGCAGTGCCGAACCACGGCCCGCTTCCCGTGCCGAGATTCTTTTTATCACCAGAGAAGTTTTACACTCATATCAGGAGTCATAATATGTACCCAGACGCATTCGTATCAACAAAGGACAAATTCCCAACCGCACCGCATTGGGTCATCATGAAGTTCACAACGATTCATATCCCCGGTGACGAGCGATCTCGCACGAATCCGGGTCATGGTTATCCAGCCAGTACGGAAAACGCGGTCGGTTATGAAGCATATTACACCGAGGAGAAGTTCTTGGAAGCCCTTCGGGAATTAGAAGAGCATGCCTACAGCAAACAATACGTGGTGTTCAAGTCCGAGCCACTGACTGTCACCAAGACTATTTCAGTATCAACCGATTAGAAGTCAACCATTCGCTTGATCGGCACCCCGACCTTCTCTATTTGCTCGTCAGTGATGTAATCAATAGCGATGCCCGCCTTACCATCCATCGCGGCCTGTACCTTCTGAAGCGTATTCAGCTTCATGTACGGGCACGTGGTGCACCGGCACCCGTTATACACAGGCACTTGGTGGATATTCAGATCAGGACGTTGCTCGCGCATGATCTCGATTAGCTCATTCTCCGTAGCCACATAGATGGGTGCGTCCTGTAGGCCGCTGTAAGCGTCGATCCACTGAAGCATACCTTTGGTTGATGACACGTGGTCTGACATGTTCAGGATGGCTAGTGGGCTCTCAGGATGCGATATGAGGAAACTCTTCCATGGTTCGTTCAACTTGAAGAGTTCATTCAGGCGGTCACGGTCGAATTGGTCGTGAACTTCGCATACCGCCGACCAGACCGGCATATCCTTGCCCAGTTTGTGATTCAGATATACACCCATATTTCTGTCAGGAGAGAACATAACTTTTTCTCCGTTGTCCATCAGGTGAGATACGATGGGTTCGACGTTTCGCGAAGTGACTATCCAATCTGCCAGTGCTTTTTGCTCGACACTGGAATTGATATACATCACGTGCGTGTGATCCGCGTGCGCCTCGCGCCAGCGTGTCAGTTCGTCGATGTTGGTTTGCTCAACCAGTGAGCAGGTTGATCCCCAATCGGGCAGAATAACTTCAGCATTGGGGCTTAAAACCTTGGCGGTCTCTGCCATGAATCGAACGCCCGCAAATACGATACGATCTGCTTGTTCTTCTTGGGCGATGTTGGCTAGTTCGAGACTGTCACCGACGTAATCGGCTATGCGTTGAACTTCGATGGGTGCGTAATAGTGTGCTAGTAGTAGTGTTGACATGACAAGGCTCCCTTGTTCATTGATTGCCACCGGCCTATCCAGTGGTCTTACCTATTATTTACTCTTATTGGGGATATTTGTCAAGCGTTATCGCTAAACTCTGGTAACGTAAGTTGTAATAGTCTGGTAATACAATCAGAGTGGGTAGTACACGTCCTTCTTTTGACCATTCCACATTCCGTCCTTCGCAACACGGACTAGTCCCCTTCGGACTAAAGCGACCATGGCTTTCTTGGTGCCACCATACGTGTCCCATACCCAACTAGTGCCATCCGAGTCCGTCCATGACCCATGGTCTCGGAGAGAATCCAAGATGGCTTTTTGACGAGTACCAAGTTTCGCTTCTAGAGCGGCTAACTGGTGTTGTTGGCGCAAATCATTCATATTCATAATGATTATTTAGTCAGGTCGCTGATGTCAATTTTCATGAACGCCAAACGATGCTTCTCGACACTGCCGAGGAAGTTTGAAGGGAGGATCGGGTCTTCGCCATGCTTTACGATGAGTTTCATGTTTTCCATGAACCGGTCCCAGATTTCTTGTTTGAGCACTTCTTGGTCTGGGCGACGAGATTCTTCGTATTCTGTCCTCGGGTCCATTCCACCATCGCTGATGATGTCACTGTATTGTTTACTCATCCCATGCTCCGCAATCGCGCTCAGTTGGATTTTCTTCGCCACATCGCGGGCATTTAGAATGCTCACCGTTTGCGTAGTTCGTACCGGCACCGACGTATGCAACGTGGTTTCCGTGAAGTTCAAGATCACAATGCGAGCAATGATAATACGCATTATCACCAGCCGGATTGCCCCCGTAGGTGTATGCGTACTTCATCTTTACCAACATTTGTTCCATGCGGTCGAGTGGTTTCGGTATGACCAACTCGTTGTCGTTGTTCATATCGAAGGAACCGTTGTCTAATCCCAGTTGGAGGGCGTGCTGGAAGTCCAACTTCGATGTGCAACCAAGGAACATATCGAATGTTTCCTCCATGGAAGCAGATTCAATTGCACCGAGGTATTCAACGATCTTCTCAATGTTCTTTAGATTTTGTGCTAATGTGGTCATTAATCCTGTACCTCAATGGTTCCGAGTTCAACCCATCCGAGTTTAATGAATTCGTCGAGTGCTGCCAACACTTTTGCATCCACAACCACACTTTCATATTCATATGTCGCGGTATCTGGATTGTTAATATGCTCTCGCATTTGATTGACGTAGAGTTCATAATCAAAGGATACGGTACGGGTAGCTCGATGTGTAATAACGCGCAAGTACGTACTCTTACCGAGGAAGTTGCTGGTGTGCCATGGTATTTCTTCACCACGGTTTTTGTAGTCCATGTACAGTTCGAAGAATGCGCCCTCGTAGTTGGTCAGCGCATCCATGGTTACTTCGGTACCTTTCTTCCACACTCGTGTGGTCGGGGACCATTCACCATCAGAAGCCTTACTCCACTGCATGTAGTTGCTGGCGTACAGGGCTTGGAACTCATAGCCCATAGACTTGAGCTTGCTGTAGTCGCCAGTGAATTTGATAAATTTGTGAGTAGTCATATGATAATCTCCGTTGTACCATCATCATGTTCTATCGCGACTGCGTTCGAAGCCATGAACAATCGGCGGTATCTTTCTTGTGCGTTGGTGAGTTCAGTTTCCAGATCAGTTTTTTGCTTCAGAAATCTGAGAATGTCTCGGGTAGCATCCAACGCTGATAGGTTCTGATTCTTTATCTGACCTTTCAAATCGGAATTGTGTTTCCGTATTTTTCGCATTTCAACGTGGTGATCTGCGGCCTCTGCTTCGAGGTTGGCGATCTTGGCTTCAAGCTCGTTGATGTATTTTTGAATATCCATTGCTTGTCCGACTCCCACCAAACAGATGTGGGCAGTTGGTCTGCGACTTCCAGATCATTCGGGGAATATTTCCTGAGCCATGCGCGGAAACGAGCGCGGGTGTGAATCTCGCCGTACTTTGAGAATGACCGCATGTCGCATCGACCGAACTTACGATCCCATGTAACACAGGTTTCAACCATCATGCGGGGTTCAGTCTTGTCGCCGTCACCGATGAAGTAATCATACTCTTTGAGTGTGAAGGTTCCTCGGCTGTTGCTTTTACATGTAACAGGCATCTTAGTGTACCCAGTCGAAGTGCCAGACTTCATCGTCCTTGTCGGACTCGATGAAGAAGGTGGGCTTGCCTTCAGCGTTAACGAATTCAATCTCGTTCCAGCCTTCTGCATGCGCCCAGTTTCTATTAACTGTATGAGCGTCAAAAGTGGCTGCATCCATGTCCCAGTGTTCTTTCATCTGGTCTTTGATTTTGTTCATGTCTACGTTCATAAGCTCTCTCCAAATTTCGTAAGGAAATTATAGCATAATGAAGCGGTCAGGTCAACCAATTTTCGAATTAATACTGTCCGTCTCCTTGGGAGTTCGGGGGTAGGCATTCAGGGGGTGATACCGATTTATCGTCTCGGGGAACGTTAGCCACTTTTGGTAGGCCCGCTCGATCTTCGCAGCTATCACCTCATGGTTTTCCTTCAGCACCCGCTCAGTCCACTGGTGTCCTGAGATTGGATTCCTACGGTTAACATCACGGTGGGTGTCCAGAGACGTTTGGAACCTCGGGACGCAGAAAGCGTAGAAGCTCATTCCGAATTTGTCGGTCAGGTAATTTTCGTTAGTATCCATAAGCTCTCTCCAAATTTCGTGAGGAAATTATACCACGAATGTAGACTATGTGTCAAGCCCAATCGGTTAGTATTTCGCCAGTTCTTCTATGTGGTTTTGGGTTTGGATGTTAAGAATTTTTCCCCGTTCGGTCATCGCTTGCCGAGATGATATTGTCATTACCGAAACGAGTCCAGTCTCGACAGCCAGTTGAACGTCTTCGTCTGCCATCAGACTGTCCCGCAGTGCGGATAGTTCTCCTATCCAATCCCCGAGTAAATCGACCTTTGATAGTGCGGGTTCCGACAGAAAGTCATCCCCGAATTCAATCCCACCTTCGTCACTATCGAAGTCTGCATACAGTCCAAGGACCGGCTCCATAAAGTCGCTATAGTATTCGTATTCTCCATAATGACCGTTGCATTTTCCATCACCCTCACAGCCTTTGTTCGATTCATCCATCATCGTACTCCGAATTTAAACGGAGTTAATATTATCAATATTGGTTGGTATTGTCAAGGGCTAGTATCTTATTACCCTTCACCATATTCTCCAATTTGTCAAGAGTT
>Ga0164315_10003681_pt1 | contig 11900 bp, 14 predicted proteins | sample GuaBasSedimGuay6_FD_113737 | JGI IMG/M metagenome (GOLD analysis project Ga0164315, IMG submission 113737) | Subseafloor sediment microbial communities from Guaymas Basin, Gulf of California, Mexico - Guay6, Core 4569-2, 0-3 cm | ecosystem: Environmental > Aquatic > Marine > Hydrothermal vents... | reverse complement strand
TGCCAGTATCGAGAAGCTCGATCATTCGTTGATCGAAGCTTCGTCCGATCTCGGTGGTGGCCCTCTTCAGACATTTTTCCGCGTGACCTTGCCGCTGACATTGCCTGGTATTCTGGCTGGAGCGGTTCTCGTCTTCATCCCCAGTCTCGGCAATTTCATCGTACCCGATCTGCTTGGCGGGGCGAAGGTCATGATGATCGGAAATCTTGTCGAGCAACAGTTTCTCTCGGCGCGAAACTGGCCGTTCGGTTCGGCTCTGTCGGTGATGATCATGTTGATTATGTTTGTTCTGATCGTTCTCTATTTGCGGCGACTTGGCCGCTCGGAGCTGGGCGGATGAAGCGCTCCTGGATAAAATTCTTCCTCAGCACCCACGGCATTTTGTTCCTGTTCTTTATCTACGCGCCGATTGTAATGGTGGTCGTTTATTCCTTTAACAGCCACCCTGTCAACATGATGGTGTGGAAGGAATTCACATTCGACTGGTATTGGTCGATCTTCGGGTATCCGACGCAGCTAAACGAGCAAACACTATACGTTGAATCCACCGACCAATTGTTAGCGTCGGTCAAGAACAGCCTGATCGTTGCCACCAGCACCACAGCGTTCTCGACGATTCTGGGCACCATGACCGCCTTATCGCTCTACCGGTACCGATTCCGCCTGCAGACCTTTTATCGCGGGCTCCTGTTTATGCCCATGGTGATGCCGGATATTGTACTCGGCATCGCGCTGCTGATCTTTTTTGTGACCTTCAGTATCAAGTTAGGCCTCATGTCGATCATCATCGGCCATTGCACATTCCTCATTTCTTACGTATTCGTCGTGGTCAGTGCGCGCCTGGCCGGAATGGACGACACCCTGGAACAGGCCTCTGCCGATCTCGGCGCCAACCCCTGGGTCACTTTCCGGCGCATCACGCTGCCGCAGATTCTACCGGGCGTAATCGGTGGCGCCTTGCTCGCCTTCATCATCTCGATGGACGACCTGGTGATTACCTATTTCATCGCGGGTGTCGACTCGACGACTCTGCCTGTTTTTATCTACGGCATGTTAAGGCGCGGCGTGAAACCGGAAATCAATGCTATCGCCACGCTCATGCTGGTGTTTTCGTTCGCCATTGCAGCACTCGGCCTTTTGCTGCGCCGACGAAGTTAAAGGGAATCGAGATATGAAGAAGCTTCGAGGACGTGATCTAGGACTGCCTTTTCCGGGAGAAACCGGTCCCCACAATGCGATCACCGATGTGCCGGGAGTGGAAGTTGGCTTCTGTACCCGAATCGAAGGCGATGGACCTTTGCTGCAAGGACAGGGTCCGGTTCGTAGCGGTGTGACCGCGATCCTGCCGCTCGGTCACCAGTCCGAGCCGCAACCGGTATGGGCGGGTGTCTATGCTCTCAATGGGAATGGAGAGATGACCGGGACTCACTGGATTGACGATGGTGGATATTTTGTCGGACCGCTATGCATTACCAACACCCACAGTGTCGGCATCGTTCACCACGCGACAACCAAATGGATGATCCACACCTATGCAGCGGCGTGGCAGTCCAGACACCTCTGGGCCATGCCGGTAGTGGCCGAAACCTATGATGGCGTCCTGAATGACATCAACGGCCAGCATATTACTGAAGCGGATGCGTTACTTGCCCTGGATTCGGCCGTGCCAGGCCCTGTCGAAGAAGGCAATGTCGGCGGTGGTGCAGGGATGATTTGCTACGAATTCAAGGGAGGAACCGGAACCGCTTCACGCCGTCTCGATATCGATGGAGAGAGCTTTGTTGTGGGGGCGCTGGTACAGGCTAACCACGGAACCAGGCCATGGTTCACCGTACTCGGCCGCCCGGTCGGAGAAATGATGACCGAGGATCGCATACTTGATCGCGAGCAAGGCTCGATCATCGTCGTTATCGGCACCGATATACCCATGGCGCCACATCAATTGCGCCGGCTTGCCAAACGTGCGGCCATTGGAATTGGTCGTGGCGGAACCCCGGGCGGCAACAATTCGGGAGACATTTTTATTGCGTTCAGCACTGCCAACCGGGGGCCTGTTCCACAGTTAGCCGGCCCTCGACGGACTCTCGAAACCATTAATGACGAATTGTTCGACCCGATATATATGGCTACCACCGAAGCAATCGAGGAGGCCATAGTCAATGCGATGCTGGCAGCTGAGGACATGACTACCCTGCGCCCGCCTGGCCTGGTTTGCCGTGCGCTTGACGGAAATCGGCTAGCCGCCATTTTCAAGGCGAAGTGACAGGGTACCTCATTGGAAATGACCTCCATGCAGTTGGCTGCCTACCGCCCCCATTTTTGAGCGCGTTATCGCCTTTGAGTTTTTCAAGTTTTGCCGGCAAATTGATCATGCCCAGATACAGGTCTGCCGGCCCATGTTCGGGAAAGCCCTGGGAACAAAGCACCGGGCAAGTATTACGTTTCCGCCAGAACGAATCTGGCGTTCCGTATTAGCCTGGAGGGAATCCGGTGCCGGATTTTTTCATGCAACCCGGGGAGCTTCGACCAGTGCAGACCCTGCCGGTAGTGATGAGCGGTATGATATCCAAGATTACCCGTCAACAGATTAAAGAGTGGGTTGACGTTGTTGTATGAGGCATGGAACGCATCATCGGTATCCAGGCCGTTGTGATGGTCAAACGTCACCCAGGCAGTGAATAACAGGCTGATCACCATCGGTATTACAAACACGAACAGCGCTGGAACGAAACGAAACCAGCACAGCACAGCAACGCCGACTACCGTAAGTACCGAATAAAGAAGAAAGTCGCGCTGGACCCGCGGATGCTTCTTGCCCACCTGGTAGCCCCGGTAATAAGCAGTACCCGCAATTTTCAGGGTGTACTCCAGCACGTTCATACTTTTGCCATCTGCCCGCTTCCAGCCACTCTCATCACGCGTCTGGTCGAGGAAGTTTTTGTGATGACCGAGCACGTGGTGCAATACCCAGAGGTTCGTGGTCACGCCGGTATGGAGCGCGTAGAAAAACTCGAGAATGCGATTGAGCGGTTTAGCATGGAACGTCATCGTATGCTGATGGTGATGATTCCACGCACAGATCACAGCTTTCGGAATAATCATGATCAGCATAATACCCGCCAACCACCAAACATCGTCGACCAGAAAGTAGATACTGAAGTCGATCATGCTGAACATGAGCACAAACAAGACCGGAATCCGGTCCGCGGTAAATCTAAACATATAATACTCAGGGTCAGGAAGCCCCTGATTCCTTTATCGAGGCTATTGAAGTCGCACAAAGCGCGCAGACTAACATAGGAACGGCGACGATGTGCGGGCATATTCAACCCCAGAGGAAAGGTGAATCGAAAGCCCGCGCCGCAAATCAGACACGGTGAGCGCGCCGACGAGTCGACGGGGTCATATTTGACCGGCTTCACTTCGCATTTCTTGAGGTCCGACCATTACGAACACGGGATAATCGGAGCCAATCCTCGAAATTCGATCAAAAGCCGCGCGGGGGCTTGACTCTCTCGGCCGCTGCCGTTTAAATACGCGCTTCCGCATTTAAGCCCAGGTAGCTCAGTCGGTAGAGCAGGGGACTGAAAATCCCCGTGTCGGTGGTTCGATTCCGCCCCTGGGCACCATTATTTCCTTGAAAATTAACCTATCCGTTTCATTTTTTGTCTCACGTCATCGATGATGGGGTCGTAAGTGGCTGGAGGCATGGACTGTTTTTCTGCAAGCTTGACTACGGTTTCCAGTGAGTGATCAAGCCTCGTTCGCAAGTCTTGAAATATCTCCTCGACATCTTCCATTTTAATCCCGGATTTTTTCGCGGTTTGATAAAAGTGGCGGGGCATAATTTCTTTGATCTTGAAGTGGCGACTATCGCCCAGTGCCATAGCTAGTTTTATTTTATGCTTTGAAAACTCAGGATACGGTGAAGCTGACATCACATCGTAAAGCGGTGTAAGATTAAAACCACTTGGTGTGATGAAAATTGAAAAGTTTTTTGCATGGCCGTCAACGGCTGCTAATAACCAAAAGACAATCTCTGTTTTTAAAAACGTCAGGCGGTCTTCCCGTGGCGAAGCACTGCCATTTAAAAAATCAAGAATCTGTAAAATACCAGGGCCTTTATCAGCCTCATATTTTTTCGATGGTGGTACGCCGAGAGCTTGACAAATATCCTCCTGAGGCAGTCGGTAGAGCACTTCATTACGCCAAAGCCTGTCAAAACGCTCCACTATAACGACTGGTTTATTATCAAAATGTTTTACTTCTGCAGTTGCTGAACTAAGACCAAACTCTGCACATAAATTTAGACAAAACCATTCATTCCAGGGTGTATCTGAAAAATCGGCACCATCAGGACCTTCTTTCATCGCAGGTTTAAAAATATGGGACGTTGGTGTTGGGCCAAGAGGTACTTGCCAACTATTTTGAATACGAAGAAAAGCTGTTTTTTCCTGCATGCCGGCAATAGATATTCGAAAATCATCCGTGTCAGCCTTCATTCCAAGGGGGTTTGTTGCGAGTGATGCAATGCGATCAGCAATTTCTTCATCATTAACCGGGCGATAGGACATTTGTTCTGGAGCGCCCGGGACATCCCCTTCCGGGAAAAACCTTAATGCGCCAACACAGTCGCGGCCAATTACAGCTAATAAATCAAAAATTCCCGCACTGTCAGCTTGTTCTCTTGCTGCGATTTTGTCTCTGATTGTGGGGTCATCTGGAAGCAATCCATCAAAATAGTTGTTAGCATCATCGCCGGTCCAATTTCGGTCAGTCAGTGGCATCGATAGTGAGATCGGAAAGGCTTTTGTAGAATTTAGCCATTCATCACCATAACGGAAGGATGTTGCACCATTTGGCGCACGCCGATATTGTCCAACCTTGCTGGTTCCGACATAAATATCCAGAATACGCTCCTTTCGCTTACGTCCCATGTCCTAATACTCCGTGGGATCGAATTCTGCTTTTTTACGCGACACGATGCTTATATCCAGGTCCAATGCCGCCAGTATTTTTAACATCGTATCGAGTGTTGCGCTGCCTGTGCCGTTTTCCAGGTCTGAGATCAAGGCTTGTCGCATGGATGCCTTGCGAGCCAGTTCAATCTGGCGTAGTTTTTTACTCAACCGTGCTTTTCTGATGACAGCACCAAGTTCTTTGCTATTACGAATGATCATGTTCTTTTCCTGATATATACGCAGAATCGTATAAAACAATAATATACGCCAAACCGTATAATGTCAATATATACGATTAAGCGTATAAAATGTGGGAATACGATGAATCGTATAACATCTTAGTGATGGGTTTTCCGGTGGAAGATGTGTTATATCGTCTCTAGAAAGCTAAGACGCCAGGTTGCCTAAATACAGTTATGCATGCAGTCAGTTCAAGATCGAGTTTTGCGAGGATTAGTTGTGCATTGTTATGCATCGTAGTGCAAAGTCCCGCAACGGGTGCCCCATAAGGTGTTGAAAAATAAAGAAATATAAGTTAACTCTTCTTCTGAAAATCCTCTTGTCGGTGCCGAGCGCGGACCGGTCGATTCCGCCCCTGGGCACCATTCTCATTGTTTTTCAAACGGTTACCCGATGAGTAGCACGAGGACTGTCGGGATTCGTGTCTATGGTGTTAGGCGACAATTAGCCTGCCCGGACCGGCCAAAGTAATTGATGCGAGACACAAGCTCGCCCAAATCACAGTTTTTTGTATATGCGTTTAAAATTAAGAAGGCAGACAAATAACCTCCAGTTGTTATTGCAGAAAGCGCTATTTGCCAAAATCTAACTGTAGATAGCCGCCCTAACAGAATATCTGCACATTTCTCATGTGTCTTTGGGGAGTGCCGCGAACTTAACGTCTGCTTAAACCGTGACGGTATACAGAAATCGATGTGAAGTGCTTATTATATATTGCCTATTCGAATGGTCCGCAAACAAGTGCTCGTTTTACACCAGCTGTTAAAGTATCTATCCCTTCGATTAATTTTTCTCTTCCAATGAGTACATCCGTAATTTGACTTGAATATTTTATAGCACTCTCTCTCATCATTCCCAACATTGGCCAACCCCACAACGCCGAAACTGTAACTTCCTCTTTAATAAAATGTGGTTCATTTAAAAAGGTGCAGCTAAGTACGGATTCAACCGCACTTCTATTGGTCTCACTTCCGCCGACAAGGTCGATTACGACCGAGCCTTTGGGGATTACTCTTTTTAGATGGTCATTACTTACCAGATACGTGATGCCGCGTAGTTTTAGCGGTAGTTCTGCACCATTTACAACTAAATCAACATCCTTTAACCAAAAATCTATTTTGTCTTTAGCCGTTTGGGTGCGACCAAAAATATTAATATTTTTGAAGCCCTGATTATATATTTCGTGCATTGCGCCTCGTGCCACATTGCCATAACCTAATACAACGGCCTTTGCTTCACGAATATCTAATTGAGGTTTATTTGCACTAGTGTCCGGTTAAGAAGGGTATGATACTGCGTAACCGTATGAATGATAGTCGATTTTCCGAGATATTGAGTGGTGTCGACTTGAATCAATTTCTGACATCAGGCCTGCTTCAGGGAACTGTTTCCCTGAGGCATCACCATGTATGTCGGCAAAACCCTGTTCGCGCAGCTGATGGATTTTCTCCCCTGGACCACCTTCACCAGAATCGTCGATCGCTACGGTGGCAACTACCGTGTTCGCAGTCTTTCGTGCACCGATCAGTTTCGAGCGTTGGTTTTCGCTCAGTTGACCTATCGGGAAAGTCTTCGAGATATCGAGGCCTGCCTTACCGCACAATCAGCGAAGCTTTACCACATGGGGATTCGCTCTCCGATCAAGCGTTCGACGTTGGCCGACGCAAGCGAGCGCCGCGACTGGAGAATCTACGCCGACTTCGCTCAACGGCTGATTGCTCAAGCTCGGGAATTATACGCCGAGGAAGATTTCAGCCTGGCGCTTTCCGATACGGTTTACGCGCTGGACTCGACGACCATCGATCTGTGCCTGTCTGTTTTCCCGTGGGCACCATTTCGCAGCACAAAGGCGGCGATCAAATTGCATACCTTGCTCGATCTGCGCGGCAATATACCGAGTTTTATTCATATCTCCGATGGGAAAATGCACGATGTCCGAGTGCTCGACCTGATGATTCCAGAGCCGGGCGCCATCTATGTAATGGATCGGGCCTATCTGGATTTCGAGCGATTGTCTCTGATCGACCAGGCTGGTGCATTTTTCGTAACTCGTGGAAAATCGAATCTTCGGATCAGGCGGCGATACTCGCACAAAGTCGATCGTTCGACCGGCCTAATTTGCGACCAGACTGTCATACTGACCGGCTTCTATTCGAACAAGGCTTACAGCAGACCTTTGCGGAGAATCCGATACAAAGACCCCGAAACGGAAAAGACATTGATCTTCTTGACCAACCATTTTGCCTTGCCCGCACTAACCATCACCGAGCTCTATCGAAGTCGATGGCAAGTGGAATTATTTTTCAAATGGATCAAACAGCATCTGCGCATCAAGAAATTCTACGGTACCTCAGAGAACGCGGTAAAAACACAGATTTGGACCGCTGTGTCGGCATACGTACTCGTGGCCATTGTGAAGAAGCGTCTCAACCTCGACGTTTCCCTTTACACATTGTTACAGATATTCTCGCTTACACTATTCGAGAAAGTCCCATTAAATCAGGACTTTCTAGAGCCCACTGATAGCCCGGAGGATGGCATGTTTCATAACCAATTGAATTTATTCGATTCTTAACCGGACACTAGTGAGTCGCGGTCATTGATAGATGCGACGTTCAATTAACTTCAATTTCCACAATGCAATGGTCACTGCGACCCCAATCACCTGGATCATTGAGCGCCGTAACCTAAACACGCTCGGACAAAGCGTTCGACGTAAACACGAAATCCAGTTGCCGTGTGGCAATAATCGGTGTTGGCTGGCTGTCCTAATGAAATAAGCCTCGTCAGAAAAATTCGTGGGTCGTTATCGGCACTGGTAACGCACCAAGAGTATGATATAAGGCGATTTCAGCCGCTTTATAGGTCCGAAAACCATACGCTTTTCTGGTAGTCAGTTTTGCTTTGGTGTTAAACCCCTCCACAATACCACTGGAAAATTGTTTTTTGGCTCGAAACCAGTTCAGCAACAGGGGCCGATGACGCCTCAGCATTTTCGCTACTTTCTTCATCGGTTCAATTTTCGATCGCATCGTTTTCGTGCACCATTTATCCAGAAATTCTCCCGCCCAGTAGGGCGAAACGTATTGCCAGAATAACTGGAATTCTTCTTTCAGAAGATAACTCCTGATTGATCTTAAATTGTACTGCAGCAACTCTGACAATTTGGTCTCCTGATGTTGTGTCAGGTTTTCGGGACGCTTCAGTAATAACCAGCGTGACTTGGTCAGTACCGGCTCGTAGCCTTCCTCTTTCAGTTCTTTCGCTTCACCTGCACGGACCTCGTCAATCGCCTTGCTTAGGTGCGTCATGATATGAAACCGATCCAGTATGTGAATCGCTTGTCCTGCCTTCTTTTTGATCACTTTCAGATAAGGCCTCCACATATCGCTACAGATATAACGCAGTTCCTTTGTCCGTTCCTGGCCAAACCAGTGGAAAAACCCCAACAGGGTTTTAACCTTGCGCTTCTTCCCAATCCACAGTAACCGCTTGCAGTTCGTATCGATCTGGTAAACCAGCGTCAGGTACTGATGGCCCCGCTGCCACTGGATTTCATCAATACCAATGGCTTCAATCCCTGTCAGATCCTGATGTTCCCGTCCCCAGGCCACGGCGCGCTCGACCGAGCAGAACACATGATCCCAGGTGGTCCGAAATGCCTCAGCTACCTCTTTCCAGCTCAAGCGCTTCGCCCAGCCCGATAAAAATCAGACATAGGCCTCTGTTAGCCTGTGTTTGCCCGATACCCAGGGCATTCGCTCTACCCGAACACCACAGCCAGGGCAATCAACCCGCCGGGGCGCATAGCGAAAAAATACCTTATGGCCCCACATCGGGATAAACTCGAACAACCGCTCCGGTGATCGATCGTAACCAGATCGCTTATGCCCGCAACCACTGCAAATCGGACGGCGGTTCAACCGAGGTTGTAATTCAACTTCAAGTGTCGGAACCGAAGTACCTTCCACCAGTTCGACGGTTCCGTACACAAATGATTTGAATTTCTGTACCCGATTGAGGATAGTCTTGATCTGCATCCTGTTCCTTTTCCTCTGTCAGATGTTGAGTTCGCACTTTCATCTTCTCAGAGTGGGGGCAGGATGCACCACCCCCAAATCTTAAAACTATCTCAATCGTTTCAAATCCAGTATATTTTTACTCAGTTTTACCCACTAATTTTTCCGAAGAGCCAGTTTTTTACTAACTCTCGGGCCATAAGAATAAGCGTAAGCGCCAATAAACCAGCGTCTTCCCACTGAACATTTTCCCGTGGACACTGGTTTTCTTGCATTACTTCCACCGAGGAAACCATGGGCAATCCCATCACGTCCGATCAACTGGGCCGGTATTGGCGCGAGCACATCGACGCCTGCCACGACTCCGGAGAATCCGGGGCCGCCTACTGTGCACGCCATCAGTTAGCTTATCACCGATTCAACTACTGGCGCCGGAAGTTCCGGGATCAGGATAGTCGCGTTCAGTCCCAGTTCAGGTGCGGCAGTTTCTATAAACTCAGGCTAGGCAATCGGGTTTCTGACAAAGTGCATGTCGCGACCCGATCCCGTTTTCACGGTGGAGAATGCCTGGTAATCGACCGATAGTTGACTGTCGGCAATACTTTTCACATTCTCGATTACCGTGCAGGGAATGGAGGCTACCAGTAGCTTGTCGCGCCAGTATTCCGAACTGTTTCGTACCAGTACCTTGTGCAAGATCGCATTCATGCTTTGGCGATTGTCGATACGGGCCTCGTCTGTTTTAAACCTGGGATCTTCGATAAGCTCTTGCAGTTCCAGGGCGGTGCAAAAGCGGTGCCAGTCTCTCTCGCTACCGAGCGCGATGACAATATCGCGGTCCGCCGTGGGATACACTTCGAAGGGCGTCATCGAAGGATGCCCGGAGCCAATAGGCCCGGGCACAATTCCGGCATTCAGATAACGCGCAAAGGCGTTTTCCAGGCAGGCCCACTGGCAGGCGAGCATGGACACATCGAGAGCAGCGGAGTTATTTTCGCCACAAGCATCCCGTCGATACAATCGTTCGAGGATGCCGACTGCGGCAAACAGCCCGGCGGCAATATCGCCAACCGAAAAGCCGACCCGTGTAGCGGGGCCACCAAGAGGTCCGTTGATGCTCATCATGCCGCTCATCGCCTGCACTATAATGTCGTAAGCAGGGCGACTGGATAAACTGCCCGATTGACCGAAGCCGCTGATCGAGGCCTGAATTAATCTCGGATTCAGTTGTGCGAGTTCGGCTTGACCGCATCCCAGTCGATCACGGACTCCGGGGCGCATGTTTTCAATAAACACGTCGGCTGTTTTAATTAGCTTGTGCAAAGCGAGCTTGCCTTCATCAGATTTCAGGTCCAGTACGATTGAACGTTTGTTGCGATTGAGTGAAGCGAAGTAGAGGCTGATATCGGCTTCGAACGGCGGCGCGGTACGGGCCATGTCACCGGCCGGGTTTTCGACCTTGATGACGTCTGCCCCCATGGTACTCAACAACCAGGTGCAAAATGGTCCAGACAGTACGCTGGTCATGTCAATTAGCGGATGCCTTTCATTACTTTACTCCCCGGCAAAGTCGTTTCATTGCGGCGAGATGATCGCGATCCGATTCAGTCGCAGTTTGTGCGAGTGTTCGGGCCAGTGCTTCCAGTTCCTGCTGCTCGGCGAGGTAGTCCACCAGACCCCACATCAATGCCTGCTCAGCATCGATTTTTGGCCTGCCAGCAAGATCGCAGAAGCACGCCCCGGTCCCATTAATGCACGCATGCGGGATACGTCTTCGACTCCCGGCAATATACCGTTTTGTAGCACCGGATAGGAAAAACTTGCCTGCGGGACGCTGACCCTGATATCACAACCGAGCGCAAGAGTCATTGCGCCACCGATACAATCACCGTTGATCAGGGCAATGGTTAGTATCGGCAATGAATTCAGCGCCCCACTGACATCTTTCCAGAGCGAATCCTGCGCGTCATCGGGTTCCCGTATCAGTTCGGAAAGATCCACACCGGCACAGAACACACGTTCACCCGTTCCGGTGATAATCAATGCGCGTAATGCCGAATCTTCTGCGGCTTCGACAAGCCGTGTCTTGAGTGCCTCGAGCATCTCGATACTTAATGCATTGGCCTTGTCCGGGCGATTTAACCGTAACGTCCAGAGCGGACCGTTTTTATCGCAGATAATCTGTTTCGAGATCATGACAACTCTCCGCAGGCGTTGGCAATTCCAGCACAGGCTTGCTCCAGTTGTTCGAGGCTACTGGCAAACGAAATACGGAAAGCGCCGCTGGCCTCAAAGGCTTCAGCGGGGACAACACCCACACCATGATTTTTTAAAAAATACATCGCCAGATCAGCACTGGATTCGATAGGTTCGCCGGTTGCGGTGCGTTTCCCCAGGGCAGCACTGCAATCGATATACAGATAAAATGCGCCCTCTGGTATTGTCGTTTTCAGCAGGTGGATTTGACCGAGATGGTGCAGCACTCGGTCACGCCGTCGCTGGTACGCGTCACGGCGCTCAAGTAATGCTTTATGAGGGCCATCAAGGGCAGCGGTAGCGGCTGCCTGACTGATCGAGCAAGGGGATCCGGCAACCTGACTCATCAGTTGGCGCAGGCCATCCATCATTGGTCGCGGTCCCGCCGCATAGCCGATCCGCCAGCCAGTCATGGCGTGGCTTT
>Ga0164315_10003680_pt1 | contig 11902 bp, 8 predicted proteins | sample GuaBasSedimGuay6_FD_113737 | JGI IMG/M metagenome (GOLD analysis project Ga0164315, IMG submission 113737) | Subseafloor sediment microbial communities from Guaymas Basin, Gulf of California, Mexico - Guay6, Core 4569-2, 0-3 cm | ecosystem: Environmental > Aquatic > Marine > Hydrothermal vents >... | reverse complement strand
TGTAAATAAAATTTAAAATTAATAAAAAAATATCGGGGTTTTAAAACCCCGATATTTTCTATTTACACACTTAGTAGGATACTCCCCTAAAAAACCACATCATCACCTCCTCTTTTAGGGCGTCTTTTTTTGTTCACAATCCCCTTTTCTTCATTTTGCTTTTTCATTTGCTCTCCGATATGATTACTGGCAACAAACGAGGTGATCATATCGTTTAACATATCACTTCCAGCCTGAGGAGCATTGGGCATTAAAATTAAATTTGAATTTGTTTCTTCTCCAAGAGACTGAAGTGTATCGTAATGTTGTGTTACTACAATAAGAGCAGAAGCTTCTTGTGAGTTGATGCCCACATTATTCAACACATCTACACTTTCCTCTAATCCACGAGCAATTTCACGCCTCTGATCGGCAATCCCCTGTCCTTGTAATCGCTTACTTTCTGCTTCAGCACGAGCTTTTGCTACGATTTTAATACGCTCTGCTTCTGCTTCATATTCAGCTGCTACTTTTTCACGTTCTGCAGCATTAATACGGTTCATCGCTTCTTTTACCTGTATGTCTGGATCAATATCTGTAACCAATGTTTTGATAATATCATAGCCATAACCATCCATAGCATCGTTCAATTCACGTTTTACCGCGATAGCAATATCATCTTTTCTTTCAAAAACATAATCTAATTTCATTTTTGGCACTTCAGCACGCACCACATCAAAAACGTAGGAAGTTATTTGATCATGAGGGCTTTGAAGTTTATAAAAAGCATCATATACCCTATCTTTTTTAACCTGAAACTGTACGGAGATCTTAAGTTTTACAAAAACATCATCTTTGGTTTTTGTCTCCACCAAAACGTCTAGTTGTTGAATCCTTAGATTAATTCTGACCACAATTCTTTGAACGAGAGGAATCTTTAATTGCAACCCAGAGTTACGGATGCTTGAAAATTTACCAAAAGTTTCAATAACAGCGGCGGTTTGTTGTTTTACAATAAAGAACGCTGAAAATAATACAAAGACACCTAAAATAATAATAAGTGGAAGCCCGACTAAATAGTTCATTTTTTTATTTTTTTTAATGAATGTTGAAGATACGAAAATAAAGCTATTTTTACCAGCTCAATAACGCCCTAAATTATGAGTCTTAAATATTTCCTTTTTGTTACTTTTTCAGTATTTATTGTTAGCCAATCCCTGTCTCAAAGAAACTACGATGAGTATAATCGAATAGGAATTACAGGGGGAATGACATTTTTTGATATTACAACTTCCGATTTAAACACCAAACAAGGGCAGAGTTTAATGGGAGGATTTACAACTAGAGGATCTTTTAGAAATAATTTTGATCTAATTTATGGAATTGGTTTTTATGGAACACAAGTGGAAATATTAGGCAATGAACTAACAACACCCCTTGAAAAACAATATATAAAATATACTATTAGTTCCGTTCAGATCAACTTTTTAGGCAGCTATAATATTATTAAACATCACCTAAGTTTAGAGTTTGGACCTGTTTTAAATGTAAATAGTAAATTGAAATTGGATTCCGATCAATTTGAAGACTATATTCTTGATGGATATTCCTTTCTAAAAGCAAAAGAAATCCAAGATATTAGCACGGTAAATTTCCATATTTTAGGGGGAATTTCAGCGGGCTTAGAAAGCTTTAGACTTGGTGTTCACTATCAGTATGGCGTCACCAATATGCTTAATAAATTAAATGATAAAAATCTGGAAAACACCGATTTTAAAGGAAACAGCACAACAATAATTCTGTCTGCAGTAGTTTATTTATAACGATACTTGCCTTTATCCAATAAATTCAATCGCCTTTTTAATTCTGAAAACACTTTCTTCTTTTCCTAAAACGGAAGCAATTTCAAAAACATCAGGACCTTTCATTTCACCTACCAAAGCAAGCCGTAATGGCATCATAACTTTTCCGAAGCCAATTTCTTGAGAGGTGATCCACCCTTTAATTTTATCGGAAAGTGTTGCCGCTGAAAAATCTTCAATCTCATTTATTAACCCTATTACTTTCTGAAGGATTTGAGCGGTATCTTCTTTAAAAGCCTTTTTTGTAGCCTTCTCATCATAGCCTTCTGGAGCTAAAAAGAAAAAACTTGCCTGATCCCATAAATCGTTTACAAAGCTAGCGCGCTCCTTAACTAAAGAAACTATTTTTATTAGGTCTAGATCTGTAGACAGCCCTTTTTTTGAAATCAAATTAGAAAAAGAAATTGCTAATTCTTCATTTGTTATTTGCTGTAAATAATGATGTTGAAACCACTTTGTTTTTTCAGGATCGAATTTTGCTCCCGATTTGTTTACCCGGCTAAGGTCAAATTCCGCAATCAATTCATCCAAGCTAAAGATCTCTTGTTCTGTGCCGGGATTCCAACCCAATAAAGCCAGCATATTTATTACTGCTTCTGGAAGATATCCATCTTCTCTATATCCAGAAAAGATGTCTCCTTCAGCTGTTTTCCATTCCAAGGGAAATACAGGAAAGCCCATTTTATCACCGTCTCGTTTGCTTAATTTCCCTTTTCCTACGGGCTTCATAATTAAGGGTAAATGGGCAAATTCAGGAGCCTTCCAACCTAAGGCTCGATATAATAATACATGTAAAGACAAGGAAGGCAACCACTCTTCTCCCCGGATTACATGGCTGATCTCCATTAAATGATCATCCACAATATTTGCTAGGTGGTAGGTTGGCATTCCGTCGCTTTTAAACAAAACCTTATCATCTAATACATTTGTATCAATTTCTATATCACCCCTAATTATATCTTTTAAATGAAGTTTTTCGTTTTGAGGGGATTTAAACCGAATCACATAATTTTCTCCAGCATCCAATTTTTCTTTTAATTGTTCGGAAGAGAGCGATAAAGAATTAATCAGTTTCTCCCTGTTGTGCCAATTATAGATAAAGGTTTTACCCTCTGCTTCATGTTGTTTTCTATGTGCATTTAATTCTTCTGAAGAATCAAAAGCATAATAAGCATTTCCTGAAGCAATAAGCTTTTCGGCATATTCCTTATAGAGGTGTTTGCGTTCACTTTGTCGGTAAGGACTGTATCCAGCTTCTTTACCCGGGGACTCATCAAATGGGATATGAAGCCAGTTTAAAGCCTCAACGATATACTCTTCTGCGCCTGCCACATATCGATTCTGATCGGTATCTTCAATACGCAACACAAAATCACCACCGTGCTTTTTAGCGAACAAATAATTAAATAAAGCAGTTCTTACACCACCAATATGAAGTGGCCCTGTTGGACTTGGCGCAAAACGCACTCTGACTTTCTTAGACATTTAATTTCTTTTAATTTAGGAAGCAAAGATACTATATCAATTATTAATTCAGAATTTTGAATTTAATAAAAATTGGAGCGATTATTGTTATTAAAAGATTAACACGTTTTTAAAAAGATTATAGTATTTTCGAAGTATCATTCTTAGGAATACAGAACCTTAAAAAATAAAATTGCGAAAGACAGGAAGAGATTCCCGCTTTCGCTGGAATTAGATGAGCAGCTTTTCAGTCATCCAGCAAAAACTGGAACAGTTTATTAAAAAGTATTATGTCAGTGAGTTGATAAAGGGAGCAATCCTTTTTTTTGCCATAGGCTTATTATATCTTATAATCACCTTATTAGTTGAGCATTTTTTATGGCTAGACCCCAAGGGGCGCACCATTCTATTTTGGTCTTTTGTTCTGGTTGAAACCGCCCTATTCCTTCGATTTATCGCCTATCCTTTATCTAAAATTTTTAACCTTCAAAAAGGAATAAGCCATGAAGACGCTTCAAAATTAATCGGAGATCACTTTCCTGAAGTAAGCGATAAACTATTAAATGTAATTCAGTTAAATCAAAACCAACGCGAATCGGAATTGTTATTAGCGAGTATCGATCAGAAATCTTCCGAATTACAACCGGTTCCATTTAAGAGCGCAATTAATTTCAAAAAAAACAGCAAATATTTAAAGTATGCTGCTATTCCTATAGTAATTATTGTAGCCTTTAGTGTTTTAGGAGATAAAGATATTTTCTCCAATAGCTATAAGCGTGTTGTTAATTATAATACAGCTTATGAGCCACCCGCGCTTTTTTCATTTTTAGTGCTAAACAATTCTTTGAGTGCCATTGAGAATAAAAGTTATACCCTAAAGATCCGCACACAAGGAGAGGTTATTCCGGATAATACAAGCATTACCTACAACAACGAAACCTATTATTTAAAGCAAATAGCTCCTGGTTTGTTTGAATATACTTTTTTACAACCATCAAATCCGATAGACTTTTACTTTAAGGCCAACACAGTTAAATCGAGAAGCTATACCTTGGATGTTATAAAAACACCGTCCCTACTCGCTTTTGAAATGGCTTTAGATTACCCATCTTATACTGGAAAAAAGGATGAACTTGTTAAGAATACAGGAAGCGCAATAATTCCTGAAGGGACAAAGGTCACTTGGAATATTAACACCCGCAACACAGATGAAGTAGCATTAAAAGCAAAAGATAGCACCTATTTATTTGCTCCTGAAAACGAAAAATTTGTTTTGAAAAAAGATATTTACAGAAAGCTGGATTACGCCATTACTACCACCAATAAAAATTTAAAAGATTACGAAAACTTGTCTTTTACTCTTGGAGTTATAAAAGATGAATACCCCGAAATAAATGTACAGTCCAAACAAGATAGCACCGACAGTCAACAGGTTTATTTTTTAGGAAGAGTATCTGATGATTATGGCCTCACCAAGTTGCATTTAGTGTATTTTCCATCGGGGGAAGGGCAATCTATGCAAACCAAAGCTCTGGATCTTAACAAATCTAATTTTGACCAATTTGTCTATACATTTCCTGGGGACATTATTTTAACCGAAGGGGTTTCATACGAGTATTATTTTGAAATATTTGACAACGATGCTCTTCATAATTATAAATCCAGCAAGTCAGCAATATATTCATTCAGAAAACTAACCCAAGAAGAAATAGAGAACGAACAGCTTCAAAATCAAGAAAATACAATCAAAGGGCTTGATAAATCTTTGGAGAACATGAAAGATTTAGACAAGACGCTTGAGGAGCTTTCCAAAACTCAAAAAGAAAAAAACGAGTTGAATTGGAATGATAAAAAAAAGCTGGAAAATTTTATAAAAAGACAAAAACAACAGGAGGAAATGATGAAGAAATTCTCAAAGGACTTGCAAGAAAACCTTGAAAATTTTCAACCAGACAATAAAGAGGAAGACCCATTCAAAGAACAGCTAAAGGAACGGTTTCAGGAAAATGAAGAACAATTAAAAGAAAACGAAAAGCTATTGGATGAATTAGAAAAACTTCAAGAGAAGATTCAAAAAGAAGACTTTAATGAGAAGTTAGAAAATCTTGCAAAACAAAATAAGAATCAGGAGAAAAGTCTAGAGCAGTTAATTGAATTAACCAAACGGTATTATGTAGCCAAAAAGGCTGAAAAGCTCTCTGATGACCTGTTTAAATTAGCTGAAAAACAAGAAAAATTAGCCAATGCTCCAGAAGAAAAAAACACTAAGGAAGAGCAAGAAAAACTAAATGAGAAGTTTGAGGAGTATCAAAAAGAGATGGATGAGCTTCAAAAAGATAATAAAGAATTGAAGGAACCCATGGATCTGCCAGATGATAAAAAGGGGGAAGAAGAAGTTCAGGACGAACAGCAAAAAGCAACTGACAAATTAGAGCAGCAAGATAAAAGCGGAGCTTCTAAAAATCAAAAAAAGGCTGCAAAAAAAATGAAGGATATGAGCCAACAGATGCAGATGCAAATGGAGGGTGGTCAGATGCAAACCTTAGACGAGGATGTTGAAATGCTTCGTCAGATACTTGATAATTTGGTAGTGTTTTCATTTGAGCAGGAGGCACTTATGGAGGAGTTTAAGATAATAGAACTTGGCAATCCATTGTTTGGAAAAAAATTAATCAAGCAAAACGATTTAAAACTTAACTTTAAGCATATTGACGATAGTTTATTTACCCTATCCTTAAGGCAGCCTATGTTGGGAAGTAAGATCAATAAATCTTTAACTTCAGTGGAATTCAACTTAGATAAAAGCTTAGAAAGATTAGCTGATAACCAATTAAATTTAGGAGTTTCCAATCAGCAGTATACCATTACAGGAGCAAACGAACTCGCCATATTATTAAGTGATTTATTAGGGAATATGCAAGAACAACTTAGCATGGGCTCTGGTTCAGGTAAAGGAGGACAAGGTATGGGAAAAGGTGAGGGAGAAGGAAAAGGCTTTCAATTACCAGACATCATTAAAGAACAAGAAAGCTTGAATGAAAAGATGGAAGAAGGACTTGAAAAGGGAAAGAAAGGCAAAGACGGAAAAGAGGGAGAAGGTGAAGATGGTAAGGGAGAAGGAGAAGGAGAAGGAGATGGAGAAGGTTCTGGAAAAAATGGTAAAGACGGCAACAAAAAAGGAGATTCAGGTCGTGGTGACGGTGAAGATATGAATGGTGAATTATACGAAATCTACAAAGAGCAACAGCAGCTTCGGATGCAATTACAAGATAGGCTGGACCAACTTGGAAAAAAGGGTGCTGCAGGGAACTTGCTTCGAGATATGGAAGAAATTGAACGACAATTATTAGATAAGGGGTTTAATGATCGTACACTTGAAAAAATGTTGAATTTAAAACATGAGTTACTTAAACTAGACAAGGCCACTTTTGAACAGGGTGAAGAAATGAAAAGAGAGTCTAAGACCAATTATACCGACTTTAAAAACACTTCTACATTGAGCCCAGAAGACATTAAAAAATATTTTAATACTGTTGAAATATTAAACCGTTCAGCCCTGCCTTTGCGACAGGAATACAAACAAAAAGTAAAAGAATATTTTAAAAATAACAATGATTAATTTTTATTCTGAAAACGATTTCAAACTTCAAAATGCTAAAGAACTATCCGCATGGATTTCTGGCATCATTGGGGAAGAAGGATTTGAGGAAGGTGAAATAAGTTATATCTTTTGTAATGACGACTACCTGCACAAGATAAATGTTGAATTTTTAAGCCACGATACACTAACAGACATCATTAGTTTTGATAACAGTATTGGCGGGCAAATACATGGTGACGTTTATATTTCTACGGAAAGAGTTCAAGACAATGCAGAAAATTACAATGCCCTTTTTATAGATGAATTGCATCGCGTTATCATCCATGGTGTACTTCATTATTGTGGCTACAAAGACAAGTTGGAGGAAGACGCAACTAAAATGCGAGATAAGGAAGAACAAGCTTTGGGCATGAGGAAATTTATTTAATAAACTGAAAATCAATTCATTATAAGCTTAACTTTCTGATTTTATTTATTGCTATATTTGCAGCCTATTTTTAACCCCTAGTGGACCTTGACAATAATTCATTGTTCCACGTGGAACAATTTTAATACATGTTTCCAAATATTTATGACGTAATTGTTGTTGGTGCTGGACACGCAGGATCTGAAGCAGCTGCTGCAGCAGCAAATCTTGGCTCGAAAACATTACTAATAACGATGAACCTTCAAAACATTGCACAAATGTCTTGTAATCCCGCTATGGGCGGAATTGCTAAAGGTCAAATTGTTAGAGAGATTGATGCTTTAGGGGGCTATAGCGGAATTATTTCAGATAAAACAGCAATCCAGTTTAAAATGCTTAACAAGTCGAAGGGTCCTGCTATGTGGAGCCCTCGTGTTCAGAGTGATCGTATGCGCTTTTCTGAAACTTGGAGAGACCTTTTAGAAAAAACTTTAAATTTGGATTTCTATCAGGAAATGGTTTCTGGATTATTAGTTGAAAATAATGTTGTTGTTGGTGTTAAAACCTCATTGGGACTTGAAATAAAATCAAAATCTATCATATTAACAAACGGCACTTTTTTAAACGGAGTGCTACATATTGGTGACAAACATTTTGGTGGCGGAAGAGCAGGCGAAAGAGCCTCTACTGGACTCACAGAAGAACTGGTTGATCTTGGCTTCTCTTCCGGAAGAATGAAGACAGGAACCCCTCCAAGAGTAGATGGCCGTTCCCTGGATTTTTCAAAAATGATCGAACAACCAGGAGATGAAAAACCAGAGAAATTTTCTTATCTGAAAGAAACAAAACCTTTAACGAAGCAGCGTCTATGTTATATGTCTTATACCTGCGAAACGGTTCATAATCTTTTACGAGAAGGCTTTGATAAATCACCCATGTTCAACGGAACAATAAAAAGTACAGGCCCTCGCTATTGTCCCTCTATTGAAGAGAAAATCAACCGGTTTGCAGACAAAGACAGGCATCAATTATTCGTAGAGCCAGAAGGATGGAATACTGTTGAATACTATATTAACGGGTTCTCTACCTCTTTATCTGAAGACATACAATATAAGGCCCTAAAGCAGGTAAAAGGATTTGAAAATGTAAAATTTTTCAGACCGGGATATGCAATAGAATACGATTACTTTCCCCCCACACAGTTAAGACATACCCTGGAAACCAAGCTGATATCTGGACTTTATTTTGCAGGTCAAATTAATGGTACTACCGGATATGAAGAAGCCGCTGCACAAGGCTTGATGGCAGGTGTAAATGCATCCCTAAAAATTAAAGAAAAAGCACCATTTACCCTACAACGAGATGAAGCATATATAGGGGTTTTAATCGATGACCTTATTACAAAAGGAACAAAAGAACCCTATCGAATGTTTACATCAAGGGCGGAATACAGGACATTATTACGACAGGATAATGCGGACTTCAGACTTACCCCACTGTCACATAAACTCGGGTTGGCAAGTGACGAGCGAATGCGTACCATGGAGAAAAAACAAAAAGAATCGGATGCTTTTATTCAATTTTTTAAAAATACCAGCGTCAGTCCTGAAATCTTAAACCCAATTTTAGAGGTCAAAAAATCCTCTCCGGTTAAACAAAAAGACAAGCTTTTTAAACCTTTTTCCCGACCGAATATCACGATAGAAGATATGAGGAAAATAGATGAAGTGAATGAATATATCATCAAGAATAATCTGGATACTGAAGTGATAGAACAAACAGAAATACAAATTAAATACTCCGGATATATAGATAAAGAAAAGAACAATGCCGACAAGTTAAATCGTTTGGAAGGAATTAAAATCCCAGAAAACTTTGACTATTCAAAATTGAAGTCACTTTCTTATGAGGCATTCGAAAAACTAAAAGAAATAAAACCAGTTACTGTTTCACAAGCTTCCAGAATTAGTGGTGTTTCGCCAAATGATATTTCGGTTTTATTAGTGTATATGGGGCGTTAGCTAATTTTTTTATGGATGTTTCACGTGGAACAATTTTTATATGAGTACCCTTCTCCCGAATACCTCGGGACGCTCAGGGAACACTCAAAGATTACGAATTGAAGCCCAATCATACATAAATCCGCTCTCTGAGCGAAGCCAAAGGCATAGCCAATGAGAACAATAAAATGAAAAATAAAAATCAACATTTTCCCATAACCGTTAAGGACTACTTAGTCACAGGCGAAGCGTTTAATTTGGTGTATGATGCCGAAAGGGAAATGTTGATCACAGATCCCCAACCTGAAGCTGAAAGTCTCTCTAAATATTATGATAGTGATGCATACATTTCACATACGGATAGCAAGAAAGGATTTGTTTCATTTTTATATCAGATTGTAAAAAAAAGAGCGCTTCGAAAAAAGGTCAAATTAATTAGCTCCCTTCATTATGGACCAAAAAGCCTTTTGGATATTGGTGCTGGAACAGGTGATTTTTTAAAACAAGCAAAACAATATAAATGGATTGTTTCTGGTGTAGAGCCCAATAAGAACGCTCGAAATTTAGCCCAGGAAAAAGGAATAGTTTTAAAGGATATGATAGATGATTTTCAGGGAGAAAAGTTTGATGTAATAACGTTATGGCATGTATTGGAACATCTTCCCGATTTAAATGAAACTGTTTTAAAAATAGAAAAATTATTAAAGCCCGAAGGAACTTTAATAATTGCAGTACCCAACTTTAGATCCTACGACGCAAAATATTATAAATCCCATTGGGCAGCTTATGACGTGCCCAGACATTTATGGCACTTCTCAAGAAAGTCTATGGAGAAATTATTTTCAAAAAAAATGGAGCTCCTTAAAATCAAAGCAATGATTTTTGATTCTTTTTATGTGAGCTTACTTTCTGAGAAAAACAAAACAGGAAAACAAAATTTAATAAAGGCCTTTTTTGTGGGATTCCGTTCAAATTGTTCTGCTTGGCAAAGTAGGGAGTATTCTTCCCTAATATATTGCTTTAAAAAAGAGAAATAAGAGATTTAAGGGCTATTTCAAACATCCTCCTTCAATAAACTTAATAGAGGGCTTGTGAAAAAATACACAGCCTTAGAAGCTTTTATTTACCCCTTTTGTAAATAGTGTAAGATTATTGTCTGGAAGAAAACTATAGAAGCTGTTTATAGTTATTCTTTTGTATGAATTAGGCGAGTTAATTTAATGGATAGGTCGGTGAAGATAATTTTTGCATTTCCATTTCGCTCAATATGATATTCTGCATCTTCAAGAGCGGTCATGATTTTAAAAATATTATTTTGATGAACAAAGGGAGCAAATTTTTCCAAAGAAAACTTTTCATCTTTCGCTTCAAAATACAAGAGAGAATTTACGGTATAATTTTTTAACATGGCTTGTCTAAAAATCTCCAGACAATATCCTAAAAATTTCTTTTTTGTTTCCCTTCCTTCTTTAGCAATCGTTTCGCTCCAAATAATTAGATCGTTAATGGAACTCTTATTTCCTTTTGCCAAAAATGCGGTTCGCACCCATGAAAGAAACCATTTTTCAAAAATAATATCTCCTTCATTATTGGAGATTAAAAGCAAGGCTTTATTAAGATCTCCATTTGCTTGCCGACTTATATTTTTTGCAGCAATTTCAGTAACACCCTGAATATTAACTAGGTATGACGCTATTTCAGTTTCAGATAAAAGCGGGAGGTGTAATTTTTGGCAACGTGATTGTATTGTTTCCAACATCTTTTCTTCATGTTCAGTAAGCAATAAAAGCACTGTTTTAGCGGGAGGCTCTTCTACGATCTTAAGAATCTTATTAGAACATTCTATATTCATTTTATCAGCCATCCAAATAATCATCACTTGATAACCTCCTTCATAGGGTTTGAGGGATAGGTTTTTCGAAATTTCCTGAGCCTCGAATTTACTGATATTACCCTGTTTGTTCTCAATTCCGATATATTGATACCAATCATATAAAGAAGCGTAAGGATTTTTTAATACGAATGTTCGCCAGTCGCTTAAAAAATTTAAAGAAACAGGATTTTTTTTAACCTGCTCATTGGTGTTGACAGGAAAAACAAAATGAAGATCTGGATGTCCCAACTTAGCCACTTTGCTTGCACAATTCTGGTACTCGTCAGAGTCTTTGCTGTAAGCTTGGCATAAAATTTCCTTTGCATAACTTAAAGCGATTGGTAAAAGTCCAGAACCCGCTTTTCCAACAAAGAGTTGGGTGTTCGGAATGCGTCCAATTTCTGTGGTTTTTAAGAGGTGAGATTTTAAGTGTTGCTGTCCTATTACTTCGGAAAAATCCATATACAATAATACGTTTTTTTAGACAGTACTTAAATGAATTATATGATTTTTATAAAAGCAAAAAAAGCCTTCAGCAATGTACCCTTCGATACATCCCGAAGAAAAATCGGGATACTCAGGGTACGGTTTACAGGTCTCTGAGTGGTTCGAGTATGCGAGAAGCGTATCGAAGTGAGCGAACTTTATGTACCCTTCGATACATCCCGAAGAAAAATCGGGATACTCAGGGTACGGTTTATAGGTCGCTGAGTGGTT
>Ga0164315_10003679_pt1 | contig 11903 bp, 12 predicted proteins | sample GuaBasSedimGuay6_FD_113737 | JGI IMG/M metagenome (GOLD analysis project Ga0164315, IMG submission 113737) | Subseafloor sediment microbial communities from Guaymas Basin, Gulf of California, Mexico - Guay6, Core 4569-2, 0-3 cm | ecosystem: Environmental > Aquatic > Marine > Hydrothermal vents... | reverse complement strand
CTACTGCGAGTGAGCGTGTCATAGCCAATACTCCCGCTTTTGCTGTTGCCGATGGGACTACATAACCGCTGCCTGTCCAGGCGTAGGTTGTAACAATATTTAGTATTGTTGAAGTTTCTTGTTTTTCTTTTATCCAGTGTTTTCCAAGAGCAAGAGTACAGTTTTTAGTGCCTTTGAGTACAATGTCGATTATTGTGTCGAAGGCTCTGGGTGAAAGTCTCTCGGTTGGACTTATGAAATTTCCGGCTGCATTATTAACAAGACCATCTACTCTTCCAAACTTTTCAAGTGTTGTTGAAAGTACATTCTCTACTTCATTGTAATTTCTTACATCACAGGCGATTGGGAAGATTATACCTCCAGTTTCATTGGTAAGTTCATCGGCAGCAGCCTGTAGTTTCTCCATTTTGCGGGATGTAATTACTACTTTGGCTCCAAGTTCCATGAAATATTTAGTCATGGATTTCCCCAGACCTGAGCCTCCTCCTGTTACTATTATTACCTTGTCTTTGAGTTCGTTGTCCTTAAACATTGGATTTTTGTACATCATTTTTTTTGAAGTTTAATTTGATTGCGAAGGTAGGGAAAAAATAATGAAAGAATGGGTGAATGATTGAATGATTGAATGAGAGAATGGGTGAATGGGTGAATGAGGGAATAGGGGCGTATGGGTAGCGAGATTCATCAATAGCCCTTAGGAAATATTGTTATAGGGGAAGATTGGGGAAAAGATAAATGTCTATATCTTGGGGTTTGTTGAATTACGTATAGAATCATAAAAAATCCGCGTAATCCGCGTCAAAAAAACATCAATTCAGCAAAGGTTCAATGCTTAGTATCAAAATCATTATCAGTACGAAATAATTGATCCGCATGAAATAATGAAAGGGATTAAATTCTTTTGTTTTGGGAAGGATAAGTTTTGAGAATACAGCAATCAGCCAAAAGGAAGCTACTACAATAAGAACCTTAAAGATCATAAGACTTATGAGGCCTGAGTTGGCAACCATAATTGCTGAAACAGCAGTCGCCACCGTCCATAAAAATGTTGAATTTTTAACTTGTTGTTTGCTGATAAGTGATGTAATTGATTTAAAACCCGCTGCTTCATATTCTTCTCCATATTTCAACATCAATAACCAAAAATGAGGAACCTGCCACATGAAAAAGAACATGCCCAACACCATTGCCTTTGGATCGCTTAAGAGTCCGCCTGCTGCAACCCATCCTACCAGTGGTGGTATTGCTCCTATTACACTACCAGGGATTACTGCAAAGGCTGTCTTTCTTTTTAATGGTGTATAAATTCCATTGTACCAGATTAAAGCAAGTATGCCAAGTTGTAATGCAAGAAAACCACTGCCATAATAAAGTAATGCAGAACCAATGATAATTTCAACCAGAGCAATTATTGATGCACCCAAAGTACTTATCTTACCTGAAGGGATTGGCCTTTTGCTGGTACGAGTCATAAGTGCATCCTTATCATGATCCTGAATATGGTTAAGAACTGCTGAGCCACATGCCAGAATGAAAATACCTAATGTAGGAAGTATTATACCAGTATCAATACCATTTTTAGCTAATATGTAGCCAGCCATGGTAGTAAGTGTTACAGCAAGTGTAATTCTTACTTTATTTAGTTCCATTAATATTTTGAAGTATTCTTTCATTTTATTTGTTGAGATGCACTATAGTGCGTCTTTAGCATTTATGTTTCTAAATCCAGATATTGCAAATGTTACTTTATCCCTGAAATATATTCAACCATCAAACTAATCTCATCATCAGTAAGAGGGAGTAATGGCATCAAACCTGATTGGTATGTTTTAACCAGTGAGTTTGTCGGCGTTTTGATTTTATTGTAAATATAATCTGTATCAACTGTTATTTGTTGTTCTTTTCCATCCACAATAATTGTTTCATTTTTACCCAATAGATTTTTAAAACTTGGTCCTACCAAACGAGTTCCATCCTGAGTGTGACACGATAGACAAGCATTCTTTTTCAAAAGTGTCAGTCCGGGATGCTCATTGCTGGTGTCAGGAGCACTTACAAGCCATTCCTCATAATTTTTCTCCTCCACAACACTAACACTACTTAACATATAGGAGTGAAGTTGCCCACAATACTCAGCACATAGAATATCATATTTACCAATTTTCTGACCAATAAACCACATTGAATAATCTTTCCCGGGAACAACATCCTGCTTTATTCTGAAAGCAGGGATATAAAGTGAGTGAAGTACATCCAATGAAACAAGATTCAGTTTGACTGATTTGTCAAGTGGAATCACCAGTGAATCAGATGATTTTCCATTTTCATAATTAAAAGTCCATTTCCACATCTGGCCCACAGCTTCAATCTGGATGGCGTCATCGGGTGCTGTTAGCATAGGTCTATAACCAGTCCAGCCATACCAAAACATTATTAAAACCAATATGGTTGGGATTACTGTCCAGATTATTTCCAGTGTATGACTACCTTCAATGTTTGTGGCTACCGGATTATTTTTTTTGCTGTATCTAAACAAAAAATAAATCATCACAGCGGTAATTGTAACAAGGAAAAAGATAGAAATTCCCAGAATCAAATAGAGTGAAAAATCAACTCCTTCAACAAAATTAGAAGCGTACATATTTATTTTTTATCTTGTTAAATAATCAATGGTTATCATCATCATAAAAAATGCAAAAAGTATTATTACTGTTGCGAGCATCACTTTATAAATCTTTGGCTCGTATTTCATATGCATGAAATAATACGCAACAGCAGTTGCTTTTGTGGTAGCGATAAGCATTGCAGTAGCAACAGATAGAGTTCGCAAGTCGGCTCCAAAAACTGAAATGAATACTGTCATAAAAGTTAATAATATCAATGCTGCATAGGTGCTGAAATGCTCTTTATAAGAAGTTATATGTTCGTTTTTATTTTCCATAGTACTAATGAATTAAATAAAATAATGGGAATAAATAAATCCAGATAAGGTCCACCAGGTGCCAGTATAGTCCTGAGTTTTCCAAAAGAGAATATCTTTCAGGTGTTACTGTTCCTTTTTTAACTCCAAATATTACAAATACAATAAAGATCGCACCAATAATTACATGAAGTCCGTGTAAACCAGTCATGAAAAAGTAGAGGTAGAAATAAAGTCTCTCTCCAGTAGGCAATGTGCCGAAATGATCCATACCCGGGAAAAGCCCGTGTTCAAACTTTGCTCCCCACTCAAAATATTTAATTATCAAAAAACCAAGTGCTGCAGCAATTGTAATCCACATAAGTTGTATGGATAGTTTTTTGTTACCTTTTTGTAGTGCTGTTATGGACATGGCAATTGTCATACTACTTGTAAGGAGAATAACAGTATTGAGAGTGCCCATCCAGACATCCAGATTAAATGATGCCAATAGAAACTCATCGGGGTACATTGAGCGGTAAACCATATAAACAAGGAATAGGCCACCAAACAAAAGCAGTTCGGTATATAAAAATAACCACATCCCCATTTTAGATGCTTTCGCGTCGAAATTATGCCCTGAGTTTGGTAATGTAAAAGCGTGATTCATATTTTTAATGTTCAGTGTTTGGTGTTCAGTGTTCTGTTTTTTTACCATTACTCCTACACTCCAATCTTCCATTTCTTTAACCTCTTTTTGCATCCGGATAGTCATATGGTCCTCTTTCCGGTATTTTTGGCATTTCATCAAAATTATGAAGAGGTGGTGGTGATTTTGTTTGCCATTCCAGAGTAATTCCATTCCATGGGTTGTTTGAGGCTCTTTTGCCATTATTGGCAGAAACCATTAAGTTAACAATCATCATTACTAAACCTGTTACTGTAATCCATGATCCAACAGTTGAAATCTGATTTAATGAAGTAAACTCAGGTAAATAGTCGTAATATCTTCTAGGCATACCTTGAATTCCTAGTATTAGCATTGGGAAGTAAAGCATATTAAAACCTATAAATAATATTGTAAATGCAATATATGCTCTTGTTTTGTTATACATTCTTCCCCAGATTTTTGGAAACCAATAGTGTAGTGCTCCGAAGAATGCAAAACCTGTACCTCCAAACATTACATAATGAAAATGCCCAACCACAAAATAGGTGTCGTGGAGGTGAACATCCGCAGCAAGAGCGCCTAGTGCTAAACCTGTAAGTCCGCCAATGAGAAAGTTGAAAATAAATGCAAGCATGAATAATAAAGGAACTTCAATAACTATGGAGCCTTTATAAAGTGTAGATACCCAGTTGAATACTTTAATACTAGTAGGAATGGCAACCAGGAATGTAAGTATTGAAAAGATATATGCAGCAGGACCACTCATACCTGAAGTAAACATATGGTGTCCCCAAACAAAATAGCCAATAAATGCAATGGCCATACTTGAATAAGCAATGGCTTTATAGCCGAAAATTGTCCTTTGTGAGAAGGTTGGCAGTATCTCAGAGACAATACCCATTGCAGGTAATGCCATAATGTAAACTGCCGGGTGGGAGTATATCCAAAACATATGTTGGTAAAGAATAGGGTCGCCACCAATGGATGGGTCAAAAAGACCAATACCAAATGCTCTTTCTGCAATAATCATAAGTAATGTAATTCCAATTACTGGTGTTGCCAGTAATTGAATCCATGAAGTTGCATAAAGAGACCATACGAATAGTGGCATTTGATTGAAGCCCATTCCCGGAGTTCTTAGTCGGTGAATAGTAACAATAAAGTTAAGTCCCGTTAGTATTGATGAGAAACCAAGAATGAAGGCAGCCAAGACCGACATACTCACATTGGTTCCTGTTTTTACACTGTATGGAGCATAAAATGTCCATCCAGTATCTGCAGGTCCGTCACCAAATACTAATGTTGCCAAAGCGAAAAATGCTCCAAGTACATAAAGCCAAAATGAAATAAGATTAAGTTTTGGGAATGCAACATCATCAGTTCCAAGTAGTAATGGAAGGAAAAAGTTTCCAAAAACTGCCGGGATGCTGGGGATTATGAAAAGAAAAATCATAATCACACCATGCAATGTAAATATTTGATTGTAAGTATGTGGCTCGATAAAATCCTTACCGGGGTTTAGTAGTTCATAACGCATTAGAAGGCCCAATGTAGCCCCCACAAGGAAAAAAGCCACAATACCATAAAGATACATTATCCCTATTCGTTTGTGGTCCAGTGTAAACAGCCACGACATAATCCCTGATTTTGCTTTAAAAAAGGATGTGTGAGCTAAAGTTTCAGATGTCATATTATTATTTTGAATATTGTTTAATTAATGGAAGGGTGCTCGCCTGCCGGCAGGGAAGGTTGGAAGAGTGGTAGGATGGGAGAGTGGAAGGTTGGAAGTGTGCAAGAGTACAAACTCCTATGCTCCAGCAATTCAATAATCCATTATCCAGTTTCTTCATTTCTTTTATTTTTATTACTGATCCTTAAATTTTAGACCCCTTTTCTTATTCCCCTTATATAGCAAACTGAATAAAAGTATTAGTGCCAGACCCAGGATTATTGAGCCTGATATTTTAGTGATATTTAAAACATATTTTTTGCCTTCAGGATCATAACTAAAGCAATAATTGAGAACTTTATTTATTGTTGGACCCGACTTACCTTGTGCTGCCTCAACAACAGCCATTTTAATATCGAAGGGAAGGAAGTAAGTGCTACCATAGAGATAACGTGTGATTTTTCCGTTGGGACTCAAGACAATGAGAGTTCCCGGGTGGATGTATTCTTTTCCATCTTTTTTTACTTTAAAGCCTACATCATCAAGTAGTTGGTAAATATTTGTGCTGTCACCTGTAAAGAATTTCCAATATTCGTCAGTATTCCCCTGGGTAACAAGTTTCTGATAAGTACGCTTCTTTTTCCTTGCCAACGGAGGCTTTTCAGTATGTGAAAAACTTATGGTGTAAACCTGATAATCCTCACCTATTATCACATCAGTTTTTTCCATTGCCTCAGCAAGTCCGTTTAGCAGAGGACTGCATATTCCAGGGCATTCGTAATAAACAAGACTGATAATTGTAGGTTTATCTATTGACTCAAGCAGATTTACTTTATTGAAAAGTTCATCGGTAAACATTAAGTCATCAGAAATGTACTCATCCAAATGCTCATAAACACCAAGTTCTTCTTCTGCTTGTGTAGAAATTGAAAAGAGTAATAAAAATGAAAAAAGGATTCCGGTTGTAACTATCTTAACAGCAAGTAGTTTCATAAATAGCGGTCTGTAAAAAAGATGATTTGTTTATGGCCGCTAATTTAGACTAAATAAAAATAAGAATTTGCGTGATATCTATGACATTTTGCATGTTTTATTGGTGGCTTTAAGCAGGCAGATAATGGAGTTATTTATTTCTTAATTATTTTAGTTGTGAAGTAATTATTATCATTTGACAATTGAATTAAATAGAGGCCACTTGCCTCCGATGATATGTCGATTTCAATTTTATCAATTAATTCAAAACTATTAATTAACTTCCCTCTTAAGTCAAGTAATTGCACCTGATATACTTCAGAACTTTTATTTTTAATACTAACTATATCATTTACCGGATTGGGATAGACAGTAAAGTTTGCTTTAAAGTCATCCGATATATTTATGCCAACTCCTGTACAATCATGAATTTCATCAAAAAGAATCTGTAGTGAGTCGATTGGCTCTATACCTGCATTGGCAACTGTTTCAACTGATAATAAAAATGATGGGTTTCCAAAGATATCCAGTGGTTGAGCAACTTTCACAAATGCAAATAACGAAGAAGTGCCATTGGAAGAACATCTGGAATCTGCTCCTACCATTTTAGCACCTTGCAAGGCTGCCATAAGTTTACAAGCCAGGTCACCTTCTTCTCTCAAAAATCTTGCTTCCATCGAGTCCAGAACCACCTGTCCCATCAGGATATTTCCCTGAATGGAATAATTTAGACCTGTTATATGATTTTTATAATTATCTGTTGAACTCCCTGTATGTGCTGCAGATTGTGGAGAACCTCCTACCATTGCTACAATTCCATACTGCCTTAATTGAGGTTGGCTGGAAACATCATTAGCAACTAACCAATCAATAATCTGAGATGGTGTTTCCCCCAGATTCATTCTGTTTCTGGCGTTTGCCTGATTTGTAGGATGATACCATGCTTGTGTGTTAATTGCTCCTTTGCCAGGAAATAATTCTCCCAGAAAGTCAGTGTCGTAGCCCGGGAAATTATTCATATCAACACAGGAGGCTCCTGCGCTACCTACTTCACCGCTGATTGAGTCGAGAGCAACTATTGAAAACGTATCTTGTGCTCTGGAACTAAAATCAAATAGTACAATAGAAAGGATTATTAGTGTTGTTATAGATTTTGTTTTCATAAATCTTCACTGATTAATGTTAATCCATCCGCCTCAAAATAATACTCAGTTAATGGTTGTGTAATTTCATTAATTTCTTCCTGAGATTGTCCCTCTTCTTCAGCCATTTGTTTTAGCATCTTAACAGAAACAACTTCTGTTGTTGCAACTCCTGAGAATACAGCAGTTTTTCCTGCAATATCTTTTGGGAGTGTAAATGCTTCATCTTTAAAAGTAACATGAACAATTTCACCTTCTCCTATTTCAATATCAACCCAACAGCCACTACCTTGACAAACTGCATTTACATTTCCTTTTAGTTTGAGTTCTTTTTCACTATCAGTTTTTAAAAGGACAGGAAGTTCAATTGTACTGATAATATTATCATCTTTAATTGGGATTCCGTAAATAACTCCTTTAACTTGATTTTCAATGGAAGCTACTTTGTTTGCTGTTGCTTCTTTTTGCGTTGGCTGATTTTCACAGGAAGCAAAGAGTATAAGGCTAATTATTAATATGCTAAGTATTTTCATATTCCAAAACTACAAAAAAAGGCCGAAGAAGGTTTTAATTTCTTCGGCCTTGATTAATATGTCTTTAAAAACTATCTAACTATTTTAATGTCTTTTACATCTTCAAGTTTTACAGTTCCTCCATTATTGCCCCATGCATTAAGAACATAATTGATAACGTCTACTGCCTCTTGGTGAGTCTCAACCTGAAATGGCATTGGAATTACGTAGGTGGCACCATTCACAATCATTGCTTCATTTGAGCCATTTAATACTTGCTCTACAGCACGTTTTTTATCAGCCAAAAGATAATCTGATGCCTTAAGTGGAGGAAATGCACCCGGTATTCCATCACCTGTAAGTTGGTGACAAGCTACGCATTTTGCTTTGTAGATAGCGGCACCTTTAGGGAATTTTGCATCAGCAGGATCATCTCCGGGAGTCATTATTACTGATTCGTTGTTTGAGATTACATCGTTTGTGTTTAGGAAAGCGAACGAACTGCCACTAACTAGTGCAAACATAAGAATTAAGAGAAGTGATTTTTTCATGATTATTTATTTTAATTTGATATTATTTATTTCTGTTATGTATATAAAAATTGTTTTCTTTTTTCGTGCTGTGGATTAGTACTGTGTGAAGTGTTAAATATGTTGTAAAATTAATAAATCTAAGATAAGAGTCAGAGTTAATAATATAACTATTTTTGATTTAATTTAAAGGTCTTATCCTCAACATCATCACCACAACAACTACGGTGGCCTTCTTTTACAACATGAGGTTCAAGCATTTTAGATTTAGGACTGATATACATTATCCCTAAAGATAAACCCCTAAGAATGAATAGAATACCAAGTAATACTATAAAAGCAGATAATACCCAACTAAACTTCTTACGAATTTTAACACCAATTAAATTTCCTAACATTGGAATTACAAGCATCACTGGTATTGTGCCAAGACCGAAAATGACCATATAAATTATTCCACTTGTCATGCCACCTGTATTTAATGCACCTGCAATGGCAACATAAACAGGGCCGCAGGGCAGTAATCCGTTTAGCAAACCAATGGTGAATAAACTTGGTAATGAACTTATGGCAAATAGTTTACGGAATTTGGCAATTAGTTTACCGGTATAACCAAATAAGAATGCTTCAATTTTTCTTTTGTCTTTAAAAAGTGCAGGGAAGATTACCGAAATAATCATTAGTACGCCAATTATTATTGATGCCCATTGTTGAAAGCCAGCCATCTCAATTCCTTGTCCCAGCAAACCGAAGATAGCACCAAGCAGGCCATAAGTAATCGTCCGTCCAATATTATAAGTGAGAGAACCTGCAAATCTGGCTGGCCAACTCTTTTTCCCCAATGGAAGGGCAATGGCAATTGGTCCACACATTCCAATGCAATGGATGCTGGTAACCAGGCCTGTTAATAGGGCTACAAAATATAGATTATCCATAATCTCTAATCAACAAAAAAGTCTCGTTCAAAATAATTGGCAGTACCATCAGATTTCCAGTAAACTTTTATTTTATACTTGCCTCTGATAAACTCATTCCTTGGAAACTTAAAAATAGTATCTCCGGATGAGATGTCATATACTCTGTCAAATTGATTTCCAGAAGGCCTGAAAAAGTTTATGGAAGCAGTGTCAGCTTCTATTTCAGGTAGTATTAGGACTATGGAATTTTCTACTTTCTCAATAATAAAACTATCTCTAAGTGTTATTGCATTTTTGATTTCATCTAGCCTTGTTTGATAAATTTGTCCTTTTGGATAATAATCTTTTTCCACAAGATTTACAGTATGCTGAAAACTGGCTATTACAAACCCAATTATCAGCAACATAAATAATACAATTGCAATGAATATTTTAGTTCCCCAATTCCACTTCATATTTTTTATTATTTAACTTTATTGTTATTTGGTATTAATACTTTAAATTACTGGTTATATTGAGTTTTAATTTCCAAATTCTCAAATCGTAATTCGTAAATCTCTACTTTTTATCCAAAGAGTTTGGCCCCACAAAATTAGTATTATATTCTTCAATTAATTCACCATCGCTGTAAACACCAATTGTTACATGAGTATTCGACGATTTTAGTTCGCTTTTATCAAGTATTAATAAGAAAGTACCTTTACCTATTTTACCTTCTTCAATTGTTTCGTTTGGCGTAATATATTGAACCCTACCTCCCATGGATATTGGTTTTAATTGAATATTGATAGATTTGCGTATTTTATTTACAATTTGATAGTTGTAGATATTTGTTAAACTATCGGCGCCATATTCCTGATAAAGTGGTCCACGCTGACGTAGAATTGTTACCTCAAAATCACCACGAATGGTGAACAAACCGGCAACAACGAATAAAAGTAAGGTAAGTACTATTGAATAAGCAATTGAACGTGTATTGAAAATTGAATGATGCCCTGTTTCAATTCCTTCTTCTGAATCGTAACGAATTAATCCTCTTGGTTTGTTAATCCTGTCCATAACTGCATCACAGGCATCAATACAAGCTGTACAGTTAATGCATTCAAGTTGGGTTCCGTTTTTAATATCGATGCCTGTTGGGCACACGCTTACACATGCATTACAGCTAATACAGTCGCCTAAGTCGCCTTCTTTAGCCTTGCTAAGAGGGCCACGAGGTTCACCACGTTTATAATCGTAACCAACTATTATTGATTTTTTATCGATTAGAACTCCTTGCAAACGACCATAAGGGCAGGCAATTGTACAAACCTGTTCGCGGAAAAAGGCAAATATAAAATAGAAGGCACCAGAGAATAAAAGTAGGCCTGAATAACCTTTAGGGTAGACGATGGGGCCTGCTTTTAAAAATGCAAAGAGTTCATCAATACCTATTACATACGCAAGCATAGTACTTGCCGAAACAAAAGCAATTGCATAGAATATTAATTGTTTAAGACTTTTCTTCCAAATTTTCTCAAATCCCCATGCTTGCTTATCAAGTCTTTTTTGTGCTCCAATATCGCCTTCAATAATATACTCTATGCGCCTATAAACAAATTCCATGAAAATGGTTTGCGGACAAAGCCATCCACAATAAATTCTTCCAAAAATTACTGTAAAAAGAACAACAAATACTATAGCCGTAATGAATGCCATAAGAATTAGATATAAATCCTGTGGCCAGAAAATAACACCAAAAATGATGAATTTCCTTTCTAGAATATTAAAAAGCATTATTGGATCGCCTTTGTATTTAATAAACGGTCCTACGTAAAAAACAAGGAGTAGAAAAATGGCCACTAATTTCCTTTTATTGAAGAATTTACCTTTAGGTTTTTTTGCATAAACCCAGTTTCTTTTTCCTTCATCATCTACAGTTGATAGAGTATCCCTAAAGTGATCAGTATAATCTGTACTCATAATTACTTATGTATCTATGTATTTATTTATGATTAATGTAAAATCCAAAGAAGCCGAATCAAATCAGATCCGGCTTCTTTTTATGAAAAGTTTTGGTTATTATTAGTATTCCGTACCTTCTGGTGCTTTCGGATTTGCAGGAGTTGTACCATGTATTTTTAAAAGTATAAAACTTACAACCTCAAGTCTCTCCTGATTAGAAAGTTGATCTTTATAAGGAAGCATTCCTTTTGCAATTACTCCTTCGGTAGAAATTCTATAGAGGTCTTCAACTGTATTTCCATGAATCCAGAAGTTATCTGTCATGTTTGGTCCAACAAGTCCACCGCCATCTGCAAGGTGACAAGCAGTACAGATTTTGTTCCATGTTGCTTCTCCATTTGTCAAGGAAGTAGCATCTTCAAGTAAAACAACGTTAAAATCAATATCTGCAGTTTTTTCAGGTTGTGATGCTTTGAAACCTTCCATTTCAATTGCAAATTCACGATCTTGTACAAGATCGTCAGCATTGAAAACAAAAAGCCTGATAAAATAAATTACTGAAAAAGCAATTGTAATATAGAATAGCCATTTCCACCAGGGTGGAAGGTCATTGTCTAATTCTTGAATGCCATCATAATCATGATCTTT
>Ga0164315_10003677_pt1 | contig 11907 bp, 9 predicted proteins | sample GuaBasSedimGuay6_FD_113737 | JGI IMG/M metagenome (GOLD analysis project Ga0164315, IMG submission 113737) | Subseafloor sediment microbial communities from Guaymas Basin, Gulf of California, Mexico - Guay6, Core 4569-2, 0-3 cm | ecosystem: Environmental > Aquatic > Marine > Hydrothermal vents >... | reverse complement strand
TTTGCGGTTTCAACTATATCTACATCATTAGTAATAGCATGTGAACTATGTTTCTTTTTTATATCAGTAAAAACCAGAATCTTTTCAGCTCCAATATTTTTTCGGTAACGTAACAGTTTTGCAGCCGATGCATCTATATATCCTTCATCAGCTACATGGCCAAACACAAAGCCTTCAGCACGAATAAAATCCATACCAGAGTTAAATGCTACAGCCATTGCAGCTTCATTAGCCCCGGCCAATATCTGGATACCACAAAACAATTCCGTTTTTTGGCTTATTTCATGACCAATAATAGCCATCAGAGATGATATTTCATGTCCCACATTTGATTTAAGATAGGGTAAATCATGCATGTTTTCAATCATGACAGCTTTTAAACCACAGCTTTGATAAATTAATGCTTCATCAACAGCTGATTCAATAATTTGAGCAGGATTTAGCTTATTTTTTGGAGTTCCTGGAAGCGCAGAAATATGAATCATTCCGATTAAAGGCTTCTTTTCTTTAACAAATTTCATAAAACTACTATAACTCACTAATTATCAAGATTTAATATTTAAATAAATTTTTCTGCTATTAAGAATTTAGTATGATTATATTGCGAAAAGTAAAGTATTAATTACGTAATGTACATAATGATATATAATTGATTTGAAAGCTATTAGTAATCTGTACTTTACTTTATGTTATCCAAAATATACTTTAAGCAACCTAGTTGTTTTTGCTATTTTAATGTAATTAATTGTATATTAAACTATTACCTTAATAAATTAAAAATAAATGTAAATGATATTTGACAAAATATCATAAAATTTGACAAGCATAATTCCAATAATAAACAAATATTTCATATATATTTGATATTCTGACCTATAAGCTATTCACATCAAGTGAGTCTTTAAATAAGATATCGATTGGTATCTGATTTTCAAATAGTTTGTTAACACTTTTTGATAAATCATTAGTGTATTTACTGTTTGTATTTATAAATTCACGGGCAGCTTCATAATTTCCATCTCCTTGAATTGTTATTACTTTCTTTATCAGTTCGGGTATAGCTTCCTGCATTTTATCAAAGTCAATCGAATATCTTCCAGCAACATTTTGTTTAATGGCTTTTTTCTCTGTTAAATAATTGAATATTATTACATTAGAAGTAGAATACGGGCTCGATTCACCAAACCTGATTGTTCTAAACATCCCGCTAAGAAAGGTTGTATAGTTTTCTTTGATGTTTTCTATTTCCCCAACAGAGCAGAGTTTTTCGGAAATATACAGGCTCATTGTGTAAGCCTTCACAAAATCAAGAACGGTAGCATACTCTTTCAATGATTTCCGTACAGGCTTATTTGTCAATATTACATTTTTAATACCGAGATGAAGACCAAGTTCCCAGAAAATATTATTCAGAAAGAATGCTTCAAATGTAGCGTACTTTTGTTGGTCTTTTACAATTAAGGTATTTGTTATAGGTTTAATAATATGTTCGTATTTTTCGCTAATAGCATTTACGAAATGTATATTTCTGTTATTAACGGAATCCGGTAAGTTTTCCAAAATCGGATAGCTAACAGATATTGAATACCCTCCTGCTTTTGCAGCACCACCCCAGTTAATAATATTATAAACTTCTAACTCAGATAATAAATCCGGGCTTTCATGACGATATCTTTTTTCTACAGGTAGGGCTTTTTGTAAGAATGGCAACATCAAAGAATATTTTGATAGTCGATTGGTCCAGGCAGAATCCCTTATCATTAAAAACGATTCATATTCTGATTTATATCCGAATAACTGATCGTCATATATTTCAATCGGTCCGGCAATAAAGTCCAGTTGATTTTCCCCGGTTGCCAACCATGCCATATCACTTTTAATATAGTTATCTGTACGGAAAGCCTCCTCAAGAAACATAAGATAATTATGGAAGTTTTCATCTTCAGTGAGTGATGCTGCCGTTTTAAGTAAACTTGAAAGTCTTGGGGTCAAATCATTTAGAGCGATGTGATATGGAATGGAAATAAGTTGGCCTTCTTCATTACGCCTAATAAAGGTATATGCACTTTTTTTGGATTCTACCTCAAAGGATAAAAATTCTTCCTTGGTCATATCCGGTGGATAAAAATTTGCTCCTTCAGGTTTTATTCCCACGCAGTTCAAAATTGGTTTGTTATTATTAAAACGATCCCATGGGCCAAAATTAATTTCTATTAGTTTCTGCAATTCTTCACCCTTAATTTTACATAATGAATCTCTATAACCAAAGGATTGGTACCAGAATATTTCATCAATGATTTTTGAAATTTCATAAAATATAGGTATCATTTGCTTTTCTTCTTCACTTAAAATGCTAAAATCAACCTCAAGCCTGGTTACTTTGTAACGTTGAAGCATTTTCCTGTAGGTAAGAATAGAATCAGGAACATTTTCTTCATTTTTTTCTGATATGTTTTCTCCACATGAAAAGGAGACAAAACAAAGAAGCAGAAAAATGACAACTGTTTTTTTCATAACAAAGTATATAAGTTTTGAAATTGCATTGTTAATTATACAAAAATCATGCTCTTTTTATTGTCTTTTAAAAACCCCAGGGAAAAAATAACTATAGGTATTAAAAAGATTTGAATAAGTTTAGAAACGAACATAGCAAGTTACGAAATATTTTTACATTTGTGCCACAAATTATGGAAAACTACACTAATTCAAATTCAAATAGTTATAAATTTATTCTGCAGGGGTTTTTCTTTGCAGGAGCAATGGCAATTGCAGAACCTTCTACTGTTTTACCACTAATTGTACACTATTTTAGTGGAAGTAACGTTTTGGTGGGGACTTTTTCGTCTTTGTTACGTGGAGGTGCCATTTTAATGCAACTGTATGCAGCATTTCATGCCCAGTCCTATCCTACTGTATTGCCATTTCTTAAAAGAGTTTTTGTTTTTAGGACATTATCGTGGTTTTCTTTGGGTGTAATAATATATTTTTTTAGTTCAAAGCCAGGTATGGTCCTGGCTTTATTTGGCATTGGCATGTTTATCTTTTCTTTTTCTGCTGGTTTTGGTGCTGTTTATTTTCAGGAATTATTGGGTAAATCTTTTACTAAAGAATATCGTGGAAAAGTATTAGCAGGAAGGCAATTTGCCTCTGGTTTTGCGGGAATTTTAAGTGGTGGGGTTTCAGCCTATTTTTTAACAAATTTTTCTAAACCTGAAAGTTTTTCCTATCTGTTTATGGTCAGTGGATTAATTATGGCTTTCAGTTTCACATTTATGTTCCTTTTTAAGGAAGATAAGAAAGTTAATTTACCACCAAAGGAAAAGAAATTTGGAAAGTTTATAAAGAACTCTACCGCCTTATTAAAAACAGACAGAAACTTGCGATTACAAATTATCTCACGATTAATGGCTTACAGTTTTTGGTTTGTACTACCATTTATTATTCTTAATGCTAAAGACAGAATTGGAATTACGGGTAAAGACGTTGGTTTTATCATTTCACTACAAATGGCAGGTGCTATGATAAGTAATATCGCCTGGGGAAAATTATCTTCCATTGGTAAAAACCGGTTAATAGTGCTATTTTCCTTCGTTATTATGATTTTGGCTATTGTACTTGCGGTTGCAGCTAACTCAATAATCTACTATTACATCGCTTTTTTTATTATTGGTGCAGGTATTGATGGATTTCGGTTAGCCTTTAGTAATCTTATTTTAATTATTGCCCCTGAAGAAAAAAGACCAGTTTATATTGCTGTCCAAAATAATATTACTTCGCTTGGTATGTTCTTTTCAATCCCGGGTGGTGCACTTATTAGTTGGCTTGGTTTCGAAGCTGTTGGGTTAACAACTATTAGCCTGCTAATTATCGGATTAATAATTAGTTTTAAGCTGAAACGAGCGTAAAAAAGAGATTATTCTAACAGAACATCCTCTTTCTCAATTTATATACCTGGAATTACATTTTAAAGCTTACGAAATACAGAAAAAGAATGATGATTTGACCGGTCAGGTTTTTTTTTAATAGTATGGCAAATACTTATGCTGAAAGCAAAAAATTATCCTTACAGGGAATTGCAGAATTATCCGGTTTTTAATACGAGAGCAACATTTATTTCAGCTTTTAAAAAATTTGCAGATGTAACACCCTCTTATTTTATTAAAAAGAAATAGGAAAGAATTCACGAATTGTTGAAATCTATTGAACTAAAAAACTATAGATTTAATAAAACATACTTTTTAAATAGGCATATTTCGTTACACTATAGCTATAAATCACTCTCATTCAACACATTATTTAATTGGCTTGAATCTTTTCTATTATCATAAAAGCGAACAATTATTATCTCCTCATCAATTTCTGTTTCCTGATAATACATTGACACTTGTTTAACAATAATACACCGTCTAATATTTTCTCTTGCTTCTGTTTTTGCATATAATTTCGGCATCCTCGAAATCAACTCTATTTGTTTAGAAACTTTGGTTTTAAAATTTCCAGCCGGTCTTCTTCCCCATTTCCCTAGTAAATAATCGATAATTCCAAAGTAGTCGTTTCGTGCTGTTTTTGTCCAAGTTATTCTATATGCCACGTTTACAAATCTTTGTATCGTTCGTCTATTTCTTTCATAACTTGTTTATGCGATATTAAACGTTTTTGTTCTATATCAGAAAGTCCCATATCTATAGCCTGTTTTTCAGCATTACTTATTGAATTCCACCAATCTTTCTTGTTTGCTAATAAAAGCGTTTCAATTTTTTCTAATAAATCAATATCATACAACTGTGTCATCATTGAAATAACTTGCATTTTCCTTTGTTCAATTATTGAAATATCTTGAACAGCCATATCCGTTTTTTTATGTTTATATTACTTTTCATAACAAAGATACAAAATAAATTGCTTGTATTTTCTTAAAAAATAGTAACTACACCTTATACAAAATATCTAAATACCTCTTTAATAAATCACCAACAGCACCACGGAAAGGAATACTTGCTGCCAAACCGTAAATTGGTGCCATTCCGCCTTTGGTTTTTGGTTGTACTTTTACCTCGGCAACCGATTTTTTCAAGTCTTTTATAAAACGTTCAGCAACACCTTTTTGCGCATGGCGAAGAGTGATAGCTATATGTAAAGCAGAGGGCTTGTGCAGGCCATTAATACTCCAATGTCTTTTGCTCATTGCATCCATAACTTTATAAATATCAAGCTCATTGGAACCAAAAGAAATTACCCATAAGGGGTTGCCCAATATGAAAAGTTCCGGTATATCAGCAATAGCCTTTTTAATATAATCAGCAGTCTTCATTATTTTTTTGGTGGCTTCAAGATAGCCCTTCTCTCCTACTGATAGCATAGTTGCCCAGCAAGCCGCACTTAATGAGCCCGGACGACTACCTGCGAATGTTGGCGAAAAATATAAGCCCCCAGGCCAATCGGATGTTGTATAAAACTGATAATGACGCAATTCCAGGTTTCGATATAAAACAACGGAAGTTCCCTTTACCGCATAGCCATATTTATGCGTATCAGCTGACATTGAGGTAACACCAGGCAATCGGAAATCAAATACCGGTACATCATAGCCTAATTTTTCAGCCCAGGGTAATACAAAACCACCCAAACAGGCATCAACATGAAATCCGATTTTACGTTTGCGTGCAATTTTAGACATTTCCTCCAATGGATCAATAATACCGTGTGGGAATGTTGGTGCTGAACCTACAATTACAATCGTGTTTTTATTAACTGCTCTTTTAACTTCTTTTACTTTTGCCTGGTAATTTTCATCAACAGCTACATGGCGCATTTTAATACCAAAATATTGCGATGACTTATCAAACGCAGCATGTGCAGTAATAGGCACAATCATTTCAGGTTTTTTAATGCCCTTTTTATCACGTGCCCAATCACGGTACGCTTTCATAGCCAGCATTATACTTTCTGTACCGCCAGAAGAAACCGCTCCACAAACTTCATCTTTACCCGTTACAGCACTTCCATTCATCATATTTGCCGTCATAGAAACAATTTCTGCTTCGTATTTCCCTGCAGAAGGCCAAACATCAGAATGCAAAGGATTGCTTTGTGAGTTAAGGGCAACTACCTTATTTAGAAATTCAATATGCTCATGATCACCATGATAGACAGCACCCGAAACAAAACCATCTTTCCATTTATTCTCTTCTTTTTGTTGAAAATCAGTCATTGTTTTTAAAATCTCAGCCCTATCAATACCCTTTTCTGGTATAATTGGATAGGATACCGAATCCTTATAGGGTTTTGCAGATTTTTCTATTTCTGCCAATAATTTATCGTATTCCTTTTCTAATAAACGGTTTACAGCAGGTATTTTTTTTGCTGTGTTTTCCAGTATTTGTAGTGCTTTTTCTTTTATGTTCATTTTTTTTATTTATTAATCACTAATTCATGAATTAATATCACTTAATATTAGCATTTAAAGATATATTTTTAAAAACTTCACAACTCTATATCCTTACATTATTCAATTATCAATATTCAATAATAGTCATTCAATAATTTGCCGGAGTTTGTGATAATAGTATTTTTGTTAAAAGCTTATTTGGTAAAATTCTACCAAGTTTGGCTGCCCATTTTGTTCCGGCAGGAAACACATTCTCTCTTTTTTCGCTTTTTAGACCTTTAAGTACAAATTTAGCTGCCTCCTCCTCACTTATTTCATTTGGGGCAGGTATACCATCTTCTTTTACAGATTCTGTAGCCACAAAACCAGGATGAATAGTTTGTAGCAAAATATGTTTAAAACCAAAGTGTTTTAATTCCATGCGTGCTGTATCCACAAAAATCCTAACCGCCGCTTTTGCTGCAGTATAATCACCTTGCATAGGAATGCCAAACCATGTTGCCTGTGAATTCATATGCGCAATGATACATTTTTCTTTTTGTTTTTTCATTTGTTGCAAAATCGGTACGTAAAAATTAATAAAACTATCATAATTTGCTGCCATACAAAATTTTATAGTTTCAGCAGATGCGGTAAGTGTATTTGATGAAGGGCCATAACCAACATTTAATATAGCAATGTCTATTGTGCCATATTTTTTAATAATTTCATCAATAACACTATTAGCATGTGTTTCACTGGTTGCATCACCTACAAAGTACAAACATTCACTTCCCAAACTTTCAACCTTTTTAGCAACTTCTAGTAAAAGCTCTTCCCTACGTGCCGTTATAATAATACGGTTATTATATTTTGCCAGTTCAATAGCCGTAGCTGCTCCAATACCTGAAGAAGCTCCGGTTATCAAAATGGTTTTATTTGAGTAGTTCATTGTTAATATTAAAACTATTATATAAATCTTCTAATTTCAAATTGCCAGTTACCAATTAGTAAATTATGAATTCAATCTCTTATAAATACCTTTATTCTTTTTATAGATGTTCAGAAATTCTGCAAATAATGTATCATACAAATCCCTGTTTTTTTCATTTGGTTGATATACTGTTTTTACTTTTGTTTTTCCAGGGATATCCTCAACTGTGATATAGCCTAAGCCAATTAAAGCCAACATGGCTGCACCACGTGCATTTGCCAGTAATGGTCGTTCAATTTGCCGGATTTCTCTTTGCAGTACATCAGCTAAAATCTGGCTCCATAAATCTGAACGTGCACCACCACCAATAAAATTGATGTATTCAAACTGGTTTCCGGCAATTTTTTCCACATATTTGAGTAACCATCGGTTGTTAAATGCTACACCTTCAAATACCGAACGTATCATATCCCGTCGGTTATGTTGCAGGGAAAGGTTATGAAAGCCTCCACGCACAAAATTATCCTCAATTGGCGAACGTTCACCATATAACCATGGGGTAAAAATTAAGTGATTGCATCCGGGAGGTGATTCACCGGCAAGTTGATTAATTAATTCGTAGTATTCTTCAGGTGCTACCGTATTTAAAGCATCTTTATGGAAAAATACATTGTCACGCAAATAATTGATGCATTCCCCAGCAGTTTCCTGTTCATTGGTAATCAGGTATTTCCCTTTTAGTGCAGAGGGTAATGAACCAATATTATGAAAAATATCCGTTTTCTTGAACGGCACATAAGATGCTAACCATGAAGAAGTTCCAATGCAGATATGAGCATGATTCTTGTGAATGGCACCGGAACCAATGGCTGCTGAATTTACATCGGGCGTACCAGCAATTACCTTCACGTTTTCTGACAAACCAAATTCTTCGGCTGCTTTTTTAGAAATAGTACCAATCACCTCACTGGCATCAACCATATCCGGTAATTTATCCCGATCAAGACCTGAAAGAGATAAGAGTTTATCCGAATAACGTATATTATTAATGTCCCGATTATCAGTAACCCAATGTAAAACCATGGTATCAAATGAACTAACAAATTCTCCGGTCAGCTTAAGGTTTAGGTAATCTTTGGGTTCTAAAAATTTATAGGTTTTTTCATAGATATCAGGCATCGTTTCTTTAATATATAAAATATGGGCAATAGGATCTTTTCCTGCATGTGTAGGAATACCACCAGTTCGCCTTAACCAATGATAAACTGAGGAAAGTCCGTAGCCTTCTATCTTAATAATGCCATCTGTGATTTTTTTCACCTGCTGTGCACCCCTTGAATCCATCCAGTTAATGGCATTCATCAAGTGTTGACCGTTCTGATTAACAGCTACGGTTCCTGACCATTGGCTGGTTACGCTAATTGCTTCAATATCAGCAATTTTATCACTATTACGTTTAAGTAGTTTCTGGCTAGCAATTTTAATTGCATTCCACCATTCATCAGGATCTTGTTCTGCACCACCACCGGGCAATAATGTGTAGCCTGTTGGGGCAAAATCATCATCAATAATTTCACCGTTTACAGTAAATAAAACGACTTTTGGACCGGAAGTCCCCAGGTCAATTGCTAAAATTAATTTTTCGGACATAGTTTATCGGGAATAAATATTTTTCTAATATATCAATAGTTAACATGATACCAAAAAATTAGCGGTATTCAGTAGTTTTTTTACCATAGGTTAAAAATGTTTATTTTATTGAGTAATTAGCTAATGGTTCATAAATTGATGGCTTTGACTTTCGATGCGGGGATTAGCGGGGCAATCGGGTTTAAAATAATTAATAAAAACAGTTTGGCTAAAGCCTCTTGAAACAGCTTGAAATTTCCGTAGCCAAAAGGCTACGGCTAGTGAAACAGTATAGATAACCGATGCTGTTAATTTTAATAAATTCAATAGCCGTACGCTAAAGCGTACGGAATAAATAGCATAGATTAAAGGCTTTAGCCAAAATATTGAAACTTAAACCCGATTGCCCTGCGGGGATTAGAGCCTATGCAATTTAAGCTTTCCCTACCCTAAAGAGGCTGTGTGCAAACACTAAAAAAATGAATTAGCCTAGCATTTCCCAAAGTACCGAGACAAGTTATGCCAGGTTAAACTATGATACCAGCTATAAGGCTTTAGCCCAACTGTTTGATAATTAGGAAGCCAAATAGTTGCTTGGTTAAATCACCGGTACACTATTTATCCAAAAGTGTGTCTTTTCAATGCTCTGCTTATAAACCTGATTTTTTCTTTTAATGGAAATCTAAGCAAGTTCGTTTTAACAACACCTTTTGTTAAAAATGTTTTTCTTGAATAGTCAATATTTACATCAACTAAAACTGCCTGTCCCTCATCAGAAATCTTAATAGCTTCATCAATTTTTTCATCAATTTCAAAATCATTATCGATTTTAACAAAATGTGCCCCTGTTGCCATGGCTGCACCTTCCAGATTTAATTTTCCTAAAATGGTTGCTGTTTTATGTTTCAATGGAATTTTCTGAAATTGAGATATTTGACCTAACTCACCATCGCTAAAAACAAAAATAATGATTCCCAACTTATGAGTTTTAGCAGTAATCAACTCAAAACCAGTCATTGTAAATGCACCATCACCAGCTATACCAACCACTTTTTTATTAGGGTTCGCTAATTTCACTCCTATTGTTGCAGGAACACAGTAGCCCATACTATTAAAATCTGTTGGTGAAATAAAATGCCTGGGTTTATATATAGGGAATAATTCCGCGGTTAAAAATGTGTGTTTTCCATCATCAGTTATTATCATAACATCTTTAGGAAGTTTCTCACGTAAGGATTTAAAGAAAAATCCGGGTGAAACAATTTCTTTACTTTTATTTGTCAGCCAACTATTAAAGTACTTTTGCTTTTCAGACTTTATTAATTCTTTTATATTACTTTCATTAGCAGCTAATTCAACATTTTTTAATTCATCGTATAATATTTTTAACACGTTTGCAGCATCACCTTCAATGTTTACTTTCGATTGATAATTTTTATCAAAAACTTCAGGATTAATATCAATATGAATTAAATTTTCAGGGACATCAACCCCAAAACTCCCTGTTGCAAGCTCAGAAAACCTTACGCCAACAGCAAGTAAACAATCAATATTTTTGAATGCTTTTTGTCCAGTGGGAGTTGCATTATTACCAAATCCCAATCCGGTATGCAATTCATTGTTAGCAGGAAAAGAACTTAAGCCTTGTAGCGTAGTGGCAACTGGTGCATTTAGCATTTCTGCAATTTTTACTGAATATTCTGAGGTATCAACCGCACCCCAGCCTAAATAAATCCCAACTTTCTTAGACTCTGATATGATTTTGGCAGCATTAATTATTTTACTTAGTTCCATTTCATTCTTCAACACAGGCTTTTTATATTCCAATAATTCATCAACTTCTTCCTGGAACATCTGTATTTCCACGGGTATTTCAATAAAAACAGGTCCCGGTTCACCACTATTAGCTAAATCATAAGCTTCATAAATAGTTTTAACAATATCTTTTTGGCTTTTTATAAGAAAGTACTTTTTTACGATACTTCCAATCACTTTCTCTTGATCCAATTGATGTAATTGATAGCTTTTGCCAGTATCTCTTCTTGTTCCACCCGATATAATTAGCATAGGTATACCGTCCAGATAAGCCTCACCTATTCCACTCATCGCATGGGTCATTCCAGCTGCCGGGACTACTACCAGTGTTCCAATTTTATCTGAAGTTCTCGATATAGCATCTGCCATGAAAGAAGCACAGCCTTCATGCGTCACTAAAATAGGTTCTATCTGTTCTGATGTATTTAATTTATCATAAATTTCAGTAGTATGAACACCTGGGATTCCAAATGTATAATTTATTCCAATTTGCTCTAAAGCATAAACTGTTAATGCAGCACCTGTTTTTTTCATCTGTTTATATTTTAATATTTTTAATTGTTTTTAATAATATCTTCAGCAGCAGTTTTAGCAGTTAATATACAAGTAGCTAAAAAAGTTCCTTCTAATGCTCTTTGTCCGTGCGAACCCCCACCTCCAAACCCGGAAGCTTCACCAGCAGCATAGAGGCCTTGAATACATTCTTGTTTTCCATTTATTGGTTTTATTAATACTCTGCTGTTTAAATCTGTTTGAATTCCTCCTAAACTTTTTCTTGACAGAATATTTTCTTTTATTGCAATAAGTGGATATGCTTTTTTATCATCAATTTTTTGATATTTACATGTCCTGACTCTGTCTCCTCTATATTGCCTGGCATGAGTAATTAACCTTAATTGAATGTCATTGTGGAATTTTTTTCCTCTGTCAATATTATCATCATAATCCTTAATTGTTTTTATAAATTTTCCTTTATCAAGATGATGATTATTTTCAAAATTGTGCATTTTTTCTGCGAGTTCTTCAATTGAATTTGCCGTTATATAATTGGCAGACTTTTTTTCAAGTGTTTTTATTAACTTTTTATTTCCAAATAGGAGATCTTTTAAAAACAGAATTATCTTTTTATTTTTAATTCCATCATTAAAATCAGAACCTGAAA
>Ga0164315_10003676_pt1 | contig 11907 bp, 6 predicted proteins | sample GuaBasSedimGuay6_FD_113737 | JGI IMG/M metagenome (GOLD analysis project Ga0164315, IMG submission 113737) | Subseafloor sediment microbial communities from Guaymas Basin, Gulf of California, Mexico - Guay6, Core 4569-2, 0-3 cm | ecosystem: Environmental > Aquatic > Marine > Hydrothermal vents >... | reverse complement strand
TGAACGATTGCGCTTCGACAATAAGTTTGATTATGAGCTGGAGATAGATAACAACATAGACCAGGAATTCATGGAGATCCCACCCATGATCATTCAGCCTTTTGTTGAAAATGCAATTATCCATGGGCTGGTGCACAGCCCTGACCAGGGCCATATTAAGATTTCCCTCCAACTACAGAAAAATTTCATTTTCTGTACGATCGAAGACAATGGGGTCGGCCGTAAAAAGGCACAGGAGATAAGGGATGCATCAGGAATCATAAGAAGATCAAGAGGGATGCTCATTACAAGGGAAAGGCTGGAGATCCTAAATAAACAAAACAAAGAAAAATTTTCAGTTCAGGTAACCGACCTGCATAATGACAGCAACATGCCAAGCGGCACCAGGGTTGACATCAATATCCTTTATTTCGACGATTAACAAGCCTTTAAGGTTTTCCGGAGCTAATGTTTGCTGCTCTCAGAAACAAATCATAACTTTACTGGATTATCAGCCCGTTATTTACATAAACTACTTGCACATGATCAGAGGTATTATCGTTGAGGATGAAAGGCACTCCCGGGAAACTTTGCGCGGAATGCTCGACCGCTATTGTAAAAACGTGGAGATTGTTGCAGAAACAGACAGTTATCGCGGTGGCTTGAAGGAGATCAGGGAACATCATCCTGATGTGGTTTTTCTCGATATTCAGATGCCTGATGGCAGCGGTTTCAGGATGCTGGAAGAGCTTGATGAGATCGATTTCGAGATCATTTTCACAACAGCTTTCGATCAGTTTGCCATAAAAGCCATAAAATACAGCGCCCTCGACTACCTTCTCAAGCCTATCGATCCGGAAGAGCTGGTCAGGGCATTGAAAAAGGTTGAAACCAAGCTCAGCAATCAAAAGGTGAATCAGAACATACAGGTACTGTTAGATAACATCAAAGCGAGGGATGCCGATCCGCATAAGATCATACTTTCAACATCCGAGAAGATCCACATCATTGAAACCGATCAGATCATCAGATGTGAAAGCGATAATTATTATACAAACTTTTTCCTGTCCGACGGCAAAAAGATCCTGATATCCAAAACACTGAAAGAGAATGAGCAGTTGCTCAGCGATCATAATTTCATACGTCCGCACAAATCCCACCTGGTAAATGTAAAATTCATCAAGGGGTTCTTGAAGTACGACGGAGGGTATATTGAGATGACCGATGGTAGCAGAATCCCTGTTTCCAGGCGAAAACGCGAAAAGATCATTGAGGTCATCACGCACTTATAAAAGACGGTAAAATAATGTAAAATTGATGCATTGGTTCATCCCCGTGTTACTTATTTGCACCAACCGTTAACTGATTTATGTCAACCGAAAACTGATTTTCTCTTTGATATTTTAAATTTTTTAATATTTTTACACTAGCATAGCCAAAAACCAAACCAACGCATGGAAGAGTTTATTTACATTCTGATAGGTGTTATCTGGCTTGGTGCCAGCATATACAAGGCAAGCCAGAAAAAGAAACAAAAAGCCAGGCCTCAAAGTCAGGCCTCATCTGTAGCTGAAGAAGAAACTACCGTTTCCAGGACAAAATCGCTGCTCGAACAATTGCTTGAGGGGCAGCAAGTCCAGGTTCCTGAGCCCGAGATTGTGGAATACGATGAACCCATGCTTACAGAAATTGAAGACAAGCCTCTTTCCGGATCTTTCCAGAGCGAATATGCAGGCCGTACTTTTAAAGGACTTGAGGCATTGGAAAGTGAAGGAGTGAGTTCCCTGGGCCGGATATCTTTTGTTGATATCATGAAAGACGCAACAGAAAAACAACATAAAGCTGTTAGAATTGACCTTCGGAAAGCGATTATTTATTCAGCAATCCTCGAACGTCCTTATATTTAGCAGATTGTTAAGGGAATGTTAATTATTTTTTAATGTAGAGTTAATAATATTTGCATATTAAATTTTTTATTCATTAACTTTACGAACTCATTGCACAGTGTTTATCTAACATAAAATTATCATGGTATGTTAAGAAATTTACTTCTAACTATTGGTATTGTACTGGCTACCAGTCTGGTGGTATTCCCCCAAACTTCCGGTACGCTGCAGGGAAAGGTGATTGACAAAGACACCAAGGAAGAACTTCCTTTTGTCAATATTGTACTCGAAGTTGGCGGCTCCCAGGAAAATGGAGCATCTTCCGACATCAACGGGAAATATGTAATCAAGCCAATCACTCCGGGCAAATACGACCTCAGGGCCACTTTCATTGGATACAATGAAGTGCTCATAAGAGGGGTTCAGATCAATGCTAACCAAACCCGCTTCTTTGATATCGAAATGACTTCAGCCGCGATTGGACTTAAAGAGGTCGAGATTATCGACTATATAGTCCCGCTAATCGATAAGGATAAAACCGTTAGCGGCGGTACGATCACCCAGGAAGAGATCCAGAAGATGCCGAACCGTTCTGTTGGTTCCATTGCGGCAACCATTGGTGGGGTTTTCTCCAGAGATGGCGAAGCCGGAAGTATGCGTGGGGCGCGTACAGGTAACACACGTTATTATATTGATGGTATGCCCGTGATTGGCACACTCTCACTACCAGAATCAGCCATTGCACAGCAGTCGGTGATCCTCGGTGGTCTGCCGGCACAGTACGGTGATGCTACAGGTGGTGTTGTTGAGGTTACCACAAGAGGGCCATCCAGGATATTTGGTGCCGGGATTGAACTTGAAACATCAGAATTTCTCGATCCTTTCGGGTACAACCGTGTCGGTATCAACCTTAACGGGCCTATCTTCAGAAGAAAATCTGCTGAGACTGGTAAAAAAGGACAATCCCTGCTGGGTTATTTTATCGCTGCTGATTTTACCCACCGCCGGGATGGAAGGCCTTATTCCGGTGACATGTACAGAGGTACAGATGAATATATCTCATACCTGCAGCAAAATCCGTTGCGGGTTTCCGGACTGGAATCAGGAGGTACCTTTGTCAATGGTGAATATACCAGGATGAGCGACCTGGAAAAGATAAAGACAACATCAAACACATCAAGGTATAATATCAACCTTTCCGGTAAGATTGATGTACGAACAGGGCCTACCGTAAACCTTACTTTCGGTGGTCAGTACAACTACAACAAGGGCAATGCCACTAACTACGGAAGTTCGATGTTCAACTATGATAAAAACCCTCTCTATTACAGCCAGACCTGGAGGGTATTCGGCCGCTTTACCCAGCGTTTTCCGAATGATCCTGAAAAGAATTCACTTGTAAAAAACGTTTATTATTCTATCCAGGCGGATTATCAGAAGTTCAGCGGTTCAACCGCTGATCCTGATCATAAAAGCGATGTATTCAAATATGGACACCTTGGTTCATTCAACTCTCACTTTGCCAAAAATTATACATTGGGATCTGATACTATCGGTGGACAATATTATAATAATGTATATATCATGGATAACATCTATGACACATTATATACATTTACACCGGGCAGCGAGAACCCTTATGTCAGTAACTTCACCTCTACATATTATTCATTGTATCCCAATCCGGAAGGTAACTGGGAAAATGCCGACCAGGTACAGTTAGGTGGCGGTCTTCTCAATGGCCAGGGCCCTCCGGGAGTTTATGGAATGTTTGCCCTTCCGGGAGCCAACCAGGCAGGTTACTCTGAGTACGACCGTTCACAGATCAGTGTAAATGCCACCGGTTCTATGGATATCGGTAACAATGAACTTAAGTTTGGTATCCAGTATGAGCAACGCGTGAACCGCAGCTATTCTGTGGGTCCAACAGGCTTGTGGACTCTAATGGATGGATTGACTAACTTCCATATCCAGGAACTTGATGTTGACAATCCTGAGTTTATTTACAGAGATGGTGTATTTCAGGATACAATCGAATACAAAAGAAGATATGATGCTGCCTCACAGCGTGTTTTCGACATGAACCTGAGAAAAAGGCTGGGGCTTAGCGTTGATGGAACTGATTTTATCATCATCCAATCATACGATTATAATAGCAACAGTATTCAATACTTCGACGAGAACAACGTATCACATACAATATCCGCCGGAGAAGAACTATTCGGCCTTGGCATGTTCAGCCCGGATGAGCTTCTCAATGATGGCAACTGGTATGTTACCGCTATCGGTTATGATTATGAAGGTAACAAATTGAAGAGTAAGCCCAGCTTTGAGGATTTCTTCAATCAAACGGATGATGATGGTAACTTTACACGTCTCATAGCCGCTGCCGAACCTATTTACATGGCAGGGTTTATCCAGGATAAATTTGCTTTCAAAGATTTGATTTTCAACATAGGTATACGTGTTGACCGCTTTGATGCTAACCAGATGGTACTGAAAGATCCATACCTTCTGTACCCGGCCAGGTCCGTGAACGAGGTTTCGAGTGTTGGTGGACAAGCAATTGACCATCCAGACAATATGGGTTCTGACTACATTGTTTATGTTGACAATGTGAGCAACCCCACAAGGGTCACAGGGTACCGTGATGAGAACACATGGTATAATGCCGAGGGTACAGAAATCCAGGACCCCAATATATTGAATGTGGGTTCAGGTGTTTCACCCTACCTGGTTGATGCAAGCCTCACAAAACCACCTATGCAATCATTTGAGGATTATAATCCACAGATCAATGTAATGCCCAGGATCTCATTCTCATTTCCAATCTCCGATGTTGCCCTGTTCTTTGCACATTACGATGTGCTGACACAGCGTCCTACATCAAACTCCTTTTCTGATCCAAGGGTATATTATTTCTTTGATAATATTGGAGGAACGATTAACAATCCTAACCTGAAACCTTCAAAGACCATCGACTACGAGCTTGGTTTCCAGCAGAAACTTTCACCTACTTCATCCTTGAAGTTTGTAGCTTTCTACAGGGAAATGAGGGATATGATACAGATCTATCGTTTTAACGGTGCATATCCGAAAGATTATACATCTTATAATAACATTGACTTCGGTACTGTTAAGGGGATGACTATCCAATATGACCTTAGGAGGACAAACAACACCAGGATCAGCGCTTATTATACTTTGCAGTTTGCAAATGGAACAGGTTCCAGTACAACTACTGCCGCTGCGCTTGTTTCTTCCGGTTTGCCAAACCTGAGAACGACCTTCCCGCTTGCATGGGACCGTCGTCACAGCTTTAATGTATTCTTAGACTACAGGTATGGCAGAGGAACTAAGTATAATGGTCCTACCATCAATCGTGATAAGAAAGGCAAAGCCCCTTTACAGGTGCTGAACAATTATGGGCTGTCAATGACACTTACCGGTGGATCGGGTACACCATATACCAGGTCACGTAATATATACAGCCAGCTCAGTGGTGGAACAAGGCTTCTTCAGGGTACTTACTTCGGATCCCGCCTGCCATGGCAGTTCCGTATGGATATCCGTATTGACAAAGACATTCCGCTTACCATGGGCAAAGGTGACAACCCAAGACTAGGAAACCTGAATATATATTTCTCCATCAATAACGTTCTAAACACTCAAAATGTCATACAAGTGTACCCGGCTACCGGGAACCCTGATGATGATGGCTACCTTGCTGCGCCTGAATGGCAACGTGAGATCAATGAACAGCTCGATCCGCAATCATATCGTGATCTTTACGCGATCTTCGTCGACCGTCCATGGCATTACAGTAATCCCAGGACGATCCATTTTGGTGTGATATTTAACTTCTAAGCGAGAGATAAGCAGGATGAACGCCTTAAAAATGAAAACTAAAAATAATACAGCAACCATGAAAAATATATTTCGCCATTTATTTATTGCTATACTCTGCATAACGCTGGTTCAGGGTGCATATGCTGAGGAATATAAGGGAGATGGAAAAAGTTCGCAGACCATAAAGGAAACTACTGCCGGGTGTGCTGCGGCATCAAGCTTTCGATTCCTTGACATTAATAATGCCCGTGCGAGGATCAATACCGGTGGTGACATGTGGTGGGATCTCCCGGGTGGTATCGGAGCCCAGTATTTTATTCCTAAAGCCGGAACAGCCACGTCATTGTTCTCCGGATCATTATGGATCGGGGGACTTGATATCAACAACCAGTTGAAACTTGCTGCTGTCAGGTATCGTCAGTCAGGTAATGACTACTGGCCCGGGCCACTGACTATCGATGGAACAGCCTCTGTTGATGAGTCTACCTGCGCCAAATTTGATCAACATTACATGATAACCCGTGCTGAGATAAATGAATACCTCGCTTGGTGGACCAGCAGTAACAGGGCGTTGGAATATCCTGACTACAGCATCCCGCCGTCGATTCGTGATTATCCTGCACATGGAGATGTTGCCAAAAACCAAAGTTATTACCTTGCTCCTTTCTTCGATACTGATGGCGATGGAGATTATAACCCCGATCAGGGTGATTATCCCTATTATGACATTACCAATGAGCTCTGCCCGCTTAATTTTGCCGGTGACCCGAATTATACTCCCCAGGTTACCATGGAGGAATCACTCATGGGTACAGTATCGGGAAGTATCCTTGTTGACCAGGTGCTGAAAGGTGACCAGACTTTATGGTGGATATTCAATGACAAAGGTAATTTCCATTCTGAAACACAGGGAGCCTCCATTGGTTTGGAGATCCGTGCACAGGCTTTTGCCTTTGCCACAAATGATGAGATCAACAATATGACATTCTACACCTACGAGATCATCAACCGCTCCACTTTTACCCTTACAAATACATATTTCAGCCCCTGGGTTGATACTGACCTGGGTTATGCATGGGACGACTATGTTGGTTGTGACGTAGATAGGGGACTTGGTTATTGCTACAATGGTGTTTCCGTTGATGGTTCAGGAGAGCCCGAAGCATATGGCGACCAGCCACCTGCTATTGGTGTTGACTTCTTCCAGGGTCCTTACATTGATCCTGACGGTCGCGACAACCCTGCATTTACAGGTGATTGCTCCATCCTGAATTCCCCGTTCGAATGGGATCCAATGGCCATCAATGGTGTTAACTTTGGAAACCTTATCGTAGATGATGAACGTTTTGGGATGCGCCGTTTCGTTTATCATAACAACTCCGGTGGCCCACAGGGTGACCCGAGCATTGCACCTGAGTATTACAACTACCTCAGAGGATTCTGGAAAGATAATACCCATATGCTCTATGGTGGAAATGCTCACTTTAATTCAGGTGCTGTTGGTCCTGAATGTGACTTTATGTTCCCTGACGATTCCGACCCCTGTAACTGGGGTACACAAGGGACTCCACCTAATGGCGGATATAATCAGAACGGTGTTTACTGGAATGAAGAATCTGCTGACAACAACCCTTACGACAGGCGTTTTATGCAATCGGCCGGTCCTTTTACACTCGAACCCGGTGCCGTAAATTACATTACTGTTGGTATCCCGTGGGCACGCGCCACATCAGGTGGCCCCTGGGCATCTGTTGAACTGCTGCGTACTGTTGATGATAAATGCCAGAAGCTTTTTGATAACTGCTTCAAGGTGCTTGACGGGCCAACTGCTCCGGACTTAAGCATCGTTGAACTGAACAAAGAACTTATCATTTATATCTCTAATTCTAAAACATCAAATAACTATCTGGAAGAATATGCTGAGTATGACAATACCATCACCCAGCCTCTCCCGGGCACTGAAACAGGTGAACGGTCCGACTCAATATATGCTTTTGAAGGATACCAGATCTATCAGCTTGCCAACGCAACCGTAACACTTGAAAGTAGAAACGATGCGGATCAGGTCAGGCTTATTGCGCAATATGATATTAAGAATGGCGTAACCGACCTTGTCAACTACTATTTCGACAAAGCCATCGGAGGCAACATTCCTGTAATGGAGGTTGAAGGCGGTGATAATGGAATCGTTCATTCCTTTAAGATCACTGAAGATAAATTTGGTACTACAAACCGTCAGCTTACCAACTTCAAACAATACTATTACACTGTAATTGCATATTCATACAACGAATACATGCCTTACACCCAGGAGCCTGCCGTGTTGAATGGCTTGCTTGGGCAGAAGAAGACTTATCTTGCCGGCCGTTTAAATATCAAAACATACACTGCTATTCCTCATCCAACTGTTAATGGTATCATTCTGAATTCTGAATACGGCGAAGGGCCACAAATTACCAGGATTGAAGGTAATGGTAATGGTGGCATGATCATAGATCTTACAGAAGAAACCATTGCTGAGATCCTGAGTAAGCCTGCTGCCGATTCATTGAATATAATGGGTGGGCCGGACTATCCTATCGCTTATGAAGCAGTCTATAAATATGGCCGCGGACCACTCAATGTTAAAGTGATCGATCCGCTGAATGTGATCAATGCAGAATACAAACTTGAGTTCACTGACGTGGTTTATAAAGGTAGTGATACTATCAAGATCGACTCAGCGATGTGGCAACTTACCAATATCCTATCCGGTGAAGTGTACAATGCTGATAAAGATGTCAATTACAATTACGAGCAATTATTCCTCGACCTTGGCCTTTCTGTACAAATTAATCAACCTGGTTATCCGGGTGACAGTATTTCAGTGAATAACGGCCTGATTACATCTTCTACTTCCTATGGTGATAGTACTCTAAGGTGGGTTACTGGCGTAGAGGACACAGACCTTCCATCAAGTCCTGCCAACTGGATCCGTTCCGGTACATATCAGGATCAGGGAAACTCCAAATTCAATGACTGGAACATGCCAAATGCATTCGACCCGGATGCCGCATTTGAAAAGATCGCATTGGGTACGTGGGCACCTTATGTCATGGTTGCCCATGATGACCAAAGTGATGTCGGACCGGCGTTTAACAGTCTTTCAAAGACCCAGAGCCCGATGGGGGACATTGCAAGTGTTGACATTGTGCTGACTGCTGACAAATCAAAGTGGTCGCGTTCGATGATCCTTGAAATGTGTGCCGACAATACTCTTACAGAGGGCGGCGTTGACCGCTTCGACCTCAGGGTAGCACAATCCGTCGATAAAGACGGGAATCCTGCCCTGGCAGGAAGTGGTGCAAGCACCGATCCCAACGATCCTAACTATATTTCAGAGACCGGTTTTGGCTGGTTCCCGGGATATGCCATCAACATTGAAACGGGCGAAAGGCTAAATGTTGTGTTCGGAGAGAACTCATTCCTGGTTGGTGAAAACGGCCGTGATATGTTGTTCAACCCAACTCCTAATCTATTTAGCTTCTTCGGAAATCCGCTGTTTGGGGGAATGCACTACGTTTATATCATGAATCATACCACCAAGGTATACCCGACAACCAGTGTTACCCTGAGGTATGAATTCCCGGCCTATGATGCCTGTGCTTATCTGTTAAAAGCACCGCATATTTATGACACCTTACAGCCTGCGCCTCCACCACCTGCTGTTTTTGAGCCAATTATTTACTCAACCATGATGTGGGTTGGTATGCCTCTTTCCATCGAAGGACGGACATGGCTGCCGGAGAACAATGACTGGACACTGAGTATAAGAATGGCGAAGCCTTACCGCAGGTACTTCTCAACACCGCCGGCCGACGAATATGTAAGTACAGATACTACTGACCATAACTGGCCTGCTTATACTTTCAAAACTGAGGGTGTTGCCACAACACAGTATAGCGCAACCAAAGCTGAATCTGACCTTGATCTTATCAACATCGTGCCTAATCCATACTATGCATATAGTAGTTATGAGAATAATGCACTTGATAACAGGATCAAGATCACCAATCTGCCTCAACAGGCCACTATTACAATTTACAATGTGAATGGGACGCTTGTCCGCCAGCTGACCAAAGACTCAGAAGAAACCTTTGTTGACTGGGATCTGAAAAACTTTGCCGGCATTCCGATTGCAGGGGGTATTTACATAGTACATGTTGATACAAATGTTGGTGAAAAAGTGCTTAAATGGTTCGGGATCCTGCGTCCACCGGATCTGAATACTTTTTAATGCATGTTTGAGAAAATGATATTAATAACACTAAATATAGTAAGTATGAAGAGTTTTTATAAATACTTAATTACACTCGTCATAATCGGCATGTTAATCATTCCGGATAGTAGCCTGTATGCAGGAAATAAGGACCGTTCGGGACAGGCTGGTGCCACAGAGTTGTTAATCAATCCCTGGGCGAGAAGTTCGGGTTGGGGCAATGTATCCACAGCGAATGTTAATGGACTTGAATCTATGTTCATTAATGTTGCAGGTTTAGCCTTTACCAACAGAACCGAACTGGTGTTTTCTCACACCACATACCTTAAAGGTACCGATATTAGTATGTTTGCATTTGGATTTTCCCAGCGAATCGGCGATGCAGGGGTGATCGGGTTGAATGTGGTCTCAATGAATTTTGGGGAAATCGAAGTGACAACCCCCAATTCACCGGAAGGAGGCAGAGGTGTGTACAAGCCAAACCTTATGAATATTTCTATCGCTTATGCCAAAGCTTTCTCAAACAGCATATATGGTGGTATCACCGTCAAGATAATTTCTGAGTCGATTGCTGATGCAAACGCACAGGGGATTGCCATTGATGCCGGTATTCAATATGTGAGCGGGGAAATGGATCAGATCAAGTTTGGTATATCCCTAAAGAATATTGGGCCCCGGATGAAGTTCTCAGGTGATGGATTGCTGCAAACAGCATTCCTCTCGGAACAGGAGAATGCTTTCTCTATGAACATGCCATCTGAATCCTTTGAGCTCCCAACAGCATTGGATATCGGGGCAGCCTATGATTTCTATATCGGCGATTGGAACAGGATAACCGTTGCCATAAACTTCAGGTCAAACTCCTTCGGGAAAGATCAGTTTATGGGAGGTTTGGAATATGCTCTCAAAACATACCTGATGCTCCGTGTTGGCTATACTTATGAAGAAGGTATCACCAAAAAAGCAGACAGGACCAACGTCTTTACAGGTCCCAGCGCAGGTTTAACTGTTTCTATCCCCACCAATAAGGAAAAAGGATCCTCTATTGATATTGACTATTCATACAGAGCAACGGATCCTTTCTCAGGAACACACAGCATTGGAGCACGCGTGGTATTTTAAGCCACAGGTTTAAATCCGGACTTTTAATTTTTATCATATATGAAAGGCCCTTTACATAAGGGTCTTTCATTCTTTTCAAATACCAATACAAGTTCTATGTCAGAATTAAAATATTATACTAAGGAGGGCTTGAAGAAGCTGAAAGAGGAACTTGACCACCTTGAATCCGTACAACGCCCTGATATCTCAAAGCAAATAGCAGAAGCACGAGATAAAGGAGACCTGTCGGAGAATGCTGAATACGACGCAGCCAAGAACGCACAGGGTATGCTCGAGCTGCAAATATCAAAACTGCAGGAGGAGATCCGTAATGCACGCATCATCGACGAGTCCAAGATGGACACATCCAAGATACTTATCCTTTCTGTGGTGAAGATCAAAAATCTCAAAAATAACGCTTTGATGACATACACCCTGGTGCCTGAAAGTGAAGCTGACCTGAAATCCGGAAAGATCTCAGTAAGTTCCCCCATTGCAAAAGGCCTGCTGGGGAAAAAGGTCGGTGATACAGTTGATATTATGGTGCCTGCCGGGAAGGTCACCTTTGAGGTCCTAGAAATCAGCAGGTAAATCATCCTTTTCGTTTCTCATTGTCTTCATTATTCGGTTTTACTGAGAGGCTGTCTCAAAAGTCAGACATTTAAGTCATTTCGACCGAAGGGAGAAATCTATTCACTGGCATTTATCCGCATTCTGTTCAGCCCAAGCCTTTAACTGAACAGCTTACACCGTAGTCTTTTTTGAGCTTGAAAAACCATATATATTGTATTACATTCTATCTCAATAAACAAATTGAGTGAAATATAATGCCTG
>Ga0164315_10003675_pt1 | contig 11908 bp, 8 predicted proteins | sample GuaBasSedimGuay6_FD_113737 | JGI IMG/M metagenome (GOLD analysis project Ga0164315, IMG submission 113737) | Subseafloor sediment microbial communities from Guaymas Basin, Gulf of California, Mexico - Guay6, Core 4569-2, 0-3 cm | ecosystem: Environmental > Aquatic > Marine > Hydrothermal vents >... | reverse complement strand
TCGAGGAGCTGAGCGCCGAACTCATGCGCTACGCCAAGATCAAGCTGCACCAGGGGCCCGAGGGGCAAAAGGAGCTCTTCAAGACGGTCAACGAGCTGTTGGCGGACAAGGAGATGCGTCGCTTCGTGCGTGACGAGCGCCAACTCATGCCGCTGCTCTACCCATGGCTCCGCTTCGCCTTCGACAACGATCAGCAGATCATCGACATGATGGAGACGCTCTACAAGGAGGCGGCGGAGAATCCCGCCTACTTCGAGGGCATGGACGACGATCCGTTCGAGGCGTTTACCGAAGGTCTTGCCGTGATGCTGCCGGGCGCGGTGGATGCGGAGCGCTTGGCGAAATTCACCGGCTACGTCGAGGCGATACTCAAGCTCGATCCCGAATCGCTGCCCAAGGCGCTCAAGAAGAACCTGAGCGAGTTGCGCAGGAACCTCGAGATGTGGGCCGGGCCGATTTCGCCCGAGGAGATGCTCGCGAAGCTGCACGATCCCGACGTCTCCGACGACGTGAAGCTCGGCTTGCTGCGCCGTATTCCTCCCGATCAACTGCGCGGCATCGACGTGGCCGGCATCATCTCCGTCGCGATGTCGCGGGGCAACCTCAACGCCGTCAACTCGATACGCAGGGTCAAGCTCACCGCCAGTGACCATGTCGTGCTCGACCGCGCGTTCATGGAGGGAATGGGCAAGACCAAGAACCAGTGGTGGCAGATTCGCCAGTACCTGCAGAGCACCGGTCGCAACAAGTGGGAGGCAATGAAGCCGTTCATCGAAGAGGGGCTACGGCGCGGCGGCACGCTGACGAACAACTTCGCGCAGTCCCTGACCTGGCTGTCGGATCGCCCGTCGAAGGAGTACGTGCAGGGAGTCATCGACGGTTACGCTCTGCCTGACGATGTTGTCAAGCAGCTCAAACAGCGCTACGGCCTCGAGTAGGGCGCTGCTAGGAGTAGCCGAGCGCGGAGAGTAGCGAGTCCACGGCCGCGAGTTTGGCGTCTTGGTCGGTTGCGGCCTTGATCTGGGCCAACTTCTCGTCGGCATGGATCTTCTGCTCACACGGAGCGCAAAGCCGGATCCTCGTGGGAGCTGTCCCCTTGAAGACCGTGTGTTCCCAGGTCGCGTGTCCACCACACATCTTGCATCGCATGCATCACCTCTCGGATGGGTACCGGTTGACGAGGGGATTGTAGCGAATCAGCGCCCGTAGCGGGGGGCGTTGTAGCTCTGGCGCTGGCGCGCCCGCTCCGCGAGCTGATCTCCGCCGCGCGTGATCCAGTCGCTCAGCTCCGTGAACGCTCGCTGCTCGACCCATGTGCCGTGGTGGCCGCAGTGCTCCAGCATGATGCCGCTCGTCTTGTCGTAGTTGACGCGTGACATGGGCTTGTTGCAGTCGGGGCAGTTGCGGTAGCGGACGTCCTTGACGCTGCCCCGCGCATCGCGCGCGGCCTGCAGATCCTTCACCACGTCGGCGTAGTCCAACTTCTCGGTCGTCTCGCGCAACTTGTCGAGGATCTGCTCCAGCGCCTTGGGCGGAAAGAGTGCGGCCTGGCAGCTGTCGCAGATGCGCACCGGGACGCCGTCCCAATCCTGATCCTCCATCGGCAGAGTGCAATTGAGGCAGAGGATACGGTTGCACTCCGAGCGCGGTGCGCGCCTGCGCCCACGCCCCGTCTGGCAGATGGGGCAGTCGTGGATGTCCTCCACTTCGTTACCGCAGCCGGGACAGAGACCGGCCGTAGCTTCACTGGCGTCCTGCACGTAAGCGGCGGAACAGATTTCACAGGGTCCGTCGCCGTAGACGCTGTTGCCGCACTTCCCGCAGAACGAGGTCGTGAGATCCTGCTGCTCGACCTCGACCTCGACCTCGACATCCACTTCCTGCTCGCGCGATTCAAGTCGTGCGAGCTTGTCGGCGCACATCGGGCATTCGGCGCCGTCTTCGATTTCGTTCCCACAGCCGGTACACAGCATAATTCTGGTGCGGAGTGCATTCCCCGGTTGCCTGCCAGCCGCGGGACACTCTGCGCCTCAACTATCGGACACGGATCGCGGCTGTCTAAGGCAACGTGGTCAACGTGAGCGTCTTGCGCGTCTCATTCTGGATCACTTCGATGGGAACCCTCTCGCCGGGGGTACATGAAACGCCTGCCGTCCTGGAGCCAGCGCGGGTAGCGGGATCCGGTACCGGTTTGGAGGCTGGCGACCATAACTCCCTGTCAACGATGGGTTTGTGGGAGACTCGACCGGCATTGGGGTCCGGTTTGGGCACCTGGCCGACCGGGTCCCGTCTGCACTCCCTCAATTCGGACCCCAATGCCGGTTCGATTGTCGGTAGGTGCATTGTGGCGCACGGTTTACGCGCGCTGATTCTCAAACCGGTACCGTCTAAGGCAGCGTCGTCATCGTGAGCGTCTTGCGCGTCTCATTCTGGATCACCTCGATGGGAACCCTCTCGCCGGGGCGCCGCGTCATGCGGAACCACGCGTGAAAGTGGCCCATGTCGCGGAAGTCGTTTTTGCCGGCAACCGACAGCACGATCGTCCCCTTGCGAATTCCCGCGCGCCGCGCGTTGCGGCCCGTCTCCGCGCTCTTGCCCCAGGTGACGATGTACTTCACGCGGAATGCGAACGACTCCTCCGCAATGCCGAGACGTCGTTTCTCCTCGGCGGTCAGCGGCGGTCCCCCGAAACCCGGCTTCGGGGACATGGCCCACTTCATCGAGCGCCACGCATACTCCTCGGGCGACGGCCTGCGCCATCCCTTCGGCAGCCTCAGCGTTCCGCGGCTCGGCTTCGATCCGCGTTGCCACGTCACGGAGACCGAGGCGGGGCCCCACCCCGCATCCTGCAGCACCTGCTGAATGTCGCCGAACGAGATCGGTGTCGCGCCGCCGATCGAAACGATGCGGTCGCCCTTGCGCAGGCCCGCCTTGGCTGCGGGCGATCCCTTGATGACCTCGGCGACCTCCGTCTGCCGTTCCCGGTCGAGGCGCAGGCCCACGCGCATCGGGTCGGGCCACGAGAACTGATCGCGCTCGGTCCAGCGATCGAGTCGCCGCCCCTCCTGCTGCATCGCGTCGTGCACCATGTGGCAGTGGAAGCACTTGTGCTCGCGCTTGTCGCGCTTCCACCAGGCGAGTTCTTCCACAACGGTCGGCGGTCGCGTGGACGGCTTGCGCGGCTTGTGGCTCTTGTGCCGTTCCATCGCGTCGGCCAATACGGCTGCCAGCGAACCGGTGGACTGATGCGACGACGCACCGGTCGCGTCGCGTCCTGCATAGGTGGTGTAGACGGTTCCGTCGGCGTTCATCGCGACGAGCGCCAGCGTGAGATCGTAGTTGAACCGGAACTGGCGCAGGTCGATGCCGCGCATGTCGGTTACGCGCACCCGTTCGTACGGTTTCAGCGCGGCCGCAAGATCACTGGAAGGACGGACCAACTGCCCGTCGAATGTGGCGCAGTCTTTTCATGGCACGCAGCGGAACATGACCAGCATGGGCTTGCCCGTCTGGGCCGCGCGTGCGCGCGCTTCGGCGAGATTCGTGCCCCAGTCGAGGGTTGCGGGTTCGGACCGTGCGGGACCGACCGTGACGAGAAGCAGGAGCGGAGCGAGCCATCGCATGCGCCCAGTGTAGGAAAAGGACGGACTCCGCGTGCCCACGCGCTCGGCGTGTTGTGGGTGATGGGTTGTGGGTTCTGCGTCGCGACCAGGTCATCCGCCTGCGCATGGATGACTAAGGGCCCCGGGAGTTTTGGGGCGGCGCCGGAATCACCCGAGGCCCAAGGACGGCGTTTGCGCAAAGTGGCCTTCTGGTTGCGACGCAGAACCCATCACCCATCACCCGATACCGAGCCACGGAAACGCAGCGCAGGCTATTCGGGAGCGGGACGGATGACGATGCGCAGAACCGTGTCGTCCGCGTCGCCGTCGCCGTTGAGATCGCGTTGCGCCATGATCTCGCTGGTTTCGAAGAGCAGCGTGCGGTCATTCACGGGCAGCGGCGCCTTGCGCGAGAATCCGGCGATGCCGATGACGAACGGCGTGGGCGAAAGGACGCGCGGAGGGGTCCCCGATGCGTCGATGTCCACCCAGAGCAGCGCGTTGTCGGCGCTGTCGCCGTCGCCGTTCACGTCGGCGCGCGAGGTGAGCGGCTGTTCGGGCACGAGCAGACCCAGGCGCAGCCCTTCCGTGGCCGTGCGCAGCATCACCTGGCCGTGCGCCGAGGTTCCCAGCGAGGCGAAGCCGGGCGTCGGGCGCGAGAGATCGGCGTAGAACGGCACGATGTCGTCCGTGTCGGTGTCGCCGTTGAAGTCCTGGTTCGACTGCGCCGCTTCGGAAACACCGAGAATCGCGTCGGTGCCAAGCAGCGCGGTCGAGAGCGTGGCGCGACCCAGATTGGTCAGCGTCGCGGGCGCGGTGGTCGTGTCGATGCGGAAGGCGACCTGGTCGCTGATGTCGCCATCGAGGTTGTAGTCGATGCCGACTACCAGTTGGCTGGCGGCCTCGCTGATGGTGACGAGTCCGATCGTGCCCTCGATGAGCGGGCGCGTACTTCCGAGGGTCAATCCCGTCGAGTGCGCCACGCTCGGGGCATTGGCCGTATCGACCCAGGCCAGGATCACGTCCGACGTGTCCTGGTCCTTGTTGATGTCGGTGCCCTGCTGGTTCTCGTCGATTCCGAACAGCACGCGTTCGGCGGACGTGCCGATGCCGATAAGCGGATCCGCCGCGAACGGCGCCAGTCCGATGCTTGTGTCGATGGGCATGTTCTCGCCCGATGCGGTGCGCAGATCGAAGACCGCGAGAATGCCGTCCTGCGTGTCGCCGTCGCCGTTGAGATCGGTGTTGCCGGCTCCCGCCTCGTCGATCAGATAGACGGCGAAAGAATCGGTGAGCGCCCATCCGCCGGGCACGACCGCTCGCGGTTTGCCGTGGCCAACGGGAATGTAGAACGGCGGGGCGCCCGATTGATCGAATCCGATGGCGCCCAACACGAAGTCCGTCGCGTCGCCATCGCCGTTGAAGTCGAAGTTCATCGCCAATTCGCTGCCGAGTACGAGCGCCCTGTTGCCGCGCACGAGGATCGGCGTACCGGGCGCGTGCGGCGGCATGGCGAGTAGGGTCGTCGCGCGGCCGATCGTGCCGAACGCGATGACAACGTCGTCGTTGATGTCGCCGTCGCCCGCCAAGTCGGCGCCGTGGGCCGCCTCGGATACGACGAGCAGGAATCCACCCTCGATGCCCGCCCCCGGCGCGCCCAGGGTCGTCGTCGCGAAGGCGAGATTGAGCGGGTTGTCCTGTCCCGGCGCCGCGGCGGGATCGAAGATGTGCCAAACGGAGTCGGACGTATCGCCGTCGCCGTTGAGGTCAGTGCCGTTCTGGTCGCCTTCCGATGCCAGGAATGCGAACTCGACACGGTTGGCGGTCACCGGGCCCCGGATTGCGAGTCCGAGGTTCGTGGAGGTGTTGGAGGCGATCTCCAGCAGGTGAGCGACGCGATCGAGCGTGTCGCCATCGCCGTTGAGGTCGATGCCCTGCTCCGCCTCAACGACGGGTACCAGCGCGAAACCGTCCACAATGGCGATGTCCCCAATGCCGTTTCCGATCGCGAGACCGGTCTCCAGCGTGGTCGAGAACGGGGGCGGAGGCGGGCCCTGCTGTTCGCGATTACCTTCGCCACCGCCGCCGCCACAGGCGGGCATGACCGCGGCGGCCGCGCATGACACGGCCACGACGAGGATGGTACGTACAACTGCTCGCATCTCTCGGCTCAACTACCCCGCTCGCGCGGAGCCCCCGGAAAGAGAATAGGACCGCGGTGCGCCATTTGCAACGCGACAGCCGTGACGCACCTTCCGAGACGCGCCGATCGGCGTAGAATCCGCCTCATGCCGGGACTTATTTACAGGGTTGTGGGGGGCGCCCTGCTGTGTATAGCCGCCGGGGCCTCCGCTCAGGAACCCGCGGGGGCGCCGCGGACCGCGGCCGCGATCCTCGAACAACACCGCCGCGCGCTCGGTCCGGTGGAGCAGATTCGCACGCTGGGCACCGAATCCACGCTCTTCGCGGTCGGCCAGAGCGCGCCCGGCGTGAAAACCTGGTGGGGGCCCAATGGCGGTTGGATGCGCGAGTTCGCGTCCACCAAGCAGGGCCGGCGTGTGGACTATGTCGGCGGCGACGCCGTCTACATCTACAGCGGTCGTTCGCGCGCCGGCTACCGGCCGGACGACGTGCGCAATCGCGCGTGGTACTACGCCCTACATGCACTCGCCACACCGCATCCGATGCGCGCCTACTTCGGCAACGCGAAGGCGCAGCGCGGACTCAAGACGGCGTATGCCAAGGGCTTCGACATCATCGCCGCGCCGCCGGATCAGTACGGCGTGCGCACGCTCTACCTTTTCGAACGCACCACCGGTTTCCTGTCCGGCATCCGCTTCGAGGTCGAGGAGAACGCGCCCTTCGCGACGGTGCAGTTCGAGCGCTTCGAGAAGGTCCCGCTGCCGGGCGCGAAGGACCAGTCCGCGGTGCTGCTCCCGTTCGGCGTACGCATCGAGTTGCACCTGACCGACGAGGCGGAGCGCACTCGGCGCCCGCGCACGCGTCGCCTGCAGATGCGCGAGGAGATCAAGCGCTGGCAAGTCAATCCGCCCGACATGCCGACCACGCTGAGCGCGCCTCCGCCGGCGTCCGGCATGGCGAAGGGTTTCAAGCGCGCCAGCCACCGCACCGGGCCGTCGCCGCAGGATCTCGCGGTCGGCGATCTGGATGGGGATGGCCGCGCGGATATCGCGGTCGCCTGCGTGGGCGGGCTCTGGATCCACTTCGGCGGCGCCGAGAACCGTCCGGTCCACGTGCCGCTCGGCAGCATGCGGCATCGCGGTTGCGAGATCGTCGACTTCGATCTGGATGGCCGACTCGACGTGCTCACGATGAGTTGGGTGGAGCCGTCCGAGACGCTCTTCCTCGTTTCGTTCGACAAGCAACGCAAGGCGTCGAAGCGCAATCTCTACGCGGCGCCCGGCTTCGGTTGGGGACTGGCTGTGGATGACTTCGATCGCGACGGCCTGCCTGACTTCGTGGCGACCGGAAACGGGTCGCGCAACGTCTCCTGGAGCTTCGGCAACGGCTGCGGCGGCATCCGTGCCATCGGCACCGCGTGGTACCTGCTCAAGGGCGGGCGCCTGCCCGAGCAGGGGTTCGGCGTGGCGGTGGGCGACCTCAACGGCGACGGCATCCGCGACGTGGCGGTGGCGGAGGCCGGTCGTCCGCGCATCGTGCTCTTCGAGGGCGCGCCGAACGTGACGTTTCATCCGAAAATGGCGCTCGACGCGAAAAACGCAGGGCTCGTGCGGCCGGTGGATGTGCATTTCGCGGATGTCAACGGCGATGGTCGTGACGATCTGCTGGTCGCCCAGGACCATCCGCTGCTCAATCTGGAGGCGGATATCGGCGTCTTCATGCATACCGGCAAGAAGCTCAAGATCGCCGCCTATCTTCCCGCCGGCGAACGCATGCAGAGCGTGCGCACGGGCGACCTCGATGGCGACGGCAAGCTCGACATCATCGCCGCGTCGCACGGGACCGATCAGGTGGCGTGGCTGCGCGGTAACGGCGACGGGACATTCAAGCCGGCGCGCTTTCTCGGCGTCGGACGCGGGCCTGCGCGCGCGGTCGTGGCCGACCTCAACGGCGACGGCCGCCCCGATGTCGTAGCCAGCAACGCGATCGACGGATCGATCAGCATCTGCATCAACAGCAATGGCGCGGCTCAATCCGCCGCCGCGGCGCCGGCCACTTCGGTCGTCGATGCCTATGTGCCGGGCAAGTTCACGTTGCGTGGACTGAGCGAGGAGTACGAGTTCGCCGGTGAGTTCCAGTTGCCCGACTCGATTCCGCACGCATCGGGCATCGCATTCCTGCATGGCGATTCGGCGCACACCGGCTTGATGGTCGTGTCCGACCAGCGCAACGCGCTCTTCCGCGCGACGGTCGATCACGTCCGCAAGCGCATGCTTGTGAGCCCCGCGATTCCGCTGCGCGGCGCGCCCAAGGAGCGCTACGACCTCGAGGGCCTCGCGTTCGATGGCGTCAGCGGCGGCACGCTCTTCCTCGCCGCGGAGAGCGACAACTCGATCCTGCGCACCACGATTTTCGGCGGGGTGCTGGGGCGGACGCCGACCGGCGTGCTGTTGGGCTCCAACGACGGCATCGAAGGCGTTGCCCTGCGGCGCAAACGCGACGGAACGCCGCTGCTCTACCTGCTCAAGGAGCGCCTCGCGACGACCGGCATGCAACCGCCGGTGCATGTCTACGACATCGAGGAGGAACCCTTCCGCCTCAAGCAGCGCGGCGACCCGCTACGCCTGCCGCTGGCGACGGTGGATCAGACCGGCGCCGTCGCGACCGCCGATCAGAGGCTGTTCATCGTGAGCCGTCTTGCGCGCTCCATCGCGGAACTCGAATTCGAAGGCGACGGTTTCGCCAAGAAGTTCAAGGTGGCCGGTCTGCGCAACCTGACCGAAAAACTGCTCGGCTATCCGCGGCTGCCTTCGTTCGGAATGATCGAGGGCATTGCACGGTCGCACCACGGTGACCTGTTCCTGATCATCGACAACAACGGCAACGAGATCGGCGCCGCGGGCAAGAACCGCTCCCGCCGCTCGCGCGTCATCTGGCTCAAGAACCGCTCGCCGCTGAAGGCGGCGGCAAACGCGTCGCGTGTCGAGTTGCGGATTATCGCGCTCCCCTTCAAGGGTGCCGCGAACGCCCCCAACACGAAGGTCACGCGTGAGCAGGCGCAGCAACTGGCCAAGGACTGCCTGCGCCGCATGGAGCAGGGCGCCTCGCTCGACACGCTGACGAAGCGCTACCATCGCGGCGACAAGAGCGTGCCCACCAGCCTGACGATCGTGCGCGCGCCCGAAGTGGCGCAACCGGGCGAGTTGCGATCCAAGGACGTGCCCGCCGCGATCTACCGGCTCGGATTCGCCCTGGGCGTCGGCGAGTCGGGCATCGTCGAATACGACAAGCGCGAGTCGCCGCACGGCTACTTCGTGGTGCGGAGGATCAAGTAGTGCGCACGTTGCTGCTGCTCGTTGCGGTTGTCGCCTGCTCGGACACGCAAGAGCCTGCCGTGCAACGGCCGCGTGTCCGGGGCGAGGGCGAACCGCGCCGCGTGGCGATCGAGCGCATCCTGATCAGCTATCGCGGCAATCCGTTCGAGATCCCCGCGCGCCGCACGCTCGAGGAGGCGCAACGTGTCGCGCGCCAGGTCCTGCGGCGTGCGCAGGCGGGCGAGAACTTCGTCGCACTGCGCGACGGCTATTCCGACGACCGCGAACCGGGCGCGCAGACGGCGAACGGTCCGTACTTTTTCTGCAACTACGGGATCGACCCCGACCCGACGCGTCCCCAGGTTCCGCGCATGTTGCGCGCCAACATGGGCCGCCGGTTGGGCGACGCGGCGTTCAAGATGCAGCAGGGTGAGATCGCGCTGATCGAATACGACGCGCAGGACTACTCGGCCGGCTTCGAGGTGATCCGGCTGATCGTGCGCGACGACCGGACAGAGGAGCAGGTCGAGCGCGACCTCAGCGGGGCCCGTCGAACTTCCGACGGTGGGCGTTGAGCGCGCGCCGCAGCGCCTGCGCGCGCTTGTCGTTGCTCGTTTCGAGGTTGAGGTTCAACGCGGCGTTGACGAGTTCACCCGCCGCCCTCCTTCGTTCCTCGAAGCGCCGCCGGATCTCGTCCGCCAGCTTGGTGTCGGACTGGGTCGTCGCCAGCGCGTAGGCCATCGCGTCCGTCGCGAACTGGGTGTTGTTGACCGCGGCCCACGCGATCGACCGGCTCAGCTCCGGATCGAACCGCGTGCGTAGCGCCTCTTCGCGCAGCCGTGTATAGACCTCGATCTCGGGGCGGCTGAGCAGCGCGGTGATGAGGTTGGCGCGCGCGCGGTAGTTGACCTGTTCGTCGAGAATCAACGGCGTCACGGAGTCGAGCGCGAGCTGGATCGGCAGTCGCCGTGCCGCGAATGCCAGGATCAGCTTGTCGGTCTTTGCCTGGCTTCCGCGGGGCAGGTCGCGGACGAGGCGCTGGGCCAGCGTCTCTGGGTCGGACTCGGCGGCCAGCGCGATGATGTCCTCCTGCAGGTGCCGGTAGGCGGGACGCGTACCGTCGATGGCGCGGTCGAGCAGATCACCCGTCCAGCCTTCCACGTCGCGATCCTTGAGGCCGATGGCGATGTAGTACGCCTCTTCCCAACTGTGCGACGTACGCAACGCCTCGCGCAGCGAAAAGGTCGCTTCCGGTCCGGGTATGGCGCGCAGGGCCGCGAGGTAGGCGCAGCGCACGGTCGGGAAGTCACCCAGCGCGCGCTTCTTGAAGTTCCAGCGCGGCAGAAGCCTGTAGTCCTTGCCGTCGCGCAGCAGCGCGCCCAGCAGCGGCACCGCCTCGACGCCGCGCCGACGGCACTCCGCCACGAACGCGGCCAGATCCGCCTGGGTCTGCGCACTGCGCGGATCGCGCGCCGCCGGCCCGAGGATGGCGGGCAGCGGCTTGTCGCGTGAATCGCCCGCGTCGAGAGGCGGCGGATCGCGATCGACGGCGCCCCCCTTGCGGTTGTGCTGCGCCTTCCCCTTCCCGGACCCATCCCCTTCCATCACAAGGAATGCAATCCCGCCCGCCGCAGCGAGCACGATCAAGACGAGGAATACTCTCACTTACGCGGTCTTGGACTTGCGCCCTTCCTCCAGCTTGCGTTCGGCGAGCAGGATCGCGGCGCGGTTGGTCGCGATGTCCTCCTCGGCGGCGGTTCGGAGGATGTCCCGCACGGCGTTGTAGATGTTGTTCACCTTGGCCAGCGCGCGGTCCTCGTTGTAGCCGTTCGGCTCCAGCTCGACCGAGACATTGATAATGCCGCCGGCGTTGATCACGAAGTCGGGGGCGTAGAGGATGCCGCGCTCGCGCAGGCGGTCTCCGTGCTCGACGGTGAGGCACTGGTTGTTGGCCGCGCCCGCCACGATCTTCGCCTTGAGGCGCGGGATCGTGTCGTCGTTGATGGTGGCGCCCAAGGCGCACGGGCAGTAGATCTCGCAATCGACGTCGTAGATCTCCTCGGGGGAGACGATCGTCGCGCCGTACTGGTCGGCGACGAGCTTGGCGCGTTCCTCGACGATGTCGGTCACGATCAGGCTGGCGCCCGCCTCGTGCAGGTGGCCGCAGAGGTAGCGGGCGACGTGGCCGGTGCCCTGGACGGCGAGGCGCACGCCGTTGAAGTCGCTCGTGCCGAGTGCTTTTTCGATGCACGCCTTGATGCCGAGGAAGACGCCGCGCGCCGTGTAGGGCGACGGGTCGCCGGACGAGCCGATATCGCGCGGCAGGCCGGTGACGTGCTTCGTCTCCTTACGCACGAGGATCATGTCCTCGACCGAGGTGCCGACATCCTCGGCCGTGGTGTAGAGCCCGTCGAGCGAATCGACAAACCGGCCCATGGCGCGGAACAGGGCCTCGGCCTTGTCCGTCTTGGGATTGCCGATGATGATCGATTTCCCGCCACCCAGGCCGGTTTCCGCCACGGCAGACTTGTACGTCATGCCGCGCGACAGGCGGTTGACATCGGTCAGCGCCTCTTGGTCTGAGAGGTACGGCCACATCCGCAGTCCACCCAGCGCCGGTCCCAGCGTGGTGTCGTGGACGGAAATGATCGCCTTAAGGCCACTTTCCGGGTCGTCGCAGCGGACGACCTTTTCGTAGCCCTCAGTCGGGATTTCAGTGATTTTCATCGACTCTCCGGCCGCGCGGCGCGGGCATCGCACCGGGCGAATATCTCGTCGTCTTCTCTTCGACAAAAGACGGCGCAATCGTAGGGGAGGCGGGCGGCGGGGTCAATTCAGGTCAAGGGCGAG
>Ga0164315_10003674_pt1 | contig 11908 bp, 8 predicted proteins | sample GuaBasSedimGuay6_FD_113737 | JGI IMG/M metagenome (GOLD analysis project Ga0164315, IMG submission 113737) | Subseafloor sediment microbial communities from Guaymas Basin, Gulf of California, Mexico - Guay6, Core 4569-2, 0-3 cm | ecosystem: Environmental > Aquatic > Marine > Hydrothermal vents >... | reverse complement strand
TGCGTGACCTTCAGGTTACGTGTTCCCTTCAGGGTATGGTTATTGAATTGAAGGGGGTTAAATGTTTTATCGCCAATGGAAAAATTTCCTGCCTGGGCAGTAAGTTTCCCTAAAAATGTCAGATAGTCTCCAAAGGGAACATATTCTCCAAAAGGTACAAGATGGTGTTTGTCATAAGTCCCTGTAACAATGGAAAACCGGTTCAACATGTATGCTCGATTATAAAATTTGATCTCATTTTCATCAGAGTTGAATGCAGGGCTTCCAATGAGAAAGCTTGTTTGTGATGACCGCACACATTGATCTACCTTGTCTGATAACGGGCGGTCAAACCCATAATAGAATGGCAGGGCAGTTTCCGGCCATATTACAAGATCAGCTTTTTTTGAACCAGCAGTTGAAAGATGGATATATTTTTCTATTGTCCGTTCCTTAAATGCAGCACTCCATTTTAAATCTTGCTTAATATTACCCTGAACAACCATAATGGTCGTTTTCTGTGCAGTTTTAATTTGAGAATTAATGGTATCGATTCTATAATTGCCGTAAAAAAGAGCCCCTGCAACCATAATGGTAGTGTAAGTAATGGTGATAAAATGTTTTGTTCGCAGCCTGGTTTTAAAAGACAACCAGATATCAGCCAGAAGATAATTTACTAGGATAATGAGAAAGGAGACCCCATAAACCCCTGAAAAATCAGCGATCTGGATCAATACTATGTTTTTATACTGGCTGTATCCCAGGGCTCCCCAGGAAAAGCCTGTAAACGCATAAGTTCTGATATACTCAAGACCCGTCCAGAGACAGGATGCGAATATGGGTGCAAGCCAGTATTTTAGATCAATCTTTTTTACAAGAAAAGCAAAAATAGCCGGGTATAGGGAAAGGTAGAAGCATAAAAGGATGAGTGTGGAAACGGCAAGAACCAGGTGAAGTCCGCCATAGACATGTACAGTGGGGACAATCCAGTAAATAAGGGTTAAAAAAAAGAAAAGTCCTGCGATAAAACCGCTATAAAAAGACTCTTTTAGTGTCATTGACTGGATGGATACAAACCACGGAATCAGGGCAAAAAAAGCAAGATATGAGAGGTCTGCTTTTGGAAAAGACATCGCCAGCGCAAGGCCGCTTATTACGGCGGGAAAGTATTTAAGTAAAAAGGATTTTTTTAGAGCAAGCATTTTTGTCTTATATTATTATTTTTTTTTTGCTATACTTAACAGTTAGTCAATAACCAGTCAAATTATCTATAATCAACAGGTGGGTTTTTATGAAATCTGAGCATAACAGCTTTGAAAAATATTCCAAAGATCCGTTAGATTCCTGCAAACCATTTGATTTAAATGGGCAGGAGTTGACCCATCAGGAAATGAAAACCATGTTGGATTCTTCCCCTGCTGGAATTGGGATAGTAAAAAACAGGGTTCTTGGCTGGTCCAATGATATTTTTTATTCAATGCTTGGATATGAACCCAATTCTTTGAAAGGAAAAAGTACAAGAATCCTTTATGCGGATCAAAAAGAATATGACAGGGTTGGAATCAGTCTGTATTCCAAAGTGGATAAGTATGGCATGGGCATTGTTGAAACAAAGCTGGTTAGAAAAGATGGCTCATTACTTGACTTCAGGATCAGGGCCTCAAAACTCAATAATGACGATTCATCAAAGGGGATTATCGTCGTTATTACAGATATTTCAGAGCTGAAACTGCTACAGATTCAGCTTCAGCAGGCCCAGAAAATGGAAGCCATCGGGGTATTGGCAGGTGGGATATCCCATGATTTTAACAATATTTTGATGGGTATTCAGGGGCACTTGTCATTGATGCAGATTGATGTGTCTGCTACTGAAAAAGTAACGGCTCACGCCAAGCATATCGGCCGGATTGTAAAAACCGCGGCAGAATTGACAAGTCGATTGCTCGGATTTGCAAGGGGCGGGAAATATCAAATTTCAATATTGAATGTAAATGAACTGCTTTCCCTGGCGCTGAATATTTTTAAGCCCACCCGAAAAGATATTATCATTCATGAAGCTTATGAAGGAAAGCCTCATCTGGTTGATGCCGACCAATCCCAGCTTGAGCAGGTATTTTTAAACCTGTTAATCAATGCTTCCCAGGCCATACCGGAACATGGCGATATTTTTGTGACAACTCAAAATATTTTTATCAAAGAAGACCATGATTATCCCTTTGAGATCCATCCTGGACAATACATCAGGGTGACCATCAAAGATACCGGTATCGGTATGGATCTGGAAATCCAGAACAAGATATTCGATCCGTTTTTTTCAACAAAAGATATCGGCGATAAAAGAGGCAGAGGACTTGGTTTGTCAACTGTTTATGGTATTGTAAAAAATCACGGCGGTTTTATCTTAGTGGATAGTGAAAAAGGGGAAGGTGCAAGCTTTCATATCTGTTTGCCTGCATCCAACAATATCAAAATAAAAGAGATCAAAGAGGAATCACAACCCATTGAACCCCTCCAAAAAGGATCGGAAACCGTACTGCTGGTAGATGATGAGGAAGAAATTATCAATGTGGGCAGGAACTTTTTGGAAAAGCTTGGGTATAAACCCATGACCGCGAGAAATGGATTAGAGGCAGTTGAGATATTCAAGCTTTACAAAGATGAAATTTCTCTGGTCGTCCTCGATCTTATCATGCCAAAAATGAATGGGAAACAGGCATTTGCAGAGATAAAAAATATTCAGGAGAATGCTAAGATACTGATATCCACAGGATATGCGATTGATGATAAGATAGAAGGATTTTTAAACCAGGGATGCCACGGGTTCATTCAAAAGCCCTTTTCCTTAAACGAGTTTGCAAGAACTCTGCGAAAGATCCTTGATAAAGACTGAATTATTCCATCGGTTACGAAATCATCTAATTAATAGAGCTGTTTTTTTGAATACAGCTTTACAATATTCGACTAAAATGTTAATTTAAATAGATAATTGGATGATCAATTTATCAGTAGTATCAGGAGTTTTATATATGAAACACATCGAAATACGGTTTGGAGATAATATTGAGACACATGCTGCTGAGGAAAAATCTTTTGAAGAAATGTTTCAATCTGTTCATCCCATATTCTGTTTTTCAAAAAGGATCTGGAAACCCCAGATGGATATATTTGAAACAAGAAGTGAAATTATTATTCAGGCTGAGATATCAGGTGTAAGAAAAGAAGATATTGTTATTGAGGTGAGTAACAAAGCGATCAAGATTTCAGGAAGCAGAGAAAATGACTACTCTGACCGGACAGCCACATACAGGCTTGCTGAAATTCAATTCGGACAGTTTGAGCGGGTTTTATATCTGCCAAGTGTTATTGATGTTGAAAAAGTAACGGCTACATTTTTTAATGGATTTCTGGAACTTACTTTGGGAAAATTGCTTAGTAAAAATATCAAAACCAGACAAAACATTTCCATGGATTTTATTTAAAGCATTGACTCCAAAAGGAACCGGATAATAATGGATGATCTCAAGCATCCCTCACGTAACGTAACATCATATAACATCCCGGACACCATCCCCATTCTTCCCATTGTTGATACAAATTTATTTCCTAAAATGGTATTGCCACTGGTGTTAATTCAAAACGAAGCAGTTGAGTTGATTGATGAAGCCATGTCAGGTCACCGGATGCTGGGACTGCTTTTATCCCGGAGATCAGATATTGATTCCAGGCATACAGCAAAGGATCTGCACAGGATCGGTACCGTGGCTATTATTTTAAAAATGTCTAAGATGGAAGACAATAAAGCCCAGCTCTTGATTCAGGGTTTAAACCGTTTCAAAGTTAAAAAATTTCTGCAGGATAAAAAATATATGCAGGCCAAAATTGATGTCATGGAAAGTAGGAATGCTGATAAGAGCAAAGAAAACAGGGCATTGATGGTCAATATTGTTGAACAATATGAGAAAATTGTAGATTTATCTCCAGGCCTTCCCTCAGAAATGGGTCATATGATAAAATCATTGCAGGAACCTAATGTTCTTGCAGATATGGTGGCTTCCACCATCAATGCACCTGTTTTGGAGAAACAGAAGGTTATTGAGCTTTTGGATGTTAATAAACGTTTGAGAAAAGTGACCCGGCTGGTCAATGATCAATTGGAGATTCTTGAAATGGGTTCCAAGATCCAGACCCAGGTAAAAGAAGATATGGATAAGCAGCAGCGGGAATACTATCTTCGCCAGCAGCTCAAAGCCATAAAAGAAGAACTGGGTGAAACAGAAAACGAAAGTGTTGAGATAAAAGAATACCGCGCTAAAATAGAAAAAAAAGGACTGCTGGAAGAGGCACAAAAAGAGGCTGAACGGGAGTTGCAGCGTCTGTCAAAAATGCATCCGTCATCCTCTGAATATGTGGTGGCCTCAACCTACCTTGACTGGCTGACATCCTTACCCTGGAATGAGAGCTCTGTAGATAATCTTGATATTAAAGAGGCAAGAAAAGTATTGAACAATGACCATTATGGTCTTGAAAAGCCTAAGAAAAGAATTCTTGAATATCTGGCTGTACGAAAATTGAAAAATGACTCCAAGGGTCCGATTCTCTGTTTTGCAGGTCCTCCGGGGACAGGAAAAACATCCCTTGGCAGATCCATAGCCAGAGCCCTTGGCAGACAGTTCGTCAGGATAGCCTTGGGAGGGGTTCGTGATGAAGCTGAAATCCGGGGTCATAGAAGGACTTATGTGGGCGCACTTCCGGGAAGGATTATTCAGCATTTGAGAAAAGCCGGTACAAAAAATCCTGTGTTTATGCTGGATGAGATAGACAAGATGGATTCCTCCTATCATGGGGATCCTTCTTCCGCTCTTCTGGAGGTGCTGGACCCGGAACAAAATTTTTCGTTTTCAGATCACTACCTGAATGTGCCATTTGATCTTTCCGATGTGATGTTTTTAACCACGGCAAATGTGCTTCATACGATCCCGGCTCCCCTGCGGGACAGGATGGAGGTTCTGGAGTTAAGCGGATATACCCAGGAAGAAAAATTAAAAATTGCCACACGATATTTGATTCCCAGGCAGAGGGAAGCCAACGGCCTTAAATCAAGTCATATTAAAATTACGTCCGGTGCGGTTAAAATAATTATTTCAGGGTATACAAAGGAAGCCGGCTTAAGAAACCTGGAAAGGCATATTGGATCGGTATGCAGGGGAGTTGCAAGCAAGATTGCTGAAAAGAAAGTCAAAAACCTTGTTGTGAGACAAAAAGATCTGCATGAATATTTGGGGCCGGCACCCAATATGCCGGATATGGCTCTGAGAATAGAGAATCCCGGGGTTGTGGTGGGGCTTGCCTGGACACCCTATGGCGGAGAGATTCTTTTTATAGAAGCTGTGGCCATGAAAGGCGGAAAAGGACTCTCCTTAACAGGGCAGCTTGGAGATGTCATGAAGGAATCTGCATCCACTGCCTTAAGTTTTATCCGGGCCAATGCAAAAAAAATCAAAATAGATGAATCCTTTTTTGACAGCCATGATCTCCATATCCATGTGCCGGAAGGATCAATTCCCAAGGATGGACCTTCCGCGGGTGTGGCCATGCTGACTTGTCTTGTCTCCCTTATGACGGGACGGCGTGTGAAAAAGCGACTGGCCATGACCGGAGAGATTACGCTTAGAGGGGAGGTCCTGCCGGTGGGCGGGATCAAGGAAAAGATTATTGCAGCACACAGGGCAGGAATCAAAACGATTATTCTGCCGTTATGGAATCAAAAAGATATGGAGGATGTACCGGATAATATAAGAGATTCCATTGATTTTCATTTTGTTGATAAAATGAAAGATGTATTAGAATTAGCACTTGACCGATAATGTTATATATTACGGAGAGTTTTTTTGAAATTCATAATCCAGATCCTGATATTGTTAACACTTGCTTTTTTTGGATGCTCAGCTACCCTTGATACAACATATGATCCCATCCATAGCCCGCCTTCAACATATAAAACAAGTCCCAATTCATCCACTGGACAAAAGACCCCTGCAACCCAGAAATCCTATAAAATAAAAGGGGTTCGGTATACCCCGATTGCCAGCGCAAGCGGATTTGTTCAGATGGGTATTGCTTCCTGGTACGGCAGAAAATTTCATGGCAGAAAAACTTCCAATGGTGAAGTTTACAACATGTATGCCATGACAGCTGCCCACAAAACACTTCCCATGAATACCTGGGTCAGTGTACATAATCTTAAAAATAACCAGAAGATCGTGGTAAGGATCAATGATCGGGGTCCGTTTGTCTATGGAAGGATCATAGACCTGTCTTACACAGGGGCAAAACGTATCGGGATAGTAGGTTCCGGAACCACAAAAGTAAGGGTGACCGCCCTTGGAAGGGCCACATCATATTCTAAGAAAACAAAGGCTCCTATTGCTTTTAAACCCGTTGACTACTGGAAGGGCAATTTTACGGTTCAGGTGGGGGCATTCCAGGTCAAGGCCAATGCCCAAAACTATCGGTATAAGTTATCAAAAAGTTATCAAAATGCCCATATTGCTACTTTTACCGATGACCGAGGAACCTTTTACCGGGTCAGAATTGGCAGGTTTACCAATTTGAAGGATGCCGAAAGGTTCAGTGAAAAAATCATTACACAGGATTTTAGCAGTGCCTTTGCAGTTGCAGAATAAATGATCACCATCAAAGGAATTTTAGAGCGGCTCACCTATCAGAATCCGGACAACCATTATACGGTTGCGAAACTTCGCATCGCTAAAATCAGTGATTCGGTCACCCTTGTGGGGTATCTTGCCGGGGTGGTAGAAGGTGAAAGCCTTGAAGTTTCAGGAAAATGGACCACCCACCCCAAATATGGAGACCAGTTTAAGGTAGAGGTTTGCAAGGTTATTTTGCCGGCCAGTGTTTCAGGTATCCGTAAATATATAGGATCCGGTATGATTAAAGGTATCGGCAAGTCTCTGGCCGATAAAATAGTGGATCATTTTAAAGAAAGAACCCTGGATATCATTGAAAATGAACCGGAAAAGTTAAAGAATATCCATGGTATCGGAGAGGCAAAGAAAAAACTTATTGAGCAGGCATGGAACAAGCACCATGCTGTCAGACGGGTTATGCAGTTTCTACAGGAAAAAGAAGTGGGCGTGTATCATGCCGCCAGTATTCTTCAAACCTATGGATCAGGGGCCCTGCATGTTTTAGAGCATGATCCTTATGCCATTGCAAAGGATATCCCACAGATAGGGTTTACCATAGCGGATATGATTGCCATGAAGGCAGGGGTCAAAAAAGATGATGAGAACCGTCTTCAGGCATGTCTGATCCATAGCTTATTATTGTTCGAACAGGAGGGGCATGTCTATGGATTAAAAAGAGAAGTGTTTAAATTATGCACAAACACATCGGGTGTGAAGCAGGAATTGTTTGAGCAGGCGTTAGACGCACTGATTGATTCGGATGAAGTAAGGGCAGAAAACGATGAAGATGATGTAAAAATCTATCTTTCAAGGCTTTACAGGGCTGAATTAGGCATTGCATCAAGAATGAAAGCCATTTTGTCCATGCCGATTACCTCCCGTAAAATCAGCAAAGATCAAATCCTTGAAGAGGTATTAACGAAACTTGCCATAAAATTATCCCCAGAGCAATTGAGCGTTGTCAATAATGTGTTGTATGAAAAAATTGTGGTGATTACAGGGGGGCCTGGAACCGGTAAAACAACCCTGATACGGGCATTGTGTGAAGTTTTCAAACAACAGAATTTAAAAGTAGTGTTAAGCGCCCCCACAGGAAGAGCTGCCAGGCGCCTTTCCCAGGTAACGGGAAAAAAAGCCTTTACCCTTCACAAGCTTTTGGGATTTGATTTTGAAAATCAAACATTTGAAAGAAATTTTGCCAATCCTCTGGAATTGGATGTGTTTGTTGTGGATGAAACCTCCATGGTGGATACCCTTCTCATGTATCGGCTCATTGAAGCCATGCCCATAAGTGCAAGCCTGATTCTTGTGGGAGATACATTCCAATTGCCTTCTGTAGGTCCCGGTAACGTATTGTCTGATATTATTGAATCTGACAGTGTAAAGATTTTTTCTTTAACAAAGATATTCCGGCAGGCCAAACAAAGTCCTATCATCATGTATGCCCACAAAATCAGGAACGGAGAGATGCCGGATTTTCAAAAAACTGAATCTGGTGAATTGTCAGAGTTTTATTTTATTGAGAATCAGAGACCTGAAAAAGTGGTGGAAACCATTCTGGAACTTTGTTCAAAACGGGTGCCCAAAGCATTTCCACACATTGGTGAGATACAGGTCTTGACTCCCATGCATCGGGGGGAGGCCGGTACCATCAATCTGAACCAGCAGCTTCAAAAGGTATTAAATCAATCTAAGGGCGGCATAGAGGCAGGGGGATTCACGTTTAAACTCAATGACAAGGTCATGCATCTGAAAAATAATTATGAAAAAGATGTATTTAACGGAGATATCGGTATCGTTTATGACGTCATTAAATCTGAAAGCCGTATTCTCGTGGATTATGACGGGCGTATTGTTGAATATGATATCCTGGAGCTGGATGAACTCACCCTGGCATATACCATATCGGTACACAAATCCCAGGGAAGTGAGTATGCAGCTGTCATTATTGCTCTGACAACCGCCCACTTCCCCCTGCTGCAAAGGAATCTTTTATACACGGCCATGACCCGGGGCAAGAAGCTGGTGATCATTGTGGGATCATCAAATGCCCTTAAAATAGCATTGAATAATAATAAAACTGCTTTGCGCCTTTCGGGTCTTAAAAAAAGACTGAGGGTTCCGTAAATTTTTCCAATTGTATATTATTGGTGACATTTGTTGCAATGAGTGGGACCATTCTTCATCGGAGGTGTACCAGCTTTAATTTTACCGGATTTTACCAGCATTTTTTCTTGTTTATCAAGATCTCGATGACAACCGATACAGACTTTATGATAAGCTGCCATAAAATACTGGATGTTTTTAGGATCATTGATATTTCTGGTCTTTTCAGCAGCCTCCAATTGATCATGGCAGCCTGATGTGGTGCAGTTTTGAACTGGACTGCTTCCATCCCATTTATGGTGGCAGGTTTGACAAGCCTGGTCAAAATGAATTCCATGGGGAAATTCTACTGAAGACCGTTCTGCCTCTCTGCCATCGGGTGGTGCAAGCGTCATTGTACCCATTGGTATGGAAAGAGAGTCAAGTGAATGTTTTACAGTCACGGGGGTTGCTGGGTGACACTCCTCACAGGCAATGGGTCCGGTGGTCCGGGGCGTTGCCTTTTGGTCGGAAAGCCCCTGGTTTTTTATTTCTTCCAGCTGACTGCGGTGACAGCCTCGGCATGCCCTGTGATAGGCGCCGGTAAGTGAGATAATCTTTTTGCTTTGTGATGGTTTTCCACTGGGTGGCGAGGGTTTTAATTTTTCATGACAGCCTGAGGATGTGCAGCCTTGCACGGGACTGTGCTGGTCCCATTCATGATGGCAGGCTATGCAGGAAAATTTAAAATGTGCGGAATGAGAAAAATTAACCGGTGACTTTTCTGTCTGAAAATGTGCAGGTGCTTTAAGGGTCATTGTTCCTAACGGCAGTTGGAGATCACCCGGGGCGTTCTTGGCAAATAAAAGAGAGGTGCCTGTCATGAAAATGATGGCAGAGTAAAATGCAAAAAAGAAGTATCGTTTCATTGTATTTCTCCGGTTAAAATTATCTTCACCTTTGTTTTGCTTTATAGTAAATGTAGTCTTATTATACCATTTGCAAAAAGTAAACTATTTTGAAACGCTTATTTGTTAAAAAATAACAAATAAAGTTTTTTTCTATATCAAGGTGAATAATGGATTTTATAAAAACAGCAATAGAACCGGAAATGCTGCCAGGTAAAGCATATTTTTTTATTTTTTCCAACAACGATATCCTTGTGAAAAAAAAATTTAATAATTTTGTTTCAATTCCCTTAATTGAAGAAAAATCTATTACCAAAATGGAATTGAATGGAATATGTTTTTTAGGAATGTACAAGAATACTCCTTGTTATTGTGCTCATATCCATCCTGCGGGTCTGCCGGATTTTTATAAACTGATCAATTTGCGGTCTCTTTATGGTAAAATTGATAATGGCGTTTGGATCATTTCAGGATATGCCAGGCAAATACATGGCTGGAATATGAATTTTAAATTCTGCGGAAGATGTGGTGCTAAAACAGAGAGAAATAAAAATGAACATGTAAGGGTGTGCCCTATGTGTGGGTTAATCAGCTATCCCCGGATTTCGCCTGCCATCATTACTGCAGTCGTTAAGGGCCATCAGATTCTACTTGGCAGGGGAGTTAATTTTCCCAATAAGAAAATGTTCAGTGTTTTAGCCGGATTTGTTGAACCGGGAGAAGCATTGGAAGAGTGCGTAAAACGTGAAATTTTTGAAGAAACCGGAATTAATGTGAAAAATATTCAGTATTTTAAAAGCCAGTCCTGGCCTTTTCCAGACAGTCTTATGATCGGATTCACCGCTGAGTATGAAAGCGGGGAAATTATAATCGATACTAAAGAAATTGTCGAGGCAGCCTGGTTTAAAGCCGAGAATCTTCCGGTTATACCGGGAAAGCAAACCCTGGCAGGCGAACTGATTGAGTGGTTTGTTCTTAATCAAAGTTAAATAATGATATCATCATTTCGGATAATCAGGGGGTTTGACAATGACAATTTTTCCCTGTATCGTTTTTGAGTTTTGTTTGAATATTTCAGGTGAAGGATTCCATGGATAAAGACAAGTGTATCAGTATTATTCGATCTGCAGTGCAAAACGGATCACATCCCGGGCCACCGGAGGATGATCTCTTTCAGCCAACCAGTGTGATTGCCCTGTTTGTTTTTAATAAAGAAGTTGAACTGTTGTTTATTCAGAAAGCAGATGTAAAAGGATATGCCTGGGCCAACCAGATGGCATTTCCAGGCGGGCATAAAGACAAGACGGATCTTTCAACTAAAGATACGGCATTAAGGGAACTGACAGAAGAGATGGGGATAAACCGTGAAAACGTTGAGGTTATCGGTTCTCTCGGGCATTTTCAAACCATTAACAGCAAGGATATTGAAGCATGGGTCGGTATCTGGAATCAAAAAGAGCTTATTAATTATGACAGGTCGGAAATATCCAGAGTATTTCAGATTCCTTTAAAGTATTTGATTGATCTGCACAAAGAAAAAGGATTTCATCAACAGCTGCCCAATGTCATGCAATTGACCTACCCTTATGAAGATGTCAATATTTGGGGGGTGACTGCAAAGATTTTGTACCATCTTATCGAGATTTTATTAAAAAGGAACTAGTTGTTTTTTGAACGTCTTTTAAGCCTGAAAAATATTTTAACCACAAGAAATAAATTCAAGAATGCCAGAAAGCCTGGAAACCACACATGTTTCTGAAAATTTGGATTATCAGAGCCAACTATAATACCGGCAATAGCGAAGACAAATACAAAGCATAATAGGGTGATAAGTACCCAGCAGGCAAAATTTGAATCATACCAAGGCGTTATTGCTTTTCTGAAGAATGGATTTTGATCTAATTGCATTAGTGTTTCTATAAAATTTTGTTAAAATCACAACATATAGGTTTTTTCCTTGACAAACAACAATATGTTGATTAAATCTATTGCCCAGCGTTTCAAGTATTTTTTTTTAAAAGCCATTAAAAACGATTACAAAAGATAAATTAATTTCAATCAGATTTCAAGAGGTAGATGCATGTTTGAGCAAATTAAAAAACGGGATGGAAGAATAGCAGGGTTTGATTCATTAAAAATTACCCACGCCATTAAAAAAGCAGGTGAGGCAAGTGGTGAATTCAATGAAAGAGAAGCAAAAAAGATGACGCTGAAAGTCATCACACTGGC